>Ga0105047_10006605_pt1 | contig 19656 bp, 18 predicted proteins | sample MAT04_FD_78384 | JGI IMG/M metagenome (GOLD analysis project Ga0105047, IMG submission 78384) | Freshwater microbial communities from Lake Fryxell liftoff mats and glacier meltwater in Antarctica - MAT-04 (megahit assembly) | ecosystem: Environmental > Aquatic > Freshwater > Ice > Liftoff...
GCACCCGCCATGGCCGCTGCGCCCACTTCGGCCGAGTAACGCTCGGCCACCAGCGCTCGGCCACCAGCACCCAGCGCGGCCGCCTCAGCCGGTGATGCCAGCACGCGGGTGACGGCGGCAGCGAAACCCGCCGGATCGTCGGCGATGAGCGCGTGCACGCCGTGCGTCAGGCCCAGGCCCCGTGCGCCGACGGAGGTGGTGACGACAGCGCGGCCGTGCGCCATGGCTTCGATCACCTTGATGCTGGTGCCTGAGCCGGCCAACACCGGGCACACCACCACCGAGGCATCGCGGTAGCACGCGTCCAGATCGGGCAGGCGGCCGTAGGCCACGGCCGGCGGCTGGGCGCCCAGACGGTCGCCGAACGCACCGACGACGGACAGCTCGCTGACGCCCCGGATCAGGGGCAGCACCGACTGCAGCAACCAGTTGGCCGAAGCCCGGTTTGGGCCGTATTCGAAGTTGGCGACGTACAGCAGCCGCCCGGCAAGCCCCACCGGCAGCAGGTCCGGCAGCGGCACAGCATTGGGTACCAGCATCACCGGGGCGGCGACACGGGCCTGCACCGTGGGCACGTCCGTCGGCGAGGCGACGGTGAGCACGGTGGCCAGCTCACCGACGCCACGCAGCAACCGCTCGAGCGCGTCGGCGTGCGGGTTCTGCTGCGCGGCCGCCAGGGCTGCCTCATCGTCGTCGAGGTCCACCACCAGCGGCACGCCACAATCCATCGCCAGGTCGGCCGCGAATGGGGCCACCGCCATCTTGAACGCAATCACCAGGTCCGGCTGCCACCCGTCGCCGGCCACACCACCGGCCGACAGGTCCGCCAGCAGTTGGCGGCCCATCCACGCAGGTGCGCGTGCAGCGGACGGTGGCAGCGGGGCGGTGCGCACCATCCAGTCGCGCCAGCGCACACCCATCAGGGTGGCCGCGCCGCGCACGATCGCCTGTTCATCGGGCAGCACCACGCGCCGGAACGGGGACGCAGGCTCGCTGCCCACCACCGGCACCACCACGGCATCGAACGTGCCGCTCGCGGCCCGCAGCGCGGCGCACCAGCGCCCGGCCCGCATGGACGAGCCGTTGCCGATGGCCGCCGGATCGAACGCCGTGACGAGCAGCACTCGCAGGCCGGCCAGCGGGCTAACGGTGCTGGCCGACAAAGCTCTCGTAGACGTTGAGCAACGCCTGCTGCTGCTCTTGCGAGAGCAGCGGGTCGGAGGCGATGGCTTCGCGCACGCCACGCGGGTTGGCGTTGGGAACGAGGAAGCCGGCGCGCTCGTACAGGGTTTCGGCACTGATCTGCAGCGCCTTGGCGATCTGCTGCAGGATCTCGGCGGACGGCTTGCGCAGGCCGCGCTCGATCTGCGACAGGTACGGGTTGCTGACCCCGGCGACCTCGGCCAGCCGACGAACGCTCATCCGGGCCACCTCGCGCTGAGTGCGGATGAACTCGCCGACATCAGCGAGCCGCTTGTCGAGCTCCTCGCGTACATCGGATATGGGGTTCCCCGGGGTTTCGATCAGCGTCGGCGATCAGTCGGTGGCGGCGAGGAGACCGTCGACGTCAGCCTCGCCGTCGCGGTAGCGGCGGACGAGTTCGGCGCTGAGCGCGTCGATACGGCCGAACAGTGCCTTGCGCTCGACCGAGCGGGTCTGCTCGTACTCGTAGAGACGGGCGGCGTAGTCGGCCAGCTCTCCGTCGGTCATCGAGGGCAAGTCGGTGCTGCCGGCATCGTTGCACAGCTCCTCCAACGCGAGCGCCAACGGGTGATGGCTGAAGTCGTCGGCCGGGCGCGGCGGGCGAGCCGGGCCACCGGTGAGGTGCGTGCCCAGGATGGCGGGCAGTTCACCGGTGATGTTCTTGTCGTCGCCGTCGGCGCGGTGACGCATCTCGGCACGCACGAGGTCGAGGCGGGCCTGGGCCAGACGGCGCACGTAGCTGACCGCATCGTCGTCGCGTTGCAGGTCGGCGCGCAGCGAACGAAGCTCGGCCAGCGGCAGTTGCGACGGGTCGAGCTCGGACGGCTCGGCGGGGGGCGTGGTCATGTGGAACCTCCACTCACGGGCGGCAGGACCGCCACTTCATCTGCAGCGCTGACCGTCGTGTGCGGTTCGGCGGCATCGCCGTTCACCCACACACGGCACGTGCCAAGCACTGCCTGGAAACCTTCTCCGTACGCAACCACAGCCGCGGCCAACACGTCGCCCACCGTCGCCCCGTCGAACTGCGCCTGCCCGGTGCCTGCAGCTTCGCGGGCCGCAGCGAAAAAACGGAGCGTGGCCATGGACGCATGGTAGTGGGCAGGATCGCCGCGTCGACGGCTACCCTCGACCCGGTGCCGCCCTCGTCCGAACCCAGCCGCCGTGCCGCCGTGGCGGCGCCCACACGACTGCTCACCCTGCGTCACGGCGAAAGCGAATGGAACGCGATCGGGCGCTGGCAGGGCCAAGAAGACCCGCCGCTCACCGATGCCGGAATGTTGCAGGCCGTGGCCGCGGCAGAGGCGCTCGGCACGTTCGATGCGGTCTGGGCCAGCACCCTGCAACGCGCCGCATACACCGCGGCCATCATCGCCGAGGCACTGGGCATCGGCCCCGTGCAGCTCGACCCACTGCTGATCGAGAACGCGTTCGGCCCGTGGCAGGGCCTCACCATCCACGAGATCGAGGCAGGCTGGCCGGGTTACCTGGCCGAGCACCGCCGGCCGGAAGGGGCCGAGCAGCCGGAAGACGCCACAGCTCGTGGCCTGGCAGCGTTGCGCCGCATCGCCGGCGAGCACCCCGGCGGCGAGGTGCTGGTCGTCTCCCACGGCGGGCTGATGCGCACCCTGCGCCGGGCGTTGGGTGCCGACGAGACCCGCTTCACGAACCTGAGCGGTTGTTGGTTCGAGGTACACCCCGACGGTCGCGTGGTCGCCGGCGACGTGGTGCACCTGATCGACCCGCAGGCCTACGGCGACACGCTCTAGCGGCCCATGTCCGACGCGCTGCAACTCCCGGGTTTCGGGCCCGAACCCGAGCCCGTTCCCGCGGCGGTGGCGGGCGACCCGTTCCAGGTTGAAGTCGTGCGTTCCGCACGGCGCAAGCGCACCGTTGGCGCACAGCTGAACGCCGGCGTGCTGAAGGTCACCGTGCCGTCGTGGATGAGCCGTGCCGAGACCGAGATGTGGGTTGCGAAGATGACGGCCAGCTTTCGCCGAAAGCATTCCGCGGATCGCATCGACCTGTCGCAGCGGGCCACCACGCTCGCCCGCCGTCACCAGTTGCCGCGCCCGCGCGACATTCGTTGGGCCGACGACATGACGACCCGATGGGGTTCGTGCACCACCACCACCGGCCACATCCGCATCTCCACGCGTCTGGCCGCGTTCCCCGACTGGGTGATCGACTACGTGATCATCCACGAGCTCGCGCACCTGGAGGTGAGCGGGCACGGCCCCGACTTCTGGCGGCTCGCCCACCGCTACCCGAAAGCCGAGCGCGCAATCGGCTACCTGATCGCGAAAGCCGGCGACGCCGACGATCACGCGGGTGACGGTTCCGACGAGTGATGTCACAGTGCTCGGCCAACCCTGGCCGTGCGTGGGCGGGCAATGCCGAGCAGGATGCTGACCGCGAGCAGCGCAGCCAGCGCGATCACGAAGAACGACAACCTCGAGCCGGTGTCGCCAGGCACGGCGAGCTGCGCAGCCGCTGGTGCCGGGAGCACCCGAGTGGGCCCCGCCAGGGTGCCGAGGTCCTGCATGCTGTCAGGGTCACCGCCATTCCACACGATGTCACCGATATCGCCGATGTCACCGATGTCGCCAGTGGGGAGAGGGTCGCCCGGAACCGCTTCGAGTGCTGTGAGTCGCCGCACGGTGACGGTCCGGCCGGCGGTCTCGGCGCCGCTGACATCAACGGGCTGGGGGACGCCTGGGTCGATGCCGGTCTCGATGACTTGGTACTGCTCGGGCGGGGCGATGACCGACCAGCAGGCCTCCCCGACGACGTCGAGTTGGTAACTGCCGTCGGCCTCGGTGACGGTCGCGACCGGCGTGTCGTAGGTGTCGTCGGACGTTCCCCACGCGCCGTCGGCGCCGGCGTCCAGCGAGCACACACCGACAACCACCACGCCGGCGACACCATCGGGTGCCGTCACCGGTACCGCAGACTCCACCTGGACTGGATCGGTGGTGAGCACCGGCTCATCGACGTCGACCAGCGAATCCGAGACCACGATGTCGATCGGCGGGTCACCCGAAGGTGGACCCCCGATCTCGACCACCACGCCGGTGAGCCGATGCTCCAACGACGGCGCGGCGGCGGCCGAGCCGGGCGCCGAGCTGGCAACGGCGCCGAGCACCGCAATCAGCGCCAGCACCCGCAGGGCCAGGCGGCCGGGCCTCGGCGCTACCTCGGGTTCGCCGACGTACATCGTGCGCCGCGGCTCGCTGACCGTGAACCCGGGCATCACGCCCAGGTGCTCCCACATCGGCTCGATGGTGCAGAACTCGGCCAGCGCGTTGGCGGTGTCGTTGTCGGGATCGTCGAACTCGACACCGATGCGGAAGTCGCCACTACTGAGCACGGTCACGTTGCGCACGAGGCAGCTGATCCGCACGGACGTGACGCCGCTGTTGGTGGGGACCGAGGATTCGAGCGTCGTGCGCTCGTTCACCTCCATGCCAGTCTGGCTGATCAGGCCGGCACCCAACGGCGTGAGGTCGACGATGCTGACAGCGCGCTCACCGAAGGTGGCCGCGAGCGACGAGACGATGCGCACCGTGCTGCGCAATTGGTTACGGCGGGCGAGCACCCGCAGCAGGTCCAGGCACAGGGCCAACGTCCAGAGGGTGACGATCAGCAGGACCATCAGTTCGGCCTGCGGCATCTCGCCCAACGTGTGGGTGACTCGGTCGCTGAGGCCGCGCAGCGCGAGCACGATGCTCAGCGCGACCACGACGGCCACCATACCCATGCCGTACTGCCGCGACGGCTGGACCAGCGGCGAACGGGTCACCTGGTGCGGACGTTCGGAGCGCACGCTGACGCAGGCCGCGGCGATGGTGTGCAACGACCAAAGCGCCCTGTCACCGGGCCGCAACGACCAACCGCTGAGCAGCGCCAACCCGAGCGACGTGCAGAGGAAACCCGGCAACCAGACGCCGACCAGCACGGTGGCAGACGCGTGGAAGGGCGCCGAACCGGACAGGATCGCGGCTGCGACGACAGCAACGAACAGGATGCGACGCAACCCCGACAACGGGCGCACCGCCCAGGCCAAGACGGCCAGGCGTTGGCTGCGCGAGAACCAGCGGCTGCGCAGCACCCCGCTGGCGCCGAACACCAGCCTGCGGGCGGTCCGGGCACGCTGCACCCGGTCGTCGGCCACGAGTTGCTCGGAGTTCACCACGCGATGGGCAACGACAGCAACCTCGCCGGGGGCGGTCAGGCGCCAGCCGGCGGCCAGCAGTGCTGCGCCGGCCGACCACTGCGCACTCAACGACGCCTGCGTGCCGATGTGCAGTCCGCGCAGCGCCTCCGTACGCACCAGCGAGCCGCTACCGGTCCACATCGCGGCGCCACGGGCACCGAGCGCAGGGTTCAGCGCTGCACGTTCGAAGACCAGTTCGTGACGACCGTTGGGCCCGTGCTCGGCGGAGTCCTCCGCGAACGAGGCACCCAGCCCCTGGGCGACTGCAACCCGTAGGTCGCTGAGGTCGGCGGCCAGCCTGGTCACGATGTCGGGGCTGGGAATGTCACCGCCGTCGAGGAGCAGGAACAGGGGGGTCCGAACCGCCGACTGTGCGAGGCGCAGGCCGTTGCGGTCCTCACTGTCGCCGGTGGTGGTCGTGTAGGTCGCGCGCAGGTCCGTGGCCAGCGCGGCCACGGCCGGCCGCACCGACAGATCGAGCACCACGACGCTGTTCAGGTGCCGCACCCGACGCAGTGCGAGCAGGGTGGCGCGAACCTCGTGGATCGCCTGCTGCTCGACCCTGACGACCACGTCGACGTCGGCGGTCTCGAACGCAGCACCGCTCACCGGCGTGGTGCTGACCGTGCTGTCGGCCACGGGCCACAGCGCCCACGCGAGCGCACCGGCACCCAGGAACCCGACGACTTCGACCAGAAAGGTGGGCAACGACAGCCACAACGGCGAGCCCGCCAACGTGAACGCAGCTCGCCACACCAGGTATCCGAGAGTGGCAACAAGACCTATCCCGGAGAGAACCCGCGCGCCGAAGTGCTCTGTCCGCCTCATCGAAATCGACCTTCCGTGCGCTCGTCCATCGCGGGACCCCTCGGGCCGGGAATGTCCGGCTCCGATGCCTGTTACATCGGCACGCGGCGTAGAGATGTTGAGCAATCCTTGCCGTTGGCGGTGGCGTCTTGAGCAAAATCGGCTGCACCCCCGCCGCAGGTCGTTGGTTCGCGCGGCGTGGGTCGGCGGCCGTACCTGTAGCCTCCTTCCCTCGTGGGCACCGCCAAACGTGAACGACAGAAGGCCAACCGCCAATTGCGGCTCGAAGAGCTCGCCAAGCAGGCGCGTAAAGACAAGTCGAAGCGCCTTGGTTTGCGCATCGCGCTGATCATCGGGGCGGTCGTCGTCCTTGTCGGCGGCGTGTACCTGTTCAGCGGCGACGACTCGTCCACCGCAGCCACTACCACCACCACCACGGAAGTGGTCGTCACCACCGCGGCACCCCCGAAGCCGGAGATCTCCATTCCGGCCGCTGAGGTCACCGAGCTGAATGTCACCCCCATCACCGAAGGCACCGGCCCGGGCGCCGTTGCCGGCGATCAGATGGCAGTGCACTACCTCGGCTACACCAGCGCCGACGGTGTCGAGTTCGACAACAGCTACGACCGGGGTACCCCGCTAGAGCTGACGTTGGGCACCGGCATGGTCATCGAAGGCTGGGACCAGGGCCTGCTCGGGCTCAAGGTCGGCGGCCGCTACCAGATCGACATCCCGGTCGACCTCGCCTACGGCCCCGACGCCGCCGCCAACGGCAAGCCCGCCGGCGCGTTGTCGTTCATCGTGGACATCATGTCCATCACGCCCGGCGCCACCGTCAGCAGCTGATCACCCGGCCGGTGGCTGCCCTCAGGGCAGTTCGCCGTGGACCTCTGCGTCGCCCACGAGTTCCCAGCCGGCCGCGGTGTGCACCAGTGCGTCGCCACTGCGCAGAACGGCGAAGGCCGTGTTGGCCAGCTTGCGGGTGCGATGCAGCCGTTCCGGCGACCAGTGCTCGGCCTCGGTGACCAAGGCCAGTTCCGTCACCAGGCCCAGGCCCAGCGTGAAGGCACCACCGCGAGGGTCGACCATCGGGTCGCACATCGCCGCCGCGCTGCCGCCGCTGCCCACGACCAAGCCACCGTTGGTGAGCACATCTCGCAGGGCATCCCAGAGCGGGGTGTCCTTGAGCACGGACCGCAGGTGCAGCGGCTGGTCGCCCACGAAGTAGACGGCCTTCGCGTTGCGCACGATGTTGGCCGCGCTGGCCTCCATCGCCTCGCCACGACGCATTACCATCAGCGCCTCCACCTCGACGTCGAGCCGTTCAGCCCAGTTCATCGCTGCGGCCACCAGGTGCTCGGGGTGTTCGAAGGCGTCGGCGGTGGGCAGCACCACCACACGCTCGGCACCGACCGCGGCCAGCAAACGCTGGTCGAGGGCATCGTTGGCGGTGAAGGGACCGCCACCCTGCAGTGCGATCGTGCCGTTCAGCGAAGAGGTGATCATGGGGCCGAGCGTACGCCGCTACCCGCAGCCGCCACCGCTTCTTGCGCCGTGCCCTACTCGAGCAGGGCAGCGCCGAGGCGGGCGAGCGCTGCCTGGCTGACGCCGAGCCCGAGTGTGTAATCGCGGATGGTGCCGCCGTCGCAGATCGTCGCGATCACACGCGTCATCGCCTCCGGTATCGCCGCCATGAAGGCGGCTGGGGCTTCGGAGAGCCTGGCAAACATCTCCGGCGCTTCCTGTTCGGCCCAGGCCAGCATGCGCGTGATGCCGCCTTCGGTGAGCGCATAGTCGGCGACGATGTAATCGTGTGCCACGCCCAGCGAGCCGAGCAGCAGCATCGCCAGCACGCCGGTGCGGTCCTTGCCGGCCGCACAATGGAACACCGCCGGCAGCGCCTCGGGCGCGCTGAGCTGCTCGATCGCCTGCACGAAGCGGTGCGGGCCTTGGTGCAGCATGTCGTGGTAGGCCCATTCCAGGAAGGCCACGGCGTCGTCGTCGACTGCTCGGTCGAGGTGCTGCCAGGTGCTGTCGACGATGGGCACGTGGTGGAACGCCACCGGATGCTCGCCGTGGGGAAAGGTGCCGCGCTCGGCCAGTTCGCCATCACTGCGCAGGTCGATCACGGTGCGTAGGCCCAACTCGCGGACGACCTCGAGGTCGGCGCCACCGAGCCGGTGCAGGCCATCAGCCCGGAAGAGCGTGCGCCAGCGAGTGGTGCGCCCGTCGACGGTGGGGTAGCCACCGAGGTCGCGGAAGTTGTGCACCGCGGTGAGCCGGATGAGCCGGCGCGGGTCGCCGCCAACGTCAGGCAGGTTTGGCGAGTTCACGCGGGGTGCACGGCATCGAGCGCGGCACGAAGGGCGGTGACCAACTGGTCGATCTCGTCGTCGGTGATGATGTACGGCGGGGCCACCATCACGGCATCGGTAACGGGTCCCGAGCCGGCGGGGTACACCCACAGGTCGCGCTCGAGCGCAGCCATCACAACTTCGTCGCGGTTGCAGCGCAGCTCGAGCCCGTAGAACATGCCGCGCCCACGGATGTCGACGACTGCCGGGTGGCCGCTGAACTCGTCGCGCAGCCGCTGGCCGAGCACTGCGCCCTGGCTGGCGGCACGGGCCACCAACTGCTCGCGGCGCATGATCTCGAGCACCTTGGTGCCGGCTGCGCAGGCAGCATCGTTGCCCGTGAACGTGAAGTACATGAAGCCGCTCCCGCGCAGCGTCTCGACCACCTCGTCGCGTGCGGCGACCGCACCCAGCGCCACGTAACCACCGCCCAAACCCTTGCCGCCAACGATCACGTCGGGCACCAGCGGGAAGTGTTGATGGCCGAAGTTGAGACCGGTGCGGCCGTAGCCGGTCATCACTTCGTCGGCGATGAGCAGGATGTCGTGCTCGCGGCAGGCATCGGTGACGACCTGCCAGTACTCGTCGCTGGCCGTGAGGCAGGCGCCCGCAGCACCGGTGATGGGCTCGACGATGAAGCCGGCGATGGTGGCCGGGTCTTCCTGCTCGATCACCTTCAGCACCTGCTCGGGGTCGTCCCATGGCACCTTCGGGAACGGCAGCAGCAGCGGCTCGTAGCCCTTTTGGCGGCCGCTGTGGCTGGCGACGGCCATCGTGGCGATGGTCATGCCGTGGTAGCTGGGGTGGCGGCCGATGACCTTCCACCGCTGTTCGCGGCCCTTGGCGACCTGGTAGGCGCGGGCCAGGCGGACAGCCGAGTCGGTGCTCTCACTGCCACCGCTGGTGAAGAAGACGTGGTTGAAGCCCTCTGGCAGCCAGTGCTCGACCAGTTCGTCGCGCAACGCCAGCCGGCTGGGCGTGGGCCACAACGGCACCACGTAACCCATCGGCATCACGGCTGCGGCAGCCTGCGCCACCTCGGTGCGGCCCCAGCCGATGTTGCCCACGATTGCGCCACCAGCGCCGTCGAGGATGCGACGCCCGTCATCGGCGATGAGGAACACACCGTCGCCCGCCACGATGGTGGGGTAGACGGGCGAACCGGGAACAAAAGCGTAGCGACCAGGATCAGCAGACATCGTGGTCCAGTATCGCGCCGTGGTGCCGGTTCAGGCCTGGTTGTAGGTGCCCGACTCGCCGGGCAGCCAGTCGGCCAGGTTGTGCCGGAACATGATGCTGAGGCGAGGGCCCTCCACCTGAGCGGCCTTGGGGACGCTGTGCTCGAAGTCGTGCTGGCAGGCGCCGCCCATCACAAACAGGTCGCCCTGGCCCAGATGCCACGTACGCGACGCCCCGCCGGCCTTTGGCCGGATGTGCAGCGCCCGCGGGAGGCCGGTGCTGACAATGGCCACCACCGGGTCTTCGTGCGCGTAGCGCTCGCGGTCCGCGTGCCAGGCCACCGAGTCGCGCCCGTTGCGGTACAGGTTGAACCCGATTGAATCGAACGGGCGCGAGTAGTGACGGGTGAGGGCCATGCGGGCTTCCTCCAGCACCGGCAGCGGCTCGGGGTAGCCGCTGGTGGGGCCCCACCAGGCGGTGAGCCGTGGCTCGGGCACACGCTTGTCGTACATGGTGACTTCGCGCTGACGCCACGGCAGCTTCGCGACCAGTTCGGCGAACACGAGGTCGGCCCCGCCCAGCCAGCGCGGTACGTGGTCGACCCACGAGGTGGCATCCAGCCAGGTACGGACAAGACCGCAGAAGCCGGCGTCGACCGCCGGATCCTCGAACGCGAACAGGCACTGCTGCCAGATGAGGTCGGCGTCGTGGGTTCCCTCGAGTGCGGTCATGTCGCCATACTGTCGCGGCGAACACCTGTTCGCAACCCTCTCCTGTCGAAGCGCTCGCGTAGAATCGGGTTGTGCCCATCGCGATCGAATCCGCCGACGACCCGCGCGTCGCCGACTACATGGACCTACGCAACAACGCAGCGAGCAGCGAGTACTTCATCGCCGAGAGCCAACTCGTCATTCAGCGCTTGGCCGCATCCTCGTTCGAGGTGCGCTCGTTCCTCTTGGCACCGTCGCGGTACCAGAAGCTGCAGCAGGTCGTCGACGCGCTGCAGGTACCCGTGTACATCGCACCGCTCGAGGTCATCCAGCAGGTCGCCGGGTTCAACGTGCACCGCGGTGTGCTCGCCTCGGTGACGCGCCGCCCCGGGCCAGCGCTGGCCGACGTGCTCGCGGTGGCCACGCGGCTGCTGGTGCTGGAAGGTTCCAACGACCTGGAGAACATCGGCGCGGTCGCTCGGTCCGCACGGGCCCTGGGGTTCGATGCGTTGGTGCTCGACCCCACGTGCGCCGACCCGTACTCACGGCGGTCCGTGCGCGTGTCGATGGGCGAGATCCTCTCGCTGCCGGTGGTGCGCTGCACGACCTGGCCCGACCCGCTTGCGGCGATGACAGCAGCGGGGTTCGAGACCTGGGCGCTGACGCCCGGCGTCACCTCGAACAACCTGTTCGAGATGGGCATGCCCGACAAGGTGGCGCTGGTCGCCGGTGCCGAGGGGCCCGGGCTCACACCGGCTGCGCTGCGCGCCACGCAGTTCGACGTGCGCATACCCATGCACCATGGCGTCGACTCGCTAAACCTGGGTCATGCGCTCGCCATCGCAATGGCGGCCGTCTCTCCAGCCGTCCCTCCGGCCGTCCCTCCAGCCGACGTCGGCTGAGCCGCTCGGCCCCGCCGGGTGGCGGTGTCGGTCGTCGCGCCCCGATCCCTGTGTTCGATTTCGAATTGGTGGGGTGGGGAATTCGCGGGTGTGGGTGTGGGTGCGGGTGCAGGCGAGCGGCGCGGGTGCGGGCTGGGCGGCGCGGGTACCAGGCCGATCAGGGCTGGACAGTGAAGGTGGCGCAGGCGCCTGGGGCGATGTCGTCGGTGCGGCAGATGGAATACGTGCCCGGCGTGAGCGCCGACGGGATCGTGTAGGTGGCCGGCGCGTCCGTGATGGGCGGCTGGCACGGGGGGAAGGTCGGCGTGGGGCCGGTGCGCACGTCCTGCCAGCCTTCACCTGCGGTTGCGTACCCGATCAGTTCCGATTCACCGGCGACGACTTCGAACACCGGCGCGAAGTCGAAGCAGGTCGGCTGCACCGCGAACGCCGGGGTGACCACGACGGTGTCGCCCACGCGCACGGTCTCGGGAACGACCGCAGCCATCGGGAACGCGTCGGCAACGACCGGCGGACCCTCGCTGGCGACCTCATCGGTGGCCCCGGCTGCCAGTTGCTCGTCGCCACAGGCAGAGAGCATCAAGAACCCGACCAACAACCACCGCGACAGCACCACTCCGTGATCGTAGAACGTCGGAGGACGGAACGCAGAAACGCTCGGAACCTCAGGCCAACGAATCGATCACTTCCTGCAGCAACGCCAGCGAGGTCTCGGGGTGGATCAGGCACACGCGCAGGATGGGTTGCCCGCGGAACTCGCTGACCGCGATGAAGAAACGGCCGTCGGCAAACTGCTGGTCGCTCCACCGCTGATAGTCCGCCCGTTCCCAACCGGGGCGAACGAACGACACGATCGACAACGTGGTCGGCGCGAACACTTCGACGTGTGGCGCGCGTTCGACCGCAGCCGTGAATGTGGCCGCGTTCGCGAGGCAGGTGCCGACCGCTGCGCGGTAGGCCTTGACCCCGTGCGTGGCGAGGCTGAACCAGAACGGCACCCCGCGGGCCCGGCGGGTGAGGTGCACCGCGTAGTCGCTGGGGTTCCACTCCTCGGCGGTGACCTCGACGGCTTCCAGGTACTCGGCGGTCTGGGTGAACGCGGCGCGGGCGATGCGCGTGTCGCGGTACAGCAGCGCACAACAGTCGTACCCGGCGAAGAGCCACTTGTGCGGGTCGACGACCATCGAGTCCACACGGTCCAGGCCGGCGAGAGCGGCACGACCCGCAGGAGCCAACATCGCGGCACCGCCGTACGCGCCATCGACGTGCAGCCACATGCCGTCGGCAGTGGCCACGTCGGCCAACCCGCTGAGGTCGTCGACCATGCCCAGGTTGGTGGTGCCGGCGGTGGCCGAGATCGCGAAGACCGGCGCACCACCGGCGTCGCGGTGCGCAGCGAGCGCCGCGGTGAGATCGTCGGCACGCATGCGGCCGTACTCGTCGCCCTCGACGGTGACGATGTCGCAATCCAACACGCCGGCGACCATTCGGATGGATGAGTGTGCCTGCTGCGCGCACACGATGGCGAGGCGGTCGCGAGAGTGGCCCAGGTGCTCTGAGCGCCACCAACGGCGGGCGGCGGCGAGGGCGGCGAGGTTGCCGGGCGTCGCACCACTGACGAATACGCCCCCGGCCAGGTCGCCCAACCCGGCCTCGCGGCACAGCCAGCCGAGCGCATGGTTCTCGGCGGCGATGGCACCAGCGCCCTCCAGCCACCAGTCGCCGATCACGTTCATGCTCGACAACATCACGTCGGCCGCCAGCGAGGCAGGCGTTGCCGCTGAAGGGACGAAGGCGAACACCTTCGGGTTGGACACGCTCATCGAGTTGGCACTGACGACGTCGCGCATCAGCGCCACGGCCGCGGCCGCCCCGATGCCTTCATCGGAGATGCTGTCGGCCAGCGCCCCGTAGATTTCTGCCGCAGGTGCCGGCGTGCGCAATGGCTTGATCGTGGTCAGCTCGTGACGGGCCACCGCCAGGGCCAGATCGATCAGCTCGTGATCCTGGTCGTGCATGTGTTGCTCCTTGTGACGCGTCAGAAACCGGGTGACTTCGCATGTGCGGCCAGTTCGGTGCGGGACCGCACACCCAACTTGCGATACACACGGGTGAGGTTCGACTCGACCGTACGGGCGTTGATGTACAACACCGCGGCAATCTCGGAATTGGTGGAACCGCCGGCCGCCATCTCGGCGATGCGGCGCTCGGTCGCGGTCAGGTCGTTGGCGCCGCCGGTGGGGGTGTCGCCGATGCGGGCGAGTTCCTCGCGTGTGCGGCGCGCGCCGGCCACCACACCCATCTCGACGAACATCGCCAACGCTGCATCCAGCTCCACGCGAGCGTCGCGACGGCGGCGCGCCCCGCGTAGTGCGACGCCGTACTCCAGCCGGGTGAACGCGCACTCGAGTGGGTCGGTGTACAACGCGAATTGGGCCAGTGCGTCCTCGAAGTGGACGATGGCCTGCTCGCGGTCGCCGCGACCGGCCGCCAACAGGCCCATGCACTTGGCGGCGAGCGCGCTCGGACGGTGCGCACCTTGTCGGGCGGCTGCCGCGACGGCCCATTTCGCCACCCGTTCCGCACGATCGAGATCGCCGAGCCGCACGCGCGATTCCACCAGGCAATGGGCGATCGGCAGCATGCGCATGTCGTTGCTGCCCCACACCACAGCAGTCGCGGCGGCACGGTCCAGCCAGTTCTCCGCGTTCGAGTAGTCGCCGAAGGTGGTGAGCAGGCAGCCGATCTCGGCGAACACCTCGTATTGCAGGCCAACCGCGAGATTGGGCACGAGGCGTTCCAGTTCGGTGACCATTGCCGAGATGTCGCCGCCGAGCAACCCGGTGAGCCGGCAACTGGAAGTGAGCGCGCCGGCCATGTCCTGCGCCGAATCCAGTTGCGCAGGGAGGGCCATTAATTCCTCGTTGAACACGACCGCGCCACGCAGGTCGCCCAACAGCTCGGCCGCCGAGGCGCACGAGCTGAGGCAGTTGATCAGCAGCGTGACGTCGCCGCTTCTTCGCGCGCGTTCGAGTAGCACCAGCGCCAGCCGCATCGACTCCTCGAAGTCGCCGGTATAGCGCAACAGGTCGACCAGCCGCTCCTCGAGGTACGAGCGGTCGTCGTCATCGGTCACCGCAGCGATTGCAGACACCAGATCGGTGACGTCCAGCGGCTCGCCGGCCAACGATTGCAGTTGCAGTTGCACCGAGCGCGTGAGCAGCAACTGGGTGGTGTCGCCCAGCTCCGCAGCGGCCACCATCGCCTCGTTGGCGATCTGCAACCCATGCGGCACGTCATCGAAGAGACCCACCTGCGCCATGCCGCGCAGGAGTCGAACATGCATCGTCGCGTCGTCGCCCAGCTCGACGAGCATGTCGCGGAAGAGCTGACGGGTGACCACGGTGGACGACACGCGGTGGGTGGCCACCGCTCGCACCCAGGCCACGCTGCGCCGGTCGTCGATGGTCGGTGCGCCGGCGTATGCGGCATCGGCCAACTCCTTCGCCTCAGGCCACATGCCCGCCTCGACCGCAGCCTCGCCGGCGGCCACCTGGCGTTCCCAGCGGGCACGCGGATCGTCGGCCGGCGTCGCGTCAACGGCGCGCAAAAGCAGAGCCACTGCGGCGGCCGGGGCACCGCGACCTTCGGCGAACTCGGCAGCCTCGGCGAGCGCCACGGCGACCACTGCATCCGGGCCTTGGGCACCTTCCGCCAGATGCCATGCCCTGGTCTCCAGGTCCTTCACGTGCTGCGCGAGCGCCCGATGCAGCCGGCGGCGTTCGGGCGTGCGCATCTGCTCGGCCACCAACTGGCGTAGCAGCGGGTGGCTCATCTCCAGCACCCCGGCGCGTTCTGTGGTGAGCCGTCGGCTGTGCGCCTCCGCGGCGGCACTTTCGTAATCATCGCCACACAACGCCTGCAGCAGCTCCACCGGGGCCCGGCCGGCCAAGGCCACCACGCCGGCGAGGCGCATGGTGGCCGCATCGGCGCCGCGTAGTTGCGCGCCGAGCGCACGCTCGAGGTCGGCGGGAACGTCGATGGAGTCGAGCCCGCCACCATCGACGAGCAGCCGGGCCAGCCGGTCGACGAACAGCGGGTTGCCGCCGGTCAGTTCGTGCAGGCGGACGAGGTCGTGCCGGCCGGGGTGGCGCCCGCCAGCCTGCTCGACCATCTCGTGCACACCGGCAAGCGTCAGCCCGCTGAGCTCGATGGTGCGAACGCGCTCGCCACCGATCGCGCGCGCAGCATCGATCATGCTCGCCTCGTCGGGCCGTCGGGCCAGCAGGAACAGCACCGGGCCACGCACGCGCATCGCGAACGTGAGCGCCGCCGCGGTCGGCCGATCGAGCCATTGGGTGTCGTCGACGGCGATGAGCAACGGGCCGGTCTCGGCCAACGTGCGCAATAGCGACGAAAACGCGAACGCGACCGAGCCGGCATCGACAGCGTCCTGCGAACGGCCCAGCGCCGCATGCAGCGGCGCAAGCAGCGGCTCGGGGAGCCCGAGTGACGGGTCGTCGAGCAGGTCGTCGACCAGCGTGGCCAACCCCGCCCACGAGAGTTCGGTCTCGGCCTGGCTGAGCCCACCGCGCAGGACCCTGCAGCCGGCAGCCGTTGCCGCTTCGCAGGCGTCAGCGAGCAACGACGTCTTGCCGATACCGGGTTGGCCGACCAGTTCGACGCACGCCGCGTTACCCGGGGCGGTGACGGCGGCCAGCGCCTCCAGCACCTGGCGGCGCTCTGTCGATCGACCGACCAGGTGCTTGCTCACACCACGTCACCGTACCTCTCGTGCGGTTTCGTCACGCGACCGCGAGTATCAGCTCGCCGCTCACCACGCGACCGAACGGCAGGTCGTGCGCCACGTTGGCAGCTTGCACGCAGGCCTGGTCCGGCGCGTCGAACAGGCACAGGCAGGTCTCGTCGGTGGGGATGAACACCGAGGCCATGTGGCGCACCCCGACCTCGGCCATCTGCGGTGCCAGTTCGGCCGTCCGCGCTAAGAGTTCGTGTACCTCGGCTTCCGACCAACCGACCAGATAGCGCTCCACCATGTACAGGCTCATGGGATCATCGTGGCGTCGATTGGCGCCATGTCGCATCGGGGGAACCCCCACGCAGCGCGCCCACCCCAGCCGTGAGTCGTCGGTCACATTTGCTCGCACAGTGACCTAGGTCCCTGTGAAACATACCGGCAGGGGTACCAGGATGGGCCGCATGCCCCGGCCGAGCCGCCCAACCACCTCGCTCGTCGCGCGCCTGGGCACGCTCGCCATCCCCGCACTGGTCAGCCTGGTCGCGGTGCTGGGTGCCTGCAAGGCCCAGCCCAGCAGCGGTGGCAGTGCAGCCGCCGCGCCCGCCCGCTCGCCCGGCGAGACCGTGTATTACCGGTCGTGCGTCCGCTGCCACGGCGCGAGCATGGAGGGCGACGGCACCGCGCCTGCACTCACGAGGGCACGCGTCGCCAGCCTCGGCGACCAGCCGATGCAGATGACCATCCTCTACGGCAAGGGCCAGATGCCCGCCTTCGGAGGGCTGTCCGACGCCCAGGTCGCAGCTGTCGTCGCCTATATGAGAGGACTCTGATGTTCGAAACCCTTGGCGGCCTACCCGCCCACCCATTGTTCGTGCACCTGCCCGTGGTGTTGGTCCCGTTGGCCGCAATCGGCGTGCTGGCGATGGCGTTGCGCCCTCAGTGGCGTCAGCGGTTCGGGGTGCCGGTCGCGATCATCGCCGGTGTCGGTTTCGTCGGCACGTTGCTGGCCGCGAACACCGGCGAGGAGCTGGAGGAGAGCTTCCGGGCTGCCGGCGAGACCATTCCCCAGGTCCTGAACGACCACGCCGAGATGGGCGATACCGCTCAGGTGATCGTGGGCATCTTCTTCGTCCTCACGCTGGCGTGGGTGCTGTATTCGATCTGGCAGCGCCGGGTGGGCGACGAGCGAGCCACGGCAAAGGTGCGCAAGCCGCGGCTGATCGGCACAATGCTGGCCGTGGTGGTCGTGCTCTCCGGTGCGGTCGCCTCCGTGTCGGTGACGCTCACCGGCCACAGCGGGGCGCGCAGCGTCTGGGAGACGGACCAGCCCTAGCCGCCCCACCATGTCGTGTTCGGTTCACCTCTTTCAGAATTGAGTCACGCGGAGAGACAGCTCGACGTGAAATCCGTTGCCGTTCACCTGCGCACGATTGGGAATTCTGAAAGAGGTGAACTGCAGCAGGGTTGGGAGGCCCGGCGCACTTCATTTCGGCGGAGCCGGTGGGCCGGTGAGTACAGTCGGCCGCTGTGGTCAACATTTTTGCCCCTGCGGCCGAACGTGTCCCCACCGCGTCGTGGGTGGATTTCGCGGATGCGGTCCTCAGCCGTGTTGTCGCGCAGGCGCGCCGTGCCCTGCCGCATGCAACCGAGGCACCCGGTGCTGGCGTCCACCTGACGGCACCGACGGAGCTGTCGGTCGCCGAACTGGACGTGCTGGTCAGCACCACCCGCGCTCGGCCGCCCGTCGCTGGACCCTTCCGGTGCTGATCAACGCCTCCGGCGAGATTCGTGATCAATGTTGATGATGGTCAACCCGTGCAGTGGCTGACCACCTCCGAGACCGCCCACCGGTTGGGGTGAAGCCCGCCACCATCTACGCCTACGTGAGCCGGGGTGTACTCACCAGCCATCACGATCCCGGCGACCACACCAGCCGGTTCCGAGCATCCGACGTAGAGACGCTCGCGTTGCGCGGCCACCCACGCGAGGCGAGCTGGCACGACTCGCTCGACATCGAGAGCCAGATCGAGACTCGCATCACCGAGATCGACGGACATGCGATCCGTTTCCGTGGCCCCGACGCGTTCCTGCTGGCGCGGACCGCGACCTTCGAGCAAGTGGCCGAACTGCTGTGGAGCGGACAACTGCCGGCGTCGCCGCCGCTTTGGCCCACCCGGCAGATCGACATCGAGTCGTTCATGCACGCGGGCAACCACACCCTCCACGACCGTCAACGGTTGCTCGCCGCCCACGCCGCGCTCGGCTCCCGAGACCGACGCCGCCGACTGAGTCGGAGCTGACTTTGGCCGCTAGCCAGCCGGCAGGCCACGTCGATCAGCGCAACAACCACTCGGAGTGGAGCTCGTAAGAAAGATTCGCATTGCATTCATCTTCAGTCCTCTTGCCCCGCCAAGACTGGCCTCTACGTTGCGACGATGCTGAGATACAGCTTTCACGCGGATGCTCACGAAGCGCTCCTGCTGGTGGCACAGGGGCTCGCCCCCGTTATCGACCGCTTCGACATCGAAGTGCCCGAACGAGACCTGCGCGACGTGCACGCAATGCTGCGACACCTTTTGAATGCCCACAAGCGCAGCTTCGGACAGGTGACCAGCGACGGCATCAGTCCCGCCGCGAAATCTCTCGCGCATGAAGTACGCGGTCTCCGCAACGAGTTGTTTCATGGCGCAAAGTTCGATCTCGAAACGGAGTTCCGGCTCCTGAGTTCGTGCTGGCGGCTTTTGGAGCAGGTCGACGCGCCCCAGTCCGCTCAGGTGCGGAACCTTGTCGATCAATGGCTGACAGAGCGATCTTCCTCTGTTGTCTCCTCTACTGCGGCGGCGATGCCGCCCGCGGGCTCAGCGTTTGGCTCCACCGGGCATAGCCCTGCAGATGCCACCTCTAGCGATCCAAACGACAGCGCAAGTGTGCTGAATGAGCGCCTCGGAGCCAGTGATGAATCCGATCCACTCAGCGTCGACGACAGCGCCTTGAGCCCTTCTGATGACGAGGACCCTGAATGGGCCGAGTACGCCGACCAGAATGAAGATGACCACGACGATGAAGATGATCACGGCGACGGCGACGGCGGCGGCGACAGCGACGACAGCGACGACAGCGACGACAGCGAGGGCGAGGGACACGCTGACTGGGACGACCCTGAATGGGCTGAGGAAGACGACGAGGACGACGCCCCTTCAGAGGCCATCCAGGAGGTCTTCGATGGCGTTCCCCTCCCTGTCAAAGTAATCGTTGAGCGCCTGTACGAGTCGCGTGTGCATACCTGGGGCCAGATGAACCTTGCACTGTGGATCTACCAAGGTGAGTCCTCAGTCGAGTGCCCTCGATGTGGAACCCTTCTCGACGTATGTCGAAAGGGCGCATATCATGGTCTTCCTGATGAGCGTTCCTGGGCCGTCGTTTGCGTGCCCTGTGGCACCGCGCGACGCAAGCAGGAGTACCCTCCCGAAATCCGCAGCAAGCTGTGGCGTTGGGGCCTGACCCAACAGGGACTACTGCAGCAGTA
>Ga0105047_10006607_pt1 | contig 19656 bp, 19 predicted proteins | sample MAT04_FD_78384 | JGI IMG/M metagenome (GOLD analysis project Ga0105047, IMG submission 78384) | Freshwater microbial communities from Lake Fryxell liftoff mats and glacier meltwater in Antarctica - MAT-04 (megahit assembly) | ecosystem: Environmental > Aquatic > Freshwater > Ice > Liftoff...
CGCATAAGCGCTAACTTTAAGTTTTTTGTTCCTTCCCCTTCAAGGGGAAGGCCAGGATGGGGATGGGTTGTTTTTGGTAACTTTCTGAAATCCCACCATACACTTGAAAGTGACATCTCCATCTTAATACAGACCCTCGGAGAGATTCGGAGGGTCATTTGTTTCCGGTCAAAGATAGCAAATTCCTCCCACCCCTAACCCTCTAGCAAATGGAGGGTGGATAAAAAATTTAACCAACATTTTCCCTTCCTGTAACATTCCTGTAACAGTGGTATGATATTAATAGCAACATGTTTGAAACAAATTATCAAAACCCACTATCCAAATGGAGGAAATCATGTTTAAGAAGTCGATTGTTACAGTTGCGTTGCTTGCACTGACCGCCGTATCCGCTCACGCTGAAAAAATCACTGTTGACGGTAAAATCAAGAAATATGCCCCTACTGCCGGTGTTGCCGGAAATCTGAACAGTATCGGTTCAGATTCTCTGAACAACCTGATGACCTACTGGGCGGAAGGTTTCAAAAAGAAGTACCCTAATGTGAATATCCAGATTGAAGGAAAAGGTTCCAGCACTGCTCCCCCTGCCCTGATTGCCGGTTCTGCACAGCTAGGCCCCATGTCACGTGAAATGAAACCTTCTGAAATTGAGCAGTTTGAAAAGAAGTTTGGTTATAAGCCAACCAAAATCGGAGTTGCACTTGATTCACTGGCTGTATTCGTCAACAAGGACAACCAGATCAAAAGTCTTTCTCTAGATGAAGTGGATGCTGTTTTCTCAAAGACACGTAAACGCGGGCTGTCAGACGTCACAACCTGGGGACAGCTCGGTGTAACCGGCAAGCTGGCTGAAAAACCAATCAGCCTTTATGGTCGTAACTCCGCTTCCGGAACCTACGGCTACTTTAAAGAGCATGCTCTTAAAAACGGTGATTACAAAAGCACTGTTAAAGAACAGCCAGGCTCAGCATCCGTTGTTGAAGGTGTAGCCAAGGATATTTCTGCCATCGGGTACTCAGGTATCGGTTATGCAACATCAGGAGTTCGTGCCCTTCCGCTCTCAGACAAAAAAGGTGGTCCTGTAGCAGAAGCCAACTACCAGAACGTACTTAGCGGCAAATACCCGCTCAGCCGCATGCTTTACGTCTATGTAGCCAAGAAACCGGGACAGCCACTGCCAAAAATCACTGAAGAATTCATCAAGTATGTCCTCTCCAAAGAGGGACAGGAAATCGTTGTTAAAGACGGTTATGATCCTCTGACTGCCAAGCTTGTAGACAATCAGCTAAAAGCATTGAAGTAACCCATTCCCTTCTCCCTGAGGGAGAAGGCGGCCGAAGGCCGGATGAGGGGGCACTAGTGAGAAATAAATCACCGCTGCCCCCTCACACTAGCCCTCTCCCTCATGGAGAGGGAACTTTAAATGAAATCTCAATTTGAAACTCCCATAACTATGACAAAAAATATTTCTGAAAATTCAAGACGTAACGATAAAATTGCCGAGTGGTTCATCAAGGTAGGCGGGCTGCTGGTTATCCTTTCTGTCATCTGGATTTTGGTGATGATTTCGAAGGTTTCACTGCCGCTCTTCTTCCCACCTAAAGCACGGATTAATGCGTCCTTCACACTGCCGCCAAATCTGAAACCGGAAACAGTTCTGGCCAGTGGTCTCGACGACTCCGGGCGCCAGGCTTTCACATTTGACCAGACCGGTACATTTAATTTTTTTGATGCTTCAAATGGACAACTTTTAGAGAGTATTGACACCCCGACAAAACCATCAGGAGCAATAAAAGCGGCTTCTGCCGAGATGATTGGAAAATACGTTTACACAATTTACTGGGATAACGGAGCGGCCTCGTCAGTTTCCGTGGGTTTCGGTTTAGCACCAGAAAAGGGCACAGCTTCTGAAATATCCCATGAATTAACTTCCAACAACGACCTCGCCTTTAGTGGCAATGGCAAAACAGTACAAAGTTTTGTCCGGCGCATCGAAGGTAAAGGAAGTATTCGGGTTGATCGTCTCCCAGGAGACAGCTTCAGAATTACTCATCGCCTGGTCGAAAAAGACCTGCTGGACAATGAAATTGTAAAGACGACAGAAAGCCAGATCAACCAGCAGTTGCCTGCCCCAATCACAGTCAGTGTTATGGACCATAAAGGTCGCTACCTATATGCTGGAACCCAAAACGGTTACGTTTTGCGTTGGGATGTGTCAGAACCTGGAAATACTCGCCTGATTGATAGTACCAACGTTAGCAATGGCCAGCCAATAACTGCACTGAACCTTGTTCTGGGCGACTACTCTCTGGCTGTCGGCGATGCAGCGGGTCAATACAATATCTGGTTTCCCGTTACCGCTCCTGGTAGTGCTGATGACAAACGACTGACACTAATTCACAAGCTGCCGGCACATGGTAGCAAGATCACAGCTATCATGCCCTCATTGCGCGACAAATCCTTGATCTCGTTTAATGACAAGGGTGAACTGCGGATTGACCATACAACTTCTGAGCGCACTTTGTTGACACTGAATAAAAACAGTGCCGACATTCGCCAAGCCACATATTCACCTCGCTGTACAGCACTCTCAACCCTGGAAAATAATGGTAAATTTACGGCATGGAAACTGGACATACCTCACCCCGAGGTTTCGCTTGGCACCCTATTCGGAAAGGTCTGGTACGAAGGTTACGACAAGCCTGAATTTATCTGGCAATCTTCTTCTGCTTCAGACGAATTCGAACCTAAAATCAGCCTGGTGCCACTGATATTCGGCACAATCAAGGCTACGGCCTTTGCCATGCTTTTTGCCGTACCGCTGGCAATGCTGGGAGCCCTGTATACCAGTCAGTTCATGACACCCAACGTAAAAAACCGTGTAAAACCAACCGTAGAGATCATGGCCGCCATACCGTCCGTAGTTATCGGATTCCTGGCCGGACTCTGGTTGGCACCAATCATTGATAAAGCTGTACTGACAATGTTTATCTCTGTGCTGCTCGTACCCACAATGATCTTTATGTCGATGCTGATCTGGCAGTTAATCAAACCTTTTTCCAAGCTGGGCGGCTTCCTGCGCGGCAACGAATTCATAGTTTTCATTCCAATGATGCTGCTGGGTGTTTATTTTTCGTGGCTTCTGGGTGGTATGGTTGAAACCTCAGCGTTTGGAGGGGATTTCAAGCAGTGGATGTTCAGCTCTCTTGGTATCGGTTACGACCAGCGCAACTGTATCATTATTGCCATAGCACTCGGCTTTGCAGTCATCCCGATCATCTTTACAATTGCTGAAGACGCACTGTCCAATGTGCCGCGCAACCTTTCTGCCGCTTCCATGGCACTGGGTGCCAGCCGCTGGCAGACCGCCTGGCGCGTTGTACTCCCATCGGCTCTGCCTGGTGTTTTTTCTGCTATAATGATTGGGTTTGGTCGTGCCATCGGTGAAACCATGATCGTGTTGATGGCCACCGGCAATACACCGATCATGAGCTGGAGCGCCTTCAACGGTCTTCGAAGCCTATCGGCTAATATTGCGGTAGAGATTCCTGAGGCACCACTGGATGGTTCTCTATACAGGGTTTTGTTCCTTTCAGCTGTGTTGCTGTTTATTTTTACCTTTCTGATCAACACTGTCGCTGAGACTTTAAGACAGAGATTTAGAAAGAAGTATGGACGATATTAAGTAAAACAGACTGAAGGTTGATGACTGAAGGTAAAACCAGTTTTAAACCTCAGCCTTTAACCTGCAGCCTATACACCTAAAAATGAGAACCTTATGAAACGATACTTTAAAAACGGTGAACCATTTGTTTTACTTACCGGCGCGGCACTGGCCCTGATTCTGATTATGACAATAACTCTTGTGGCTGTTGTCATGAAAAACGGACTTGGCTATTTCTGGCCAAGTGAACTGGTACGTTATGAACTGAAAGATGGAACCGTTGCCCTTGGGCAGTTGATGATTCAGGAAAAGAACCCTAATACTGGAAACCAACGCATACAGGTGAAGGTTTCCAACAGAGATGTTCTGGGTCAGGACTTTAAATGGATTGAAGTTAGCGAAATTTCCAGTAAGAATATTCCCAAGGACGCCGTTTTGGTTGAACGAAAAGAATACGGCAATTATGTCGGTTTTCTGAAAAATGTTTCTGCCGACGGGCTTGTGGACGATTCTGTCACTGATCCTTGGGAGCGTCTATCAAAAGCACAGAAAGCAATCGCCCCTAAACTGGCTGAAATCCAGAAAACTATAGACAGCATGTTCAGTATTAACTATAAAACTGAACAGTTACGCCTGAAAATACTTAAGCTGGAGTACAAGAATAGAGATAAAAACAGTGCTGCAATTTCTGACCTTACGACAGAACGGAAAAAACTGACCTCTGAATTTGAAACCCTCAACAGCAAACTTAATGAAATGCAAAGTGAATTGGGCAAGGTCAAAGCCGAACTCACTGATGCCTCTGACGGGAGCAAAGAAATTGCCCTGACCGAAATAGTTCAGATCATGCAGCCAAACTCCATGTCCGTATTTGCCAAGATGGGAGCCTATGCGGGTCGAGTTAAAGAGTTGCTGTTCGACGACCCCCGTGAGTCCAACACCGAAGGCGGCCTCTTCCCGGCGATCTTCGGCACTGTTATGATGGTCATGTTGATGAGTGTCTTCTCGCTTCCGTTCGGTGTAATTGCCGCTGTCTATCTACGAGAATATGCCAAAGACGGACTGATGACCCGCATGGTAAGAATTGCCGTCAATAACCTGGCCGGCGTGCCTTCGATTGTCTATGGTGTTTTCGGACTGGGCTTCTTTGTCTACGGCATCGGCGGCAGCCTGGATCAACTGTTCTTCCCTGAACGTTTACCAACACCAACCTTTGGCACAGGCGGTATCCTCTGGTCAAGCCTGACAATGGCGCTGTTGACTGTTCCTGTTGTCATTATCGCGACAGAAGAATCATTGGCTTCAATACCACGCGGAATCCGGGAAGGTTCACTGGCACTTGGTGCGACCAAGTTCCAGACTTTGATTAAAATCCTGATACCAATGGCTACTCCCGGCATTATGACCGGACTGATCCTCTCCATGGCAAGAGCAGCAGGTGAGGTTGCGCCACTAATGATAGTAGGTGTTGTCAAACTGGCCCCAACCCTGCCTTTTGACAGCTACTTCCCTTTCTTCCATATGGACCGCAAATTCATGCACCTTGGTTTTCATATCTTTGATGTCGGTTTCCAGTCTCCCAATGTAGAGGCTGCTAAACCGATGGTTTTTGTGACCACCATGCTGCTTTTGGCAATCGTAATAGTTGCCAGCAGCCTGGCGATCTATTTCCGTGCCAAAATGAAAAAGAGATACGTAACTTCGAATTTCTAAGGATACTGTAATGCCAGAACAAAACAACCCGCAAAATATTATCATGGACATCAACAACCTGAACCTTTACTACGGTTCTAAACAAGCTTTGAAAGATGTTACGCTCTCCATGGCCAAAAACAAGGTTACTGCCTTCATCGGACCGTCAGGATGCGGTAAATCTACGCTTTTACGCTGCTTCAACCGCATGAACGACCTGATTGACAATGTACGGATTGAAGGGAGCATGCGCTTTGAAGAAGAGGAGATCAATGACCATCAAATGGACATAATCTCCCTGCGCCGCCGCATCGGCATGGTTTTTCAGCAGTCCAATCCTTTCCCCAAGTCTATCTACGAGAACATCGTTTACGGCCTGCGTATTGCCGGAATAAATGACAAGAGTGTACTGGACGAAACTGTTGAACGCAGCCTTAAAAACGCTGCCATCTGGGATGAGGTCAAGGATCGACTTCACGATTCCGCTCTTGGCCTGTCAGGCGGACAGGCACAGCGTATCTGCATCGCCAGAGCCATTGCCGTTAATCCGGAAATCATCCTGATGGACGAACCCTGTTCGGCGCTTGATCCAATATCCACATTAAAAATTGAGGAATTAATTGACGAACTTAAGCAGAAATATACTATAATCATTGTCACCCACAATATGCAGCAAGCTGCCAGGGTTTCAGATGTAACCGCTTTTTTCTACTTGGGTGAATTGATTGAGGCAGGACAGACAAGCAAGATTTTTACAAATCCGGAAAAGAAACAGACTGAAGATTACATTACCGGCAGGTTTGGTTAATATCCCCTCTCTTAACATGAGCGGTAAAGAAAACAAATTATTTCAAGAGGTAAGATATGGATAGAATACACATCAGTGCAGCATACGACTCCGATCTGAACGAGTTACGGAACAAATTGCTCGCAATGGGCGGTATAGTGGAACAGATGATAGCCGGCTCCGTTAAATCACTGGAGGACAGGGATTCAGTGCTGGCTGACCGCATCATTGCCATGGACCGTGAGGTCAATGGATTTGAAATCGCAATTGACGAGAAGTGTCTGCAGCTGCTGGCCTTGCGCCAACCTGCAGCTAGTGACCTGCGGTTCATTGCACTGGCACTCAAAATAGTTACCGATCTCGAGCGAATTGGGGATCAGTGCGCCAACCTGGCTAAAAGAGTCAAGGAAATCAATGAAGAGCCGCCACTTAAGCCTTATATCGATATCCCCAGAATGGCTCAGTACACGGAAATAATGCTCAAAGAGTCATTGGATGCTTTTGTACGTGGCGATGTGGATCTGGCCATAAAGGTCTGCCAAGACGATAAATGTGTCGATGAACTGAATATGCAGGTCCAGCGCGAACTGCTTTCATTCATGATCGAAGATCCATCCACCATAACAAGAGCCATCAAGCTGAACTATATTTCAAAGTATCTTGAAAGAATTGCCGACCACTCTACCAACATCGCTGAAATGGTGATCTTTATGGTCAAGGGCAAAGATATCAGACATTCGACCAGTTGCATGGTTGATTAAAAAATGGCCGTTTCTCCATAGAGAGAAACGGCCATTCCGGTTTTAATAAAGCACCCTAAAATCAAATCCCACTGATACCAATTCCAGATCAAGGATGACATCAAGGCGGCGAAGACTGAGGCGACGAAGGTGTACAAGTAGTACGTTGAGGAGCCGAAGACGAGCCAACGAAGATAGTGTCTTAATATGGAATTGGAATGACAGTTTCAATCCACTCCTGTATGAACAAATCTATGTACTCGCGGCTTATAGCGCTGGAATGCGGGGTGATCAGTACATCCGGCTGTTCCCAGAGCGGAGATGTTTCAGGTAATGGTTCTTCAGCAAACACATCCAGTCCGGCACCTGCCAGCCTGCCACTTTGAAGCGCACTGATCAGATCCTGTTCATGATAGCAGTTCCCTCTCCCCAGGTTGTATAGGTATGATCCCTGCTTCATGGCGTTGAAAAGACGGGCAGAAAAAATACCCTCAGTTTCGCTACCACCAGGCAGCACCAGTACTACATGATCCGCATTCGGCAATTCCAGTTCCAACTGGTCAAAAGTAATTATCCTGTCTGCCAGTGGATGGTTTTCAAAACCGGTTATGCTACGCTTAACGGCAGTAACACCAGCTCCAAACGCCTTAAGCAACTCAGCCATGGATTGTCCAAGAGATCCAAAACCAACGATCAGAACCTGCTGGTTGAAAAGAGCAGCGCAATCATTATAGCCAAAACGCCCCCATACTTTATTACTCTGGTCTACCTGCGACTTTTTTAGATTACGGTTAAAATACAGCATCATTGAAAGCAGACTTTCCCGCATAATTTTACCATGAAAACGCCCGTAAAAGTTGCGTACACGCCCGGACTGATCCGCTGCAACCCAGTCATGGCCAGCTGCTGGCGTAAATACAGCTTTCAGATTTGGTGCATTTGCATACCATTCCTGTTTGAATACCCAGGTCAATACACAGTCCGCATCCGCAAGACTGTCGCGAAAGATGCTGTTTGATTCAGTTACTTCGATTTGCGTATCAGGGAATGCTACTCGAATGGCGTCAATATGGTGTGGTTTGATGGAAAAAGCGTCGACCGGGTTTTTCAGATTGATAAGTAGTTTTTTGATTTCCATAAATATCTTTCGTCAGCTGAATTTTCAGACGTCAGATAATAACTTTAAAATCAATCCGATTCAAGAACTCTGTTTTCTGGGACAGATTAATGTACCGGCTTTTAACCCAACGGGAGAACTTATCAATATCAGGCTCTAGCCCGCTGAAGTCATCTATAATTATTTTCATTTAAGCCTCCAACCAATTTACAACAAAAATCTAACAGAATACTGTTCTAATAAAATAAAAAAAGGCCCTCACGATTTAACGTAAGTGCCTATAATTGTTGTGGCAGGGGTACCAGGATTCGAACCTAGAGTGACGGCGTCAGAGGCCGTTGCCTTACCATTTGGCGATACCCCTATAAAAGGATTTATTTATATAGCAAAGGACCGACTGCGAGTCAAGCTTTTTAGCTTTTTTCAGCCCAAAACAACCTCGGACCCGGCTTTAATTGCCTTAACGTTTGCGGGAATGAGTCCATGACTGCGCTCAGGCAATGTTTTTTTCAGAGCTTCTTCCAATGAATGCAGATCAAGGGCACCACTTTTGGCCGCATATGCTCCACAGGCAACCATATTAACCATACGCACGTCTCCAAGATCTATGGCGATCTGATTCATAGGAACCTTGACAACCTCGATACCCGAAAGCTCAACCCCGTAACATTCCACTAATGTTGAGTTAACAATACAGACACCACCCTGACGAACTTTGGCTGCATATTTATCAAAAGAAAGCTGATTCAACACCACCGAAAAGGAAGGATTTCCCACTACCGGCGATCCGGTTTCACCGTCGGCAAAGACAATCGTACACATGGCAGCCCCACCACGTTTTTCAACTCCATAGGCGGGAAAAAAAGAGACATTCTTGCCCTCATGAATAGCTGCATAGGAGAGCAGATTGCCTGCCATCAAAACACCCTGCCCTCCAAAACCGGCAATAAAAACATCGTAGCGCATTTATAGCTCCAAATCAGATATTGGCTGTATTTTTGTATGTTCCCAGCTGAAAGTAGGGGATCATTTCACTCCCTACCCGTTCATTGGCTGCCAGTGCATTCATACCCCAGTTGGTGGGACAGGCGGCCAGAACTTCAACAAATGAAAAACCCTTTTTCTCAACCTGATACTGAAAAGCTGTTTTGATAACTTTTTTGGCCTGTAGAATATTTTTGGGGCTATTAAGCGCCACACGGGCAGAATAGGCAACACCCTCTAGCTGTGCCAGCAGCTCCGACATGCGAATCGGGTAGCCGTCCTTGCTTGCGTCACGCCCGTAAGGTGACGTAGATGTCCGTTGTCCAGCCATGGTAGTAGGAGCCATCTGTCCGCCGGTCATGCCGTAGGTGGTATTATTGACAAAGATTACCGTAATGTCCTCACCTCGGTTGGCGGCATGAATGATCTCGGAAGTACCGATGGCAGCCAGATCACCATCCCCCTGATAGGTAAAGACAAAACGGTCAGGACGGGCACGTTTTGCGCCTGTTGCAACAGCAGGGGCACGACCGTGTGGAGATTCGATCACGTCAATATCAAAGTAACCGTAAATAAATACTGAACAGCCCACCGAAGCAACCCCGATAGTCTCAGCGCGCAACCCGAATGCATCCAACGCCTCCCCCACCAGCCTGTGTGCAGTGCCGTGGTGACAACCGGGACAGAAATGTGTTTGTACGTCTTTCAGGCTCTCAGGCCTTTTAAATACCTGTTTCATCCGTTTCTTACCGCCTCGTTCAGATTTTATACTTTTTCTGTATCTGCTCGAAAAGCTCTTCAGGTGTCGGCAACGAACCAGCGCCGGGAGGGCGTCCGTAAAAAGCGACGTCAACGTCTCTGGCAACCGACAGACGTACATCATCAATCATCTGACCCGTACTCAACTCAATCACCAGAAAGCGTTTACACTGCTGCGACAACGCTTCATAAGCTTTTGCAGGAAATGGAAATAATGAGATCGGACGCATCAGGCCGACCTTCATACCGACTTCACGGGCCATTTCAATAGCTGTTCTTGCTATACGGGCTGTCGAACCAAAAGCCGTCACAATTAATTCGGCATCCTCAGTCCGGAACTCTTCCCAGCGGCACTCTTTTTCGGCTAATTCCTGATAGCGGGCATGCATCTTCCAGTGAAAAGCCTCCATTTCTCCATCACCCAGATAAAGTGATTTGACTATTTTCTGCGGCAAACCATCGGACCGACCTCGTACAGCCCAATCCTTTGTCGGCAATTCAGTCTGCGGCCTTGGATTTGCAACAATCGACTCCTTCATCTGACCAATAACAGAATCAGCCAGCACCATAGCCGGGATGCGATAAATATCCGAGAGATCAAAAGCCAGCATGGTCAGGTCATACATCTCCTGCACGGAAGCTGGAGCCAGCACAATGATGCGATAACCGCCGTGCCCTCCGCCCCTTGTCGCCTGCCAATAATCGGCCTGGGAGGCGTCAATACCGCCAAGCCCCGGCCCGGAGCGCATAATATCAATTATCACGCCCGGCAGTTCAGATCCGGCCATATAAGAAATCCCCTCCTGTTTGAGTGATATTCCCGGACCGGATGAAGATGTCATACAACGCACGCCGGTTGCAGAAGCCCCCAGCAACATATTTATAGCTCCAATTTCGCTTTCCGCCTGAATAAACTCACCACCAATGCGTGGATATTCACGGGAAAGGAACTCCGGAATATCGCTCTGGGGCGTAATAGGATAACCAAAATAATAGCGGCACCCAGCCTCTATAGAGGCCATGGCAACCGCTTCATTTCCTTTAACGAATAATTTGTCAGACAATTTATCCTCCGCGAAAAGCAGGTTAAGGTTGAGATTAAGGTTAGGTTGAGAATCATCTAAACCTTAACCTGTAAGTGAAGCGAACGAAAACCTTAATCTGTTTTAAAGACTGTAATGGCTATATCCGGGCACATTTCAGCGCATAAAGTGCATCCTGTGCAACGCTCTAAATCTGAAAAAACGGCAATGGTATTGCCCAGGCTGTTGATTTCTGTACTCATGGCAACAAGTTTTCTGGAACAGGCTAAAGTGCACAATCCACACCCCTTGCAGCGCTGCTCATCTATTACAATATACGGCATAAAATCAATCCTTTTGATTAATTAATGTATAATCTATCTATCAGCATTTATTAGTAATAGTCAAGCAGTAGAACACTAACTTTTGGCTTAAATTTCCAATTTGGGATTGACCAATAATATCAATGCAGGTACACTCGTGTTACTATTTGAAAAAACGTAACACAGGTGGGTTTATATGCACATGTCTGATGCACTCATATCACCTGCAGTCGGCAGTACTCTGTGGGTAATTTCAGCCGGAACAATTGCATACTGTTCTTCAAAAATCGGGAAAGAGTCTGACGAGCGCAAAACCCCAATGATGGGGGTGCTTGGTGCATTCATCTTTGCGGCCCAAATGATCAATTTCAGTATCCCGTTAACCGGTTCCAGCGGCCATCTTGGTGGTGGACTACTGTTAGCGATTTTACTTGGCCCTCACGCTGCTTTTTTAACCATCTCCTCTGTCCTGGTCATCCAGGCGTTGTTCTTTGCAGATGGCGGACTGATTGCCCTCGGTTGCAACATTTTCAACCTCGGTTTTTTTCCAGCTTTTATCGGATATCCACTGATATACAAACCACTTGTTAACAAAAAATCAGGCGTTTCACCAATTGTACCGGCAGCAGTTATTGCAGCAATTATTTCACTCCAAATGGGAGCTTTTGCTGTTGTTCTGGAAACAGTTGCGTCCGGAATTTCCGAACTCCCATTTACCACTTTTATATCTCTGATGCAGCCGATTCACCTGGCCATCGGTTTAGTTGAAGGGGTGGTAACTGCCGCTGTCATTTCATTTGTATATAAAGCCAGGCCTGATCTTATCAGGACGCCCTTTTCACCAGCCACCACATCCGGCTATCCAGTACGCAATATTGCACTGTTTTTTCTGGTTGTCACCATACTTACCGGCGGAGTCCTATCGTGGTTTGCCTCCAAAGCACCAGATGGCCTTGAATGGTCAATCAGCAAGGTGACTGGCAAAGAAGAACTCAAGGGACCTGAGCATGGCATTTATGCCGCCGTGTCAAAACTGCAGGATAAAATTGCCATATTGCCGGACTACTCATTCCGTAACACGGATGAAACTGTTATTAACCATGCAAATTTCACTTCAAAACTGTCAACTGAAGAGAAAAGCAGGCTGGGTAAAAGCACATCTGGTTTAGTCGGCGGAGCCATGACACTTGCGCTAAGCATGTTGGTCGGTTTTTTTCTCAGAAAAAAGACTTTACAGACTTCCAAAATCAAGCCCTGAAGCTGTTTTGTAACTTTGATCCAAGGCATATATGCAAAACATTGAAGGGACATTACTGAATTTCAGACGTATTGATCTGCTCGCTTCTGAAAATTCATTTATTCACAGAATTGATGCTCGTGTAAAAATACTGGTCACCCTGTTTTTCATTTTTTCAGTTATATCATTTAATAACCATGAAATATCAGCCCTGCTTCCATTTTTTATTTTTCCTGCTGCTGTCTCAACACTAGGCAAAATTCCATTCAGTTATATTCTTAAAAAACTGATCCTGATTCTCCCTTTCGCAGTAATGATCGGAATATTTAATCCGCTTTTTGATCGCCATGTCCTGGTCAGCATCGGCTCTATTGAAATCACAGGTGGCTGGATTTCATTACTATCAATAATCATCAGAACGATGCTGACAGTTTCAGCCGGAGTGATACTGGTCTGTGTTACAGGCTTCAATACAATCTGTCAGGCGCTTAATCAGATGGGAATTCCACAACCATTTACCACCCAACTGTTCTTTCTGTACCGTTATATTTTTGTCCTGGCAGAAGAGGTTTGCAGCATTTCAAATGCATATAGATTACGTTCCGTCACCGGCAGAAGGATGGGGATCTCGACCTTTACACCTCTGCTGGGCAATCTGCTGCTGCGCACATGGGAACGAGCAGAACGTATCCACCTGTCCATGCTTTCACGCGGTTATAATGGAGTCTTCAACAAAATCCCAGTAACACCATTAAACAGAACAGATCTGAAGTTTTTATTCGGATGGTCATTTATATTTATTGTATTGAGATTTAACAACCTGTCTGTTTTTCTTGGCAGACTTATCACAGGAATAGTGGAATGACCAATTCTAGCATCTCCATAAACCAGCTCTGTTTTAGTTATCCTGACGGCACAACAGCGTTACATGAAGTATCTGCCAACATATGTGCTGGTGAGGCTGTTGCAATCATCGGCGCAAACGGGGCTGGAAAATCCACATTGCTTCTCCACCTGAACGGCTGCCTGCTGCCTGCAAATGGTGACATAAAAATAGGTGCGATTGAAATAACCAAAAAAAGTCTGTCTGATATTCGCAGCATGGTTGGGATGGTGTTTCAGAATCCGGATGATCAGCTTTTCATGCCTACTGTTTATGAAGACGTGGCCTTTGGGCCTCTGAATCAGGGCTTGACACCGGAAGAGATTAAAAAAAGAACCGAAAAGGCTCTTCTTGATGTTGATGCCTTGCAATTGCAAGACAAACCGCCATACCAACTTTCTGGTGGAGAAAAAAGACGTGTGGCAATTGCAACTGTCCTCTCCATGTCCCCAGAAATTCTGGTTTTGGATGAACCAACTACAGGACTGGATGCACTGGGACGCAGACAGCTGATCAGCCTTCTAAAAGGACTTAATCACACACTTATTCTGGCAACCCATGATCTGGAACTGGTACTGGAACTTTGTAACAGGGTGATTGTGCTGCATCAGGGGAGGATTGCCGCCGATGGACCGGCCGCAGAGATATTTCAGAATCTGGATCTACTCAAGCAGACGCATTTAGAGCAACCCTTATCTCTACGTGGTTGTCCAAAATGTGTCGGGAACGGAGTACAAAGCTAGTTTCTAATATGGTTGATCAAACCCAGCAAGTCATTATGACTGCGTGGAATCGGCAGGTTTTGGTTTATTATTCCAGTATCCAGCAACTGCCTGTAAAGTTCAGCAACCTTAGGCACACCGACACCAGAGTCTGACAACTCTTTCAACAATTCCGGCAGCTGGCACGCATCCCAGGAAGCAATACAACGTCCCTCAGCAAGAAGATTCACTTTATCAGCCCACTGGTAGGCAAAGTCAATATCATGGGTTGCAATTACAACCGTAATACCGGTTGCATGCAATTCATCCAGAAGGCCGACAAGCTCCTGCTGCATGGCGACATCAAGACCGGCCATCGGTTCATCAAGAATCAGAATTTCCGGTTTCATGGCCAGAACACCAGCAATACAGACCCGCTTTTTCTGACCGTAGCTCAGCGAATGGGCCGGCTTTTCTGCAAATTGCAACATGCCAACAGACTTCAAAGACTCCTCAACCCTACTTCTCACCTCAGCAATCGGTAATCCCATATTCATCGGACCAAAGGAAACATCTTCACGCACACTGGCAGAAAAAAGCTGTGCATCAGGGTTCTGAAACACAAGACCAACTCTGGAACGTAAGCTACACAGACTTTTTCTTGTATAGTCAAAAGGTGTATCGTAAAAAAGCAACCGACCTGAACGAGGCTTCAAGATTCCGTTGCAATGCAAAAACAGTGTTGTCTTGCCAGCCCCGTTGAGTCCAAGCACAGTACTCTTTTTCCCCTTTTCAAAAGCGATTGAAATACCGTCCAGACCACGGCTTCCATCGGGATACCTGTAGTCCACCTGCTGTAATTCAATAACGTTTTGTGTAATAGGTGACATCATAGAGCTAACACCGCCAAAATAATCAGAAAAGTTCCCGCCGTAGCCGCAGCAAACATACTTGAACGCGCCCATGGATATTCAGGAGTCAGAAAATACAATGGCCCATCATTGGCCCTTGAAAGAGCCGACTGATGAAGCATTATGGAGCGCTGCCAGACCTGAACCATCAAGGCTGCTATCATAATTCCAAGCGAATTCATTGCATTTCGTGTTGTTGCATATCCCAATCGAGAAGATTGTGCAGTTGACACGTCATGTATAATGTCTGTGAATACGAAAAGTGTTCGGAAACAGAGGGTCATCAGATCGGTAAGAATCGATGGACAGCGGAATTTTCGCAACAGCGAAATAATATCATTTAACGGTGTTGTAAATGCAAGAAAAAGTAGTGCTGCCATACAACCCAGAGAGCGGCTGCAAACCTTTAGAGCCAAAAACTGTTGCTGTTCAGGGAATGAAAAAACAAACCATGGATAGCTGTTGTTGACTTCAACAGCAACAGCCAAGGTCAGGCCGCTAACCAGAAGAAATAGCATGGGAGCAGCCAGCACTTTAAGGTAACTGCCTATAGGAATTTTTGCGCCAATAACAGTTGTTGCGGTTAATAACAAAGAAATTATAAGAGTTTGCGAGGGGGTATTTGAAAGCGAAGCGGCGGTAACACCACAGACTGCAAACAAAACTTTGGCGCCGGGGTGAATCCGACGCCACCTGTTTGTATAGGACAATTGTTCCAGCAGCATCAGGCTTTGGCCTTCTCCTGCTCCTTGCGCATCCTGGCTCTGGTTGTTGAGCTACCCAACCAGTAGCCTAAAAAACCGGCACCGATTCCGGCTTGCAACGCAAACAACAGCGAAGCGACTTCAGCACTGGACGGTTCCATAATTGATTTAAACCAGGGTTTGTATTCAGGGGCTATTGTGGAAATGGCATCTTTAGCCTGATCATCTGAACCCTTAAAAATCTCCACCTGCTTTCCATCAGCAGCGGGAGCAGACTTATTGATGTACCAAAGCGGAAAAACTCCGATTGCAATCACCAGTAAAATCAGAATCAGATTTTGATAGCGTTTCATGCCTTAATCTCCTGCGCCTTGAAAGATTCCAGGTTGGTCATTTCATCCTGGTTAAGCTTCATCAAGGCATTCATGACAATCACGGAAAGAATGCCTTCGCAAATAGCCAACGGAATCTGGGTCAACGCAAAAACACCGGCAAACTTTGCAAAGGATGCCAAAATCCCGCCCATAGGATCAGGAAAGGCGATTGCCAGTTGAAAAGCGGTGGTAATATATGTTGCCATATCGGCCAACGAGGCCGCCAGAAAAACTGATGGACCAAATGGAAGGCGAGCTGACCTGGAAAGCCTAAAAACCAGCCATGCAACCCAAGGCCCCAAAATCGCCATGGAAAAAACATTGGCCCCCAAAGTCGTTATTCCACCATGGGCAAGCAACAAAGCCTGAAACAATAATACGATAGCACCAATCGGTGCCATGGCTGATGGACCAAAAAGCACAGCCCCCAGTCCTGTTCCGGTCGGATGCGAACAGCTACCGGTAACGGATGGTATTTTCAGGGCAGAAAGAACAAAAGTAAAAGCAGCTGCAACGCCCAACAGCATGCGCTGTTCTGGGTTCTGCTTAACCCTTTTATTGATAGTATAAAGACCATAACCAACGAATGGGGCTGCTGCAACGCTCCAGCCTATGGCATGTTTAACCGGTAAAAAACCTTCCATGATGTGCATAAACAACTCCGTTAAAACTTCAAATCAATCAATGTATGGCAATCAATTTCCTGCACCGTTAAAAATAAAAAAGTCCGCATATAGCCAAAGGCAAATATGCGGACTTTCCGTATTAAAAGTCACTTCATTGCTCATCCAGTCCCCCGGATGTTTTACAGCACGATTATTGGCAGGTCTTCTGGCTTGCGAGTCAACCTCCGGGCGCCTTCCCAGTTAATACCAGTGGCCTGTTGCCCATCGTCATCGCTTACAGCGGCGGGTCCGCGGAGGAATCGTCCCGATCCACATCAAGGCGCTATCTTCGTTAGCTCATCGTGTCGCTCCTCAACGTACTCTTTGTACGCCTCGTCGCCCCACTCTTCGCCGTCTTGATATCATCCTTGATCTGAAATCGGGATTACACCCCTCTTCCCTATCAAGCCCTTACGGGCACCATAATCGGATATTCAATTGTCAAAAAAAACTTTATACAATTTAGCTAGAACCGTGCAGCATGTCAACCAATTTCATTGAAAAATCGCGTGTTTTTCCTGAATCAGGTCATACCGCCACAACACTTCGCTAGACCAGACATTACTGGCAAATCAGTATGAAAAGAGGGGGAGATGCAGTACTCAATGGCAAAAAGGCACCACATCTCCGCCCTAATCTGCCCCAAGGAAAGGACAGTTAAATTATCTAAAACCAATTCCACATCAGGCCCTCTCTGCGTTGGCTCGTCTTCGGCTCCTCAACGTACGTATATGTACGCCTCGTCGCCTCAATCCTCGCCGCCTTGATATCATCCTCGATCTGAAACGGGATTGCACCCCTCTTCCCTATCAAGCCCTTGCGGGCACCATGATTCAATATATTGTGCCGCAGTGAGCGATTATGTATACATATAGTTATATCAGGGTTAAAACTTAGTCAAGAAAAATTCCGAAACTGAATACAACTTTTTTTAGATGCGAGTCTTTTTACTTTTACAACATCTTCCTTGACAATCAAACAGAAATGACTTCTATTTGATTACATGAAATCAGTCAAGAATCCATTTAAAGCAGTTTTGTCCCAAAGAGGTCTCTGGCAGACTGTTGCCGGATTCATGTTTGGGACGGTTCTGTTCACACTGCTGCTGACTGTATTTCATCACCATGAAGACGGCAATGACCATGAGCAGGACTGTTCCATCTGTTATACCCTTCACCACCGCCAGTCTGATGCAGTAGTAACGGCTCCTGTCCTGAACTATCTGCCGCTTGTGCTGGCAACATTTATCAGCACTATTTTTCCATTTTGCCACATCACCCGCTTTTCACAGTCACCGGAAAACCGCGCTCCTCCCTTCTGATCATTTTTTTCATTGAATCTCTGCTAAAAAACAGATCAATTCCCTAACACAACAGGAGGAGTTTATGCGTTCGTTTATCCTGACGGCGGCATTGCTGATTGCCGCCCTATATCCTTATCAAGGACATGCCGCTGATGATCTTGACTTGCGCCTGAAAAAGCTGGAGTCGGAAATGACCCGGCAGACCGGTACAATCGAAACCCAGCAGAACACCATCAACAGCCTGAAAGAAGAACTGAACAGGTCAAAACCCAAAGATGATCTGGCAATACAGCCTGCAAAACCCGTTGAAGGCAAGAGCAGCGGACTGTTCGGCGGATCATTGATGTCGAATCCCTATATCTCCGTAATCCTTGACGCCAAAGGTTACGTCTCCAACCTGAAAAACAGCCAGCTTGCCGAACGCGGAATCCCCGGCTTCGCCTCGGAAGGTTCCGGCCTGCGCAACGGCTTCAATGTTGACGCCGCAGAACTGATGATTTTTGCTCCGGTTGATCCATATTTCAACCTGTATACCAATATTCCAGTAACCAAAGATGGTGCAGAGCTCGAGGAGGCCTATTTCATTACTACCAGCCTGCCGGCCGGGCTTCAGGTAAAAGGCGGACGCTTTAAAAGCAACGCCAGCCGACTGAATGCCCAGCACCCTCATGCCTGGAACTTTGCCGAACTACCACTCGCCTATCGTTCATTTCTAGGAGCAGAGGCATTGGGGGGTGAAAACGGCGTTCAGCTGACCTGGCTCCCTTCCCTGCCGGTGTACACACTGTTCGGCGTGGAGGTATTACAGGGTGACAACCCGTTGCTGTTCGGAGACAACAGCAACTGGGGACCACATGCCTATACAGCCTTTGCAAGACTATCCTTTGACACAACAGATAATTCGACCTTTTATATTTCACCATGGGTCATGTTCGGCAAAACCAAAAGCAGTGCCATTCTGCCGGCAGATCAGACCACAGGCAACAGTTTCGAACTAAAGGGTGACAGTTCACTTTACGGTATCGAGGCGGTCTGGAAATGGAAATCCGGAAAGCACAAACTGACCCTGCAGGGAGAGTATCTTAACCTGGCGCAGAAAGGTGACCTGACCGAGAACGATACCGCCGGTGCCGCTGTTAATACCGAACCGCTCAAACGCCGACAGGACGGTGCTTATGTTCAAGCGGTCTATCATCTGGACCGATTGGGCATCGGAGCCAGATATGACCGTATGGAACTGTTTACTGACACCTTTGAGCGTTCCGGTGCCCAGCAGTCCTTTGGCAGCAAGCCATGGAGACTGAGCGCCATGACCGAATACGAACTGTCCGAGTTCAGCCGTATTCGTTTCCAGTTCAATCATGACAGGTCGGCCAGGGATGGTAGGGTCAACAACGAAGGGATTCTGCAGTTCACATTCACCATTGGCGCCCATGGCGCACATGCTTTCTAGGGGGACTAAATGCTGCGAAATTTTGTCACACTGTTCGTACTATTGATGCTTGCCGCACCTGCCCAGGCAGCGGTCAAGGTTGTTGCCACACTGCCCTGGATAGGCAACCTGGCGAGGGAAGTCGGCCGGGACAAGGTCACTGTAACCACACTGGTAAAACCAAGCCAGGATCCGCATACAGTAGAAGCCAAACCGAGCATGATCATTGCCGGCCGCAAAGCGGATATTTTCATGTACAACGGCCTTGATCTGGAGATAGGCTACCTGCCGTTGATTCTGGAGTCAGCCAAGAACCCGGCCATCATGCCTGGAACCTCCGGCAACTTCGACTGTTCCA
>Ga0105047_10006611_pt1 | contig 19652 bp, 16 predicted proteins | sample MAT04_FD_78384 | JGI IMG/M metagenome (GOLD analysis project Ga0105047, IMG submission 78384) | Freshwater microbial communities from Lake Fryxell liftoff mats and glacier meltwater in Antarctica - MAT-04 (megahit assembly) | ecosystem: Environmental > Aquatic > Freshwater > Ice > Liftoff...
AACTCGGTGGGGCCCAGCTTCACTGGCTGATCATCAAACGCGACCCGGTAGGTCGCAGCATCCAGGCTGAGTTGCCCCATGATCACCAGCGTAGCCTCCTGCTCCGGGGCACGGCGGCGCAACACCGCGCGAATGCGTGCCAGCAGTTCCTTGGTCGAAAAAGGCTTGCTGATGTAATCGTCAGCGCCAGCGTCCAGCCCGGCCACCCGGTCAGGCTCGTCGCCGCGCGCAGTAAGCATGATGATCGGCACGTCTTTGGTGCGCGGATGTGCCCGCCAGCGTTTGGCCAGGACAAGCCCAGACTCGCCTGGCAGCATCCAGTCCAGCAATATCACGTCTGGTAGAACCGCATCCAGCTCAGCCTGGGCGGTCAAGCTATCCATCGCCCATATGGGCCGAAAACCGCTGTGGCGCAAATTCACCGAGATCAACTCAGCAATCGCTGGTTCGTCCTCCACGATCAGAACAGCGGGCACTCGCCTCATTTCACCACCAGCTCGATCTGGTCCAAAGGCGAATGCCGCACATCAGCACCCTTGACAATGTAGATGATCAACTCGGCAATGTTTTTGGCATGGTCGCCAATGCGCTCGATGGCCTTGGCCAGAAACAGCAAGTCAAGGCTGGGTGAGATCATGCGCGGATCTTCCATCATGTAGGTGATCAGCTTGCGCACAAAACCGTCGAACTCTTTGTCGATCAGGTCATCTTCCTTCAGGATAGCCAGCGCTGCGGCGGTGTCGAGTCGGGCGAAAGCATCCAATGCCTTGCGCAGCAAGCCCGATGCCAGATCGGCAGCCACCCTGAGCTCCAGCGATGGCAAAGCGCGCGGCGCGCCAGTACCAATAATGGACAAGACCATGCGGGCGATTTTTTCGGCTTCATCACCCACCCGTTCCAGATTGGCGGTGGCCTTGGAGATGGCGATAAGCAAGCGCAGATCGCGGGCGGTGGGTTGGCGCCGGGCAATGATGCTGGAGAGTTCGCGGTCAATTTCGATTTCCATCGCATTGACTTTGGCCTCGGCAGCGGTGACCTGGTTGGCGACTTCAACGCTGAATTCCGACAGGGCGTAGATGGCCTGTCGGATTTGCGACTCCACCAGACCACCCAACTCCATGACACGCGAAGAAACGGAACCCAATTCGCTGTCAAATTGGGAAGACAAGTGTTTATCAGACATGGGTTTACCTCAAAGGTGACTAGCCAAACCGGCCGGTGATGTAGTCTTCAGTTTCCTGCCGGTTCGGCTTGAAGAAAATTTGCTCAGTGGCGCCAAACTCCATCAGGTCACCAAGATACATGTAAGCGGTGAAATCGCTGCAGCGCGCTGCCTGCTGCATGTTGTGGGTAACGATGACCACGGTGTAATCCTGCTTGAGCTCAACGATCAATTCTTCCACCTTGGCGGTTGAGATCGGGTCCAGCGCAGAGCAAGGTTCGTCCAACAAAAGAACTTCAGGCTTGATGGCCACACCGCGCGCAATACATAGCCGCTGCTGCTGACCGCCAGACAGGCTGGAGCCGCTTTGCTTGAGCTTGTCCTTGACTTCATTCCAAAGTGCCGATTTGCGCAAGGCCCACTCCACCCGCTCTTCCATGTCGGTCGCGCTCAGGTTCTCGAACAGTTTGACGCCAAAAGCAATGTTGTCAAAGATCGACATCGGAAACGGCGTCGGTTTTTGAAACACCATGCCAACCTTGGCACGCAGCAAAGCCACGTCTTGTTTGCTGGTCAGCAGGTTCTCGCCATCCAGCACGACTTCGCCTTGGGCGCGCTGCTCGGGATACAACTCAAACATACGGTTAAAAACCCGCAACAGTGTGGACTTGCCACAGCCCGACGGACCGATAAATGCCGTGACTTTCTTTTCAGGAATATCCAGGTTGATATTTTTGAGCGCATGAAATTTGCCATAGTAAAAATCAAGGTTTTTCACCGCGATCTTGGCAGGGGATACTTTTTCAGTGTCGATCAGCATGGTTTGCAAGCCTTATGGATAGAGTTTATTAGCGAGCTTAGATCTTTTGGCGCGTTAACACCCGCGCCAGAATATTCAGCCCCAGCACCGCAAGAGTGATCAAAAACACACCGGCCCAAGCCAGTTGCTGCCAGTTTTCATAGGGGCTCATAGCGAATTTAAAGATGGTAACCGGCAGGCTGGCGATAGGTCCGCTCAGATTGGAAGTCCAGAACTGGTTACTCAGGGCGGTAAACAGTAACGGTGCTGTCTCACCCGCAATCCGCGCTACTGCCAGCAGCACGCCGGTCACCACCCCGGCTCGAGCCGCTCGCATGGTGATGCTCAAAATCACCTTCCACTTGGGTGCACCCAGGGCGTAAGCCGCTTCACGCAGGCCCGGCGGTACCAACTGCAACATGTTTTCAGTGGTGCGGATCACCACGGGGATCACGATCAGCGCCAGCGCCAGGATGCCGGCATAGCCCGAAAACGATTTATACCGGGACACCACCACAGAATAAACAAACAGTCCAATCACAATCGATGGCGCAGACAACAAAATATCGTTGACAAACCGCGTGGTGTTGGCGAGCCAGCCTTTGGTGTTGAACTCGGCAAGATAGATGCCCGCCATCACCCCGATGGGCGTGCCGACAAACGTCGCCAACATCACCATCAGGAAAGAGCCGTAAATCGCGTTGAGCAGGCCACCCTGATCATTGGGCCCTGGGGTCATCTGCGTTAAAGTGGCGATGGTCAGCCCGGCGGTGCCCAACCGCACGGTTTCATACAAAATCCAGAACAACCAGAACAAACCAAAGGCCATGGCCGAGAGCGACAACACCAGCGCGACGATATTGACCGTCTTGCGTTTGGCATAGCGGCTGGCACGCATTTGCGCGAGTTCTTGCGCTTGCAACAGTGTTTCACTGGTGGTCATGTCTTAGCTCCTTCGCCCTTGCGCAGTTGCGATAGCAACAGCTTGGACAACGACAACACCACAAAGGTGATGAAAAACAGGATGAGGCCCAGATACATCAGTGATGCCTGGTGCAGCCCTTCGCCGGCCTCGGCAAATTCGTTGGCCAACGCTGAGGTGATGCTGTTGGCTGCCTGAAACAGGCTCAGCGAGTCAAGCTGGTTGAAATTACCAATCACAAACGTCACCGCCATGGTTTCCCCAATGGCACGCCCCAAACCCAACATGATGCCGCCAACCACACCCGCTTTGGTGTAAGGCAGCACCACCGTGGAAACCACTTCCCAAGTGGTGGCCCCTAGCCCGTAAGCGGATTCCTTCAGCAAAGTCGGCGTCACCTCAAACACATCGCGCATCACGGCCGCGATGAACGGAATAATCATGATCGCCAAAATAATGCCCGCGGACAAAATGCCGATGCCGACGGGTGGACCAGAAAACAGCGCTTCCAGGTAGGGAACGCCCTTGAACATTTTTTGTAGCGGCTGCTGCACGTAAGTGGCCAGAATCGGGCCAAAGACCAGCAAACCCCACATGCCGTAAACGATGGACGGAATGGCCGCCAGCAACTCGATAGCTGTTCCCAAGGGCCGTTTCAGCCATGCAGGTGACAACTCGGTCAAAAACAATGCAATACCAAAACTGACCGGCACGGCAATCAACAGCGCGATGAATGAGGTCATCAACGTGCCATAAATCATCACCAGGCCACCAAAATCCTCTTTGACCGGATCCCAGGTGGTAGAAGTCAAAAAGCCGAGCCCATATTTCTGGATGGCTGGCCAGGCACTGATGGTGAGCGACACCAAAATGGCCAACAGCGTTCCCAGCGTCAACCATGCCGCCCCCTGGGCCAGCCAGCCAAAGATGCGGTCGGCCAATGGGCCTGAACGCGCCTGTTTTATCGGTGGAGGTTTGATCATGTCACGCGAAACCATAGTTGGTGTTGGGCCTGAGGATGCCCTTGGCGAAAGTGTAGCTGCCACGTTTAATTCTCCTTCTGCCGGCAAACCCAGGCCCAACCACACATTACTTCAAAGCAACCGGCTTACCGGAAGCATCCTTGACATTGGTCCAACCCTTTTCGATGGTGGCAACCACTGAATCAGGCAGTGCAACATAGTCCAGATCACCAGCAGCTTTGTCGCCGTTCTTAAACGCCCAGGCAAAAAACTTGAAGGCTTCGGTGGCGTTGGCGGGTTTGTCCTGCACGTTGTGCATCAGGATAAAGGTCGCCGTAGAAATGGGCCAAGTGCCCTTGCCAGGCTGATTGACGATCAACTGATAGAAAGTTTTGTTCCAGTCAGCACCGGCAGCAGCAGCCTTGAAAGCCTCTTCGCTCGGCTCAACAAAAGCACCGTCCTTGTTTTTCATCATGACGTAAGTCATTTTGTTTTGCTTGACGTAGGAATATTCCACGTAGCCAATTGAATTGGGCAGGCGGTTGACGAACGAGGCCACGCCTTCGTTGCCTTTGCCACCTGCACCCACTGGCCAGTTCACCGCGGTGCCTTCGCCCACCTTGGTTTTCCACTCGGGGTGGACACTGCTCAGATAGTTGGTGAAGTTGAAAGTGGTACCCGACCCATCAGCGCGGCGCACCGGGGCAATGTCAGCATCTGGCAGCGCCAGGCTAGGGTTCAGGGCCTTGATGGCAGCGTCGTTCCACTTGGTGATCTTGCCTAGGTAAATATCACCTAGAACCTGACCGTCAAGCTTCATTTGCCCTGCGGCAATACCTTTGATATTGACCACCGGCACGGTGCCACCGATCACCGTAGGAAACTGGAACTGATCTTTTTTCGCCAGCACATCATCTGTCAGGGGCATGTCGGACGCGCCGAAGTCCACTGTTTTGGAATCAATCTGTTTGATGCCAGCGCCCGAGCCCACCGACTGGTAGTTCACCTTGACACCGGTGGCCTTGTTGTAGTCAGCCGCCCACTTGGAGTACAGAGGTGCTGGAAAGCTGGCGCCTGCGCCAGTGATTTCCTGGGCATTGGCCAGGCTGGAGACCGACAGAGCGCCCAAAAGGGCTAGGCTAGAGGTTGCTAAAACTGACTTGACTGCGTATGACATCATGAAAGATCCTATAAAAGTTGAGACCAAAAATCAGGAGACGCTTCCTGCACAAGACAGAATTTAAGACATCAATGTGTCAGGATTGTGACAACTCACAGGTGTGCGCGCCTGACGCTGTGAACACTTCACGCAGCTGTCACGCCATCGTCATCAAAATTCCGCCGGTGATGAGCTACCCTTGATAGATTTAAACCGCGTTCTGTGCTGGCTCCACTCAGATTAGGTGGCCTTTCGGACATCCGCATTAACCATAGCCATTGGAAATTTACATGCTTGCCATCAAGAAAGCCCGCAAACTCATTGAAGCCAATCCTGGCGATCCAACAGCACGAATCATTGCCGCACTGGTGTTGGCGCTTGAGAGCGAAACCAGCATCTCGGTTGCCCAACTGTACAAACTCGATGACAAGCGCTTTGAGCTGGCCCTGGAAATACTGGACGAATGGCGGCTGGACAGGCACTACGCCAGCAAACTACGCCTGATCGACTCCAGCACCTTGGTCCAGGAGTTCAACGCAGCCAACACCCCACCCCAGCCGCCTGCAAAAGCCTGACTCAGTGCGGATCAGCGCTGACCCCTGCGCGTCAAGCGGCGTCAGTCCGCAACGCAGTTGTTTCGGATGCTATGCTGGCAGCCTGAAACGACTTAAAACTTCAACATGCAAGATGGAACGCGCTTGGCGGCGGTGGATTTGGGCTCGAACAGTTTTCGCCTTGAAATTGGTCATGCAGCCGCTGGCCAGTTCGCCCGCTCGGACTACCTGAAAGAAACCGTACGCCTGGGCAACGGGCTGGACAATCAGTCGCAGCTGACGCGTCAGGCCATGCGCAAAGGCTGGGACTGCATGGCGCGATTTGGTGAACGGTTGCGCGCGTTTTCCCCGCAGGCGGTGAGCGCGGTTGCCACACAAACCCTGCGCGAAGCCCGCAACCGCGATGAATTTCTCAACCAAGCCAGCGAACTGCTGGGTTTCCAGATCGAGACCATTTCTGGGGACGAAGAGGCCCGCCTGATCTACCAGGGCGTGGTGCAAGCGCTGCCTGACGTTGATGAGCGCCGCCTGGTCATCGATATTGGCGGGCGCTCCACCGAATTGATTGTTGGTAACGGTGTCCGCCCGCAACAGATGGCGTCTTACCCCGTGGGCAGCGTTGTCTGGTCCATGCTGTATTTTCCTGATGGCGATTTGACCGCAGCGGCCTTTGCCGTAGCCGAAGACGCTGCCAAGGCGGTACTTGCCCCAGCCTGTGGGTTTTGTGGGCCGCACCAATGGGATGTGGCCTATGGCTCAGCGGGCACAGTGAACGCCGTCGTCGACGTTTTGGCCGCCGCTGGATGGCCAGCCGGACATCTCAGCCAGGAGGGCTTGGACTGGCTGCTGGATAAACTGCTGCTGGCCCACAGTGCTGGTCAGCTCAGCATGATGGGGCTGCGCGAGGACCGCAAAGCCATCATTGGCGGCGGCTTGAGTGTGTTGCGAGCGCTGTTTGCGCTGCTGGACATCACCCGGCTGGAGCAGGCACAGGGCGGTCTGCGCCATGGTCTGCTGATGGACCTGATGCGCGACAACGTCTGAGCGCCGTCCGCTAGGTTCAAGCGCGAACACTTATACAACACCCGACCAGAGCCTTGCAGTTCCAATACGGCGTTGTCAAGCGCTGCTTAACTCACCTAGAACGCCTCAGTTTGATTGGAGCGCATCTTTGTTGGCGGAAAAATCTTCTTCAGGAACTGCTCCTGCGATGTGGCCCAGGGATACTGGTCAAGCTCGTGAAGATACTGCGCACCTGCTTCAACTTCTGCGCGGTGGGCTACGACAAAATGACACCGGCCCTGTATGGGTCTGGCGCGCGGGCCGGTTGCGACCCTCCCCAAAGCAGAACCGACCTTACCAAATCCGTATTGAAACGACTAGGCGTCAAGCTATTTTTTTTGGTAAAACAGGGTCAAGCCCATTATTCACAAGGGCTAATAGCTATATTTATCATAGTATTTAACGTCGGTCCAGCGTGCGTGCCATTGCCGCTTCGGTGATGCCATTGAGGCTGCCCCGGGTGGTGATGACCTCGGGTTCCAGCATCAGTTCGATCAAGGTGCCCTGCTCTCGCGCCAGCGCGGCCAGCAGCTCGGGCTCGAACTGTTCGGTGTGGCTGATGCGCACACCGGCGTAACCGTAAGCCTGCGCCAGCGCAGAAAAATCCGGGTTTCGCAGCGGCGTGCCCGACACACGTTGCGGGAACTCACGCTCCTGGTGCATGCGAATGGTGCCAAACATGCCGTTGTTCAGCAGCAGGATGATGGTCTTGACGCCGTGTTGCGCGGCCGTGGCCAACTCCTGACCGTTCATCAAAAAGTCGCCGTCACCGGTGAGGGTGAACACCGTGCGCCCCGTGGTGAGAGCTGCCGCAATACCGGCAGGCACGCCGTAGCCCATGGCGCCATTGGTTGGCGCCAACTGGGTTTTAAAGCCTTTGGCCAGACCGCGGTAGCGGTAAAAGCGGTGCAACCAGCTGGCAAAGTTGCCCGCGCCGTTGGTCAGCACCGCATCCTGCGGCAAATGCTTTTGCAGCGTGGCGATGATGGCAGGCATATTGACGACGCCCTGGGCGGTGTCGGCGGGCAAGTCCTTGATGACGCTGGGCTGCAGATTGGCCAGGTAATCGGCGTGGCAGGCGGCCGACCAGCGTGCCCACGGAAAGCTGGCCGGGGCGCTCAGGTCTTTCAGCGCGGCGGCGGCGCTCGCCACGCTGGCCTGAATCGCCAGATCAGCCTGGAAGACGCGGTTAAGTTCCTCGGCGCTGGGGTGAATGTGCAGCAACGTCTGGCGTGGCCGGGGCGACTCGATGAGGGTGTAGCCACCGCTGGTGATCTCGCCCAGCCGGCAACCGATGGCCAGAATCAGGTCGCTGTCCTTGATACGCTGCGCCAGCTTGGGGTTCAGACCGATGCCGACATCGCCAACATACAGCGGGTGGTGGTTGTCAAACGTGTCCTGAAACCGAAAGGCGTTGCCCACCGGCAGGCACCAGTTTTCAGCAAAGCGCTGCAGGTCTTGGGCGGCCTGGGGTAACCAGCCACTACCGCCTGCAATCACCATCGGCTGCTTCGCTTTCAGGAGCTTCTCACGCAATTGGGATAAGGGCTGAAGGCCAATTTGACCCTCAACTGCCAACACCTTCGGCAAGGCCTGCAGCAGGGTGCCAGTCAAGGCATGCGGTGTGACCGTCTGCATCAGCATGTCTTCTGGCAGCACCAGCACCACCGGGCCGGGACGGCCGTTCATGGCCGTGGCAAAGGCGCGCGCGATGTACTCAGGGATGCGCGTTGGGTCATCAATACGCTCCACGCGTTTGGCCATGCCTTGGGTGCTCGGGCCAAAAAAGCTCAGGTAATTGAGCTCCTGAAACGCCTCGCGGTCACGCGTATTGCTGGCCACATCGCCGACAAACAGCACCATCGGCGTGCTGTCCTGAAACGCGGTGTGCACACCAATCGACGCATTGGTGGCACCCGGACCACGCGTGACAAAACACACGCCCGGGCGGCGGGTGAGTTTGCCCACCGCCTCCGCCATAAAAGCGGCTCCGCCCTCCTGGCGATTCACGACAAACTGGATCTGATCGCGGTACTGGTAGAAGCCATCGAGCACCGCCAGAAAACTCTCGCCCGGCACGCCAAAAGCGTGGGTCACGCCTTGTTCAATCAGGCACTGCACCAGCAGATGGCCGGCAAGTTGGGGAGGATGAGAGATCATGAGGCACCCATAAAGTCAACACAGCCCCGCATTGTGCGATGAAAGCCGAGCTGGGCCTTGGCAAAAGAGTGGCCCGATGCAAGTCCGCGCCACGGTGCGCTGCCCCAGCTGGTTAACCGATCTGCCAAATTCACCGGTCAGGTCCTTTCTGGTTGGTCTTACCGGCCTTGTCACCCCACCCTCAGCTCATCGTTAAACGCTACTCCGACCTTTCGGGTCAGATTTTTAAAGCGAGGAGGTCAGCATGCAAAAGAGTTACCTCATCGACACCCAAGTTCTGTCCGAGTTACGCCGCAACCAGCCCGATGAGCGGGTCATTGCCAGGATGATCTGGCACGCCGTCAGAAACTGCTGGACTGGATGGAAATCGAACTGCCGAATGACTTTGTGGGGCGACTGCTGACCATTGACGCCAGCACCGCAAACCGCTTGGGCCGCTTGACAACCCTTGGGAATACCAGGCTGCATGCCCTAAAAGCTATCAATAGTATAGCGTCTTGCGCTTATTTAAAAAGGGCTACAGGCCAATTTGGCATATAAAACATCCAACCACCTGCACCCCAAGCCAATTCACAAATTTCAAGCAAAATCCTGGTAACCGAACCGAACCCGACCCTGGAGCCCACCGTGTACCCGAACCTGCGCGACACCCTGAACAACTTTTGCGTCGACGAGCTCAAGCAACTCGTAGCCTACTTGCCTGGCTTTCAGCTCGGCAACCGCAAGGAAGAGCTGATCACCGCGCTCTGCAACGGCTTGTTGGGCGACGGTTTGACACCCGCTTGGCAAGCGCTGACCGATCTGGAAAAGTCGGCGGTGGCCGAGGCCACGCACGACCCTGCCGGGCGCTACGACGCGGCCCTGTTTCAGGCCAAGTACCGGGCGCTGGCGTGTTTTCAGGAAAGCCATGCCCGCGATCGTGGCCACTCGTCTGGGCGTCTGACACGGCTGGCTTTGTTCATTTACCACGACCGCCGTAAGTCCACCACCGGCATCCCACCCGACTTGCAGGCGCGGTTGCGCCACTTTGTTCCGGCGCCTGCAGCGGCCAGCATCCTGAGCCAGGCGACGCTGCCTGATCGCGCGGGCTTGATGCAGCGCCAGACCGAGCAGCCCGCCCTGCACGAGTTGGCCGTGCTGCTGCGGGCGATTGAGCTGGAGCGCATCAGCGTCAGCGACAAAACCGCTGTACCCAGCAGCGCCGCCACACGCCTGATTGCCGCCAAGCTGCCGACGGGCGACTTTTATCCGCTGATGGAAAAAGCCGACAAATATGCGCAGGAAGTTGGTCCAATCAAGGCTTTTGCCTGGCCCATGCTGGTGCAGTCCGGCAAATTGGCGCAGCGCAACGGCATGCGCCTGGCACTCACACCCGCAGGCATCAAGGCGCGCGCAGCATCGCCTGCCGAGGTGATTCGCAACCTGTGGAACAAATGGGTGGCCACCAGTTTGTTTGACGAATTCAGCCGGGTTGATGCCATAAAGGGCCAGGGCGGCAGTGGCCGGGTCATGACAGCGGCAGACGATCGGCGTGAGCAGATCGACGCTGCTTTAAGCGAATGCCCCAGTGGGGTCTGGATTGACATTGAGGAGTTTTCCCGCTTTGTGCAGGCGGCTGGCCACGCGTTTGAGGTCACCCAAGACCCGTGGCGGCTTTACGTCTGCGACCGTCAATACGGCGCCCTGGGCTATGCAGGGTTTCATGATTGGTCGATTTTGCAGGGGCGCTTTATCCGCGTGCTGCTGTTTGAATACGCCGCCACGCTGGGTCTGATCGACGTGGCTTACGTGGATCCGAAAGACGCTGGACTGACAGATTTCCGTCGACTTTGGGGCACTGATGAGCTGGCCTTTCTGAGCCGCTACGACGGCCTGTGCTACTTTCGCGTCAATGCGCTGGGGGCCTTTGTATTCGGCCAGACTGACAACTACCAGCCGCAAACACCGGCCAGCGCCGTCGCTTTGTCGGTGTTACCCAGCCTGACCATCCAACTGGTACACGGCAGCCTGACGCTTGACGCCGCGCTGCTGCTGGAGACCTGGGCGGAGCCGCTGTCAGAGGGCAGCTGGCGGCTGGAGCGGCAGCGCGCCATTGCCGCCATCGAGGCTGGCCACGACATCCAGACGCTGCTGACCTTTTTGCAAAGCCACGACAGCCAGCCGCTGCCTGACACGGCAGCGTCTTTCATCAGCCGCTGTGCACAGGATGCTACAGCGCTCAAACTCGGCGCAAGCGCTGTGCTGATTGAATGCCGCGATGCTGCCACCGCGCAACTGCTGGCCGAACACAAGCAAACCCGCGCGCTGTGCCTGCAAGCGGGCAGCCAGACTTTGGTGGTTCGCACCGAACAGCTAGAGAAATTTCGCGCCGCCGCTCGCGGCTTGGGATTGGGTCTGGTCGGCTAAACGCAAGGTCAGAGCTTGGGTTCGCGCGATGCACTCTCAAGCCCGCGCCACGGTGCGCTGCCCCACCCCAAGCGCTGCCACCACACTGAGCAGCAGCACAGCAGCCGCGCCCATCAGCGTGGCGCCGTACCAACCGCGGTCCATGAAGGTACCAAACACCAGGGGCGAGATGGCAAAACCGGTGTCCAGCCCCGAGTACACCAGCCCATAAACCCGGCCGGTGGCACCCGCTGGCGCGGCCTTTTTGATCATCATGTCGCGCGACGGCCCGCCAATACCCACCGCAAACCCGGTGGCGGCCAGCACCACCATGCTCAAAGTTGCACCAAACCAGCCGGTGCCGCACAGCGCCAGCAGCACCGCTGCAGCCGTCATCGACAGCGCCACCACCCTGTCGCTGTGGCGTGAATGCGCTGCCACAAAACCGCCAACCAACATGCCCAACGCGCCGCACAGCATGTAAGCGGTGAGGGTGAAGGTGGCGGTCTCAAAGCTGATGCCGTGCATGGCCTTCAGAATCGACACCGAAAAGCTCTGCACCACCGCCAGCGTCATGGTTGAGAGTAAAAAGAAGGCAAAACACCACCACACCACCGGCAGCTTCATGAAGGCCATGCTGTGCTCGGCAGGCGTATCGGGGTGATGCGCAACCGCCTGGGTGCTGAGCTTGTCACGGTTGACCAGCAGCAGCGCGATGATGGCCAGGTACAGCACCGCCGCCACCAGGTAAGCCGTACGCCAGTTGTACAGACTGGTCAGTGTGACAAAAAACACCGGTGCCAGCGCCCAACCCAGGTTGCCGGTGAGCCCGTGCGCGCTGAAGGCGTGTCCCAGGCGCGGGGGTGACACCCGCTGGTTCAAAATGGTGAAGTCCACCGGGTGAAAGGTGGCATTGGCCAGGCCCGCAACCGCCGCCACCGCCAGCAGACCGCTGTAACCTGTGACCTGCGAGGCCAGCAGGCAAGCCAGCACAAACAGGCCCAGTGCGCCAAACAGCATCGGCCGCGCGCCAATCTTGTCCACCACAAACCCGGCCGAGACCTGGCCGATGCCGGAGACGACAAAAAACGCGCTCATCAGCAGCCCCAGCTGCGAGTAGCTCAGGCCAAATTCGCCCATGAACACCGGAAACAGCGGCACCAGCAACAGGTGGCCAAAGTGCGAAGCCGCATGCGCCAGCCCCACCAGGCCAATGATGGCGGCGTCTTGCTGCAGGGGAACCGGGCCCGCAAGTGTGTGCGTGGCAGAAGTCATGCCGGAATGTTAGCGGCGCTCAAAGACCGGCGCTCACCGTGGCGCACACATGGCCCTCAGGCCCGCTGCAGGCGCGCCAGCACCAACGAGTAGCTGTAAAACTTCTTGTTGCCGGGGTTGAGCGTGCGCACACGGTCCAGCAGCTCACGCGCCTCATGGGCCAGCGCGTCGCTGTAGCCCGACTTGGTCATTTGTGCTATCAGCAGGCCACACAGGTTGACCAGCATCACCTCGCTGGACGGCAGCTTTTTCACCGCCTCACGTAGCAGCAGAGCGCCCTGCTCAAACTCACCCCGTTTGGCCAGCACCACGCCCTGGTTATTGATGTTGATCACTTCATCGCGGGATGCCTTGATGAGCGCCTGGCCCTCGCCTGCCAGGTGCTCCTCGTCAAAAATCGACGCGATCTCGCTGGAGAGCTGGGCGTTTTCGTGGTCGTTTTTGACCACCTGACCAAGCAGCTGGCAGGCTTTTTCCTTGTGGCCCAGTTTCAGTTGTGCGCGGGCGAGATCCACCATCAGATCCGGACTGAGCTTGTCACCCAGCTGGGTGGCGAGCTGCTCTGCGCAGGCCAGGGCAGCCTGGGCCTTGTCGGGCTCCCCCATCTTTTGGTAGATACGTGCCTCAGACGCAGCAGTTTGCAGCGCCGCCGGGGAGTTGTAGCGGAAATCGGCTTTGCTGCGCTTGATCACATTCAAGGCTTCTTGCGCCTCGCCCTTGTCCACCAGCAGTTCAGCCAGGCGGGCATACACCGCCGGATTTTTATGGGTAGAAAATTCGCCGATCTTGATGGTTTTCTCAAACGCGGCCTGTGCCACGTCCAGCTCACCGTTTTTCAGGGCGGCGTCGCCCAGTTTTTTCTGCCGAAGCGGTGAATGAGGCGAGAGCTTGATCGCCTCTTGCAACACCTGTTGCGCCCGCACCGTGTCACCCATCGCCTCGAGGGTTTTGGCCAGCCAGTCGGCGGCCTCAATGTACATCTGATTTTCCGCCAGCACCTGCTCAAACAGGGTGATTGCCCCGGCATGGTCACCGGTGTAAAACAACACTTGGCCCAGCCCTGTCTTGGCCCAAGCCACGCTGCGCTGCTCGAGCACCGACGCGTACAACGCGCGAGCCGCCTCAAAGTCGCCCAGGGTCAGCAGCAGGTCGCTCTTGATGCGCAGCACCTCATGCGGGTTGGCCGATTGCATCCTCAGCAGCAGGTTGCATTGCGCCAACGCAGCACCAAAGTCTTTGGCGCGAATGGCGGTCTCTACCAGCCCAAGCGACTGCTTGCGGACAATAAGCTTTTCCAAGCGGCTTTGCAGCAGCATCTGGTTGATGGGTTTGAGCAGGTAGTCATCGGGCTTGATCTCGGCTGCGGCCATCACCATGTCGGAGGTTTTTTCGGCGGTGACAATGACCCAGATTGTGGACACCCCGATCAGGTTGCGCGCACGCGCTTCCTCCAGCACTTGCTGGCCATTGGCACCGGGGCCGAGGTTGTAGTCACACAGAACGATGTCATAGCGTCTCTCGGCCAGATGGCTGATGGCGTCCTTGCCGTGGCAGGCGGTGTCAACACGGGTCATACCCATCGACTTCACAAAGTCGCGCAGCATGGTGCGCATGCTTTGAAAGTCGTCAACGATCAGGGTGTTGGCTTGCGAAAGGGTAAGCGGCATCGGTTTCTTTCAAGACGCCGATTTAAGGCAGGGTGACCACAAAACAGCCACCACCAAAGGCGCCGCCGTTGGCAACAGTCAGCGTGCCAACGCGCCCGTTGTTCTGGTGCAGTTGCGCCGCCTGGGCCGAAAAATAAAACCCCAGCCCGGTGCTGCCGCTGGCAAAGTTGACGCCTTTGCTTAGCAGAACGCCGTCACTGTGCAGTATGTGCGCCGGGTAGCCAGGGCCGTTGTCCTCCACCCGCAGCACCAGCGTGTTGTCTTGCACCTGCGCTGCAATGCGGATCTTGTCCTGGGTGTAGTGGCAGGCGTTATTTAGCGCATTGAGCAGCACGCCGGTCATCAGATCACGGTCAAAGTACCAATAACAGTCGTGCGCACAGTCCACGTCAACGGCGATGCCCTTGAAGTCCAGCACCGCGCGCTGCTGCATGACCGCCTCGGCAATCAGCTCGGCCACCGATTGCTCGCGAATGTCCAGCGGGTAGGTGGATTTACCAAACTTGTAAAGGCTGAGCAACTGGATCAGGTTGGCGTTGACGCGGTGCGCCTGGGCAATCACCAGCACCAGACTGTTGAAGGCTTCCAAGTCGCCACGCGCCTTGGCGCCGCTTGCGATGGTCTCAAGCTCATGCACTTGCACATTCACCGAGTTTTTCATGTCGTGGATGGACGAGGCCATCAAATCGGTGAAGCTGATTTCTTCCATGCTCATGGCGCTTAAACCTGGGGTGCCAGGCAATGGGTAGGCGAGCCTTGATTTTAGGGACAAACCCAACCGATATGACATGGAGCAGCATCGAAGCGCAGGCCGACCACCGAGGTGGCACATCTTTCTGGCAAAGCTTGCCAAACACGTTCAATTGGAAGACGATAGATACTCAATGCATGAAGCGTCGGCCGCCATGGCCTGACCCCGTGTAACCCACCGTCGTCGTAAGGCACAAAGGAGTTCGCATGTCATTCACCCTCACCGCCGGGCACCTGGCCAGCATCGCCGGACGCACCCGGCCCTTGATGACGGACTTGGCCAACTGGATGAACCAGTTGTGCCCACGGTACGACATTGACACACCGCAGGAGTTTGCTCACTTTCTGGCGCAGGCCTGCCACGAGACGGATCACTTTGCGACGCTGCGTGAATACGCCTCGGGCCGTGCCTATGAGGGTCGGGTTGATCTGGGCAACACCCAGCCCGGTGATGGCGTGCGCTTTAAGGGCCGCGGCATCTTCCAGACCACCGGGCGCGCCAACTATATGCAGCTGGGCATCAAAAAGGGCCGCCGTGACCTGTTCGTGAACAACCCGGAACTGCTGGAGCAACCCGAATACGCGGTATGGAGTGCCTGCGAATATTGGCGCACCCGTGGCCTCAACGACATCGCCAACCATGCCGACACCGACGTGCTGAAGAAGAAATACCGGGGCAACATCATCGACGTGTCGCCGGTGGAATACATCAGCCTGGCGATCAACGGTGGCTACAACGGCATGGATGAGCGTAAAAAGTTTTACGCCAAGGCGCAGCAGGTGTTGGTTGAGCAAGCGATGGTGCCCGCACCGCGCGGCTTGTCGAAAACGCCTGCCCCGCCCATCAAGCGCGCCAGGCCGGTCAGCCGAACCGCAACCAAGGCAGCGACTGCCGCCCCCAGCAAAGCGATGACCCTGCACAGCGGCACCATCAGCGCCATCAACGACCACCTGTTGACCGTGGTCATGACCAGAGGCAAGCTGCAGACGCTGCAAACCAGTTCGCTGCGTGGCCTCAAACCCGGTGTGCTGATTGCCTGGTGCGAGGAAGACTGTGGCCGCCTGCGCATTGGTGAGCGCTGGACGCAGGTGAGTAGCATCACCGCAGTGCGTAATCAAAAATAATAGCTTACAGCCCTTTGTTTATAAGGGATGTAAGCCTTTTTATTATATAACTCACCCAACCAAATCACCACCTGTTTACGCTGGTGCACCCTGCGTAAAGTTGAACTGCCCCGGTGCGCGAATGGTGTCCACGCCGACCATGATGGTGTCCTTAGGCAAAAACTTGCCTTCAAGCAGCAGCTTGGAGAGCGGGTTTTCAAGGCGCTGTTGAATCGCGCGTTTCAGCGGCCGGGCGCCAAAGATCGGGTCAAAACCCACCTTGGCCAGTTCAGCCACCGCTGCATCACTCACCTCCAGACCCAGCTCCATGCGCGCCAGACGGCTCTTCAGCACCGCCAACTGGATCTTGGCAATCTCGGCAATGTGGCTGGCGTCCAGGCTATGGAACACCACGGTTTCGTCAATGCGGTTCAAAAACTCGGGGCGGAAGTGGTTTTTGAGCTCAGCGGTCACCGCGTCTTTCACGTCTTCATAGGGGTCGCCGACCATCGCCTGGATCATTGGTGAGCCGATGTTGCTGGTCATCACAATCACCGTGTTTTTGAAGTCTACAGTGCGGCCCTGGCCGTCGGTCAGGCGGCCGTCGTCGAGTACTTGCAAGAGCACGTTGAACACATCCGGGTGCGCTTTTTCCACTTCGTCGAGCAGCAACACGCTGTAGGGGCTGCGGCGCACGGCTTCGGTCAGATGGCCACCTTCTTCATAGCCTACATAGCCGGGAGGCGCGCCAATCAAGCGTGCCACGCTATGCTTTTCCATGAACTCGCTCATGTCGACGCGGATCAGGTGGTCTTCGGAATCAAACAAAAAGCCCGCCAACGCCTTGCACAGTTCGGTTTTTCCCACACCCGTGGGGCCGAGGAACAGGAACGAACCTGTGGGCCGATTCGGGTCGGAAAGGCCTGAGCGGGATCGGCGAATGGCGTTGGCCACCGCAGCGATGGCTTCGTCCTGACCAACCACACGCTGGTGTAGCTTGGCTTCCATCTGCAGCAGTTTGTCGCGCTCGCCCTGCATCATCTTGGACACGGGGATGCCAGTGGCACGGCTGACCACCTCGGCAATTTCTTCGGCACCCACCTGCGTGCGCAGCAGGCGCGGGGCATGGCCGTCGCCACTGGTTTCCTTGGCCTGGGCGTCTCTCAGGCTGGCCTCCAGTGCGGGCAGCTTGCCGTATTGCAGCTCGGCCACCTTGTTGAAGTCGCCCTTTCGGGTGAGTTCTTCGATCTGGAATTTGAGTTTGTCAATCTGCTCGCGTAGGTCGCCACTGCCCTGGGCGCTGGCTTTTTCCGCCTTCCAGATTTCGTCAAAGTCGGCGATTTCTTTCTCCAGCCGGGTGAGTTCTTCGTTAATAAGTCCAAGCCGCTTCAACGAGGCATCGTCTTTTTCCTTTTTGACAGCTTCACGCTCAATGAGCAGTTGAATTTTCCGGCGGTCCAGCTTGTCCATCACCTCGGGTTTGGAATCCATTTCGATCTTGACCTTGGAAGCGGCTTCGTCGATCAGGTCAATCGCTTTATCAGGCAGGAAGCGGTCGGTGATGTAGCGCTGGCTGAGCTCGGCCGCCGCCACGATGGCTGGGTCGGTGATCTCGACGTTGTGGTGCTTTTCATAGCGCTCTTTGAGGCCGCGCAAGATGGCAATGGTGGCCTCCACACTCGGCTCGCCAACGATGATTTTCTGAAAGCGCCGCTCCAGCGCCGCGTCTTTTTCAATGTATTTGCGGTATTCGTCCAACGTGGTGGCGCCCACGCAGTGCAGCTCGCCGCGCGCCAGCGCGGGCTTGAGCATGTTGCCCGCGTCCATGGCGCCTTCGGCCTTACCCGCACCCACCATGGTGTGCAATTCATCAATGAAAACAATGGTTTGGCCTTCGTCTTTGGCCAGGTCTTTGAGCACATTTTTCAGGCGCTCTTCAAATTCACCACGAAACTTGGCACCGGCCAGCAGCGAGGCCATGTCCAGACTCAGCACGCGCTTGCCCTTGAGCGACTCGGGCACTTCGCCAGCCACGATGCGCTGCGCCAGCCCTTCAACGATGGCGGTTTTGCCCACACCGGGCTCGCCAATCAAGACAGGATTGTTTTTGGTGCGCCGTTGCAGCACCTGAATGGCGCGGCGGATTTCGTCGTCGCGGCCAATCACCGGGTCGAGCTTGCCCATGCGGGCCCGCTCGGTCAGGTCAATGCAGTATTTTTTCAGTGACTCGCGCTGGTCTTCAGCATCGGCACTGTCCACGTTTTGCCCGCCACGAACGGCATCAATGGCGGTTTCCAGGCTTTTGCGGGTCAGACCGTTGGCGCGTGCCACGTCACCCAGACTGCCTTTGGCATCGGTCAGCGCCAGCAAAAACAGTTCGCTGGCGACAAACTGGTCGTTACGCTTAATGGCTTCCTTCTCAGTCGCCTGCAAAATTTTGCCCAGCTCTGGCCCGCCCTGCACCTGATCCTGCCCGGTGACCTGAGGCAGCCGTTTGACTGCTGCCTCAGCCGACGACAGCAAGCCCGACACGTTCACCCCGGCACGCTGCAACAGCGCCTTGGGGCCATCGGTCTGCTTGATCATCGCCACCAGCAGGTGAGCGGGCTCAATGTAGGCGTGGTCATTGGCCAGCGCCAGCGACTGCGCGTCGGCCAGGGCTTCCTGAAATTTGGTCGTGAATTTTTCGATACGCATGAAGCACTCCAAAAAAGAATCTGAACTGCAAGACATATGGCGCCAACAAGCAGCTATTTCAAGCGACCATGCAAGGTAGCTGGCAAATTAGACTTGCCACATCCACCCGGCACCCAACGGTCCAAAGCCGGTCATGACACCAGCACCGAGAAAATCCATGACGCAAGCATCGGCTTGGCCGCAACGTCAAAGGTCGGTGAGACTTCGCCAGCCTCTATCAGTTCAAGCACCCGCAGCCGAGCAACTTCGCTAAAATTGGCGCTGCGTGGCACCGTTAAAACTTCAAAAGAATCTTCCCGACATGACGCAGGCTCATTCAGACTCCGCCTTGCATCGTCACCTACGTCAGGCGACGAAGCAGCCGCATCACGTGCTGGACCATCACCCGCTGCTGGCCCCGCTGTTGCGAAAGGAACTGTCGATGATGCAATACGGCAACGCTTTGGCAGCACTGCATGGTGTTTAGCAACGTGCCGAGCTGGGGATTTTGACGTTTCTGGATGATCAACCCGGGCTGTTTGACTACCGTTCGCGCCTCAAGGTCCCGGCACTCGACGCCGATCTGGCTGCGCTAGGTCGCCAGCCGATGGGTCGGGCCATGCATTTTCCGATGCCGCAAAGCGTTGCGGCCCTGATCGGTATTCTTTATGTGATGGAAGGGTCGGCGCAGGGCGGGCTGATGATCGCGCGGCTGTTGCAGACGCTACCCATTGCCCCGCTGCCAACCGCCTATTTCCGCGTTTACGGCGACACATCGGCCCAAAAGTGGCGCGATTTTTTGCAGTTTGCCAACCGCCTGAACACCCGCGAAGAGATGGACAGCGCCGCCGCCACGGCCATCAGCGCGTTTGACGCGATCTATTGCCATATGGAAGACTGCCTGAGTCAGCTTGGTGCCGATTGCTCAACCTGTGAATCAGCATGAACAGTAACGTCGATATTTTCAATTGTGATTCGGAGCCGATTCGGTTTCCTGGCGCCGTCCAGCCGCGTG
>Ga0105047_10006612_pt1 | contig 19650 bp, 14 predicted proteins | sample MAT04_FD_78384 | JGI IMG/M metagenome (GOLD analysis project Ga0105047, IMG submission 78384) | Freshwater microbial communities from Lake Fryxell liftoff mats and glacier meltwater in Antarctica - MAT-04 (megahit assembly) | ecosystem: Environmental > Aquatic > Freshwater > Ice > Liftoff...
AGCGCGTTTTCTGCGTTGTGTGATAGGATGCCAGGTCGACCGGCGGCGCGGTGACCGAACGCTGGACATAGGTTGTTTCAGGCTCGGTGTGGCAGGAAGCGCAGAATGGATCGTGTTCTTCCTAGTTGGCGGCAAAGGTAAACCCGCTAATCATGACAACAACCCCAAGTGCCACCATGCCGACCAGCACCCAAATGACCCAAAATGACTTTTTGCGTGGAGAGGGCTTTGGGGTGTTCTTCGTGTTTTTGGTGGCTATCAAGAGAGTCCTAATCGAGTGAGGCAAAATCCTGGCAGACATTTACCGGAATCTTTCTCATGCGACCTCTTGCCTAATTATAGGCTTGTGCAGGAGCAATAGCAATAGGCAATGTGACCCGAGTCCCGCCCCATCAACCGGGCAATCGAGACGACCTAGCCTCCCAAGTTCACGCGCAGTTTAAGGGCGCCCCTTTTGCGCAACTCCGTTCGCCTGGCTTTGATCCGGTCAATCGCGATCGGGTAGGCGCCGTACTCCTGGACGGTACCGTACATCTTGGCGGCGTTCGCAACCGGAACGGCATCATGCACCTCGCTGGACGAGCCGATGAAGATGCCAGCCTGCGGCCCAATCTTTTCGATGAGTTCCAACGTCTCATCTTCCACATCACCCAGTGTGCCGTGGGGCAAGGTATGCATGCAGCATACGTTCCCGAAGAGCAACTTGTCCGGGTACGCTTGCCGGATCGCAAAGATGTCGTTGCAATTGTTGCGCTCTATCGGGTTCAGGCCATCCGCCGCCAACTCGTCGAGAAGCAAAGGCAGGAACTCGCCGTACCTTCCGTCTGTATGATAGAGAAATTTCATGCCCTTTTCCTTGATGGGCGCGGTGATCCATTTCCAGCGGGGCAACCCTTCCTTGCGCACGAACTCCGGGCTAAAGATCGGTCCCCGGTTGCCGGCGATATCTTCGCCCATGAACAACAGCGGCACTTCCGACACTTCGGCAAATGCCCTGGCAATATGGGCGGAAAACATGCCCGTGCAGTCCATGATATGCGCCAGTAGTTCCGGTGCATCATAGACGGCTTCGGCGAACAACTGCATGTCCATGTAGGTGTAGGCATCTGTAATCGGGCCTTCGACGGCGCCGATATAGACGATGTCGTAGGCGGCCAGCGTTTGCTGGATCAGGCGGATGACGGGCTGGTACCAAGCGCGGACTTCTTCGTAGCGCGGCATCTGCGGCATGTGTTTTTCGAGTTCGGTCAGCGTCCGGAAGGGCCGCTTTGAAATCCAGGCGGTTTCACCGGCCTGGCTGACGGCCCAGTTATCCGGGTTGACCCCAAAAAAACGGATCCAATTTGTGATCTTGCCGCCCATCCAATGGTTGACGGGATCGTAGACGGTGCGGGTGATATCGACGCCAATACTTTTCCAGGCCCTGGCGTTGACCTCGACCAACTCCTCAAAGGCATACGTCCGCGAGATATCGTAGCCGCCATGTTCGATGAGGATGTTCTGGTTGTCCAAAAGATCGTAGGTCATGATCCGATCCGTGGGTTCCCAGTTGATCCCTTTCTTGAACCGTTCAAGATTCTTCATGCTGGCTTGTCCTTTCCGCCGTGCGGTCAGCCCTCGGCGGCAGTCCGCGTCCGCGCGCGCTCGGCGCGCGCTTGGCGCCACTGCGAGATCGCTACGGCGGCGATCAGCAATAGGCCAAGGGCCACGCGCTGGATAAAGGTGTTGAACCCAAGAAGATTCATGCCGTTGTTGAGGATGCCGACGAGGATGACGGCGAGACAGGTTCCGAAGATCGTTCCCCGGCCGCCGGCGGTGGCGGCGCCGCCCAGGAAAACGGCGGTGATGGCTTGCAGCTCCAGGCCCGTGCCGTTGACGGGGTTGCCGGAGGTCGTCCGCGACGTGAGGAGCACGCCGGCAAGCCCGGCGATGCCGCCCGACAACATGTACATCAGCACGCGCACCCGCGAGAGGTTGATGCCGGCCAGGCGGGCAGCCGTGGCGTTGCCGCCGATCGCATAAATCGCGCGGCCGAAGTCGGTGTAGCTCATGAGGATGTGGACCAAGATCGCCACAATTACCAGGATCACCGTCAAGACCGGGATACCGGTCCATTTGGCGCCGCCGAGGGGTGCGATCGGAAAATCAGTCAGGAAGCGTCCCTGGGCGAGCCACGTAAAGTCCGGCTGCGTGAGCACCCCGATCGGCTTGCCATCGGTGGCCAGCAGAAAGGCGAAGCCGGAGAAGGCGGCCAGCGTGCCGAGTGTGGCGATGATCGGATTGACGCGCAAGACGGTGACAATCATCCCGTTGATCCAGCCGGCGATCACGCCGGCCAGGATGCCTGCCGTCACTGCGATCAGTACGTTGCCGGTGGGTAAGAAGCCAATTGACCCAATGGTCCCGGCGCCGACCAGCACGGATGCGGCGACCACCGATCCGATCGAGGCGATCGAGCCGACTGAGATGTCGAGGGCGCCGGCGACAATCACAACCGTCTCACCGATGGCGAGGAGACCAACCACGACGACGGCCTGGGCGAGGCTGTTCATGATGTTCTGCCAGGAGAAGAATTTGTCGCCTCCGTCTAGCCCGAACCAGCCGCTCACGATCGTGATCAGAAAAATAAGAACGACCAGCGCAAACATGAGCGAGAGGTTGTCGGCGCCGACGAACCCGATGAGCCGTCGCATCGCTCCATCGCGCTGCACCGGAGTTATTGATTGGGGTGTCCCATTGACGCTCACGCTGTGCTTCCTTCCTGAGTTGGTGTCGCGGTTGTGGCTGGGCCCGCTGACAAATGATCGGCCATTGCGAGCCCGAGGACGGCCTCCTCGGTGGCGCTCGCTCCGGCAAGCTCTCCGGTGATGCGGCCGTTTTGCATGACATAAATGCGATCCGAGAGCCTGAGTACCTCCGGCAGTTCGGAACTGATAAACATGATGCCGAGTCCTTCGTTGGCAAGTTCGTCGATCAGGCGGTAGATTTCCGCCTTGGCGCCGACATCGATGCCACGTGTCGGCTCGTCGAGAATCAGTACCTTTGGCTTCACCGCAAGCCAGCGCGCCAGGACAACTTTTTGCTGATTGCCGCCGGAGAGCTTGCCGACCTCCTGTTCGAGCGAGGGGGTCCGCACGCGCAGCCGCTCGACAAACCCCGAGACAACCGTGCGCTCCAGGCCGCTACGGATGAAGTGGAAGCGACTGAGGCGGCGGAGGATCGCCAGCGAGGCATTTTCGAGGACGCTGCGAATGAGCACCAGCCCCTCGCGCTTGCGGTCTTCAGGCGCAAAGCCAATTCCCTTGGCAATCGCGTCGTCCGGGCGGCGAATGGTTACGGCGTGCCCGTCGATCAGCACCTGCCCACTGTTCTTGGGCAGATCGCCGAAGATGACCTTCGCCAATTCGGTTCGCCCAGCCCCGACCAGTCCGGCGAATCCTACGACTTCGCCGGCGTTGACGTGGAAGCTAATGCCGCGGTGCCAATTGCTATAGAGTGCGTCGACCCGCAGCACTTCGCGGTCGGAGCCGGCCGGCCGGCGCTGGAAAACGTCGGTCAGATCGCGGCCTACCATGAGCCGCACGATCTCGCTCTCGGTCAGCTCGGCGGCGGGCTTGACGGCGATCAGGCGTCCGTCACGCAGGATTGCGACGCGGTCGCAGAGGCGCAGGATCTCTTTGATGCGGTGCGAAACGTAGATGATCGCCACTCCTTCGTCGCGCAGGCGGCGCACGAGCGTAAAGAGGCGTTCGACCTCATCATCCGTGAGCGACGAGGTGGGCTCGTCCAGCGCCAGGACACGGTTTCCCGTCTTGAGGGCGCGCATGATCTCCACGATCTGTCGCTGGGCGGACGAGAGTTGGTCGCCCAGTAGATTCATGGGCAGGAGGTCGTCAAAGCCGTACTCGGCAAGGCTGCGCCGAACCTGTGTGTTGAGTTGGCCGCGGTCGATCAGGCCAAAGCGCTTTGGCAGCTCGCCGGCCCAGATGTTTTCGGCGACGTCGACACCCGGGATGATCTCGGGTTCCTGGTAGATCACGCGAATTCCGGCCTTATGGGCGTCGCGCGGGCTTGAGAACGCCAGCGCGCGCCCGTCAATGGTCAGGGTTCCAGTATCCGGCCGGTAGTCGCCGTTGATGATTTTGAGGAGCGTTGATTTCCCCGCCCCATTCTCACCCATGAAGGCAAGAATTTCGCCGGGACGCACGTCGAGTGAAACGTCGGTAAGGGCCTGGACGTTGGGAAATGCCTTGCTAACGCTGCGAATTTCGAGGTTGCCGGGTCGGGCAGGCGCCGTGATGGGAACGGGCGCGGAGGCAATTGTCATCATGGTCGGACACTCTTTCCCGTGGCGCGGGCCGCAGGCAGGAGGGTTCGGGGGTCCGCGCCAACCGGAACGGACCCCCGAACGCAAAAGAAATTACTTGGAGCAGTTTGCCAGCGAGATTTCGTCAAAGACATCCTTAAAGTTGGACGGCTCGACGATCGTGGTGGGCGCTACCGTCATGGCCGGCGGCGTTGCGCCATTGACGATAGCGTCGTTGAGCACCGTCGCTGCGGTCGTGCCGACGTCGAGGCCGGAGATAAAGAGCGCGGCCTTGAAGCCGGACGGCTGCTCAGCGGCCCACGGCTTGCAGGCCTCATAGGCGCCGAGACCGACGCCAATGACGTCGTCGGGGTTTACGCCGGCGGTGGCGAGTGCGTTCAGCGCGCCCAGGACGCCTTCGTCGTTACAGGCAAAGACGACCCAGTTGGTGATTTCAGGGTTAGCCGTGACGATGGGGCCGGTCGCGTCTTGGGAGGCCAGGGCTTCGCCCGTGTAGGGGACGGCGAAAATCTGCGCATCGGTTACGCCGGCAGCCTTGATCGCGGTCTTCGCATTGTCGGTGCGGTCGTTGCAGACCGAGAGAGCCTGGACCTCGACCGACAAGACGCCGACCTTCTTGGCCGCGTCCGTGAGCCAGCCACCGTCGGTGAGCAGCTTGGCGGCGGCCTCGCCGACCTTCTTGCCCATGTCCTTGCCGTCGAAGCCAACGAATGGCACCGGGTTGCCGTCTGCATCCAGGATGTTGTCGTCGGTCGCAATCAGGACCACGCCGGCATCCTTGGCGGCCTTGGCAACTGCTGGCCCGATGGTCTGGTCCGGAACAGTGATCGCAATGCCCTTCGCGCCGGCCGAGATGGCGTCGTTCACAAGGCTGACGCCGAGGTTCGGGTCGAGTTTGGCGTCGAACTTCTTCGAGTCCGCGCCGAGGGCGGTCGCGGTATCGACAAACGAGTTCTGCAGGTCGATGAAATACTGCTGGTCAGCGCTCTTGTTGATCACGACCAGCATTGGTTTGGCGGCATCCGGCGCGGCGGCCGGAGCCTCGGCTGGTGCGGCCGCAGGCGATGTCGTGACGGCGGTGCACCCGGCCAGCACAACTACCGTAAGCAACAGCATGGTAGCCAAAAAAGTGAGGTGGCGTTTCATCCGTTCTTACTCCTATTCATGTGATAAAGGTGGGAAACAGTTTCTGTCTTCGCAGACAGTTAGGACACCGCCAGTATACCACACCACAACGGGTAGTTCAACATAAATGCCTACGCGTTTTGGGTGTGTGTGCCTTTGCTGGCATTATTCGTGCTACCGTCCCGTATAGCAAACTGGCCGGCAGGGTTGGCCCATACCAAGTGACGGTCACTGCCGTGGCGCCTTATCCCGCTGACTAAATCGGTCGTGCGTGCGGAATGGGAAATTACCATCGCCCGTAAAAGGAGTAAACATAAATCCCCGAATGGGTCGATTTTGTCGACTCATTCGAGGATTTATGCCGCGCGACAATGGGAGATCGTGCGATGAAGTGAGGCCTGGCGGCCCTATAGCCCTTCGACCACAGGAATTACCTGCTCGGCGATGGTCTGCAATGGGGTCAGGTCGTAGGCATGTGGCATGTTGAAGATGACGTGGGTGAACCCTAGTGCACGCAACGCCTGTACGCGCGCGACAATCTCGCCGGCTGTATCCTGACTGGGCATCACCGTTCCGAGCACGGTCAACTCAATTTCGCCAAATGGGCGCCCGATCGCGTCGCAGTGCGCGCGCAACACATCCAACTTGTGGGTCATCGTTTCAGCGTCCATGCGATCAAAGAAGTTGCAGGCGTCGCCGTATTGCGCGATGAACTTGAGCGTCTTCTTTTCGCCGCCGCCGCCAATCAAGATCGGGGGATGGGGCTGCTGCACCGGTTGCGGTGTACAGATCGTTTCGGCGAGTTGATAGTGTTTGCCGATGTAGGCGCCGTTATTGGGTGACCACATCTGGTGAGCGATCTGGAGTGTCTCTTCCAGCCGTTCAAAGCGTTCTTTGAGCGGCGGAAACCCAAAGCCCAGGCCCAGTGCTTCGCGTTCATACCAGGCTGCCCCAATCCCGAAATACATGCGGCCGCCGCTCAAGACATCGAGCGTGGTCACCTCTTTGACCAGCAGGCCGGGCGGCCGATAGATGACGCCCGTCACGAGCGTGCCCAGCCGGATGCGTTTGGTCAACCCGGCAAGATAGCCAAGCGTTGTGTACCCTTCCAGCATCGGGTCTTCCGAGCGGCCGATCATTTCCATCTGGAAGAAGTGGTCCATCAGCCATAGGCTGTAAAAACCACCTTCGTCGGCGAGGCGTGCGACATCGGCGAGTTTGCTGCCAAGTTGGTCAGGTGACGGGTTAAAAAACGGAATTTGCAGACTGATACGCATAATCGATCTCCTTAGATACAACGACAAACGGGTTGCGGAACGCTTTTGAACGCAATGGGCGGGCAAAGAATTGCCGAATACAGCCGGGCACAAATGGGTGAACGGCTTGTAGGGCGATTTGCCAAATCACCCTACTGGCGTGCCACCCATGACTCCCCCTTATTCACCATCGCCCGCTCATATACTTCCACATACTGCGCGGCGCTCTTTTCCCATGAGTAGTCCTGTGCCATGGCGGTCTGTATCATGCTTTGGATGTGGTGCGGCCGGTCATAATAGGTGCTCACCGCCCAGCCTACGGCATAGTAGATGGCGGCCGGGGACGGCTCCCAGAATTTGAAGCCGGTGCCGGCGCCGGCGGCTTCGTCGTATTGTTGCACCGTGTCGTCCAGCCCGCCCGTGGCGCGCACAATCGGCAATGTGCCGTATTTTAGTGAGTAGATCTGATTCAATCCGCACGGTTCATAGAGCGACGGCATGATGAAAAAGTCGGACCCCGCTTCGATGCGGTGCGCGATCTCATTGCTGTAGCCGATGTAGGCGCCAATGCGACCTGGAAAGCGCGCCGGCAATTCGCCGTAGAAACCTTCCAGCGTCTTGTCGCCCGACCCCAGGATCACGAACTGGACTGCCATGTCCTGGACAATGCGCTCAATCGTGGCTGCCAGCAAGTCGAGCCCTTTCTGGCTTGCCAACCGGCTCACGACGCCCACAATCGGGATGTTGGGGTTTGGATCGAGCCGGAAGCGCTCTTGCAGCACCTGTTTGCACACGGCCTTGCCGGCCAGATTCGCGGGCGTGTAGCGCGCCGGAATCAGCGTGTCTACGGCGGGGTTCCACTGGGTGTAGTCGATGCCGTTGAGGATGCCCACATAATTGGGTCCCTTGTCGTTGAGGTAGGGCGCCAAGCCATAGCCCAGCGCCGGTGTGCGTGTCTCGGCGGCATAGGTGGGGCTGACGGTGTTGACCATGTCCGCATAGACGATGCCGCCCTTGAGAAAGTTGACCGAGCCGTAGTCCTCGAACTTGTCCGGGGTGAAGTTGCCCCACTGCAAGCCCAGATAGTCATAGTTGTCGGCGCTGTACTTGCCTTGATAAGCGATGTTGTGGATGGTGAGAACACTGGCGGCGCTGCCCAGCAGGGGGTCATTCCAGTGCCAGATTTTGAGGTAGGCCGCCGCGAGCGCCGTCTGCCAGTCGTGCACGTTGACGATATCAGGCGCAAAGCCCAGGTCTTGGCAAAGCTGCAGACCAGCGCGCGTCAGGAAGGCGAAACGCCGTGGGTTGTCCCAGTAGTCGTTGAAACTCTCATCGTGGTAGAGACCGGGGCGTTCGAAGTATTGGTTTGACTCAATAAAATAGGTTTGCACACCGGCGTTGTCCGCCGTGTCCACTGCGCACCATTCCTGTGTGTTGCCCATCCAAACACCCATCGAGTCCCAAAAACGACGCAGGCCAAGTTTCTTCCCATCGATGATCCTGTAGCGCGGCATGACGACGATCACCTCATGCCCCATGCTGTGTAGCGTCTGAGGCAGTGCACCGACGACGTCGGCCAGTCCGCCGGTCTTGGCATATGGCACACATTCGGACGCAATCATGACGATCTTGAGTTTCGATTTCGTGGTTGGCAACACGGACACATCTCCTCTTCTTTGGGTGATGGGAAAACCTGGATGAATGCCAGGTCGTCGCACAGGGATTCTCGTGAGTTTGACCCATAGACATCTATAATAGTAGCGCGTTTGGCGTTTTTTGTCAGACCATGCGCGCGGTGACAAACGTATGATCATCCCCTCTCCTGGCTGGCAGTCGGATGCGAATGGGACGCTGGTTTCGGTGCATGAGTGACAACGATGAACTTTGATGAAACGGTCCTACACAATAACCCTGGCGTGCGCAGCCGCGTCCTTGCCATCTTGCAGGCTGCCTTGGCTGCTGTCCACCCCGGCAATGCGGTGCGTGCACAAGTACGGCGCGACGGTGACTTGCTCACGATCGCCGGCCGCGCCTACGACCTGACGCAATTCCAGCGTGTGTGGGTGCTTGGCGCCGGCAAGGCTGGCGCGCCGATGGCGCAGGCCCTGGAAACCATACTGGGCGATCGTATCGAGGCCGGCCTGGTGGTGGTGAAAGTTGGGCACAGCGGGCCTACCCAGCGCATTGAGATCGTCGAGGCCGGCCACCCCGTGCCCGATGCTGCCGGGCTGGCGGCCGGCCAGCGCGTGCTGATGTTGGCGGAGCGCGCGGATGCCGGCGATTTGGTGATTGTGCTGCTCTCTGGCGGTGGCTCCGCCCTGCTCGAGGCGACGGCAGGGATCACCTTGGCCGATCTGCAGTCGATGACGACGAGCCTGCTGGCATGCGGCGCCACGATTGGGGAGATCAACTGTTTGCGCAAGCACGTCAGCCTGCTCAAAGGCGGACAACTGGCGCGAGCCGTGTATCCAGCGACGCTGGTAACGCTTGTACTCAGCGATGTGGTGGGCAGTCCGCTGGATGTCATCGCCTCCGGCCCCACCGTGCCCGACCCGACGACGTGGACCGACGTCATGGCTGTGGTGCAGAGACTCGGGTTGGCGGCGGCGTTGCCATCGGCAGTGCGTGCCCGCATCGAAGCCGGGAATGCCGGGCGTATTGCAGACACGCCAAAACCGGGCGACCGTGTTTTCCAACGGATGCAGACCGCCGTCATTGGGGATAATCGGGTGGCGGCCATGGCCGCCTGCGCCTGCGCCCGGACGATGGGCTATCATGCCCTGCTGCTCTCCACCTTTGTCGAAGGTGAGGCGCGCGAAGTCGCCAAAATCGTGGCTGCCCTGGGCAAGGAGGCATTGGCCAGCGGCCACCCAGCGCCGCTGCCCATTTGTCTGGTGCTGGGGGGTGAGACAACGGTGACCCTGACGCCAGAGACCGGCCGGGGCGGTCGTAATCAGGAATTGGCGCTCGCGGCTGCGTTAGCGCTAGAGGGTCTTGCGGATGTAACCGTGGCTGCGCTGGCGACAGATGGCAGTGATGGCCCGACCGACAGTGCTGGTGCGTTGGTCGATGGGGGAACTGTGGCGCGTGGGCGCACGTTGGGAATGCATGCCGCTGCAGCCTTACGTCGCCATGATGCATATCCCTTCCTGCGTGCCACCGGCGATTTGCTGCGCTGCGGCCCCACGCAAACCAACGTAAACGATCTGATCGTAATCGTCGTCGACCGACGATCCCTAGTAGAACCGGGGAGGCTCGACTAGTATAGGCGCAACTGTTTTTTTGGTTTAGGCGCAGCAAACAATGCTATGGCATAATGATGTTATCTTTGCTGTGAGCCCGCCTAAAGCCGTCTTTTTTGGGGTGTTTTGTCGCCTACACTATCTCTGCGCACCCGCCATGATCATTGGACAAAATAGGCAAAGCAGTGTTCAATGTTGCGCCTAGAGAAATCATTGTTGGATGAGGGTATTGCGATGAAACGAGATATGGACCTGGTGCGTAAGCTTCTGTTGGCTGTCGAGGCGAGTGAACGACCACTCGACAGCTCATTGATCCGTATCGTGGGCTATGCCGGCGACAGTATCACCGAGCATATGCGTTTACTAAACGAAGCCAGCTTGGTCGAAGGCATTTCTGCGTACAGCGTGGAGCATCGCCTGAAATGGGTGGAGTTGAGGCTAACGTGGTCTGGTCACGATTTTCTCGACGTTGCACGCAACGAGAACTTGTGGAACGAAACCATGGCAGAGGTGCGCAAGCAAACCGGCACCGTGTCGTTTGATGTGTTAAAAGGGTTATTGGCGAATGCGGCGCGTGAGATCTATCCGCGCGCGCAAGTGCCTGATCACAGTGAACGCACTATTGGGCGTGTTCACCGGCTCGATCTGCGGGAGCGTCCCGGCTAACGTTCTGCTGCTCGGAATTATGCCCGCTTGCTGGGCCGAATGTTAAACACGCGTGTCCCAGCACGCTTAAAAGCGTGCTGGGACACGCGTTGGCATGCTACCAACTCCACGCAATCTGTTCTTCGATCCATCCCCGGTTCAGGTACTCCGGTTCATATTGAACCTTGCCGTCAATTGCCCCTGGCAACGCGACCAGTAGCCGTTGATTCGTTCCATCCGTATTCATCAGCCACACCCCCCAAGCGCCGCCCCGTTCGCTGACGAAGGCAATCGATCGGCCATCCGGTGACCAAACCGGCAGACCGTCGCGAGCTGGGTTATCGGTCAACCGCCGTGAGTTAACACCGTCGATGCCAACGGTATAGATGTCCCAGTTGCCGTCGACGGCACTCATATATGCGATCTCCTGGCTGTCTGCTGAGGCCGCTGGCGCGAAGAGCGAAGTTCCGGCAAAGAATGCGTGCTGGCCACTGCTGTCGCCGTTCATCGCCCACAATTGGTCATTCGGCCACGTGGTGCGATACACAATTCGGTTGTCGGCCATCCAGTCGGGATCCTCACCGAACAGACCACCGGCGCCCCACTCCCATGCCCGCAGGTTCGGCTCATCGGTCCACGCATAATAGAGGCGGTTACGGCGGTCGCCGTCCCGCGACGAAGAAAACACGACTCTTTTGCCATCCGGCGCAAAAGACGGCAGTGTGTCTTCGAGTTTGTCGGTGAGTCGCAGCGCGTTGGCGCCTTCACTGCTGGACACGACGATTCCACGGTCATCTGCTCTCCAATGGCGGTAGGCCAATTGACGGCCATCGTCGCTGAGCGCAGGTGCGCTGGCGTCGGTGACCACCAGATGGAGGTTGGAGCCATCAGCATTGACCAGCCAGATGTTGTAGGCGCCTGTGGTTGGATCGAATATGGGCACGGCGATCTTGCCGCGCTGAGCGCCCGACGCCGGGATGCGGGACGCGGGCGCAACGGTCGGTGACGGTGGAGCCACCTGCGCCGGGGTTGTGGGGGCTGGCACACTGACGGTGCTTGCCACCGGCAGCGACGCCATCGGTGCACTCAACGTCACATAGGCGGCGGAAACCCATCCGCTAGGACTCGGCTCGCCCGCTAAGGAGACCAGCACCCACTGCGCCCCGGCGTCACGGCCCAACGCCGGCACGCGCTGACCACTCACGAGGCGTTCGATAATGGGATACTTGACGCCTGGCCCGCTGCGCACGTGCAGCCGCTTGCCAGCGTTGGTATTTACCGTGGCGTACACAGGCGCCGGCGTTGTGGGGACCGGGGTAGATTGCGCCACCACTGGCATGGCGCCCAGGCTACCGGCAGCAACCAAGCATGCCGCGACAAACCATAAAAACAATTTCTGCATAATGGACCTCAATGTCTGCTCAATTGATGTGAATTAGGACGCTTTGGAGCAGGGACGAATCTCCTGCACTTTGTTACCTTGACACGCTTGCCCTTCGCAAGCTATCGTTAGCACGCATCAACGGCGCCACACAGTTTGTGTTCTGACCATCGACTGCCATTCAATGAACGCTATTTCTGACTTTTTTGTTCGCAATATCGTCGCCGTCTTCTTTTTTTACGGTCTGGCGTTCTTTGTGATGGGTATGGCGCTGGCGCTCGCCGGCCGCCGCACCTCGCAATTCCGCTTTGCGGTGGCGATTTTACCGCTTGCCGCCTTTGGTTTCTTACATGCCGGCCACGAGTGGTTCGAGATGTTCCAGAAGATTGGCGCCCAGACCCACGGCCACGTGCCCGGCATCGGTGAAGAATTGGTGCGCCTGACGTTGCTCGTGCTTTCGTTTGTGGCGCTCCTGACGTTTGGCCTGCTGTTGCTTACCCCCAAACCGACGGCGCTCAGCTTTTCGCGCCGGCGCGTGATTATACCGATTGCCAGCATGTTGCTGATCTGGCTGGCAGGCACTGCTGTGGTTGTGCTGCGTTTTCGGCCAGCGCCCATGGACGCCGTGGTGATTGCCGATGATCTGGCACGGTATGGCCTCTGCATTCCGGCCGCCGTGTTGAGCGCGTGGGCGCTGATGTCGCAGCAGCATACCTTCCGCGAACACAACATGCCCCAATTCGGGCGTGACCTGGTGTGGGCGGCGGCGGCACTCCTCTTATATGGCGCCGTGGGCCAGTTGTTTGTGCGTGAGACCGTGCTGGCGCCCTCGCGTGTGCTCAACAATGCCAACTTCCTGCTCTGGTTCGGCATCCCTGTTCAGTTGTTTCGCGCCGTCATGGCGGCTGGGCTGACCTTCTTTCTGATGCGCGCCCTGCGTGCCTTTGATCTGGAGCACCAGCGCCGCCTGGAACATGCGAATGACGCCAAGTTGAGCGCGCAGGCCGCGGCGCTTGAGGCCGAACGGCGCACAACCCAGCAGACCGAGCAGCTCAACGAAGAGTTACGTCTGGCGGCGCACAAGTTGTCGCTCTTGCTTGACCTCTCGAACCTGTTGAACGCCGCCGTGCCGCTGCCCGAACGCCTGCACCAGGTGCTGGAGCGTATCGTCCAGAGCTTGCCCTTCTCCAAGGCAGGTTTGATTCTGCTGGCCGAGACGACGCAGGCTAGTGCCAGCGAAGCCGCCGCCACGGGCTTTGCGGAGGTTTCAACGGTGCGTGCCCCCGACCATGCGCTGGCCACCGCGTTGGGAAAAGCGTGCATGGTGCAGGCCTATGCACTGTGCCAGCATGTCGATGGGCAAGTCATTCACTTCCAGGTGGATGCCCTGGCGGAGGACCACGAATGCCGCCAGTATGCCAGCCCCGCGGTGGCGATTGCCTTGCCGTTGACCGCAAGTGAGCGGGTGATCGGCTCGCTTGTGTTGGCGCGTCCCAGTGCGACGACCTATCGCCTTTCCCTCACCGAACCGGCGCTCATGGCCGGCATCGCTCAGCAGTTGGGCCTGTCGATCGAAAACGCGCTGCTGCATCAGGAAGCACAAGCGCGCGAACAAGTGCTGGGCGAGTTGCTGCACCAGGTGGTCGGTGCTCAGGAGGCCGAGCGCCAACGCATCGCGCGCGAGCTGCACGACGCGACCGCCCAGTCGCTCACGGCGATTAGCCTGGGCCTGCGCGGGGTGGAGACGTATCTGGCGCACTATGAACAGGGCCATGACCCGCGCATCCTGATTCACCAGGTGAAGGAATTGCGTACCTTCGGCCAGACTGCCCTTGGTGAGTTGCGCAACATCATCTCCGATCTGCGCCCGCCGCAACTGGACGATCTCGGTTTGGCGGCTGCATTGCGCTGGTATCTCCAGGCCTACGCGGAACGTCGCGGGATTGTGACACGATTTTTCGTCACGGGAGATGACAGCTATTTGCCTCCCGAATATAAGACGGTGCTCTTCCGCATCGCGCAGGAGGCGTTGACCAACATCGCCAAGCATGCGCGGGCCACAAGCGCCGAAGTGACGCTTACCATCCAGCCGCCGTCTGTGCAACTCGACGTCCGCGACAATGGCCGCGGCTTCGACGCGCGGCTGGTGAGCACGATGGAAGCAGAGCAGCCGGCCGGCTGGGGGCTGGTCGGCATTCGTGAACGGGCGTTGCTGCTTGGCGGCCACAGCGAAATCGAGACCGCGCCTGGCCAAGGCACACAATTGCACGTCGTCGTATTGCTGGCCGCCACGGGTGAACAACGAATTGTTGCCGAAGGAGCATAAACTATGGACCGGCCCGTAAGGCTATTGCTGGTGGACGACCATCCGATCGTGCGTGCGGGGCTGCGCATGCTTTTTCAGTCGGAACCGACCTTGACCATTGTCGGCGAGGTCGACAGCGGTGAGGCGGCGGTCGCGGCGGTGGAACGGCTGCAGCCGGACGTGGTGATTATGGACGTGGCCATGCCGGGCATGAATGGCATCGAGGCTACGCGGCGGATCAAGGCGGCCAACCCCGACACGGCGGTGCTGGCCCTCACCATGTATGAGGATGAGCAGTATTTTTTTGAAATGCTCAATGCGGGTGCGTCCGGCTACATTCCCAAACGCGCGGCTCCGGACGACCTGGTGGCCGCCATCAAGGTAGTGGCGGAAGGCAACGTTTTTCTCTACTCCACGTTGGCCCGTTTTTTGATCAAGGATATGGCCGAGCGCGCTGCCATTACACCGAATGCCAACGACGACTTGTTGACCCCGCGCGAGCGCGAGGTTCTTACCAATATTGCCGAGGGTCTCACCAATCGGGAAATCGCTGAGGCGCTGATCATCAGCATCAAAACGGTGGAGCGCCACCGCGAAAACATCATGGCCAAGCTCGATATGCACAATCGTGTCGAACTTGTGAAGTACGCGATGAAGAAAGGCTTGATCGCCGGAGGCTAACCTGGGGCGCATGCCCCACGTCATAAATGGGGATGTCACCGGATGGTTTCACGAGCGCGCTCATGGTACCTTCTTAATAGGCAACAACAACGTGGTTTTTGGATCAACCAACGTTGCCGAGAGGAGCGCCATGACCCCGATCACTGAGACGGTTAGCATGTTTTTCTTGTTCGCCCTGCGGCTCGGTGTGCCGCTGGCGATCACGGTGCTCGTGACCTGGGGGTTGCGTCGTCTCGATGCGCGTTGGCAGGCTGCGGCGGACGCCCAACTGTCCAGCCAGGCCGTTGCGGCCGGACAGTATCTTCCGGCGGCGCTCAAAGCCCCGTTGGCTGCGCAAAAGTCCTGTTGGGAGTATCGGGCCTGCACGGAAGCCCAACGCGCGTGCTGTGCCGCCGCGCGCGACACAAGCCTGCCCTGCTGGATGGCGCGGCTACGCGCCGATGGACGCTTGCCCGGCGTCTGCTACGGCTGCATCCTCTTCCGCACCCGGCGACGCATGGAGGTTGTCCCCGTATGACAAACAACATCTCTTGGTTGGCGGTCACCGCTTCTGCCGTAATTGTCCTGCTGTGTGTAGCGCTGACGCTCTTCGGGGGGTAGAGATGCCCTAGAGCAGGCGCGTGACTTCTAGCCGCGGACCGATCTGTTGGTTGGCGCCATCGAGTGCTTCACCCGATCCCATAACGACGACACGTCCCCGTTCTTTCATGCCATCCAGCACGCCGGCAAATTCACGGATCTGCTGCGCGGTGGTGCCGAGCACCTCATCCCGTGTCTGCTGGCGTGCCTCGTCACTTTCGCCGACCAGATAGCGCACGAGGGAAGACCACCCCTTGGCGTCCGGCAATTGGTAACTGTCCAGATCACGGATTGCCCCAATAATGTTCTTCGTCAATTCCCCTTCATCGATCGCCGCCTGGCGCAGAAATTCGGCCGTGGCGTCGTAGTTGGCCAGTGTGCCCAGCAGATTTGGGTCGCGATAGGAGAGGAAGGTCAATACCCCTGATTGTTTGCCAAAGGAGCAGAAGGCGCCGTATGCCCCGCCCTTGGCGCGGATCTGGTCCCACAGCCAGTTCGTACGCACAAAGTTGGTGATGACGTGAATCGAACCGTTATACTGGTAGCCCAGTTCATAGAGATTCGCTCCCTTGCCCACATAATTCACCTGGGCCGGGATGGCAAGCCCCTCGTTGGCGGCAAGCGCAGTAGGCGACCAGCGTGCCGGGCTGGCGGGTGCGACCGGCAGTTCGGCTAAAAACGCCCGCAGTTGGGGTTGGAAACCGGTCCAGTTGTCGCCGTCGAGCGTAACGTCGGCAATCAGCCGGTTGCGATTGACCAGCGCTTGCTTGACTGCTTCCAGTTTGGCGAGCACTCCCGCCCAATCCTGTTCCATTTCTTCAGCCAGACGGCGCACAAAGAAGAGGAAGTCAATGCCGTCAAGCTGTTCGTCGGCCCACGCGGCTTTGCTGAAGGCGGCGCGTAGGCGGCCAGCGACATAGCTGTGGCCCGAGGGCACCAGGCTGGCTTCCAGTCGCGCACGCGTCTTGAGCACGATCTGCTTAAAGCGCTGCGGGTTGTCCAGCTTCACCGTAAGCAACATCTCACGCAGGATGGCCAACAACTCGGGCGCCTGCGTCATCGTCGCCTTGCCGCTCACAAAGAACCAGGCGGCGCCGTTGTCGTCGTGCTGCAGCGGCGATAAAAAGGTGCTATACGCGACGCCACCCGTCTTCCGCCCGATCCGCTGCGAGAGCTTGACGTAGTCCTCTGTTTCTGTTCCCATTTCGAGCAACGCTTTGCCGAAAAACTCGGCGTAGGGCAGCAACGCTTGGGGCAGTGCTTGCAAGTCAAAGCCAACGCGCAGATAGACGATGCCGTTGGTGAAAAGATCATGATAGAGGAGCTTGCCACCATCCAGATCGATCACTTCGCGCGGGATGGGTTTGTTGAGCTTGTCCAAGTCAGCCAGCGTGAGGGTCGGCAGTTTGGCCAGTTCCTCAGGAGAATCCGGCGTCTCCTGGCGCAGCCGCAGCGCACGCGTGTTTTCGATCACCTGTTGGAGTTGCGCCGGCGTCATCGTCGCTTTCGCCGTGGCCAGGCGTTCTTTCTCGTTGGCGTCCATCTGCTGGTTGCGCGTCGCATCAGGTTCCAACACCACCGTGACGCGGTGGGTGTTTGAGAGCAGGTAAGTCTGGATCAGGCGTGCCAAGAAGCCAGGGTCTGCCACCAACCGCCGTTTGACCACGGCCAATGGAAGCTCGTAGCCAAGCGATTCGATGGGATCCTGACCGTAGGGCCACGCGCGCAAGGAACGCATGTACAGGCTTAATCCGCGGGGGAAGGAGCCGGTATTGTTCTCGCGCAAGCTAAACTCGAGCGTGTTGATTGCCGCCTCCAGCATATCCGGCTCGATGCCGTTGGCCGCCAACGTTTCCAGTGTGGCAAGGATCAGGGACTCGACGGCATGAGCGTCCTTACCGGCGATGCCTTTCAGGCCAACGCTAAAGGTCGGCTGGCGCAGACCCGTGCTCAATCCGCCGCCGGTGACATCTTCCCCGAATCCGGAATCGACCAGTGCTTTGCGCAGCGGCGAGGCTTGCGTACCGACCAGTGCATATGAGAGGATGTTGAGGGCCATGACGAGCGACTGATCGGTCACCTCGGGCAGTGCCCAGTTGACCAGCAGCATGCTTTTGGGAGCGGATGCACTGCCGGCGTCGACACCATAGTGTGCAGTCGTCTGGCGGGGTTGCGCAAAGGGCGGGTGCAGCGCAGTAGGTTTGACCGCCGGCGCAGCCGAAAAGACACTCAGCACAGCATCGAGCATGCGCAAGCGCTGCGTTGGGTCATCGTCGCCGTAGAAATAGATCAGTGCGTTGGACGGATGATAGTAGGTCGCGTGGAATGCCTTGAATTCCGCGTACGTCAGATCGGGAATGTCGCGCGGGTCACCACCCGAATCGACACCGTACGTATTGTCTGGGAAGAGCGTCTGTTGGCTGGCCCGATAGAGCAGCGAATCCGGCGAAGAGTAGACGCCCTTCATCTCGTTGAACACGACACCTTTGTAGATCAGCGGATCTGCAGGGTTGTCCAACTCATAGTGCCACCCCTCTTGATCGAGATGATGTGGCGTGATCAGTGGATGAAAGACGGCGTCCAGATAGACATCTACCAGGTTATAGAAGTCCTGAAGGTTTGTGCTGGCGACGGGGTAGGTTGTCCGATCCGGCGATGTGAAGGCGTTGAGAAAGGTATTGAGCGACCCCTTGACAAGCTGGACAAACGGTTCTTTAAGCGGGTATTTCTGCGACCCGCCTAGCACGCAATGCTCCATGATATGGGCGACACCGGTCGAATCGGCCGGCGGCGTGCGCAGCGCGATGCCAAAGACTTTGTTTTCGTCATTATTCGTCAGCGAGAGCAGTTCGGCGCCGGTCTGCACATGACGCCACACGCGTGCCTGCGTCTTCAGCTCCGGGATAAACGCATCACGCACCAGTGTAAAGCCATACTCTATCGTCATAGGTGTCGTCTCTCTTCCCGTTTACTCAGTTGACTCTGCTGCACATACAGCTAATGGGCGCACTGGCCGCGCCGGCAAAGGCCGGCAGCAGATCGACCAGGGCATGGAGCGTGGATCTGACCTCCCCATGCGCAATGGGTGAGCGGCGGTCAGCGCCCAATGCGCTGATGGTTACCAGACCGGCGTAGCAGAGGCCCAACTCTTGCGCCAGCGCTACTTCGGGCACAATATTGTAGCTCAGGACGTCGGCGCCCCAAACCCGAAACATACGCGCCTCGGCCGGGGTCTCCCGGCGCAGGAAGTCGGCCCCCAGGCAGACTACCTCGGGCACACCCGGCATCAACTGGTGCAGGATGCCGGTCAATTCGGGACAAAATGCCGTGCGAACGTTGGCGGCACTGGCATCCATCTCCTGCGGCGCCGTGGTGAAGAATGTATCGGCTTGGTGATTCACCCATGCGATGTAGTCGACGACAATTGCCGGCTCGCCACGCTGCAAGACCGGGTTCAGCCCAATCGCAGTGTCCCAATTCAGAATGCGTTGGACGCCAAGCTGTTTGGCGGCATAGATCGTCGCGCGTGGATCGGTGCGTGTCGGCAAGCCAGTATACGGTTGCACCCAGACCGCCACGCCGTGTGGCCCAACGCGCAGGGCCAGTGGCCCGGCCTCGCCATAAGGCGTCAGCAGGGTGCGCTCTTCTACGACCGCGCCCAAAACATCCAACGCCTTGGGCGGCAGAAGCACGGCAATCAAAATGAGGGTATTTGCACGGGGCATAAGGGCGCCAAAGAAAAGAGTGTGTAGACCGGTCTAGCGCAACAAGCCAGGAAAAAGGAACCGCACCAATGTGATCCCAACCAATGGCCCAAACCATAGCATTGATCGCCCGCGATGGCAAGCAGAGTAGATGTCTATCCTCAGCGGAGCGTTCGTGAGGTTATGTAAAGTTTTTTGACGCTGTGCCGGTGCTATGGTATGATTGTAAGTCTATGGCAGGGGGGCGGGTTCGCGCCCAACTGTTACAATTGTGTACCTTTGTCTCTTCACGGTGGCAGGAAGCCGTCGAAGCAAGCGTTGAACCGGAGTAGCTTGTGAGCATCATTCGCACGCGTGTCGCCGATGACACCTGGGTTTTTACCAGCAGGATGTATGTCGAAGTAA
>Ga0105047_10006613_pt1 | contig 19650 bp, 23 predicted proteins | sample MAT04_FD_78384 | JGI IMG/M metagenome (GOLD analysis project Ga0105047, IMG submission 78384) | Freshwater microbial communities from Lake Fryxell liftoff mats and glacier meltwater in Antarctica - MAT-04 (megahit assembly) | ecosystem: Environmental > Aquatic > Freshwater > Ice > Liftoff...
ACCCGCGCCGCCGCCGCCACCACCATGGAGATGCCAGGCATGGGCCGCAGCGCGCCACCTGTTGAACTTGTCTTCGATCGTCCCTTCATCCTCTTTATCGAAGTGCCCGGTGATGGCCCCGCGCTTTTCACCGGCATCATAAAAAACCCGTCTGGAGTTCCTGCATGAGAATGTCATTCATCCGCAGCTTTCTGGCCGCGACGTCGATCATCGCGCTGCTGGCGGGTGGCTTGCCAGGGGCGCAACCCGCGATGGCGCAGGACCGCGTCGCCGTGCTCGATGCCGGCAGCTTCATCGTCGTCGAGGTGCATGAGGCGCCGCTGGGAGAGGTGCTGGACCGGCTGCGCGAGCGCCTGGGGGTCAGCATCACCAACACCGACATGCTGGACCTGAACCGTCGGATCGAAGGCCGCCGCTCCGCCCCTGTGATGGAAGTGATGCAATGGCTGGTTCCCGATGCGAACGTGCTGTTGCTCTATGCCGCGCAACGGCCGGATGATAATCGCCCCGCCCGGCTGGAGCGGGTGACTTTCTTTGCCCGTGGCACCGCGGCGCCAGGCATCGGCATCAACCCCGATACCCTCGCGGCGCGGCCAGGCGGCACCCAGGCCCCTGTTGGCGGAGCGGGTGCTGCCGTAGCGGCGGGCCGGCCAGGCGGCGTGGGAACCCAGGAAAACCTACGCACCGATGGCAGCAAGCCCGAGGATTCGGGCGGTAGCCCCGCCGCCGCAGCGCGTTCAACCGATGGCGTGGCGGTGGCGGACCAGCTGCAGGCGATGTCGCCCTCGTGGCAGTTGCAGCAGCAGCAGAACGCGTATCGCGTGGGCACCACCGAGCCGCCACCGAATTTCCTGCGGCCGCACAATGACGTGGCGCAGACCACCATCGAGCAGCAGCAGCAGCGTAGCCAGGCGCTGGCGGTGGAACAGCTGCGCGCGCTGATGGGGGCAATGCGAAATGCCTGCACCGGGACTGTGTGCTAGCGGGTGGTAAATGAGAATGGGCCGTCGGTGCACGCGTTGCTGAGACAATGATGCTGCGCGTCGACGATGCTGCTTTGGTGGATTCGTCGAAAACGGCGGTGACTGACGCCTCTGTTGGCGCAGCCGGCGCCATTTCCCTGCCGCCCGCCTGGGCCGCCATCCTGCAGCACCTCCTGCGCCGGGGCACTCTCTCCCCCGCGGCGCTGGAGCGGGCGCAGCGCTTGGCACAGAAGGACGGCGCCGCGCTGCATGTCATCCTCACCGGCCTCGGCTTGGTGAGTGACAGCGACCTTGCCCAGGTGATCAGCGCCGAGCTTCGTCTGCCACGCTTCTCGCTCGATAGGCTGCCCGCGCTGCCGCTCTTCGCCGATGAGATCAGCCCCGAATTCCTTCTCTCCCGCTTCGTCCTGCCGCTGGCTGTGGTTGAGGAGGCGCTGGTGGTGGCGGCGGCGGACCCGACCGACACGGCAAGTCTGGCTGCCATAGCCGCCTTCAGCGGGCTTGGTGTCAGTCCCATGGTGGCTACCGTGGCCGAGATCGAGGCCTGCGTCCGCCAGCTCTACAACAGCCCCATCGCCATCACCTCGGCAGGTGCCGAGATAGCCGCGCTCAGCGAGCAGACGGAGAAGGATGCCGAGACGCTGCGCGAGCTTGGCAGCGAGGCCCCCGTCATCCGCTTCGTGCAGTCGATGATGGAACGCGCGGTGGCAAGCCGCGCATCGGATGTGCATATCGAGCCCGCCGATGGCGCGGTGCGGCTGCGCTTTCGCATCGACGGGCTGCTGCGCGATGTGGAAGCCCCGCCATTCGGCCTCTATGCCGGCATTGTCTCCCGCGTGAAGATCATGGCGCGGCTGAACTATGCTGAACGCAGGCGCCCGCAGGATGGCCGGCTGCGCGTTGTGGCCAATGGGCGAGAGTACGATTTTCGGGTCTCCATCCTACCCGCCACACATGGTGAGAGCGTGGCCATCCGCGTGTTGGACCGCCATGGCGTGACGCTGGATTTCGAGCAGCTCGGCTTCACCAGCGCGCAGCACGAGCGATTGATGACGGTGCTGGACCGCCCAAGCGGCATGGTTCTGCTGGCCGGCCCCACCGGGAGCGGCAAAACCACCACGCTCTACGCCGCGCTGCAAAGGCTGAACAATCCCACCCGCAAGATCCTCACCGTAGAGGACCCGGTGGAGTATCCGCTGCCCGGCATCGTACAGATGCAGGTGGATCCGGCGGTGGATGTGAACTTCGCCAATGTGCTGCGCTCCTTTCTGCGGCATGATCCGGATGTGATCATGGTGGGCGAAATCCGCGACGCGGAGACGGCCCGCATCGCCATCCAGGCCGCGCTTACGGGCCACCTCGTGGTCTCAACGGTGCACGCCAACAGCGCGTCCGCCACCGTGACACGGCTGCGCGACATGGGGCTGGAGCCGTATCTGATCGCGGCCACGCTGAACGGCGTGGTCTCGCAGCGGCTGGTGCGCCGGCTCTGCCAGGCCTGCGCCGAGCCCTATGAGCCCGAGTCGAGTCTGGCTACCCGGCTCGGTCTCTCGCGCTTTGGTGCGGGTGCGCGGCTTTGGCGCCCGCGCGGCTGCCCGGCCTGTGACGGGGCGGGTTTCCGAGGCCGCATCGTGCTGGCCGAGCTACTGGAGCTGGATGATGCACTGCGTGACGGCGTGACGAGAGAGGCACAGACCAGCGAGCTGGAGCGGCTGGCACGCGAGCAAGGTTTTGTGCCATTGGCCGAGGACGGGCTGGAGAAGTGCGTCGCCGGCCTCACCACCTTGGATGAGGTCGCCCGTGTCACCCTTGCCTGATCGCGCCTGAGGATGCCGATATTCGCCTACAAGGCGGCGCGCGCCGGCGGCGGCCGTGCAGCTGGCCATATCGAGGCGGCGGACGAGACCGGCGCGCTAGACGCGCTTCGCCGGCAGGGGCTGATCGCGACTGAGCTGCGGGCCGAGGCCGGGCCCAAAGCCGGCCGACTGCGGCTTCGCCGCGCGCCAACGCTGGCGCTGGATGTGGCCGAGCGCATGGCGATCCTGCTCGGCTCGGGCATCCGGCTGGACCGTGCACTGCAGATCATGACTGAGACCGGCTCGGGCCAGACGGCCCAGCTTCTTCGCCTGGTGCTGGATGAGGTACGCCGCGGCAAGCCGCTCTCCGCCGCGCTCGCGACGCTGCCAGAGGTGTTCGACGAGGAGTTCGTCAGCATGGTGGCCGCCGGCGAGGGTAGTGGCGCGCTGGCCGCCACGTTGGAACGCCTAGCGCTGCTGCGGCGCAGCCGGCAGGAGGATGCAACGCGGCTGCGTTCCGCGCTGACCTATCCGTTTTTTCTGCTGGGGGTGGCGGCGTTGGTGCTGTATCTGCTGGCCGCAGTGGTGCTGCCGCGCTTTCGCCCCTTCTTCGAGGGTTCCCGCCGCGAGCCGCCTCCCGAACTCATGATCGTCTTCGCCATAGGTGACTTCGTCCAGGCTGCGGCCTTTCCGGCGATGATCCTGGTGCTGGCGGGGCTGGTCGCCTGGGTCGTGGCTGCCCGCCACCCGGCCTATCGCATCCGGCGCGATGCTTTGATGCTGCGCCTGCCGATGATCGGCCCGGTGCTGGTGCAATATCAGGCGGCCCGCTTCGCCACCACGCTCTCGGCCCAAGTGGCGCATGGCGTGACCATCGGCGAGGCATTGAAGGTGGCTTCCCTCGTCGTGGGCAATACGGCGGTCAGGGCTGCGGCGGAACACGCCGCCGCGGCAGTGGTGGAGGGGCGCGCGCTTTCCGCCGCGCTGGACGCCGAGCCTGTCTTCCCCAAGCTGCTCGTGCAACTGGTGCGCCTGGGTGAGGAGACGAACCAGCTGGCCGACCTGCTGCACCGCACCGGCCAAGTGGCCGAGCAATCGGCCAGGCGCTCTGTGCAGCAGTTGGAGCGCGTATTGGCACCGGCGCTGACCATTCTGGTCGGCGGGCTGGTAGGTGCTGTGATTCTTGTTGTGTTTCATGCCGTACAAAGCCTGTACTCGCTCATCTAGAGCGGGATGCGTTGGGGCGGATTCACCTAAAACGCGGAATCCCGCGATCAGCCAAAGCTCTGGAGCAGCATGCTCAACCGCCCGCAGCGGCGGCTTCACCATGCTGGAGATCCTGCTGGTGCTGGTCATCCTCGCCTTCGCCGTGGGGGTTGTGGTGCCGCGCGTCGTGGGCCGCATGCCCGGCCATGAGCTGGACGCCGCCACCGCCCTGGTGGCGCAGGCCATCGAGATGGCGCAATTGCGCGCGGTGAGCGAACGTGTGCCGGTGATCATCTCCTTCGATGCGGCGCGACGGGTGGCGTTGCTCGATGGCAGGCCAGCCACCGGCGTCTGGCCTGTCGGAATCAGCGTGACCGCCAGCCCTGCGCGCCTGCGCTTCGAGCCCGATTACGGCGGTAGCGGAGGGGTGGTGCTGCTGCAGGCAGGCTCGCTGGCGCGGCGCCTGGCGGTGGACCCGCTGACCGGCCGCGCCCGCGCAGTCACAGACACCGGGCGATGAAGCGGCGCGGCTTCACGCTGCTGGAGGTGATGGTGGCGCTCATCATCCTGGGTGCCGCCGCGGCGGTGCTGCTGCCCGAGATCGTCGCCGGCTCCCGCGCAGTGGACCGGGCGAGGGAGCGCTGGCTGCTGTCCAGCGTGGCCACCAGCGTGATGGAGCGCGTGGGCGCGGGCATCCTGATCGTCAGTGGCGAGACGCGTGGGGTGGAGACCGTGGGAGAGCAACGGGTGGCCTGGCAGGTGAATATAGCCCAGGAGCATCGCTCGCGCCCGCCCGGCGCGCCGCCCGAGGCGCTGCGACTCTACCGCGTGACCGTCGCCGTCAGCCTGCGAGACGACCCCCGAGCGCGCCTCGCCCTGGCCACGCTACGAGCGGTGCCATGAGGTGGCGCCAAGCCCGCGGTTTCACACTGTTGGAGATGCTGGTCGCGCTGATGCTCACGGCGCTGGTGGTTATGCTGCTGGGCGCCCTGGCGGGCCTCTCAGGCCGGCAGCGGGCGCAGGTGGGGGCAGGGGCGGATGCGCTGTCGGAGGTGGCGGCGGTGCAGCGCATCCTGCGGCAGGCGATCGAGAGGTCGCTGCCTCTGATGCTGCCGGGCGAGAATGCGACAGGCTTTGTGAGCTTCGACGGTGCCGCCGCGCGCCTTGTTCTGATGGAGCCGGTGCCGACGCAAGACGGGCAGGCAGTGCTGCTTCACCGCACTGAAATCGCCTTTGAGCGGGGTGCTGATGGGTTGCGGCTCGTGCTGGCCACAGCCGCCCCGGGCCAGCCGGCAAGGTCCAGCCTCTTGCTCACCGGGCTGGATACAGGACGATTTCTCTATTTCGGCCCGCCGGGGATCGGCCAGCGTCCGGTTTGGCTTCCGACCTGGCGCCTGCGGGACGAGTCACCGCGCCTTGTGCGGGTGGAGATCCGCTTTCCCGTCGGTGATAAGCGGATTTGGCCGGGACTTGATTCTGCGCCTCGCGTTCGAGGCGATGGCAGCTGCGAGTTCGACCTCTTGAGCGGGCGCTGCCGGACGCCGCCACCGTGAGCGGGATCCCGCCGAGAAGGTTTGAAGTGGCCCGGTACGGGCACAAGTTTCACTGAGATTTGACCCATGTTTGAACCTGCCTCGGGCTGACCGGCCGGAGGTTACAGGATTGATCAACATGGATTTAATGAGTGTGATACGTCGCTGGCGTTTGTGCCAGAAGATGGCGCTGCGGGAGATCGGGCGGCGCAGCGGATTGTCGCGCAACACGATCCGCAAGTACCTGCGCGCCGACACGGTTGAGGCGCAGTTCAAGGTGCCCGACCGGCCAAGCAAGCTGGACCCGTTTGCTGAGAAGCTGTCAGGCTGGCTGGTGATCAATGCCGGCAAGTCGCGTAAGCACAAGCGCACGGCCAAGCAGATGCACGCCGATCTGGTCGCTTTGGGCTACGATGGATCCTGCGGCCGTGTCGCTTCGTTTGTGCGCGCGTGGAAGGCTGATCGACAGCTTGAACAGCAGACCAGCGGCCGCGGCACCTTCGTGCCGCTGGTCTTCCAACCCGGCGAGGCCTTCCAGTTCGACTGGAGCGAAGGCTGGTCCATTTTGGGCGGCGAGCGCGTCAAGGTGCAGGCAGCGCACACCAAGCTGTCGCACAGCAAGGCGTTCATCGTGCGGGCTTATCCGCTCCAGACCCACGAGCTGCTGTTCGACGCGATGACCCAGGCGTTGCGGGTGCTGGGCGGCGTTCCTCAACGCGGGATCTTTGACAACATGAAGACCGCAGGCAACAGGATCGGTAGGCCCCGACGTTGACGTCGGCCCCCGTGCGCAGATCGCCGGCGCCCCCACCGGTCTCGACGCCGGAGACGAAGGCGAGACGCACGTTCGGGTCGTCCCCGCCGGGGATGAAGGACAGCCGCTCACCTCCCAGCAGCACGCGCGTCGCGCCGATCCCGCGATGCCGGCCTGGAGGGCCGCGCGCTGGCCATGGTCCATATGTCGAGCGTCTCGTTGCGGAGCGTGGCGCCGGCGGCGTCGAGCAGGTTCACCTCCACCTGGCCGGGCGTGTCGAGCGTGGTGAAATCCGTGGGCGGGTCGGCGCGCTGTCAGGTCGTGCCTGAGGGCGCCGGGCGGATCTCGGCCGCTGCCTCGGTCTCGCGCCCGCCATTGGCCGAGCCCGTGCGCAGGATGACGGCGGCGTTGCGGCGGCTGGCGCTGGTGACGCTGACGGACGAACGCTCCGGGTCGGCCGCGGGCGTGCCGGCGGTCATGGTGATGCGGCCGAGCGTGCTGTCATTCGCCTGGCTGGCGGCGAAGCTTGCGAGGGATGGGTTGGCGGGTTCGAGCGCCTGGACCGCCGCCTCGATGCGGGCGGCGAGGTCGTCCGTGCGTCCATCGTAGTCCCCGCCACCGAGGCCGCCAACCTCTGGGAAGATGTCAAACTCGCAGACGAGGCCGCCGTCGATGCTGATCGCAAGGCGGCGCGCATCCGCCGCCTTCTCATCGTCCAATCAATTGCTGCGCCGGCCAGGGCGCCGCACCGCGCCGCGCCTAGGCAAAATCCCTCAGCAGACGGCATTGCGCGACCCGCACCGCGCGCGTCGGTGCGGGCGTGTTGCGGCTGCGTCCCACGAAGCACGGCACGCCGGCCGCCAGCACTGCGGCCACGGCGGGAATGTCGCCATTGGCGATCGCCGCCCGCGCATCGCCCATGGCACCTCCGGCCGCCGCGTCCAGCAGGATGACGTCGGCGTCGCGTCCAGGCGCCAGGATGCCGCTGCAGAGGCCATAAACCCGCGCATTGTTGCCCGTGGCGCAGGCGAAGGCGATCTCTGGCGCCATGCCGCCCAGGCTGGCCAGATGAGTGATGGTGTAGAGCATGCCGAGCGGCATGACGCCGCTGCCGGTCGGCGTGTCGGTCGCCACCAGCAGGCGCTCGAGCTGCCCTGCCCCCGCCAACAACCGCGCGGTGAGCAGCGCGGTGCGCAGGTTGCCGGCCGTGCAGATTTGCAGCGCCATGCGGCCTTCCTCCACCAGCCGCGCGAAGCCCGGCTCGGGCATGGCGACGGGGCCGCCATTGACGTGGAAGCTCACATGCGGGTCGGCGGCCAGCACATGCTCGGCCCAGATGCCCGCCGAGCCGGGGATGGAGGAGCCGCCCGTGTGCATGGTGGTGATCATGCCCGCCGCACGCGCCCAGCCCATGGGGGCGGCGTAGTCGAAGGGCGTGGCGAAGTCGCCGAAGCCGGCCTTGGCCAGGCGCACGCCGGCCGCGCGCATCCGCGTGAAATCCTCCGCGGCCAGGCCCGGTTCAAGGATCACGGAACCCGCCAGCACGCGCATCCCGCCAGGGCGGTAGCTGCGGAAGCAGGCCTCAGCCGCCATGGCCAGCGCCATCACCCCCGCCGGGTCGCGCGGGCGGCCGGGCACGTGTACCTCCGAGGCCGAGATGGCGGTGGTCACGCCGCCATGAACGTAGCTTTCCAGGAAGCCCACCGTGCGCTGGCGCGGCGTGTAGTCGCCGAAGGTGATGTGGACATGGCTGTCGATCAGCCCCGGCGCGGCGATGGCGCCGGCCGCGTCCACCACCACGTCGCACGCCTCCAGCGTCGCGGCGTCGGGCGTGCCGAGGGCGGTGATGCGGCCCTCCTCCAGCAGCAGTCCGGCGTCGTCGCGCCAGGGCGCGGCGAGGTCGCCGGTGAACATCCCTTCCAGGTTGATGATGGCGACACGCATCAGCGCAGCCCGTCCCGGCCCTGGATGTCCGACGCCGCCAGCCCCCCCAACCGCGCGCCGATCCGCCCGCGGTTGGCGAGCACCACGATCAGCGCGATCTCGTCCGGTGCGGGTGCATCCGGCAGGGCGATGGTCATGCCGTCGTAGTGGCTGCGGACGTAGAGCGCATCCTTGTGCGCCAGCGGCACGTCCACCGAGGTGCCCGGCGCACCGCGCTTGGTGAAAGAGGGCAGCCAGGCCGCGCCGCCGCCGATCGCCTGGCGCAGCGGCTCGGCGAAGGTGGTGGTGAGCAGGGCGTTCACATGCTCCTGCGCGCCCGCGAGCCCCACCACGCCGCCCTTGCCGTAGGATTGCGCGGCGTGCGGCATCATGGCGGCCACCGCCATGTCCGCAAGGCGCGCGCCCACTTCCGCGCTGTCGGCGATGAGGGCCGAGAGGTCCGCGGCGAAGGGCTGGCCGGCGAGCGGGTTGCCCACCACCGCCACGGCCGCCACGCGGCGCAGCGGCGGGCCGCCATCGCCATGGCCGTCTTCAAGGAACTTCTCATCCACCAGGGTGAACAGGCGGCGGATCTCGAGGGGCATGGCGCGTCTCTCCGGCAGGGGTCAGGACCAGCCCAGCGGTCCCTGGTCGGGCGGGGCGGGATCGGCTCGGTCGGGCATGGCCAGCTCCCGGTAGCGGCTGGCGAAGAAGACCAGCGGGCGCGACGCGGCGGGGTGGCGCGTCGCCAGCGCCAGCACCTCGCCCAGCACGATCAGGTGGTCGCCACCGGGGTGGCGCGCATGGGTGCGGCACTCCAGCACGGCCAGCGCGCCCTCGATCAGCGGCGCGCCGGTGGCGGGCCCGGCGATGTCGGGCAGTCCGGCCCACTTGTCGGCGCCGGCGCGGGCGAAGCGGTCGGACAGGGCGCGTTGCGCGGCGCTGAGCACGTGCACGGCGAAGTGTTCCGCTTCCGCCCATGCGTCGAAGCTCGCCGCACTTCGCGCAAGGCTGAACAGCACGAGCGGCGGGGCGAGCGAGACGGCATTGAAGGAGGAGACGGTCATGCCCAGACGGGTCCCGCCGGCGCTCCGCGCGGTCACTATCGAGACGCCGGTGGCGAACAGGCCGTAGGCGTCGCGCAGCCGCCGTCCGTCGAGCGGGGCGCCCGCCTGCTGCATGCGATCATCCATCGTCATCACACAAGGAAGGCTGCGCCAGAAAATCCTTGAGAGCAAGCTTTTCCCGCTTGCAATCGCTAAGTTTGTTAGCCTAGGGTCAGCTCATGGAGATGAATCCACCCCCTTCCGCGCGCCCCGCCGCGCCCCTCACGGTCAGCCGCCCGGCGCTGCTGGAACGCGGCTCGGACGCGGCGTTCCGGCGGCTGGTGAATGGGTTGCTGGCGCTGTCCACGCGGCACTTGGCGCTGCGCGACGGGCATGCGGCGCGCATCGGGCTCGGGGGGCCGGCCTACACCATCCTCATCGTGATCCGGCACCTGGAGGCGGACGGGCCCATCGGGGTGGGGGCGCTGGCCGAGCACCTGAAGGTCTCTGGCGCCTTCATCACCGCCGAGACCAACAAGCTCGCCGCGCGCGGCCTGATGGAGAAGCGCCGCGACACGCAGACTGGCCACCGCGTGCTGCTGAGCGTGACGCCCGCCGGGCAGGCGCTGCTGGCCGCGCTCGCCCCCGTGCAGCGCCTGATCAACGACGCCGAGTTCGCGCCGCTGACGCGCGCCGAATTCCGCACCCTGCTTCGGCTGGTGGAACGCCTGGTGCCCGCCGCCGACCGAGCCCTCGAGATCCAGGCCAAGCTGGAAGTGGCGGAGCGCGCCGCATGACCCGCTCCCATTCGGAGAACGCCCATGCCTGACGTGAAGGCGCACGACGTAAAGACCGGTGCCCAGCACATCGCGAGCCTGCGCGACGGGCGGGCGGTATATCTCGACGGCGCGCTGGTGGCCGACGTCACCACCCACTCCGCCTTCCGCGGGGCGGTGCAGTCGGCCGGCATGCTATACGACTACCAAGCCGCCCCCGAGAACATCGAGGCTATGACCTTTGATTGCGGCGGCGGGCGGCGGGCGAACCGCGCCTGGGAGATGCCCCGCACGCGCGAGCAGCTCATCACCCGCCGCAAGGCGATGTCTGCATGGGCGCGCCAATCCTGCGGCTTCATCGGCCGCAGCCCGGACCACGTGGCCTCTGCCCTGATCGGCCAGGCGATGGGTATCGAGGTGTTCGAGCGCCATGGCAAGGCGCGCGCCGCGGCCCTGCGCGACTATGTGGCCGAGGCCACGCGGCAGGACTGGTTTCTCACCTACGTCATCATCAACCCGCAGGCCGACCGTTCGAAGGCGTGGGGCGAACAGCACGAGGCCGACCTTAGCGCGCGCATCGTGGACGAGGACGCGAGCGGCATCATCATCCGCGGCGGCAAGATGCTCGGCACCTCATCCATCATGGCGAACGAGGTGCTGGTGGCGAACCTCCAGCCGCTGCGGCCCGGCGAGGAGCACCTGGCCTTCTCCTGCGCACTGCCCATGAACACGAAGGGCCTGAAGGTGCTCTCACGCAAGTCCTACGAGGCGCATGCGGTGAGCGAGTGGGACAGCCCCCTCTCATCCCGCTTCGACGAGAACGATGCGGTGATGTGGTTCGAGGATGTGAAGGTCCCGTGGGAGCGCGTCTTCGTATACCGCGACACCGATATGTGCCGCGCGCAGTTCCACGACACCTGGGGCCACACCATGCAAAACTACCAGGCACAGATCCGCCTGGTGGAGAAGCTGCGCTTCCTGGTGGGCCTGGGCCGGCGCATCGCGGAGACCATCGGCACGGTGAACATGCCCCCGGTGCGCGACGCGCTGGGCAGGCTCGCCGCGCAGGCGGGCTCGGTCGAGGCCATCCTGCACGGCATGGAGGCAGCGGGCGGGCAGCAGGGCGAATGGTACGTGCCCGACAAGCACATGATGTACGCGGCGCAGGTCATCACGCAGGAGCTGTATCCGCAGGTCATCCACACGCTGCGGGACCTCGCGGGGGGCGGCTTGATCATGCTGCCCTCCTCGGCCGCGGACTACGCCAACCCCGAGGTCGCGCGCATCCTGCGCACGGTGCAGCAATCGCCGGCCGCCACCCCGGACGAGCGGGTGAAGTTCATGAAGCTGGCCTGGGACGCGGTGGGGAGCGAGTTCGCCAGCCGCCACCTGCAGTACGAGATGTTCTACGCCGGCGCGCAATTCGTCACGCGCGCACATTCCTGGCGCACCTATGACTGGGAGGCCGCGAAGGGGATGGTGGACGGGCTGCTGGCCTCCTACGCCCTGCCCGGGAACGCAGGCGCGGCGGGTCGCGCCGCATGACGCCAGCGCGCGAGAAATTCCGCGCTGCCTAGGCGCGGCATTGGGGTCGTCACCTCGGGAGGGCCGTGCATGCTGGAACAACAGATCGTCAACGGGCTGATGCTGGGCGGCATCTACGTGCTGGTCGCCGTCTCCTTCACCCTGTTCTTCGGCTGCCTGAACTTCCTGAACTTCAGCGTGCCGGCCCTGTTCATGCTGGGAGGCTTCCTGACCTGGGCGCTGGTGTCGGAGGGCGTGCCCTGGCCGCTCGCGGTGCTGGGCGCGCTGGCGGTGGCGGGTGCGGCCTCGCTGGTGGTGGAGCGCCTAACCTGGCGCATCCAGCGCGGTGGGCCGCCCTTAGTGCCGCTGGTCTCATCGCTTGGCTTCCTCATCCTGTTCGAGAACCTGGTGCTGGTGCGCTGGGGCTCGGACGCGCGCGCCCTTCCCTCGCCCTTCGGCGACGCGAACTGGCGCATCGGCGAGTTGGTCATCGGCCTGCCACAGCTGGCGGGGCTGCTGCTCTCCATCACGCTGGTGCTGGGGCTGCAGGTGATGCTTCGACGCAGCAAGCTCGGCCGGGGCATCCGCGCCGTGGCCGAGAGCGCCGAGACGGCGACGATGCTGGGCGTGGAGGTCAACCGCGTCGTGCCGCGCCTGTTCCTGCTGGCCGGGCTGTTCTGCGCGCTGGCGGGCGTGCTCTTCGCGCTCTCCTACCAGCTGGTCTCGCCCTACATGGGCGACCAGGTGGCGCTGAAGGGGCTCTCCGCCATGGTACTGGGTGGCATGGGCAACGTGTGGGGCGCGGTGATCGGCGGGCTGGTCATTGGCCTCGTGGAGGTGCTGGCCATCGGCATTCTCTCGGCCGACCATGTGAACATCGTCGTCTACGGCATCCTGCTGCTGATCCTCGTCGTGCGGCCCACGGGCCTCTTCGGCGACCCAGAGCTGGGCAAGCAGAAGCTGTGAGGGCGCCATGAGCGGCTACACCGCGGCCATCCTCACTATCCTCGCCATCAACCTCATCGCGGCCTACGCGGCCTGGCTGCCGCTCGCGGCGGGGCAGGTGAACCTGGGCACCGCCGGCTTCATGGCGACGGGCGCCTATGCCTCGGCCGTGCTGAGCAACGAGTTCGACTGGCCGCTATGGGGCGCCATCGGCGCGGGGGCGCTGGCGGCGGGGCTGCTCGCGGTGGTCATCGGCGCGGCGGTGCTGCGCACGCGCGGCCTGTACCTCGCGCTGGCCACGCTCGCCTTCAACGAGGTGGTGCGCGGCGTGCTCATCAACCTCGAGGTGGTGGGAGGTGCCGCGGGCTATCCCGTCATCGGCTATGTGGGGCTGCTGCCCATCGCGCTATGCGCCGGCGGCGTGTTCCTGCTGGCGCTGTGGCTGAGCGCCTCGCGCCTGGGCATGACGCTGCACGCCATCGAGCAGGACGAGACGATGAGCGGGCTGTTCGGCGTGCATGTGCCGCTGACGCAGCTGGCCGCCTTCGCCATCGGCGCCGTGCTGGCGGGGCTGGCGGGCGGGCTGTACGGGCATCATTTCTCCTTCGTCGAGGGGCAGCATTTCTCCGTGCTGCTCTCGGTCACCATCGTGCTGTCGGTGGTGCTGGGCGGCACGCAGACGGTGTGGGGCCCGGCCATCGGCGCCGCCTTCTTCACCCTGCTGCCCGAGCTGTTCCGCGGCGCCGAGGGCTGGCGCTACGTGCTGTTCGCCGCCGCGGTCATCCTCGTGATGGCGGTGCGGCCGCAAGGCGTCGTCACGCGGGGGATGCTGCGGCGGGCCATGTTCCCGCGGCGCCGCGCGGCATGACGCCGCTACTGGAAATCGACGGGCTGTCGAAATCCTTCGGCGGGCTGTCGGTGGTGCGCAACCTCTCGCTGCGCGTGGAGGCGGGCGAGCGCGTGGCGCTGATCGGGCCCAACGGCGCGGGCAAGACCACCGTGTTCAACCTCATCAGCGGCTACTACCGCCCTGACGCCGGGCGCATCGTCCTGGACGGGCTGGACCTGGTGCCCGTGGCCCCGCGCAGCCGCGTCCGCGTAGGGCTGGCGCGCAGCTTCCAGAACATCCGCCTCATCGCGCACCTCACCGTGGAGGAGAACGTGCTGCTCGGCGCGCACAGCCGCGCGGGCGGGCCGCTGGGCATGCTGCTGCCGCCCTGGCTCGGCCGTGGCCGTGTCCTACGCGAGGAGGCGCGCGCCCTGCTGGCCGAGGCGGGCGTGCTGGCCCACGCCCGCGCGCTCGCCGGCGGGCTGGCCTACGGGCTGCGCAAGCGGGTGGAGGTGGTGCGCGCGCTGATGGCCCGGCCCCGCCTGCTGCTGCTGGACGAGCCCTGCGCGGGGCTGAACGGCGCCGAGCGCGCGGCCCTGCTGGACGAACTGCACCGCGTGGCCGCGCAAGGCGTCACGCTGCTGCTGGTGGAGCACGACATGCATTTCGTGGGCGGGCTGTGCCAGCGCGCCGCCGTGCTGAACTTCGGCGAGATGATCGCGCAGGGCACGCCCGCGTCCATCGCCCGGGACCCCGCCGTCATCGAGGCCTATCTCGGCCATGCGCCGGAACGGCATGCCTATGCTTGAAGCAACGGACATCCTCGAAGCAAAGGGCCTCGCCGCCAGCTACGGCCCGGTCCGCGCCCTGGACCATGTGGACGTAACCGTGCCCGAGGGCGCGGCGGTGGCCGTGCTGGGCGCCAACGGCGCGGGCAAGTCCACCCTGCTGCGCACGCTACTGGGGTTGATGCCGAACAGCGGAGGCCGCGTGCGCTTCGCGGGCGAGGACATCACGCGCCTTTCCACCGCCGAGCGCGTGCGGCGCGGCCTGGTGCTGGTGCCCGAGGGCCGCCGCGTGCTGACCAGCCTCACCGTCGAGGAAAACCTGCTGATGGGCGCCTATTCGCGCCACCCCCAGCCGGGCCCGGCGGAATTGCGCGCCATCTACGAACGCTTCCCGAACCTGGCCCAGCGCCGCGCCATGCGCGCGGCGGTGCTCTCGGGCGGCGAGCAGCAGATGCTCGCCATCGGCCGCGCGCTGATGGCACGCCCGCGGCTGATGATGCTGGACGAGCCCTCGCTCGGCCTATCGCCACGGCTGACGGCGGAGGTCTTCGCGCTCATCGCGGGCCTCAACGCCGAGGGCATGGCCATCCTGCTGGTGGAGCAGAACGCAGTGCTCGCGCTCGAGGCCACCCGCGCGGCGCTGGTGCTGGAACTGGGCCGCGTGGCGCTGCGCGGGGCATCCGCCGCGCTGCTGCGCGATGATCGTGTGCGCCATGCCTACCTCGGCGGAGGGGTGCCGCCAGCTTCCCAACCCCACCCCCATCCGGAAGGAGTTTGAGATGCTGCAACGTCGTCCTCTGCTGCTGGCGGGCCTCGCCCTGCCCGCCCTGCACCTGCCCGCCCGCGCCCAGGGCGCACCGCTGACGCTGGGCTTCACCACGGCGAAATCGGGGAACTGGGTCTCGCTGACCCGGCGAAACGAGATCGCGGTGAACCTGGCGGTGGAGGAGGTGAACCGCGCTGGCGGCGTGCATGGCCGCCCCGTCGCGGTGCGCGCCTTCGACAGCGCCTCTCGCCCCGAGCAGGCGGCCGTGGCCGTGCGGCACTTCGCCGAGGATGAGGGCGCGCTCGCCATCATCGGGCCGTTTAGCAGCAGCGAATGCCGCGTGGCCTTCCCGGTGGGCGACCGCATGGGCATCGCGCAGATGGCCATCGCGTCCTCCGCGCCCGGCCTGTCCGCGCCGTTCCGCTTCGCCTTCCGCAACACCTCCGACGAAGCCTACCTGTTCGAGCGCCTGCTGCCCATCGCGCGCGAGGCGGGCGTGCAGATTGGCTCGGCTGGCATCGCCTACACGACGGACGAGGTCATCGGCCGTTCCATGGGCACGCAGGTGTTCCCGCGCCTGCTGCAGGCGGCCAACATCTCGGTGACGCAGACCGTCTCCTTCCCCGTTGCCGCCTTCGACATGAGCGCGCAGGTGGCGCAGCTGCGCGGCGGCAACCCCGACATCGTCTGCATGGGCGGCCCGCCGGAGCCCGCCATCGTGCTGGTGCGCGAGATGCGCCGCCAGGGCATGCGCGGGCGCATCGTGGGCGGCACCACCATCGTGGACGTCAACCTGCCCTCGCGCATGGGCGCGGACGGCAATGGCACCCTCGTCTCCGCCACGCATTTCTACAACTTCGACACGCCCGCCGCGATCGCCTTCCGCGAAGAGTTCGTGAACCGCTCGCGCGCCGCGGGCGAGAGCGGCGACCTGCGGCCGGGAATGTACGACGCGGCCGCGCACAGCATCGTGCACCTTTATGCCGAGGCCATGCGCCGTGCCCGCGTGACGGGCGAGCGCGCGCGCCTCGCCGCCGAGCGCACGGCCATCCGCGACGAGCTGCGCGCGCTGCGCAACGTGGAGACCATCGAGGGCACGCTCGCGCGCTTCACCGAGGGCGGCGACGCGCTCAAGACAACCTATGTGCTGGAGGTGCGCGACGGCAGCTTCGCCCTCATCGGCCACCGCCCGCCGCCCGTCGCCGCCTGACCTGTCCCCGGAGGGGGGCGGCCACGCCCCCTTCCCCATTGGAGCCCGCCATGGCCCCCCTGCACTTCACCCGCGACGGCGCGCCGCCGCTCTCCTTCACCCCCGCCGACCTCATCATCGCCGGCTGGACCGGCCGCGATGCGCACAAGGTGGCCGAGCACATCGAGGAGCTGCGGCTGCTGGGCGTGGCCCCGCCACCGAGCACGCCCTGCTTCTACCGCGGCGGGCGCGAGTTGCTGACCACGGCCACGCATCTCGACGTCCTCGGCCCCGATTCCAGCGGCGAGGCGGAGTTCGTCATCCTGGTGGACGACGACGGCGAATGGTGGGTGGGCGTGGGCTCCGACCACACCGACCGTAAGGCCGAGGCTTGGTCCATCGCCGCCTCCAAGCAGATGTGCCCCAAGCCCGTGGCCCCCGCCCTGTGGCGCTTCGCCGATTTGGAACCGCACTGGGACCGGCTGGAACTGCGCGCCTTCGTGGTGGAGGAGGGCGCGCGCGTGCCCTACCAGTCGGGCAGCGTCGCCGCCATGCTCCACCCGCGGGACACCGCCGCCGCCTGGGCGCGCCAGGGTGGGACCCTTGGTTCCGGCAGCGTGATGTTCGGCGGCACCCTGCCAGTCATCGGCGGCATCCGTCCGCGCGCCGAATTCACGGTAGAACTGCACGACCCGGTGCGCGGAAGCAGCCTCGCGCATCGCTACACCTGCCGCTGGCTCACCTGCTGAGGACAACACCCATGCCCATCACCAAGGAACACCTCGAATTCCACGTCCCCGACATGGACACGGGCTGGGAGACGCTGGCCGGCTACCCGCCCGGCATCCAGCAGAAGATCCTGGCGGGACGGCTGGACGAGGCCAACCGGCGCGGCCACCGCACCCGGCTGCTGCGCTTCGCCCCCGGCGCGTTCACCACCACCCCCTTCGTGCACGAGTACTGGGAGGAGGTGTGGCTGGTGCAGGGTGACCTGGTGGTCGGCAACGACGCCGAGGGGCGCGGCGGCACCGCCTATGACGTGTCCGCCTATGCCTGCCGCCCGCCCGGCGCCTGGCACGGCCCGTTCCGCTCGGACACCGGCTGCGTGCTGCTCGAGATGCACTACTTCGACGAGACACCGTCATGACTGCGGGCATGGTGATCGTGCCGCCTGGCCTCGGAGAGCAGCACTGGCAGCCTCAGCCGGCCAATGGCTGGATCGAGGTGCTGACCTCGCCGCGCCAGGCCGGCGCGCCGCAGGGCTTCTCCAGCGGCCTCCAGGATCCCCTCCGAGGCCTGCTGGATCGAAGCGATCGGCCGCCGGACGCTTCAGGTTTCAGCAAATAATAAGTTAGGAGGTCTCGCCATGCGCCGTCGCGGATTTCTCACCGCTGCTACCGTTCTCCCATTCTCAGCAAGTGCTCAGGCCTATCCTGCGCGACCAATCCGGTTGATCGTGCCCTTCCCGCCTGGCGGCGGCACCGACACTCTGGCTCGCCCCTTTGCTGAACGCATGCGCATCCGCTTAGGGCAGCCGGTGGTGCCCGAAAACCGCGGCGGCGCTGCCAGCAACATCGGCATGGAACAGGCGGCCCGCGCACCTGCGGACGGATACACGCTGGTGATTAATGCGGACAATGTCGCCCTGTTCCCGCACCTTTACCAGCGCTTGCCTTATGACCTATTCCGGGATTTCGCGCCGATCTCCTACCTCGCTGCGACACCGATGGTCGTGGCTTCACATCCATCGGTGCCCGCGCAGACGCTCGACGCACTCATCGCACTAGGGCGGCGCGCACCAGACCAGTTAAACTTCGCTTCCGCCGGGCAGGGCACACCTCACCACTTGGCGTGGGAGCTCTTTCAGCGTGAGGCGAATATCCGCATCACTCAGGTCGAGTACCGCGGCAATGGGCCGGCGATGACGGACGTGATAGCGGGCCACGTTTCCGTGGGCGTGTTCTCGCTAGGGGCGGCACAACCGCATTTCGCCGCGGGAACACTACGGGCCTTGGCAGTGCTTTCGCCGACGCGTGCCCGCACAGCTCCCGATATCCCAACGACAGCGGAATTCGGGCTACCTGGCGCACGCATGGCGCTACGCTTCCTCCTGCTGGCGCCTGCCGCAACCCCACGTGAGATCATCGACGCGCTTAACGCCGCCACTCGTGATGTCCTGTCGGAAACGGACTTGGCGGCGGCGCTCACCCGCTCGGGTTTTGATGTTGGGCTTTCAACGCCGCAAGAAGCGGCTGACGAACTGCGCGCGGAGTATACTCGGTGGGGGCCTATTCTGCGCGATCTGGGCATCCGTTTGGGGTGATGGAGCCATTTCACTGCAATATGCAGCGCCGACAAGGCGCAGATGATCGTCTGATGATGCATACGCGCGAGCGGGTTTCGTCGGAGGGGCGTCTTCATGGTTATGACCGAAATCCGCCAGCTCAGCAGCGAGTGCGTAGGTGAGCCCGCAAACCGCAGTAGAGGAAAAAGGCTAATGAAACCCGACATCACCGCCGACGCGCGTTGTGCCTTCGACGTCATCAAGACAGGTGGGTCCTGCATTTTTCCAGTGGATGTTGGCTACACATTCGTGGGCGGTAGCCAAGAGGCTCTCTTGCGCATCTTCCACGCAAAGGGCCGCGGTACCCACAAGCGCAACGCCATGGTCGGTGACCTCGCAATCCACGACGAGGTTCACATGATGGATGCGCGCAGTAGGGAAATGGTGCGCACCATCACCGTCGGCTACGACCTGCCGCTGGGCGTCATCGCACCTTTTCGGCCCGAACACCCGCTGATCCGCGCGCTGCACCCAGATAGCCTCTCCGGAAGTACGGAAGGAGACACGCTGGCCATGCTGGTTAACGCTGGCCCCTTCCATGCGGAGATGTGCCGCCTTTCACGGAACGAGACACACCCACTATTCGGCAGCAGCGCCAACCTGACGGGATCTGGTACCAAGTTCCGCGTTCAGGATATCCAGAAAGAATTGACTGCGATCGCGGACCACATTGTCGATTACGGTTTGCGGAAATATCACCTGTATCGGCGGTCAGCTACGTTGATCGACTTCAGCTCCATGGAAGTCGTCCGCGTCGGCGCCTGCTATGAACTCATACAGGATGTACTCCTGCGGCACTACGGCGTTGAACTCCCACCTGATCCCGGACTGGAAAGAGTACCATCAGGCCACCTGCGAGAAACACAGAGGCACAAGACGGACGATGCCTGATACAAGGGTGGGATATGACTGCGAGCATCGAAGCAATTCGTCACGCGTACTTCACTCATCCCCTCATTTCGGTTAGGCATTGTTCTGCGAAAACACGCCGGTCTTTGACACGGCTTTGGCGAAGTTCTGCATCAGCGGTGCGAGCCTGTGCTCGGGCATGTTGGGGATCAGATCGTAAAGCATGCAGCCTTGCCGAAACAACGAGTGGGTGCGGGTTTTGCTCGTGTTGGACTTCAGAGGTGGCCTGGGAAATTCGGACAGCCCGATAGGTGGATTTTCTGCCTGACAGCGGCAATGTTGCCGCGGATCAGGAGCGAACATGACGAAGCGGACGAGACGGACCCACAGCCCTGCTTTC
>Ga0105047_10006615_pt1 | contig 19647 bp, 17 predicted proteins | sample MAT04_FD_78384 | JGI IMG/M metagenome (GOLD analysis project Ga0105047, IMG submission 78384) | Freshwater microbial communities from Lake Fryxell liftoff mats and glacier meltwater in Antarctica - MAT-04 (megahit assembly) | ecosystem: Environmental > Aquatic > Freshwater > Ice > Liftoff...
CTGACAAGCCACCAGGTCATCGTCGACCTCATCGCCAACACCAGCACCGCAACCGGCCTGAGCGTGCGCGCCGTCCTGGACACCGGCCAATACCCAACCGGCATCAGATACAGCGACAAGGACATCACGGCGCTGCACCTGGTTCGGCACGACTTCCACGGCGACTGGAACTACACACTGCACCCAAGCGACACGCCGTAAAGGGCTGGACGTTATTTCTTCGCGAGGCCTTGGTCCACTGGTAGGGCGTGTCCATGGCGTGGGCCCAACCCACCGAGAAGTGGTTGTAGGCCTCGGGGGTGCCGAGCTTGTCGATGCGCGCCTCCAGGAACTCCGGCGTCTCCAGGGCAGCGGCACCGTTGAAGAACAGGTACTCGTTGAAGCTGCCGTTGATGTGGCCCTCGGCCGACGCACCGTTGTCACCGATGATGTAGAACACAAGGGTGTCGTCGAGCACGTCGATCGCCTCGAGCGCGTCGACCAGCCGACCGACGTGGTGGTCGGTGTGCTCGAGGAACCCGGCGTAGACCTCCATCTGCCGGGCCAGTACCGGCTTGAGCTCTTCGGGCATGTCGTCCCAGGCCGGTATCTCCTCGTGCCGCGAGGTGAGCTCCGCATCCTCCGGAACGACCCCGCGCTGCTTCTGCTCGGCGAAGACCCGCTCCCGCAGTGCGTCCCAGCCGTCGTCGAACTCGCCGCGGTAGCGGTCGGCCCACTCGAGCGGTACGTGATGGGGCGCGTGGGTCGCTCCGGGCGCGTAGTACAGAAAGAACGGCCGGTCAGGTGTCAGCGCCGTCTGCTGGCGCACCCAGGCGATCGCTCGATCGGTCATGTCCTGCGTGAAGTGGTAGCCCTCGTCGGCGGTGCCGTCGGGCTCGATCGGGGTGGTGCCGCTGTAGAGCGCCGGGGCGTACTGGTTGGTCTCCCCGCCGAGGAACCCGAAGAAGTGCTCGAAGCCACCGCCACCAGTGGGCCAGGCGTCGAAGGGGCCCACCGGGCTGGTCTGCCACACGGGCACCTCGTGGCACTTCCCGAACTGGGCCGTCGCGTAACCGTTGAGGCGCAGGACCTCCGCCAGCGGCGCCGTCGACTGGGGGCGCACCGACGTGTAACCGGGGATCGACGTGGCGATCTCGGTGATCGCCCCCATCCCGACGGCGTGGTGGTTGCGCCCCGTGAGCAGCGCCTGGCGTGTGGGCGCGCACAGCGCGGTGGTGTGGAAACGGGAGTAGGACAGCCCGTTGCCGGCCAGCCGCTCCGCGGTCGGTGTGCGGCAGGGGCCCCCGAAGGCGCTGGCCGCACCGAAGCCGACGTCGTCGAGCGGGATGACCAGGACGTTCGGCGCGCCCTGCGGCGGCCGGACGGGCCGGATCGGCTCGTAGGACGCACGCGGGTCCTTGGCGTCCTCGAAGACGGGCCCGGTGTAGGGCTGGTGCGGGATGGGAAGGACGGAGCGATCCATCTGGTCGATCTCTTTATCTCGAAGAGAGCTTGCGAGTCGACGACCTGGATGCACCCGGTTCGGGGGTCCTGCCGAGAGACGTCGCACAGCGCCGCAACCGGAGCCGTGGCGGAATTCAACCACGCAGGCAGCCGACACTTCGAGGGTTTCCGGCCGTTGTGGAACCCCCATCCTGTGGCCGTCCGGCGCCGAGCGGAGGGCGTGGGATTCGAACTGGCGATCTTCCCCGAACACACCCGAGCCCCGGGACCCCGGTCTCCGCTCGAACTGAGCGTCAGATCCAAGCCTATGCATCGAATGACATCGATGTAGCCCCCCAACTCCGGGGCCCAGGGCCAGTCCTTGGGCAGGTGGAGTACGAGGCGTCGGGCGGTGGACGCGACCCGGGCGGGGACGGCGACCAGGTGGGTTCGCAGGGTGGCCGAGCGGGCTCTGGCGTGCCGGGCGGACGCGCCGCGCCGGCGGCGCGGATGATGTCGAACGCGATCGCGGCCAGGGCCAGCCAGGCTCCGTTCGCGGTGAACGACGCTGGTGGTGCGTCGGCGAGGGGTCCGCTGTTCGGCTCGGCGATGACCTGCTCGATGATCGCATGGTCACGGTGGGTCGGGTCGACCACTGCACTGGGGGGGAGTTGGAGACGAACGCGTGGTGACGCCACGTCGCGAACAGCTCACCCTGACCCCGGGTCGCGACGGTGGGGTTGAGGCGTTGCACGCGGCGCAGGTCGGGGAGGACAGCACGGCGATCTGCGCGTTGCGGCCGTTGATGCCCGAGTACCCGCGCGCGGCGCCCTGCCTGGTGAACCGGTGGACTTCGCGGATGGGGTCGTCGAGGTCCACGAACGCCATCGCCTGCCTCCCGGCCAGCAACCGGGGCCTCACCGCGCAGCGGCCGACCAGGCTCCGTGAGTGCATGGCGTCGAGCCGGCGGACGTGCCCGAAGGTGAACGCGCGCAGGAACGTGCCGTACGTGCAGGGCGCCCGAACCCCACCAAAGACCTCGGTCGTGCCGCTCTGCCGCACCACGTCCAGGTCATCGATACTGTCCGCGCCGGCCGGGGGTACCTCCCGCTTGCGGGGGCGCATCCCGGCGATGACCCCAGCCGCTTCACCGCGGCGTTCGGGTTGGCCACGCTCAAGTGCTCCTGGAGCAGGGAGTGCAACCCGGCGCGCTGCGCCGGGCGCATCACCGGCACGCGACCGGCCGAACCGATCAGGTTCGGGTCACCGAGAACCGCGGAGACCTGGTGCGATGCTTGCCCTTGTCGGATGCCCCTTCGCAACCGGCCGGATCGAACTGTCGCAAGTCCAATCCAGCCGTCCCACAGGGGCATTCGCGCGTCACGACCCGCTCCTACACCCCAACCGTCGTCGGATCAGGGCTGAGGTTCGGTTGGCAGGGCGCGGGCATGGCGAACACCAACTCGGTGGCCGAGTTTCACGAGCTCCTCGACGACCAGGACGCTGAGCGCGATGCCGATGCACAGCGCCCACTGGCCGACGGTGAGGGCGACGGTGTCGAAGATCGCCTGACCCCACGGTGTGTGGACAGCTGCGACATGCAAGATCGCCACGGTCGCCAGGGAGGTCCATAGCCATCGGTTGGTGAGCGTGTGGCGTGAGAAGACGGTGGTGCTCTCGGCTCGGGCGTTGAGTGCGTTGACTAGCTGGAAGAGCACGAAGGTCGTGAAGGCCATGGTCAGCGCGATCTCCTGGTTCCACTCGTCCCGAGCCAGCAGGAGGACACCGAGCGTCCCGATCGCCATCACCAGGCCAACCCTGGCGAGCTTGATCAGTCGTCTGGGTGAGAGGATCTGGTCTCCGCTGCGCCGGGGTGGCTCGGACATGATGCCGGGTCGGGCGGGATCGACTCCGAGGGCCATCGCGGGCGGTCCGTCCATGATGATGTTGACCCACAGGATCTGCACCGCGGTCAGCGGCGCGGGTAGGCCCATCAGTGAGGCGCCGAGGAACGTCGAGATGGCGCCCATGTTCGTCGATAGCTGGAAGCGGACGAACTTGACGACGTTGTCGTAGATGGCGCGCCCCTCTTCCACGGCGCCGACGATGGTCGCGAAGTTGTCGTCGGTGAGGATGACGTCGCCTGCTTCTTTGGTCACCTCGGTGCCGGTCTGGCCCATCGCGACGCCGATGTGTGCGGTGCGGAGCGCGGCGGCGTCGTTCACGCCGTCGCCTGTCATGGCGACGATGTGACCGTTGGCGGTGAGTGCCCGGACGATGGCCACCTTGTGCTCGGGGGCGACTCGGGCGAACACTGCGATGTCGTCGACGACAGCCGCCAGCTCCTTGGCTGACATCTCCGCGACATCGGCTCCGGTCACAGCTCGGCCTTCGATGCCGAGCTCGCGAGCGATGGCAACGGCAGTGGCGATGTGGTCGCCAGTGACCATCTTCACCGCCACCCCCGCCTTGTGGCACAGTGCCACCGCAGAGTGGACCTCCGAACGAGGTGGGTCGGCGATGCCCACCAGCCCCAGAAGCGTGAGTCCCGAGACGTCGGGGTGCAGATTTGGTGCGGGCTCATCGACCAGCCGGGTGGCAATGGCCAGCACCCGGAGCCCGCGGTCCCCCATGCGGGCGATACCTGCAGCAAGCCGGTCGCGGTCTTCGTGGGTCAACGACACGGTACGAGCGTCGATGAGTCGGGCGTCGCAACGCGTCAGCAGCACGTCGGCCGCCCCCTTGACCATGAGCCGTTTGCGTGGGCTCCCGGTGCCCTCATCGTGATAGGTGGCCATGTACTTGTAGTCCGCGTCGAAAGGGATCTCCTCGACGCGGGGCCGCTCTTGGCGTCGGGCCGCGACGTCCAGTCCGCCCTTGGCGGCCAGGACGACCAACGCCCCCTCGGTCGGGTCGCCGATGATCGCGTCGGCGGCGAGCTCGGCGTCGCTGCACAGGGCCAGTGCGTCGAGCAGGAGCGCTGGCAGTGCGGCGGGTCCGCCGGAGGCGTCGAGGATGTCGCCGTCGGGGGTGTAGCCCTGTCCTCGGACGACCAGTTCGGTGTCGCCGCAGAGGACCTCTCGGACTGTCATCTCGTTGAGGGTGAGGGTGCCGGTCTTGTCGCTGCAGATCACCGTGGCCGACCCCAGGGTTTCCACCGACGCCAGCCGCTTCACGATCGCGTTGCGTCCCGCCATTCGGTGCACGCCCAGCGCCAGGGTGAGCGCGAGGACCGCCGGGAGGCCCTCAGGCACGGTGGCCACCGCGAGGGCCACCGCGCGGAGCGCGATCTCGGAGGGCGCCTCGCCCCGTAGCAGCGCCAGGGCGACGTAGAGGGACACCGCGATCAGACCGATCACCGCCAGCCGCTTACCCAGGGAGTCGAGCTGCCGCTGCAGGGGTGTCTGCGGCTCTTCCCCCGTGGCCAGCATCTCGGCGATCGCGCCCACCGAGGTCTGCATGCCGGTCGAGGTGACGATCGCCTCGGCCCGTCCGCGGGTCAGGGCCGTATTCATGTGGATCATGCCGACTCGCTCGGCCAGTGGCTCGTCCTCGGCGGCGATCGCCTCGGCCCGCTTGCCAACGGGCTGGGACTCGCCGGTCAGGGAGGACTCGTCGACCTCCACCGACGAGGCAAGGAACAGGCGGGCGTCGGCCGGGACGCGGTCGCCGGCTTCGAGCAGGACCATGTCACCGGGCACGAGGTCGGCGGCGTCGATCACCCGGATACCGCCCTCGCGGCGCACCTTGGCGGTGGGGGTGAGCATGTTCCGCAACGCCTCGAGGCTCTTCTCGGCTCGCTGTTCCTGGAAGAACCCGATGCTGGCATTGATCATGAGCACCACCGCGATCACGATGACGTCCTTGATCTCGCCGACCAGGCCGGCCAGCACGGCCGCGCCGATGAGGACCAGGATCAGCACGCTGCGGAACTGGTCGAGGAACCGCAGCAGGGCGGGACGTCGGGACACCTCGGCCAGTTGATTGGGCCCGACCAGCTCGAGCTGGGTTCGGGCTTGTTCATCGGTGAGCCCGTGGTGGGGGTCGACCCCGAGACCGGCGGCCACCTCTGTTGCGGTGCGTGCGTGCGGCGCGTGCGTGTGGACCGAGGTGGTGGTCATGGGTTGCTCCTGGTGTGGTTGGTCGAGCCCGGCATCACGGACCGCTGCTCCGGGCTGGTTTGCCGCGGTGACGAGCGGGTGCGAGCCAGCGCGAGGAGACGACGCGGTGACCGGGCTGGCTGGCGGCGGGCGGAACGGCCGCGTCGCCGCGTACCGGATCCGAGGTCCCGCCCGGGCTCATCGAGCGGTTCGGAGATGTTGTCGACCACGTGCCGAGCATGGTTCTGCCGTGACCCTCCGGCGGACATATCGCCGTTGGGGGGAGTCCCTTCGATTCCGGGTGGCCGCAGCGATGAGGGGTTGCTCGGCCGGGGCGCGGAGGCCATGCCTCGGCGAATGCCGAAGTGACCCCGTTCGCGCAAGAGCCACAGCGTCAGCCATCCGCTGATGGCGATCAGCAAGAACAGGTCCATAAGCGTGTCCCACATGTTGGGTCACCGTCCTCGGTCTTCGGATAGTTGGGATGGGCTGGCGGCGCCTGGTGCGTCGGGGGCGTCGGATCAGGTGGGCTGGTGGTAGCGCGCGATGTGCTCGGCGCTCACGCGCTTGAGTTCATCGGGGGCGAAGTCGCTGAGCAGGTGCCAGCCCAGGTCGAGGGTCTCGGTGATGGTGCGGCGGGCGCCCTGCTGTCCGACGTACTCGGTTTCGAAGCGGCGTGCGAACGCGAGGTAGCGGCGGTCCTCTGGGGCTAGCCCGCTCTCTCCCACGATCGAGACCAGGCGGCGGACCTCGCAGCCGCGGGCGTAGCAGGCGTAGAGCTGGTCGGCGAGGCCTCGGTGGTCGGCACGCGTCCGGCCTTGGCCGACCCCAGCGTTCATCAGCCGGGACAGTGAGGGCAGCACGTCGAAGGGCGGGTCGACGCCGCGGGCGGCCATTTCCCGCGACAGCACGATCTGTCCTTCGGTGATGTAGCCGGTCAGGTCTGGGATGGGGTGGGTGATGTCGCCGTCGGGCATGGTGAGCACCGAGAGTTGGGTCAGCGACCCCGTGGAGCCGTGCACGCGACCGGCCCGCTCGAACAGGGAGGCGAGGTCGGTGTACATATAGCCGGGGTAGCCGCGCCGTCCCGGCATCTCCTCCCGGGCAGCGGCGATCTCGCGCAGCGCTTCGCAGTAGGCGGTGATATCGGTCAGGATGACCAGCACGTGTAGGTGCTGCTCGAAGGCCAGGTGCTCGGCGAGGGTGAGAGCCACTCGTGGGGTGAGCAGCCGCTCGATCGTGGGGTCATCGGCCAGGTTGAGCAGCAGCACGTTGCGACCACCCGTGTCGCTGGCATCGAACTGTTCCTGGAAGAAGTCGGCCTCCCGCCTGGTCACACCCATGGCGGCGAAGACCACGACTACCTCCTCGGTCTCACCAAGGACCCGGGCCTGGGTGGCGATGCGGGCGGCGACCTCGGCGGCCGGCAGACCCGCGGCAGTGAAGATGGGCAGCTTCTGGCCGCGTACCAGGGTGTTGAGCCCATCCACCGCGGAGAATCCGGTCTCGATGAACTCATCGGGATGCAGCCGTGCGACCGGGTTGAGGGGCAGTCCGTTCACTGGACGATAGGCCTGCGCAGCCGGTGGGGGGCCGCCGTCGCGCGGGCGTCCGGCGCCGTCGAGGACCCGCCCGAGCACGTCAACGCCGACGCCGGTGACCGCAGCCCGGAAGCGGGCCTTGACTGAGACGTTGCCGCGGCCGATCCCGTCGGTACCGCCCAGGACCTGCACCACGGCCCGGGAGCCATCGACCTCGAGGATCTGACCGTCGCGTTCGCCCCCGTCGTCGGTGACGACCGTGACCAGGTCGCCGAAGGCGACGTGGTCGGCGCCCTCGATCACGAGCAGGGGTCCCGCAACCCGACGTACGTCGCGCATCGACACGGTGGGCAGGCTGCCGACGTCGGGGACCGCAACCGCGGCGCGCGCGAAGTCGACCAGCGTGTCGCGCTGGGTCTCCGTCGGTGGGGTGGTGATCATCGGGTCTCCTCGTTGTCAGCGCCTAGGGCTTCGGCGATCATGGTGATTGCCTCCTCGAGGCGTGCCAAGACGGTGTCGTCGGCTGGCCAGGCGCGGGCGTCGGCGACGACCCGCAACGCCGGGTGGTTGGCTACGTCGGCCACGTGACTGCCGGAGGCGACCTTGGTCGTCATGGCGTCCTCGGCGGCCTTGACGAGGCGCAGCATGGCCAACTGTTTGAGGGGCGGACAGCTGGCGTCGACCGGATCGAAGGAGGACTGCTGCAGGAAGTCCTCGCGCAGCATCCGGCCGACCCGTAGCGTCACCCGTTGCGGCGGGGCCACCGCTTCGACGCCGAGGAGGCTGACCACCTCCTGCAGCGTCCCCTCCTCCTGCAGGGTCTGGATCGCCCAGGCGCTCAGGGCGGACCAGTCGGCTGCGACGTGCTGGTCGAACCATCCGCCAAGCCGGTAGGTGGTGTAGCTGCGCGTCCAGTCCACCGACGGGAAGTGGCGGCTGCGTGCCAGCGAGGCGTCCAGTGCCCAGAAACAGCCGGCGACTCGCAGGCTGTTCTGGGTGATCGGTTCGGAGAAGTCACCCCCGGCAGGTGAGACCGCGCCGACCAGGGTGACCGACCCGCGGCGTGGCGTCGAGCCGAGGCAATCGGCCAGGCCGGCCCGCTCATAGAAGGCGGCCAGCCGGGTCGCCAGGTAGGCCGGGTAGCCGTCCTCGGCGGGAATCTCCCCCAAGCGGCCAGACACCTCGCGTAGCGCCTCACCCCATCGACTGGTCGAGTCGGCCAGCAGGACGGCGTGCTGGCCCTGGTCGCGGAAGTATTCGGCGATGGTCATGCCGACATAGACGCTGGCCTCGCGTGCCGCCACTGGCATGTTGGAGGTGTTCGCGACCAGCACGGTGCGGTTCATCAGCGGCTGGCCGGTGCGGGGGTCGGACAGTTCGGGGAACTCCTGGAGTACCTCGGTCAGCTCGTTGCCCCGCTCGCCGCAGCCGACATAGACCACGATGTCGGCGGCGGCGTGCTTGGCGATGGCCTGTTCCAGCACGGTCTTGCCGGTACCGAAGCCGCCCGGGATGATGCCGGCCCCTCCCAGTGCGATGGGGAAAAGGGTGTCCAGCACACGTTGTCCGGTCAGCAACGGCTCGTGCAGCAGGTGGCGTTCGCGCACCGGACGCGGGCGGCGTACTGGCCAGCGCTGCAGCATCGTCACGTCGGAGCCTTCGATCCGGGCGACCGTCGCGTCAACGGTGAAGCCTCCTTCGCCTACCCACTCGACAACCCCCCGCACGTCCGGCGGGACGAGAATGCGGTGGCGGAAGCTCTCGGTCTCCTGCACCGCGCCGAGCTCATCGCCCGGCTCGACACGGTCGCCCGCGCCGACCGTCGGTTCGAAGGTCCAGTTCCGCTCGCGATCCAGCCCGGCCAGGGCGGCACCTCGCGGGATGAAGATCCCGTGAGTGTCGTGCAGCGCTGCCAGGGGACGTTGGGTGCCGTCGAAGACGCTGCCGAGCAGACCGGGCCCGAGCTCGATGCAGAGCGGTCCGCCGGTGTTGTCGACCGGATCCCCCGCGCGCAGGCCCGAGGTGTCCTCGAAGACTTGCACGGTCGCCCGGTCGCCGTCGAGCCGAATGACCTCGCCCGGCAGATGCCGGGGCCCGACCCGGACCACGTCGTAGACGTGCGGGTCGTCGAGCTCGATGACTTCGATGACCGGCCCGGAGACACGCACGACGCGTCCGATGCGTCCGATGCGTCCGACGACAGCGCCGGCGGAGGGATCGGGGTGGGTCGCCTCCGGTCGGGCGCCGTGGGTGGGCGGGGCGGTGTGGGGGGCGGTGTGGGGGGCGGTGTGGGGGTCGGCATGGGAGGCGGTGGTGGGGTTCATGGGTGTTCTCCTTCGGGGACGAAGCTGATCTCGTAGCCGACCGCGCGGCCGAGCAGCCGCTGGAGTTGGTCTGAGTGCTCGTCTGTCCGGCCGGGTTCGTCGGGTGGAAGCCCCATCACCAGGACGTCGGTGCGTTCAGCCCAGGCGTCGCGGGCAGTCACCGCCAGCAGTCGCCACGCCGTGTCGTGCACCAGGATGAGGACGCTCGCGGTGGTGGTGTCACGCAGCGCAGCATCGATGGCGCGGCTCACGCCCGCGGCGTCCGGCCGGCCGTCGTCTCCCGGTTGCACCACGATGGTGCGGGCTCCGGCGAGCGCGAATCCGGCGGCGACCAGACGAGGTGCCACCACGGCAACCTCGGTCGTCGCGAGGTCGTGTGGGTGGGCGTTCACCTGGAGCTCCGCTCACTCGAACTGCGGCCGGATGGGCTCGGTTCGGTACCGACGAGAGTGAGCAGTTCGGCGCGGCGTGCGTTGCGGGCGTGCTCCTCCAGTAGGAGCACGTAGCCCACGAGGGGTTCGGCACTGTCGGCGTCTCCGCGGCGCAGCATCGCGGCAGCCTCCACGGTTGAGCGGTCATGCAGGTCGCGGTCGAGCCGGGTCGGGTCCTGGTGTTGGGTGAAGGCGCCCAGCGCCGGGTGCCACCGCGGGTAGGAACCCAGCAGGGGCGCCCAGCGGCCGGTCACCGCGTATGCGAGGTCGCGTGGGCTCAACCTGCCGGGAGGCAGGAGCTGCTCGGCGTCCACGGTGCCGCGGACCAGGACGGTGACCAGGTTGCGCTGGTCGCGCTCGCGAGCGAGCAGGTCCGCCACGGGATGCGCCTTGCGGTGCGTCAGGCGTGTCGCCCAGTCCGCGTGAGTGGCCGCGACCAGACCCAGTTCCAGTTCCTCGACGTCCCCGTGCAGCTCGAACCGCGCCCACAACCGGGGTGAAGCCCGTGCGGCCTGCGGAGTGGGCAAGCCCTCCCGTGCCATCACCGTCACGACCGCCGCCGCGTCTGTTGCCGCGGCCAGCGTCTCAGCTAGACCCGGGGTCATGGCGCCGACGGCCCAGACCCCGTGCAGCCGGTCCTCGGCCGGACGCTGGGTCATCGCACCCCGCAGCAGGGCGAGACAGTCGTGCAGGTCGTGGCGCCCGGTGACCACTCGGGCGACGTTCCTGGCCTCGCCGGCGAACAGCCCAGGTAGCTGTCGTACCTCGCTGTGCCACACGTCGCGGTGCCTCAACGCCGGTACCGTGTCGAACATCGTTGCTGTCGCAGCACCGTTCACGTCAGACAGGCGGGTGATGCGCGCCCGCAGTCGGGTGGTGCCGGCCACGAACTCCGGTGCCGGGCACATCAGGCGCCTGCCTTGGCCGGGGCGTCCTGCATCGCTCGCAGGAGCACCGGTCGCAGGAGGGGCCAAGCCGCTTCCAGTCGGCTGGGAGCGGTGTTGTCGACGGCGCGTCCGGCGTCGTCAGCAACCACGACCCCAACCCCGAGGGGCGTGGGGGCGACCGCGAGCTGCGGGTGCTGCTGGCGTACCGCGTCTACCTCGGCCGGGTCCACGTGACAGGTGGTGGCCGTCGGTAGCAGCGCCAGTGCTTCCTCGATCAGAGCCAAGGTGGCTCGGGTGCCGGCGGGAGTGCCGGGTCGGGCCGCCAGCTCGGCCTCGACATCGGTGCGCACGGCACGCAGCTGCTGCTCGAGGGTGTCGCGCCGAGCCACGCGTGCCGTGGTAGCGGCACGGGACAGGATCCGGCGGGCTTGGAGTCGAGCGGCCTGCGTGGCCTGGTCCAGCCGTGCTTGCCTGTCTCTTTCGGCCTGCTCCCGGGCGCGGGTCAGGATCTCCTCGGCGGCTCGCTGGTCCTCGGCGAGCGCGTACTGCAACTCGCGTTGACCTTCGGTTTCCATGGTCGCGAGTAGGGCCTGGAGGGTCATCTCACCCGCCCAACAGCAGCACGATCATGGCCGCGACCGCGAACCCCAGGATGACCAGGGTCTCGGGGATGGCGACCAGGAGGATGGCGCGGCCCGCGAGCTCGGGCTTCTCGGCGATCGCGCCCATCGCGGCCGCGCCGATGCGGGCCTGGGCGTAGCCGGTGGCCAGGGCTGAGAGTCCGACGGCGAGGCCGGCGCCGAGAGCGATGAGTCCGGTTTCCATTGTGTGTCACCTTTCGAGGGTGGCGTCCGCGGTGCGGACGCGCAGGGGGATGCCGGGTGACGGGTTGTCGACCGGCTGGACGGGGTCGGGCTTGGGTGCGCCGTAGGCGCCGAGGGGCCGGAAGGCCCGGCCCTCGCCGTCGTGGAACTTGCTGAAGAACTCCACGTAGTGAAGGCGCAGTGCCTGCACCATCGGGCTGAAGGCGGCGAGCGCGAGGTTCAGCAGGTGCAGGAACGTGGCCACCAGCAGTCCGATCAGCAAGGGCAGCTCGGTGGCGAGTTCGTTGGCGACGTTGGCCAGGTAGACCGAGGCCAGACCTACCGCGGCGATCCGCAGGTAGGACAGCACGTTGCCCACGGTGCCGATCAGCTCGAGGGGGCCGAGCAGGGCGCCGAGAGGGCCGTGCACGGAACTGGTGGTGACCAGGCCTGCCAGCGCGGTCAACGCCGTCGTGAGGACCACCCATGTCGGGGCGCCCCACATGACGGCGGCGACCAGCCCGGTCAGGCTGACAAGCGCTACGAGGGTGCCGCCCACCTCGAGAACCCGGTGCCGGTCGCCTCGCCGCAGTGCTGTGTACAGGCCCAAGGACAGTCCCAACACGATGTGGGACCAGCCGAGTGCGAGCGCGAACAGCAGTAGCGGTTCGAGTGCTGCCGGGCCGCCGCGGTAGAACCACAGGGCCGGCATCCCGAGGGTGTTGCCGAGGCTGCCAAGGGCCTCCCCGAACAGCACGCCCCAGATCACCGCCCAGGCGCCGCCAGCCATCAGGACGCGACCGGCGTCGTCGAGCACGCCGGGGCCGCTGGGGGAGCCGGTCGCGCGGCGGCGCAGCCACCAGCCCAGCCCGAGCAGCGCGGCGCCGTAGACGACGTCGCCGACCATCACGCCGAACAGGAAGGGCAGCGCAAGGGCCAGGAGGACGCTGGGGTCCAAGCTTCCGGGGGAGGGCCAGGACAAGAAGCCGACCAGCTTGCGGTACGGCGCCCAGGCCGCACGGCCGCTGAGCTCCACCGGGGGGGGACCGGGCACTTCGATCGACGGGGCGTCGAGGACCGCGACGCCTTCGATGCCGTCGTCGCTGAGCTGGCGCACCATGTCCGCGCGGCGCTCAGCAGGGGTCCAGCAGCGCAGCAGGAACGTTCGGGACGTGAGCTCGGCGGTGCTCACGGCCGCGTCGCGCTCCCCGATCACCCGCAGGGCGCGTGCGGCGGCGTGCAGGCTCGGCAGGGCGTGCAGCCACACGGTGGCCAGGTCGGTCTGGGACGCGGTGAGCTCACCCTCGACGGCGGCGAGCCTGCCGCGCATGCGGACCACCGTCATGTGCAGCGACAGGTGGGCGTAGGTGTCCGGGACGCTGATCTGATTGATCTGGTCAGACCCGACCAGCGACTCGGCCTCGCCCAGCCGGTCGCGCGGGACCACGAGCAGACAGCCCCGGGAGCGACCCTCGCCGGTACTTCGTAGCAGGTAGGACTCACCAAACTGGTGGCGCAGCTGAGCATCGAGCAGCGAGACCACCATGCCAGCCGGGTCGTCGAGGACCAGCGCCATCATCGCCAGGCCCAGCACCCCCAGTTCGGCGTCAGAGAGCGTCCCGAGCTCGGGAACCAGCGCCTCGAGCTCGCCGAGGATCTCGACGTAGTGCGCCAACCGGTCCCGTTCCTCCGCCAACGCCGCCTGACTGCCGAGCAGGACGTCCACCTCGAGCTCGAGAAGCGCAAGGTCGGGCTCTGTCGCGGCTCGGAGGTCCACTCCCTCCGACAACCGGGCCACGTGCTGGGCCGAGTGCCGAGCCGAGAGTCGGGTCGCGTTCGTCTGACCGGTCGCGGCCTTGGCTCCGCTCACCGCGCTCGTAGCGCTGGGTGCTCGAGGAGACCGTGGGTCCGCGGGGGCGACGGGGGCAAGGTCGAGCAGTCGCTGGACCCTTGCGAGCAGTCCTTCGGGGGCGTCTGGATCCGTCCCGGTCGGTCGGGGTTCCACGGCGCTGAAGCCCGCGCCATGAGGGGCGGCGACGACCTCGGCGCATCCCAGCCGCTGTAGGGACTCGACCGTGGAGATGAGGTCCTCTTGCGCTCCGAGCAGCTGGAGGTGGACGAGTCGGCGGATCATCGCTGTGCCTCGATGCGACGCCCGGGGTCGGGAAGCACCGCCGCCAGGACGGCCTCGACCAGGTCGGCGCGCAGCTGCTCTGCCCGCGCCGTCAAGTCGACGTGACGCTGCTGCTGCTGTACCTCATGAGTGACCGCCTCGCCCCGCGCCGCGTCGAGGATCGCCTCGGACTGCCGGGTCGCGGCCTCGTCGGCATCAGCGGCCGCGGCGTCGAGCACGGCGGCGGCTTCGACGTGTGCAGCCTCGACCCGGTCACTGCTGTCTCGAGCGGCCTTCAGCCTGGCCTCGATGACCCGCTCGAGGTCCCGGATCTGACGCAGGGCCGCCGGGTCCTGGATGGTGGTCGAGGGACGTTCGCTGCGCGTCATCGGCTGTTCTCCAAGCGGTCTGAGGGGCGAGGGCCACTGGTGGTTGGCGGGTCGTGGGGGGTGGGTGCGTGCGCGCTGTGCGCGGCCTGCTGTTGCTCGGCCTGCTGTTGCTCGGCCTGCTGTTGCTCGGCCTGCTGTTGCTCGGCCTGCTGTTGCTCGGCCCGGCGGTCCCGTGCTCTCTTGAGTCGGGAGTGCTCCTCGCGCTCGCGTTCGTCCAGGACCGCGGCGATCTGGGTGGCTTCGGCCTCCAGGGCCGGGATCACCACGTTCTCCAGCGCATTGACCTGACGGGTGGTCCGGGCGATCTCCTGGGTCAGCCGGCGCACCGTGGCCTCGAGGGCAACGATCCTCAAGACCTGCTCCAGATAAAGCTCATAGCCGTCGGCGGCACTGTTGACGCTCGGAGCCACCAGCGCTGGAGCGGAGCCGCGCTGTTCCGCGGGGCGCCGGATCCGGGGCGGACGCACGGTCACCACCCGGACTCCGACGACCGTGCGGTCCTCTCGCTCGACTCGGATCCCGGTGGCCGCGCCGACGGCTACACCTTCGACGACTACTGGGCCCTCCTCGACGAGGGCGACCTCCAGGTCCGCTCTGGCTCGGCGCCCCAAGGAGGTGGCGCGGGCAAACTCGCTGGTCACGTCGGTGTCGAGCCGGTGCAGTTCTCGCACCAGAGCCATCCGCTTGTCGAACAGCAGGTCGCGGCCCTGTCGAGCGAAGGCAATCCCAGCCCGCCGCTGCATGAGCTCGGTCCGGGTTGCGGTGATCGCGCTCATTGGCGCGTCCATGCGCCGCCGACGGGGCGAGCTGATGAAAGTGCTCGGGATCGGTGGTTCTGGAGTTGGTGGTGCACGGAGCCTCCCGACATGGTCGGAAGGTCTTCCCCGCCACGGCCGTGGGCCGGGCCTGACCACCGGGTCGGATGTTCCAACCGAAGTGACGATGGTCTGTTGTGGGGTACTCCCCTTCCTGCATCACGATACGCGAATAAAGATTCGTCTGTCAACTGCCCTGGCGAACCTTCGAAGCGCTGGCCACGAGGCCGACTGCCACGACGCTCGCGTAGACGTCTGGCTCGAAGTGGTCCGCGACGGTGCGTTTGCGGACGCCCGCCTCGCGACCGAACAGATAGGCCCGGACGTCTTGCGGTCCTTCCCGAGGTGGCGGGCGAGCGCTGAGATCGGCCGCCCCTGCCGGTGCAACGCGTGCACGTGGATGTCGTCGTCCCGTGTGAGCATGAGCGGAGGGGCTCCGTTGGTGAGCTGGTGCGTGGTCAGAGACCACCAGCGTCAAAAGAGCCCCGCCCGACTCCGTGGAGCCACGCAGGGTGGGGACTTTCAGTGAGCAGGTCTGGGGGCTTTCGGATGAGCGTCATCAGGCCGGGGTCAAGGCAGTGCGCTTGTTCCAAGCGATGGCCCAAACCTCAGGCTCGAGCGAGAACGCACTTCTACCTCTTCGAGAGCATCGACACCATGGTGGCCGGCATCGTTCTGCTCCAGGTCGGCTTGGGACCATGGGAACTGTGCGTGGGGGACTTGGTACTGCCGGACAGCCAGGCAACGCACACATTCGATGAGCTTGAAGCCAAGGTCGCCGGCACGCTGGTGCTGGTCCTCGTCGTGCGGTTGCTCGAAGTGCTGGTGCGGTCCCCCGCACCCGACCAGTTGCTGGCAAGCGGCGTGTGGTCGCCAGTCGTGTTCATGCAGTGGCGAGGGTGACTACTTCTCAACGCCTGCCGGTGCGCCGGGACGAACCGAAGCCCGGCATCAACGAGCCCTGACGCCCCGCCACCGGCCCGTGCACTCACACCGCGGTCTCGCAGCAACACAAGGGCGAGACACCTGCGAGGAGACGACCCCGACATGGCACTCGTTGTCAGGTCGCCTGCGCCATCCCCGTTGCGAAATCGAACTCGCGTATCGTGCTTCCCATGAGCCGCAAGTGGACATTCTTGTCGAACCATGGGCACGTCCTGGTCTCGTTGGCGCGGGACCCGGACGCGCGCATGCGCGATGTCGCTGATGCGGTCGGGATCACCGAGCGGGCAGTGCAACAGATCGTTCGCGAGCTGGTGGACCAGGGGTACCTGCGCAAGGAGAAGGTCGGGCGTCGGAACCGGTACGCCGTGGCCCAGGACGCGCATTTCCGTCATGATCTGGAGTCGGCGGTCACCCTGGGTGCGTTCTTGGACCTGGTGCTGAGGGGTGCCGGTCGACAGAGCGTCCGGGCCTGAGGGGGAGCGGGTCCGCAGTCGCGTCGGTCGCCACGGGCGACTCCTGGGCGTGGGCGTGAGCGCGCGCTGCCCGATCAGTCTCGGCGCCGGCTGATCAGGGCGATGCGTTCGTGCTGGTCGAGGTCGCCCTCGTGGACGAGAGCCAGCTGGCCTCCGTGCGCGATGACCTGCTCCATCAGGTCGTCGCCCAGGTCGTGCACGTACCCGTCCGCCGGCCGGTTCGTCGACTCGCTCTCGCCTTCGGTCACGCTCACCCGGCGATGGGTGCCTGGGCTGATGAAGTTCTTCTCGACCAGCAACATGCCGGGTCTTCGCGAGCCCATGGTCCGCCAGCACCCGCCGATCCCGGTCGCGACATCCCCGGGTCGGTCTCGCATCGCCCGGTGCAGCTGGCCGAGTGCGTCCGCACGGCGCGTGCGCAAGTAGTCCTGGATCGCCTCGGTACTGGCCAGGGCGAGATCCAGTGCGGTGGTGTGCTGGTTGGCGTCGAGTCGGCCTGCCAGCCGCTCGAGGTTGCGGCTGAGTGCGCAGAAGCGGTCCAGGAGACGCGGCGGGCCTGCCAGGACCAGAGGGCTGGGATGTTCTGACCGGTAGTCCCCGAGCAGCCCGTCGACGCCTCGAAGGTAGGACTCTGCCAGCTCGTCTCGCAGGTCCGCGGCGTCCGGAGAACCGGCGGGAGGCATCCGGAGAGGACTCTCGCCCTCGAAGGGGTCGAGCTGTCCGGCGGGCCGCAGTCGGCACGGCCTGGGGCAGCCGGAAGCTTCGGGCCACTGCCAGACTGACGTAGATCACCAACCCCTGGTCAGTGGGTCGACAGCGACCCGCGATACCTGCTCGGCGAGCTTCCGTAGGACAGGTGCCCGGTTCGTGACATTGTGCTCACTCAGCTCCTGGTCTATCTGGGCTGCCAGTGCGTGCAACTGCTGGACGTCCGTGGGGGTCATCCGGGGACCGAGCTGAGTCGGCATCAGCACCGAGATGCAGGGATAGCCGGAGGTGACGGTCAGTTCGGCCACGTTCGCGCACCCGTAGCGCGACCGGGGGGCGGGCAAGTGTCGAGGTCATGGGTGCTTCCTCTCGCAGTCGTGGTGGCGGGGTTGTAGGAGCTGAGAGCCTGCTCTCGTGGCCGCGCGCACCAGGACCGTTGCGTCACGATGGTGGCCTGCGCCGACCTGTCGCCGGCGATGCGGAGAAGTTCCTCGATCTGGTCCTTGCGCGCCTGGTCGATCCGTCCCCGACGCGCGACCACGGCGTCCGCAGCGAGCGACCACCGAAGCCGCGGCAGCACGAGTACCACCTGTACCGTGCCGCCTCGGGCCAACTCGCTCCGGATCAGACGTGCGATGACCTCGTCGAGGACGAAGTGCGGGTCCAGCACCAGCCGGGCGGCGCGCCGTCCCGGCTGCGTGCTGGATTCCTCGACCCGGATGCCCGGGAGGCCCCCGTGCTCTGGCTGGTCCGAAGAGTTCCGGTCTCGGGACGCGTCTCGCGCCAAGGTCGTCGTCATCGAGCTGCAGCCTTGGTGTCGTCGCTCTCGGTCGTGCCTTTACTCGTGTCGACGCCCTCCCCAGTGGCGGGGCCGGCGGGCCGCCGAGACGTGTGAGCGGAGGACTCAGCGGGCTCGTTGGACTCGGCGGGCCGCGGAGCCACCTGATCGCGTGTGGCTCGCAGACTCGCCACGACCGCGACGGTCAGGCAGGCGGTGATCACGGTCAGCGAGAGCCAGATCGGCATCTTGTAGAGGTCGAGGAGCAGCATCTTGATGCCGACGAAGATCAGGATGGCGGCCAGGCCGGCCTTGAGGTAGATGAACCGGTCGATGAGGTCGGCGAGCAGGAAGTACATGGCTCGCAGGCCGAGGATGGCGAAGGCGTTGCTGGTGAAGACCAGGAAGGGGTCCTGGGTGACGGCGAAGATCGCGGGGATGGAATCGACGGCGAAGATGATGTCGGTGGTCTCAACCATGACCAGGACGAAGAACAAGGGGGTGGCTACCCATGTGCCGGCCCTCTTCACCCAGAACTTCTGTCCGTGGTACTCCTCGGTGGAGGGGACCCGCTTCCTGGCCCAACGCAGCACCGGGTTGCTGGCCAGGTCCAGCTCGTCGTTGCGATGGGTGAACATCTTCCAGCCGGTGTAGACGAGGAAGGCGCCGAACAGGTAGAGGATCCAGGCGAAGTTCTCGATCAGCACGGCACCGCCGGCGATGAAGATCGCCCGGAACACCAGCGCGCCCAGGACACCGTAGAACAGCACCCGGTGCTGGTACTCCCGGGGGACGGCGAAGTAGGTGAAGATCAGCGCGAACACGAAGACGTTGTCGACGGCCAACGATTTCTCGATCAGGTAGCCCGCGTAGTACTCCCCACCGGCCTGCGCGCCGTAGGCCCACCAGATCACGCCGCCGAAGGCGATCCCGAGGCTGACCCAGACCGCGGACCACACGGCGGCCTCTTTCACGCCGACGACGTGTGCAGTGCGGTGGGCGAACAGGTCGATCGCCAACATCGTGACGATGACGGCCAGGACCGCAGCCCAGGCCCAGAGCGGAACATCCATGTCAGCTACCTCCAGCGTGCCCGCGCGCAGCGGGTCCGTTGGAGGTCTCCCCCGCCGACACGGTTCTCCGGGTCGGCCGGCGCACCGGGCCGGACAGAGCCGGCCGAACTGACGATGCGCCGAGGTGGGGTACTCCCCTCGTGCGCCACAGTATTCACGAAGTACAGTTCGGATGTCAAGTACACGCAGACGACGTTGAGTTCTGAGACGCCAGCCATCGCCGGGCCGATCGCAGCACGTCCTGCGGCGCGACAACACGATCGCGGCTCTCGTGCACCTGCTCCAGGCGGCCGCAGTGCTCGCCCTCGCCTCGAGCTTCGCGCTGCCGGTGACCGCCGCCTACCCCCGGGGCCCACCCGGCACCCCTGCCACGGATCCCGAGGTGCTGTTCGACATCCCGACCGGCGCCGCAGGTGCCGGCTTCTTGGCGCTGTCGGGCTCCGGCCCACCTCCTGGTGTGCACAGCCTGGCGGTCTCGCCACCTCGCCGATCTGGCTCGGCACCACAACCAAGCCCGGTGGGTGGAGTACTCGGTCTCGTCCTCGCTGATGATCGTGCTCATCGCTCAGCTCGTCGGCATCGCCGACGTGGCCGAACTCCTCGCGTTGTTCGGTGTCAACGCCTCCATGATCTTGTTCGGCTGGCTGCAGGAGCGCTACGAGGCGCCCGGCGCAGGCGGCTGGTTGCCGTTCTTCCTCGGGTGTCTGGCAGGGGTCGTGCCGTGGCTCGCCATCGGGGTCTACCTGCTGTCCCTGGGCTCGACGTCCTCGGTGGCCCCGCCAAGCTTCGTGTACGGCATCTTCGTGCCGCTGTTCGTCCTCTTCAACGTCTTCGCACTGAACCAG
>Ga0105047_10006616_pt1 | contig 19647 bp, 10 predicted proteins | sample MAT04_FD_78384 | JGI IMG/M metagenome (GOLD analysis project Ga0105047, IMG submission 78384) | Freshwater microbial communities from Lake Fryxell liftoff mats and glacier meltwater in Antarctica - MAT-04 (megahit assembly) | ecosystem: Environmental > Aquatic > Freshwater > Ice > Liftoff...
AAAAGGTGTGTATAACATTTTGCACTTTTTTTGATAAAAATTAGAAAATGAACGGCATAACTAAAGGGGATACAAATGCTTCGATTAGAAGTATTGGGTGGGTCGTCCCTTTAGGGAATGAGGGTAGCGAAGAGCATAAACATTTTTGTGCAATATGTTACACACACTTTAAAAAGTCGAAAAAAATAAAATGCAGTCTGAAAATTCAACAGTATTTTATCTTCCTAAATAGCAGATCAAACACGTTAGGATATTCCTTTACTCACATATTATCTCCTTTTAAATGACCAAGTGATATAGGCTTTTGCTACTACTTCATCTCTATCATTACGCCCAGTGGAGATCATACTGAATTGTGCAGTATCGCCGGGCCCTGTCAGTGAATCTAATGCCGCCGCCAACTCCAATCCCTGATCACAGGTAAAAATTATAGGGGCATTGGCTTTTTTAAAATATTCTGCTCTAATATCTGTAACCAGCATAGAATGAGGAACCCTATCTGCAAGCAACATCTGACAAAGTGCTCCTGTGGACAATTCAGCCGCGCCAGCAAGTGCTGCAAAATAAATAGATTTAAAAGGATTTTGTGTCCTCCAAGTAAACGGAATTCTAACTTTACAAAGTTGATCATCAATAGACACAATATTTATGCCCCAAAATACTACTGACGGTAAACGTCTTAACATACCAAGTCTAAATAAAAAGGGATTTAAAACTTGTTTTTGGTATTGAATGGATTTTTTTTTCATACATATTAGGATTTACGTGCAATCCATATCACCTCAGGTAAAGCTTTAGAATGTCCAATATAACGCGCCAGAACAAAAAAATAATCTGACAACCTGTTCAGATATATGATAATTTTAGGATCTATAGCTGATTCCTTATCCAGTGTAATTACCCTTCTTTCAGCTCTGCGGCAAACTGTCCTACATACATGGGCGTATGCCACAGCAACATCTCCTCCCGGCAAAATAAAATTGCGTAGTGGCTCGAGCAACTGATCCATGGTATCCATAGCATTTTCCAACGTATGTATGTCTTCATCTCTAATATCAGGGGTAATAAGTCTTTTTTCAGGATCTGACGCCAGATTTGAGCCAATCGTAAACAACCTTTTCTGAACTTCAGAAAGAAAATAATTTTGGGTTGCTTCACTGAATGTAGAATTTAGCAGTCCTATGAAAGAATTTAACTCATCTACCGTGCCATAAGCTTCTATCCGAAGATCATCTTTTGATATCCGCTTGCCTCCAAACAATGATGTACTACCTGAATCTCCTGTTTTAGTATAAATCTTCATGGATAAAAATTAAGTTTGATGGTAAATGGTTTTTTTTTGATAGTAAGCAAAATAGATGAACGTCAAATATAGAAAAATTAACAGAAGATCTACACAATTGTTGAAAATACAACGATTTAAAGTTTTAAGTTGATGCGTATGTGCAGGACTGAATCCTGTGCACAAGAATTGTAAATTTAAATTAAAAGGCAAGGTTAACATATTATAAACTTTTAGAAATTAAAGGCCATTGTACCTTTGAGACCTAAATCTAAATATATGACTAATATATACAAGCTTCATCCTTGGCATGGTGTTGATATAGGAAACGAAGCCCCTGAATTGGTAACCGCCTTTATAGAAATTATACCCAGTGATACGGTAAAATACGAAATAGACAAACACTCTGGTTATCTCAAAGTGGACAGACCTCAGAAATTCAGCAATATTGTACCCGCTTTATATGGCTTCATACCTCAAACTTATTGCGCTGAAGATGTGGCCAAACTAAATATGGATTCTACCGGGAGAACAGATATCAAAGGTGATGGTGACCCGCTTGATATTCTTGTACTGACAGAGAGAGAGATTACCCACGGAGATATTTTGGTCAGAGCTTACCCCATAGGTGGATTTAGATTGATTGACAGCAATGAAGCTGACGATAAAATCATTGCAGTACTTAAAAATGACGATGTATATGGCCAATGGAAAGATATAAAAGATGTGCCAGTCACCATTATCAATAGGCTTAAACATTACTTCCTGACTTACAAACAAATGCCTGATAAAACGCCTACCTGCATCATTGATGAAGTCTATGGAAGAGAAACAGCCTACGATGTGATCAAGGCCAGTATCTCAGACTACCACCACCATTACAGAAGAAATTAACGTACTTTTACAGTATCTGTTTGGGGATAGGTAAGATCTAAAGTTTTTGCCACCATTTGATGCTGAAGCTTCTCGCGTTTGCATCTTTTAGACAAAAATAACACTAAAATCGTGATTTTTTTACTTACCGGCGACGGATTTACCAATATTTTAGCCTCTGGCGAAATGGCCTAAATAATTACTATTTTGTTTTGTAAAAAAGGTTATACAAGTAAGTGTAAAATCATTTATCCCATCTAAGATAAACTTAAGTCTGCACTTAAAGATGCATTATCCAAAGAACAAGATATTTTTGCTCCCAAATAAAATTTTCAATATTTATCCTCCTTACTCGCAGGATCATTTTCCGGAAGTGTAAATTCTTTTTGCTTTTTGCCGAAAACAGAGAAATGCGCATATCTTTTTGGATTCAAACGCAAATCCTGCAGAAGTAGATTTAGGTTTTTAGTAGAAGCTTCTATATTGTCATAAAGCTTTTTATCATTCATGAGTTTTGCTATAGTGCCCTCGCCTTTCTCCACTTTATTGAGTACACCGCTCAAGTCTTTTATGGCAGTATTTGCTGAATTTAAGGTAGTCTTTAACTCAGTGATAGCCACTTTGGATGCATCTAAGGTTTCATTGGTTTTACTAATGGTACTATTGAGATCGGATTTGGCCAGATCACCTGTGATTTTATCCAAATTATTTAGCATAGACTCAATTTTCTTATTACTTTTGGCAAGATTGGCAGAGACGGAAGCCATATTATCTATAGTCACTTTCAAATTTGCGGATGTATTTTCTACCAGTTTATTGGTGCTGCCAGTGATAGAAGAAAGGTTTTCAGCTATGAGCTCTATTTTTCTGAATGTTTCATTGATCGCACCAGTTTCACCTTCCTTTCCAATATTGGCAATGATTGCTTTGGCTGATTCGGTAATTTCAGTACTATATTCGCTGATGTTTTCAGTGCCTAACATGCTTCCCAGCAAGCCAATAGAACCACCTTTGAGTTCGTCCCCATCCAATGCACAATCAGACCCTGAACATTCTTTGTCAAAATCAAGAAATATTCCTTTCCCTGATACGAATCCTAGGCTTTTCAGGTTGGCAATGGCGTTTTTAGGTATTTTATATTCGCGGTCGATGAGATAGAAAACATCCATCTTTTTGACATCCGTTTTGTTGATCTTGATTTTGGTGACTGTTCCGATTTTATATCCGTTCACAAGTACGGGGGACGATACATTCAAATCAGTCACATCATCATATGTGGAAAAAATTTCGTTTGATGCAGTGAGAAGGTTTCGGCCTTTCAGAAAAGTGTATCCCCATATCATGGTCATTAAAACGATGAAAGTAAGGATTCCTATTTTTATTTCACGAGACATACTGGTAAATGCTTAGCGTTTGAGATGCAAATTTAATCAACTTAACGAAAGCATGAGACAAAATGTTTATCTTCCTGCTATTATTCGTTTAGAGCAACGATAAAAGCGCCCTTATATCCCAGATTTTTAAGCTTTTCGCGGGCTATCTCAGCAGATGATCGGGAAACAAAATCTCCCACCATGTACTTATTGACATCATTCTGCTTTTTGACTGTGAGTGATCCGATTTTGCGCAACTCTGCCGAATCAATATCCGCCAGTTCACTTTTTAAAGCCGCAATCTGAACTTTAAACTTTTGAATCTCACTCACAACAACGTTTGTATTGATTGTATTTTTTTCTGATTTGTCTGCTTGCGGGTTAGTTTTAGATACAGAAGAAGATATGATATCCTTTATACTTGAGATTTTGGATTCAGATATTTCAGGATTTTTTCCATTCTTAGTATTTGCAATAGTACTATTTTCCGCAATCAGGTTTTGTTTGGAAATGTTTGCTTTATAATATTTGTCAAAAGCTCTAACCACTGATTCTGAGACTACCCCCTGACCATCCTCCGACAAAAGGAAAGCTTCTTCCACATCATTGCTCAAAAATCCTGCCTCTACCAAAACGGCAGGCATACTTGCCCTACGCAACACAGCAAACCCTGCTTGTTTAACACCTCTGCTTTTACTCATATGTAATTTTCCAAACTGCTCTTCAACTGCTGCAGCAAATTCGATGCTCTTATCCAGATAATTGTTTTGATACATGGACATCATGATATGGCCCTCCGGCGAGTTGGGATCATATCCATCGTAATTGGCTTCGTAATTCTGCTCCAATAGGATAGAAGCATTTTCTCTTTTTGCCACTTCAAGATTATCACCTGCCCGATGCAAACCCATAACAAATGTTTCGGTGCCTCGTGTTTTAGGATTGCTTATAAAATTACAGTGAATGGAAATAAAGAGATCTGCATTCTGCTCATTGGCATACTGAATCCTGCGAAACAAAGGTATAAATACATCTGTAGTACGGGTTTGAATCACTTCCACATCAGGATATCTGGATTGAATCATATCCCCTACTTTGAGTGCCAGCTTCAGCGCAATATCTTTTTCGTAAGAATTTTTGCCTACCGCACCACTATCGTGTCCACCATGTCCAGCATCAATGACGATTTTAATTGCTTTTTTCTTCCTGTATTCTATTTTATGGATGTTTTGCATTAACAAAGCTTCATTTATGGAGCCCTGCATCCCTACTGACAAGGTCAAATCAGTATTATTTAATATAATTTTAACATCAGATGCTTGCAATGTGGATGACACATAGTAGAGAAGTGACGTTATTATCAACATGATACGTAAGATTGTAACGTTCTTTTGGATGAAATCTGAGACCATTGGTGTATTTTTGTGGGTTTTAAGGGACAAATATAACAATTAATTATAATATATTACACATAATAAACTTGAAAATAAAGCATTATATAGTATTTATTTTTATAATATATAAAGTATCCACTTCATTTAGTCAGGTACCTTTAGATTATATACCAAATAAATCTAATATATCTGATACAATAATCGTTCCAATTGACTCATTAAGGGCTTTGGGTCAAAAAACTTCGCAAGAAAATTTTTATAGCCGGATCAAAAGTCGTGATTCTATGTTTGCGCTGAATGATACTTTGCCCGCATCTGCAGAAGATTACAAATTATCCAAAGATGCCGTAGATGATGAAGTGAAATATGATGCCAGAGACTCCTCTTGGGTGGATCTGACCAATGAAAAAATACATCTATATGGTGCTGCAGTAGTGGACTACCAAAAAATAAAGGTCACTGCCAATTATATGGTCATTGATTTTGCCAATAATATTATCGAAGGATATTTTAGAAAAGACAGCATCAACTTTGATAAAGAAAAGCCAACTTTCAGTGATGGGGAGAATACATTTACCTATAAAGATATAAAGTATAACTTCAAATCCAAAAAAGGGATGGTTGATCATGCCATTACCAAGCAAGGCGAATTTAATTTAGTAGGTTCGAGAACAAAATATATATCCGGTCAGACGGATTCATTGGGCGTCAAAGCCGATGATGAAATTTATAATAAAAATGCCATTATCACTACCTGCACCCATGATCCCCCACATTATGGTATTAGGGCAGATAAACTCAAATTTGTCCCCAATAAACTGGCAGTACTCAGTGTAGCGCAGGTTGAAATAGCCGGAGTTCCAACACCTATTTTTTTACCGTTTGGATTTTTTCCTTTGGCAAAAGGTAAGTCATCGGGATTGATTTTCCCATCCAGCTATGAATACAACGAACAATTGGGTCTGGGATTCAGAGAAGTAGGATACTACTGGCCCGTAAATGATTATGTAGATCTGAGAGTCACCGGTGATATCTATACTCGTGGATCACATGGTATTCGGATCAATACCAATTACAAAAAGCGCTATGGTTATACCGGTGGTGTGCTTTTGGGATATAGCAATAATATACGTGACAACGATATAGATGGCGGTAAACTTTCGCAGAAATCTTTCAGCATCAATATAAGGCACAATCAGGACAGTAAGGCACATCCTTATCGTCATCTAGGCGGATCAGTCAATATCCAAACCAACAGGTACGAACAGCGTGTATATGAAAATCCTCAGGCAGCCCTGCAGAGTCAGTATTCATCCAATTTTACTTTTGCACATGATATGCCGGGAACACCATTCAGATTTAGTGCCGAGTTCAGACACAGTCAGAATACCCGAACCAGGGTAATGGATATCACCTTTCCCAATATGTCACTTCGGATGAATACCATTTTCCCATTCAAAAAGAAAAACAGCACCAAAGAAGTTTGGACCGATAATATAGCGGTGTCATATAGTTCTGAATTCAGAAATTTTGTAAAAACCACAGACACTACCCTGTTTACATTAGAAACTCTAAAAAATATCCAGACCGGTCTGCAACAAAAAGCAGCTGTCAGTACCAATTTCAGAATGCTGAAGTACTTTAATGTATCTCCCAACATTAATTATGACGAAACCTGGTTGTTAAAAAAGTACCAACTTACTTTCAATCCGGACAGCATTATTTTTAAAGATTCCATTACATTTGATACGCTTGGTTTTAAGCCACCCACGGAGTCTTTTGAATCCGGATTTAATGCTTTCAGAAATTTTAATGCCGGTGTATCTATAAATACCCAGATTTTTGGTACAAAAAAATGGAGTAAAGGCTTGATACGTGGGATAAGGCATACCCTGAAACCCAATATAAATTTTTACTATAAGCCCGAAAATAAGGAGCGCTATGAAGCCATGGTCGATACAGATAGCAGGGATGATTTTAATAATCCAAGGACATACAGTATATTTACCAACAGTCCATTTGGGACGCTGCAGGGATCTGAAGAACAAATGGGCATCAGTTATGGTTTTACCAATATATTTGAAGCGAAATACTGGTCCAAAAAAGATACCACAGAAAAAAATCTAAAACTATTTAACAATATCAACGTAAATGGATCTTACAATTTTATTGCCGACTCCATCAAGTGGAGTAATGTTAGTATTACCGGAAATACGGTGGTGCTGAAAGGATTGACCAATTTTTTCTTTTCGGCTGCTTACAGTCCTTACATATATGATGCCAAAGGCAGGATCACAAAAACAAGTGTGTGGGATAAAAAGAAAAGACCACTGGAATTCCGCAATTTTTCAGGGCAATTTTCTACAGGCATTTCTTTTGGAAGAATAAGAGAAATGATGACCGGTAAAAAGCAACAGCCCCAAAATAATGCCTTCAATCAGATCAAAGCCTCTGAACCCGGACTGCAAACTACCGAGAATAATACTTCTGATACTGAAAAGGAAGATGAAAATAAACCTAAAGAGACATCCCTTGCGGAGTGGTTTGAAAACTTTAATATCTCGCATGCACTTAACTTTGAATATAGAAAAATCAGCGACAGAGATACTTTTTTGATCAGCAGTCATTCGGTCAATATATCTGGAAGTGTGCCCCTGACAAAAAACTGGAGTATGAATATCGGTAACATAGCGTATGATTTTAAAAATAAATCGTTTGTATATCCTTATTTCAGCTTTGCCAGAGATTTGCACTGCTGGCAAATGAATTTTACTTGGGCGCCATCCAATGGCGTGTACAGTTTCTTTATAGGTGTCAAATCCTCGGCACTAAGTTTCCTGAAGTATGACTATGGCCAAAGAAATGCCAATACCTTGTTTACAGGACAGCGACGGTAGTGAAACATCTTGGGTTAGAGACAGGATTAAGTAACAAAAAATACACTGAAGAAGTACAACCACTTTTTGAAAGTTTTGTGGGTAGATAGTGAAATAAGATCATTATCCCAAAAAATAAAAAATGGAACATTGAAGCGACAATACTAGAATAAGTCATTAATAATCCCTACCCAAAGGTAAATTTTAGCGCTTGGGTAGAAAAGGAATTTTGGGGTAGTGACGTCAAGCATCTGTCTAGTCAGTAGATGCAGGGCACACAAGTTGCAAACTTGCGCGAACATGGTGAAACTTGACAATAAAGGATTTAAAATTATCACCGAAACTTGAGTCATTAATTAATGTAAAGCCAATTTTTTTTATGACTTTCAATTTCCAACTTTTGAATATCAGTGATGTTATCATTGGTTTCTACCTCATGCTGAACTTACTGTCTTTCACATGGACTTCAGCAATCAAATCATACCGGTATCTGAATCTAGTGGCGGCACAGGTGTAGGATTGGTCAACGGCGGAGAGACCATCCACCAAGGTGTAGAAGGCGCTATCACATTAGATATAAGTCAACTCTTAGGATGGACCAAAACATCATTTGCAATAAATTCTAATGTAACCTACGTTGATGCACATTTCGAAGGAGATAGACAACAAGGTGGTGAACTTTTGAGTGGAAATATCACACCTTATGCACCAAATTTGCTAGTAAACGCTGCCATTACTTTGGAAACATATAGTGGGTTTGGCCTAAGATTGGGATCAAATTATGTCGGAAAACAATATACCGATGAGTTGAATACCGCAACAGCTATTCCAGACGGTAGGACAGGGCTAATCGATACTTACCACACGGTAGATGCAAATGTTTTTTACCAGATAAAGCCATGAAAAACCACTTTTTCTATCGGAATCAAAAACATAACAGATGAACGATACATCGTTTCTAGAAGACCACAAGGTATCAGACTAGGATTGCCTCGGTTACTAACTTTTGGTGCGGAACTTACTTTTTAGAAAGTCTTGGTACATAATATATTTATAGTCAGAAGAAATAAAATTGCGGCACCTTGGCGGATTCATCCGATGCGTCGGATAGTGTCAATTAAAATCTTGAATTTTTGCAATCTAATTACTTTAAGTATAAACAATATTCTAATACATTTGGTCAAATAAATATTTCAAATAATCCTGTACTTTATAAATAGTTGTAAAATAATATTTGATGATTACTTAAATATTAATATTTTTCATACATTTGAATTTATTATCCACCATTATATAATGGATTAGATCCTCCTGACGGAACACAATACATTATAAAATATGCAACACATTTATTTCAACTCTATGTGAAATTTAAAAATTTACACGTCCTGAAAGTAATAATAATAATCATGAAGCAGTCGATACAGAGATACATAATGCAGTATGTTTCCATTATTATTTTTTTAAGTAACACGACATATGCTTTTTGTCAAATAAAAAACCCTAAATCCTATGCATTGGTCATAGGTATTTCAAAATACAATGATCCAAATATTACTTCCCTCAACTATGCACACTTAGACGCACAGGCTTATGCACAGTTTTGTACGTCACCTGATGGTTTAAATATTCCTGAAGATCAAATGAGGTTGCTTACCAATGAAAAAGCTACCTACTGGAATATAACAGATGGTCTCTATTGGCTCAAAACAAAAGCACAGAAAGATGACCTCGTTTACATTTACTTTGCCGGCCATGGGGATATGGAAAGCAAGGAGCTTAAATACGGATACTTACTGACTTATGACTCTAGGTTTATGAATTATCTCGGAAGGTCACTATCCCTCGATATCCTCAATAAAACGGCGCACACGCTATCTGTAGATCGAAAGGCCAAAGTTTTTTTGATAACGGATGCTTGCCACTCCGGTAAGTTGGCGGGTGTAGATTTTAATGGTAATAACCTCGTTACCTTAAATCTAATGCAAATCGTAAGCAATAATGAAGTACGGATCACCTCCTGTAATGAAGGTGAATTGTCTTATGAAGATGAAACTTGGGGCAATGGCAGAGGTGCATTTTCTTACTTCCTGACCAAGGGTATGGCAGGAGCAGCAGATGGTATCAATGGCAAAAAAGATGGTAACGTTAACATAGCCGAAATCAAGGCATTCCTCTCTGGAAAAGTACCTGATGGCGTCAGAACGGTGAAAAGAGCAAAACAAAACCCAGTCATCATGGGAAGCGAAGCGACGATATTGAACCCTTACAAAATAAGCTCAAACAATATCAGTATAGTTTCAGAACCTCAACTTTCTGACTCAAATACCAACAACAACGGCTCGAGGAGTGTGGGTGCTGCTCCGGATGGGTTATCGGAGGATATCAACAATACTGTCCTTTCCAAAATCAGCGACACTACGACCGACTTTAAAAAACTTTCTACCCTAACTTCAAAAAAAATTGTACAAGTACTTTTGGAAAGACTACAAAATGAAGATAAGTACACCTCAAAGACTTTATCGTCTTCGGTTAGCTTTCAGCTTGTGGCTAAAGCTCTATTTGGCAAGGTACAGCAAATTATCGATCTTTATTTAAGTGGTGATGATGCTGAAATGGAAAAAAGAAGATATTATGCTCAAGTGGATAAGCCTTATGACCAATATCCATATATGCTGGACATAGCTATAAAATTACTGCCAAAAGACCATTACTTAATTCCGTCATTAGAGATGCAAAAAGAATATCTTATAGGACTCACTTACCGACTCAAAGCGACTTTGGTTGAAGACTATCAAGGCCTCATTGAGACCGCTCTAATACATCAAACAAAAGCGCTAGCCTTGTCTACTGAAGCTGCTTACATTCATAATGAATTGGGCATTTTGTATCTTATCAAAAAAGAAAAGATCAATGCAAAATATCATTTTGAAAGAGCCACCATTATAGCACCTTTATGGCCGCTTCCTGTTTCTAATTTAGCAAATTTTTATTTCATTATTGATGATTATGTTACTGCCAAAAAGTATGTGGATTTGAGTTTTGATATGAAGAGCAATTTACAAAATCCATATATCATGGATGGCAATTTATATATGAAGTCTGATAATATGCTTTTTGCAGAGGAGCAATATCAACGGGCGATCAAATTAAATACTAGACATTTTATTCCCTTTGAAAAATTGGGAGCGCTGTACCTGAAAATACAGGATTTTGAAGCATCAAATCACTACTATTATGAAGCTGAATTGAGAAAAATGGGAATAATAGGACCGGGCTCTCTGCTCAATGATGTTGATATGGATGGTGTTATAGATTTGTCTGATATAGATAATTTTCTAATAGATTCAACAGGTATCGAAAAACATGATGTGGTCGCTCACTTTGCAGTGGGGAAACAGTTTTTTGATATAAATGACTATAAAAACGCCCAACGGTGGTTCGAAAAAGTAGTTGCATTAGATGTCAATAATCCTTTGGTATATTACTATCTAGGCCAAACAGCTTATTATTTTCAATCTTATGCCAAAGCAGAATACTATTTTAAACTTGCCAACAATTATCATCTCAATGATGGTCAATTTAACGAACATGTGCTTTTGCTATCTCAAAAACCACAATCACTTACGTATGCAATAACCACCTACCGGAATTCGAATTTTGATGAGTATAATTCGACTTTTTATTTGGGTCGTACCTATGAAAAGTGGGAAAATTTTGTTTCTGCTTCTGAACACTATAACACTTGTATAAAATTGAGTCCAGAAAATAGATTAGCGTACTTTACGCTTTGGAATATGTATAAAAACAGAAAAGACCTAGAACTAGTAGAAAATACTATCTATCGGTTTGGAAGATACTATCCCGAAGAATGGGATGATGTAGCTGCTGATTATTATACGTGGATACTAGATAATTTTAAAGAAGATTTGCAAATAACGGAACGATATGCCTATAAATATGGCCTGCTCATGTACCAATATATGATGAATCGACCTGGTGATACCTTTGATGAATCATTGAAGCCAGTGGATGACGAAAAGGACAGAGATTTCGAAATAGAAGTTTCAGAATTACAACATGTTATGTTTTTTGCTAATAATTCAGAAAGACTAATAAATATCGCTTACAGTAGCCCAAAATCTATAGAAAAACCTCTGTCTACTGGTGTCAAAATGTTTAAAAAAGTAGTTTCCATTTCTGTGGATAAAAATGTAAGGGCGGATGCCTTTGCCAAAATGGGAGATATATATTTTCGGGCAGAATCAATGGTAAAAGCACTAGAGAATTATGAAGAATGCCTCAATTTAAAAAATGATGATATAGGAATTCGGAGTAGAGCAATTTGGTGTGCTGATGAATTGTACTTTTTTAAAAAATCGTTTTCTCATTTGAATTTTTTAAAGGAAAAAAACGGCCTTAATTTTGATGATGCCATTTTATTAGCAGAGTACTACATGAGGTACGGCGCTCGTGATAGTGCGATAACTTCATTTAAGGAAATAGCTCAAGCACATCCTTTGTTAAAAGAAGAAACAAAAGATGCTGTAATAATCACTCATCTCAGGTTTGGAGAATTTGCATCTGCCATTGAGCTACTAAATGAATATATCCTAAACAATGAGGAGAACGCCCGATATGAGTATATGCTAGCTAGAGCACACGCAGGACTAAACAAGCCAAATGATGCATTGATACACCTAGTAAAGGCTGATAACCAAGGATTTAAATTAGGTTTTGTATATAAAAGTGATACCATTTTTGACCCTTATCGAGATTACCCAGAGTGGCATGAAATCAGTGTTAAAATGAACGAATACGTTAAAATGAAAATGGCCCGATAATAATAAAGGTGGATTATTATTTACTAGATTAGTTTCAAGCTGAATTGTCATCCAATATTGGTACTTACCTATATTTCACAATCTATAAAGCGATGCTACGTCTCACCCGAATTATGCTTTAAAAAATCTATTATGTCTTTAAATAGCTGTAAATATAAGATTCTTGCTACCTTTTCCCTCTACACCAAAGATGACTTGACCATGAAACGGGACTTACTTTAACAGCATTCATTAGTCAAGCTGATAGTTCAAACTTCCTAACGATAACTTTTCGCTCGAACATTGGTTTACGTTAAACAATTTACGAAGGCTTGAGTTTACACCGAAAAGTAAATTTAAGACAAAGGATACAAGATAAATATTTGTAATGTATTGATAATCAACATATTCCCTTTAGGGGCAGTGGTATTTCCATTCAGGCAGTCACCCCTTCAGGGGGCTCACCCCTTCAGGGGCCGGGGGTCGTCGGGGGTCGCCGGGGGTCGTCGGGGGTCGGATAAAGGGTAACAAACAGCTGATGATAAAACACCTGGTGTTTTCAGAGTAGACTCAAAGGCTTTAATATTTAAAGACCATACAAATCTTTTGACGAAAATCTACTGAAGAACCTAGTGCGCTGTCAAGAAAAGAAACCAATAAAATTGTTTACTCAACTAGATAGCGCACTAAATATAAATAACATCGACTACTTTAGCGCCTTTGCAGCACTTTCTACCTCATTCAGATTTATGCAAAATAACGAATACATCATCTTGGCCAAACTATTTTTGGGTGCTACTTTCATTGCATTTTTGTATTTTGACTGTGCCGCCAAAATCAGTCCTGTCTCTTCTAGTTGATGTGCTACCATCAACAACATCAACTCAGCATTTGCTTTTTTGTAGATCTCTAGAGAAGTGATATCATTTAATGCTTTCTCCTCTATTGATTTTTCTACCACCTGAAAAAATACAGGCGTACTCACCTCTTTTTCTGTAGGATGATGCACGTACCATGCATAAGTTTTATTTAGCATAAGATTTGCAACCTTTGTGTCAATACTGTATTCAGTTCCTTTTACTTGTGTCGTAAATACTATATTGTGGTCCATATCTTCAATAACAAAGTTATAATTTTTTGTACCTTTGAGAGCCTCCCAACTTACTGTGTTTATCCCTGAAACATACTTTCCACCAGGACATTTTGATCTGATTTTTATATCTTTATCTCCCCAGCCATCTTTGCCACTGCCTGCTTTGTCTCCCCAGCCATCTTTGCCACTGCCTGCTTTGTCACCCCAACCATCTTTGCCACTGCCAGCTTTGTCACCCCAGCCATCTTTGCCACTGCCTGCTTTGTCACCCCAACCATCTTTGCCACTGCCTGCTTTGTCGCCCCAGCCATCTTTGCCACTGCCTGCTTTATCACCCCAGCCATCTTTGCCACTGCCTGCTTTATCGCCCCAGCCAGAAACCAAAGATTTTTTATTTTTCATTTTTACACCGCTTATGCTAGCATTGTAAACAGCATTACTTATTTTCTCCCCAAATGATAACTCATATTTAGATACCATCCCTTCGTTGTTTTCAAAAAGTTTATTTAACTCAACAGGACTTTCATTATGGTTGACTTCTACAAACATATAGTTATGATATAGCGTTGCTATACCTTGCGGGGGAATAGTCAATGTTCCTTGTTTATTCATTATACTACCAGGAATTACTTTTACTTTAGACTGATCCTTGTATGATATACTTTTATTGGTTGATATCAATATTACAGGCATGGTTTCAGACTGACTAAAGGCTAAATTTGAAAAAATAAAAAGACAAATAAGGAGACAAAGGTTTTTCATTTTACTTAAAATTAAGGTTTTAAAATTTCTTTATAATCTATAACCTTATCAATTTTATCCAATTGATTGGTTATAATAATAAAACTATCACTATAGAGCAAGATTTCACCATCTAGATGAGAAATAGCTCGTTTAGGTTTGCCAAAAATACTTTCAATAGATGATTTGTCAGATCCAATCTTAATATCATTTAAAAATGCTGAAGTAAAGCTTTTGTTGCTTATCACAAATCCAAGGTCATACCCTATCGTCTGATCATTTCCCTTAAATTCATGTGTAAGAACTTTATAGTTTTTATCTTTTTGGTCCGTAACTCTGAAAATATTGTTTTCATCTATTTTTGTTTGATTCCTGCTGACAAGGTCAGAAGATAAGAATTTTTCAGCATCCATATCATCAATGCGTATTTTGGGATTATCTACCACCGGTTTGGAGGAAATGACAGCCCCTTCCATTATAGCTAAATTTTTTATAGCTATTGCACTCCCTAGGCTTACAGCATTACTCATCATTTTTTTTGCAGCTACTTTATCATCTCCGAAGTATGATAAAATAGCTTTTAAGATGAGAAGTTCATCCTGTACATTGTCAAAGTTGTATTCAGGTTGCAAGATTTGTATTTCCTTGACATCATTCTCAAGAATGAAAATAGCTTTATTAAATGCAATTTTTTTTAACTCCGTATCCGTATGGTTCAATGCAGAAATTATGTACGCAGAGATTTTATTAATGTGTGAGGGAATATAATTTTTATTCATAATGATTGCAGTTTCAAAATGAATCAATGCCTCCGATATCAGAATATTGATTTGTTCCCGTTGTGAAGCACTCCGAGAGTCACCTGAAAAATTTAAATCCAGGATACCAGGAAGATCAAACACCATAACTTTTGGATCCATCATAGATGATGCAGCCATCATACAAGTAAGGCCTGCATTGTTATATAGTTCGCGAGATTGATACTTATTCAATAAAAAGCCATAGTAAGCATAAGCTTCGTTATATTTGCCTATGATCGTTAACAATCCAGCCATATCAAATAAGTTTGCCAATTGAGCTATTTCCCGTTGATTGCGATCTGCAAGTTTGATTCGGTCTTGTTTAGAAGGATACCCAAGCGTTTTATCTTTCATTTTATAAGACTTGTATAAGTCATTTATCAATGATCCTCCATTCTCAAAAATACCGAAACCCGCAGAATAAGCCAAAAACCCTCCAAGAACATCTGCCTGTACTTCGTTAACTACTCTGTCGTCAAGAGACTTTAATACCCTACCTGTTTCGAGATCAGATACCGCATCGGCATACTGTGATCTCCAGCCGTGTTTTTCGTAATAATGAATCAATTCGTGGGCTAATAAAAATGCAATTGCTGCATCTCCATATTTTATAGCGATATCAAATGCTTTTTTTTCAATAGAAATATCCATCAGCTTATAATCCATACTTGCCACATAGGCCTCTTCGCTTCTTAAATTTAATGCCGGAACAGGCATTCTGCGGTCACCTTTGGCTTCTACAAGTTTTTCATAAATATCTTGTATTTCATTATATTCAGGTAGATGATTGAGATTACCTTGATAATTGATTTGTTTCGAAGGTGAGATTATAGGCAGTCCAGCAAAAGAACGAGATTGGGCCTTCAATACTAAATTATTAATCAGAAGAAATCCTGAAAAAATAAAAAAATAAATAACTTTTGAATAACCTGACATCCTTGTTGCAAAAATTTAATCACAAACATAATAAATTTTGGTTTAAAATAACAATATTCGATATATTCTAATACTTATAAACCAACACAATAAATTGTTTAGAATAGATTGTCTTTTGCAATAGAAAACAATGCGATGTTTGTCATATATTTTTTACTTTTGGAACTTATTGAATTATTGGTATATTACTTATTCATAATTTACCTTCCGAGTAATGTATTTGTTTGTTTTACAGAATATAACTATTATCAAATGTTAAAATGCAGGTATTTATTAGCTTCTTGTTTATATTTGACTTTTGCAGCCAATATTTTATTTCAATCTTGTGATGGTTCACAATCTTTGGAAACAAAAAAAAGTGTTTCAAAAAATGTTTTAACGCAATATCCTAAAAATGTCTCAGATACATCGGAATTAATAATAAAAACAACTCGGCCAAAACTTACCCTTAAAACGCTCATAGATTCAGACAAGTCAACATCAAATATTGACAATAGAAAATCCTTTAAAAAACCTATCGAAACATTATTGAATCCAAAAAAGGGAGAAAAATTAAAACCTGACACCCTATATTTAAAAAATATTGTTCAGGTTGCTATACCTACCGCACCAGAGTCTGCGATTGCGAAGGAAATGGCATCAAAACAGCAAAATTCAGAAAGTTTTACATATTACGATAAGCTTCAGGGATTAAAACAAAGTTTTGTTACTTGTATGACGGAAGATGATGCAGGAAATTTGTGGTTGGGTACTCATGGAGGCGGATTGACTAGATTTGATGGTAAAACTTTTACTTATTTTACCGTTAAGGAAGGGTTGGCGGACAATAGTATCTTTTCTATCAAAGAAACTACTGACGGAAAACTTTGGATAGGTACTTTTGGAAAAGGCTTAAGTATATTTGATGGGAAAACATTTGAGAATATCAGCACCCAAAATGGCTTTCCCACAGATTTGATTTATGTTATTCTTGAAGACAAAAAAGACAATATTTGGATTGGGACGGAAGGTGGTGGATTGATCAGATTGAATAAAACAGATCGTAACTACGTTTTACAATACAACTTAAAAAATGGTTTTATAAGTGATAAAATTACTTCGCTCCTAGAAGATAAAAACGGTCGTATCTGGGTGGGAAGTGATGGGAAAGGATTGGCATACATTGATCAGGAAAATAACGTAATTATTCCTGATCAGATAAATACATCTTCATTAACAGTTACTGACATGACTAGTGATCAGGAAGGGCATATATGGGTTTCCACTTATGGTGACGGATTATTAAAATTGGAAGGAAATAAATTGTTTAAATATCAGGAAAAACACGGTTTCCCTTCTGATCTTCTGACATCTGTAAAGACAGACAAAGCAGGTGATATTTGGGTTGGCACGGATGGAAAAGGCGTATTAAAAATAGAAAATATTAATATGCAAAATCAGGAGTTATATCTTTTTAATTCTTCTCATGGATTGTCCAATGATAATGTATATGCTATCTTGCAAGACCAAAGTGGTACCATGTGGTTTGGCACAAACAGAGGCGGTGTCAACAAATTTAACCCTTCAAATTTCACGCACATTCAAGATAGGTCAGAATACCCTACACACCATGTTTCCAGTATTACCGAAGACAAAAACAAAAATATATGGGTAAGCACTCTGGGTGATGGTATTATAAAGTTTGTACCTGATTTGATTCAAAACAATTGGAATAAAACTGTAAATATCACAACAAATCAAGGGCTGTCAAACAATAAAGTATATTGCAGTTTTACAGACAAAAAAAACAGATTATGGTTTGGCACCGGACAAGGAGTCTCTATCATTGATGATAACACGATCCAGGTATTAAACAACGACAATGGGTTTTGTGGAGAAAAGGTTTTGACCATCTTTGAAGATTCTAAAGGTATTTATTGGTTTGGTATGGACGATCGTGGCGGGATCGCTTATTATGATGGCGACAAAATTACCTGCATAAAAGATGGAAAGAACTTATTTAAGTCTGCAGTATTTACCATTGCTGAAGATAAGGATGGAAAAATATGGTTTGGAACGGAAGGAGAAGGTATCATCATTTGGGATGGAAAAAACTTTTTGACATTTGATCAAAACGCTATCTTTAATGAAAATGCCATTTTTTCAATTTTAAAAGATGCTGAAGGCCTACTTTGGATAGGAACTGAAGGGCATGGATTGTTTGTTTATGATGGGGAACAATTTTACAACATTAATGAAAGTTGGGGACTTTCGAATAACTTTGTTTTTTCCATTCTCGAAGATAAAAATAATGATTTATGGTTCGGAACACGATTTGGTCTGAATATACTGTCACTAACTAACAAAAAGCAGATACTTGAAAGCTTCAAGAACAACAAAAATGATCATACTCAGAAAGTATACTTCCAAAGCTACGGTTACGAAGACGGTTTTTTGGGCATAGGATGCAATAGAAATGCCTTATATCAGACTTCAGATAATAGTGTCTGGATAGGAACTACTGACAGACTTACGATCAGTCATTTGGCAAATTCAAAAAATCAAAACAATAAGGATTCTTTGTTCAATCAACTACATTTGACAAACGTGGAATTATTTAATGAAAAAGTAAACTGGATAGAATTTTACAACAAAAAAATCAAAAGTCAAATATTAAACAATGGCGTAATAATTGACAACATCAAATTTTCTGGCATATCGTCTTGGTACAATATGCCCGAAAAACTAAGTCTGAAACACAATAATAATTATTTAACTTTTCATTTTAGTGCCATCTCACAAGTCCAGCCTTGGAAAATTAAGTATCAATACAAAATGACTGGATTGAAAGAAGATTGGAGCGCATGGAATTACGGTAATACTGCTCATTACGGACACCTATCCCCTGGTACTTACACGTTACAAGTAAAAGCGATGGATTCAAAAGGTAATCTCAGCAAAACGATTTCTTACTCATTTGAGATTAGACATCCTTGGTGGTCAGCCTTTTGGATGAAAATTATTTATCTGTTAGGATTGTCCATATTAATTTATTACATACACCTAAGTCAAAAAAATAAAACTATAAAAAATGAGCGTTTGTTATCTCAGGCCAAAGAGTTGGAGCAGGCCAAAGAGATAGAGCAAGCATACACGGAACTAAAATCCACCCAAGCCCAACTCATCCAATCCGAAAAAATGGCATCGCTTGGAGAACTTACCGCCGGCATTGCCCACGAAATTCAAAATCCGTTAAATTTTGTCAATAATTTTTCGGAGGTAAGCAATGAATTGATTGATGAAGTTTTGGAAGAAAGGAGCAAGGAAAAAGGAAAAAGGGATGAAGAGCTGGAATCAGAATTATTGAGCGACATAAAGCAAAACCTCCAAAAAATCAATCACCACGGCCAGCGAGCAAGCAGCATCGTCAAGGGTATGCTCGAGCACTCCCGTACCAGCACTGGCAAAAAAGAAGTC
>Ga0105047_10006617_pt1 | contig 19646 bp, 22 predicted proteins | sample MAT04_FD_78384 | JGI IMG/M metagenome (GOLD analysis project Ga0105047, IMG submission 78384) | Freshwater microbial communities from Lake Fryxell liftoff mats and glacier meltwater in Antarctica - MAT-04 (megahit assembly) | ecosystem: Environmental > Aquatic > Freshwater > Ice > Liftoff...
GACTTCATACTTTTCCATGATTGCTTCGGCCATCTGGTCCAAAACCGTTGCATCAAGGATAAGTTCTTTGCCCTGTTTTCTTTCACCCAAAGCATTAATCGCAGATTGAGCTCTTTCTATTCGACTAAGTAGCGCCTCTGTAGCAGCTTTTGCATGAGCCAGTGAGCGGATCACCAGATGACGTTCATTCCAACTGATTTCTTCGTCCGCTACCGTCGCTGTCTGTGTCACGCAAAGTTCGAAACCTTCAGCTATTTTTTCGAGCTGGCCGTTTGTTCCTTGACGTTCGACCTCCGTCAGGGCATGTTGCCCAGACCAAACAGGCTCCAAATAGGTATCCAATGCATACTGGGATATCTGTATCGACGAGAATGGCCCCAAATAGAGGTCTTTACCTGCGGCTGGTCATCTGCTTTTTCTCCACTAACCACCAGGCTCGCCACTGGCATGGCTAAAGGATCCAGAGTTGCCAATACAACCTTTAGTTGCGTCAAATCTGGCCGATGATCCTTGCTATGCCCGAACTGAAATAGCCCATCTTCTGTTACCTGCCAATAACCGCTCGCGGTAGTCGTGTCAATCCGGACACATTTTCGCTTCAGGTCATAAACACGAATGATACGTCGATTCAAATCTGTCTCAAACTCGGCCCAACGCTCGTCATCACTCAACAAATCCAGTCCCACGGCCAGGCGATCGTCGCTGAAGTCCAAAGCATTCAACTCCACTCCCAGGCTGTGCCGCAATGTTTCAATCCGTTTGGCTGCCCAGTCTTGCGCGTGATTTAGTCGGTGGTCTGCTACTGACAAGATGTGAACCAACCATCCGGTCAACATTTTCCCAGGGCTTACTCCCTGCCAATTGCCATGTGGCGAAAAATGCTCATCCAGCAATTCGGGACGTCCCATGCGTTCCGCTGATAATGCCAAAACAGGTATGTCATCTACGCGTTCTGTGATTGTGGTTGGTTGTTCTCTCATGCAGATAGCTTACTGCATTTTCAATATCCAGTCAAAATATGAGCGAACCTAAAGTTGTGAGCTAAACTAATGAAAGCCGTACAACATTTAATGATGGTTTTTCGTTTACAGGTAGTAAATCTGGTTTCCAGCGGAGTTCAAACAATTGTGATCTGGCGCGGATATTATAGTCTACGTGTCCATCACTGGTCTATGTGGAACCGCGCAAACTTTATGGCGTTCTCGAGAATGCTTGACGGTATCAAAAGGATGTGGCGTAAAACCTTTCACCGCGGAAATCCTTTAAATGATTCAGTACGATGCGCCGCATCCCGAAGAGTTTAAATTGATTTTCTCTGCGCTCTGTTGTAAAAGCTCAGAAACCAACATTCTTGAGAACGCCTTAGCGTAAATTTCCAGGAACGGGAATAAATTAACCAACAAGGAGCTTCCGGCAGAAAACACGTTTTATGCCATCATTCAACCATTTATGCGCATTTCGGGTATAAAATCATTTTCATGAAGCCGCCGCTCTGGTTACTATTCATCTTTGCACTTACAGCCTGTCAGCCGCGCCCTCCCCAGGTTACGCTTGTAATTCTGGATGGGCAAAAGCAAATCAATCTGGAAACAGATGCATCCAACCTTTCTACCATTTTTTCCCAGGCCAACATAAAGCTTTCAGATTCAGACAAGGTTCAATATAACGGGGCAGAACTCCCGATTGATTTCTCTCTACCAGTTGGCGGCAGGTACATCCTGCAAATTCAACGCGCACGCGAGATAACACTCGTTACACCTGAAGGACACACCATATTCAAGACCACCGCCGCCAGTGTTGAACAGGCCCTGTTGCAAACCGGCCTTTCTGCTTATGCTGCAGACTTCCTTGAACCTGCCCCAGAAACTCCGATTAACTCAGACTTGACGATCACCTACCGCCCGGCGCGCGATCTTTCCATCACAGTCGATGGAAAAAACAGCAGTGTGAAATCATCTGCGATGACTGTGGGGCAAGCATTAACTTCTACAGGGATCGCCCTGCTCGGTCTTGATATAAGCATCCCCGCCGAAAATCTGCCGCTGCCTTCCGATGGGAAAATTCGGGTGGTGCGCGTCAACGAGACAGTCAGCCTGATAGAAAAAAGCATTCCATTTTCCAAAAAAATAGAATACAGCACCGATCTAGGAGTAGGAACACAAAAAGTGATCCAGAGCGGGCAGACCGGATTAATCGTCAACCGGGTTCGCATCCGCTACGAAGACGGCGCTGAAGTCGCGCGGACAGTGGAAGCCGAAACCACCGTTCGACAGCCCCAGGAAAGCATCATTGCAATCGGATCAAAGGTGCAGTTGCAAACTCTAGAAACCCCTGGCGGCCAAATTCAGTACTGGCGTGCAGTTCAAATGTATGCCACCTCCTATTCTCCCTGCCGTTCCGGAATATCCAAATGCTCTTACGGCACTGCCAGCGGAGCGCCGGTCAAACGCGGCATAGTAGCAATGATCCGTGATCTCTATAATCAGCTTTCTGGCTCGCAGGTCTATATTCCCGGTTATGGGCTAGCAGTAATCGCAGATGTTGGCGGGGGCTTTCCGGATGGACGTCTTTGGATTGACCTGGGCTACAGTGATGAAGATTTTCAGACCTGGTCCGGACCCGTTACTGTTTATTTTCTGGCACCCGCCCCAGCAAGCATCCCGGCTGTGCTAGAATAATAGACGATGCCTCGTCGTGAGAAAATCGCTCTCGCCTTACTATTCCTGATCGCCACCATCCTGTTGGCTGCGGTGAATTGGGATTTGTACAAAAACGCCTGGCAGGCACCGCTTGGGCCGGCGCTGGCGCTCCCCAGCCAGACGGCCCAACCTTTGACCCCTGCCGCAGCACTGACCCAGGCAGCCGGGCCTACTTTCGCCCAGATGACCCGCACTGCTTATATAGAAAAGCCAGCCCTGTGCGGCGGCCCCCAAACGATGAGCTTGCTCGCCATAGGATCTGACACCCGTGCTCAAGGTTATCTGTACGGGTTGGCAGATGTCATCCGGTATGTTCGCATTGACTTTGTTGCTCCGCGTGTCAGTGTGCTCGAATTTCCACGCGATCTATGGGTGGAGATCCCCGAAATCGCTGACCATTACGGCATCTCACACGGCAAACTGAACCAGGCTTACCTTTACGGCAACCCTGGAATGGGCTACTACAAAGGCGAAGGAAAAGGCCCCGGGCTGCTGGCGCGCACATTGGATTTGAATTTTGGCGCACGCCCCGATCACTATATCGCAGCCAACATGCACACATTTGTAGACCTGGTCAATGTAATCGGCGGCATTGATATTACCCTGCCGTACAGCGTGGATGGGCGTAAAGCCGATCAAGATGGCCGCGCTGACCTGTACTTTGCGCCCGGTCCTCATCACTTGAACGGTGAACAGGCGCTCATGCTCGGGCGCATCCGTCAATTTGGTACTTTTGCTCGCGCAGACCAGCAAAACCGTGTCCTTTGCGCGCTGCGTGAAAAACTTTTCACCCCATCCGTCGTGCCAAAATTGCCGGAAATCATCAACACATTTTACGGGGCAGTCCAGACCGACCTCAGCCCGCTGCAGATTAGCCAGCTCGCCTGCCTGGTTCCTCAACTCAAATCCACCGATATCACTTTCACTACCTTTCCACGTGCGCTGCTCACCGAAGACCGCACTTATGATGTAGGTGTAAACAAAGATGTCTATATCTTTAGAGCCGATTTCGAATCCCTGCGGCTGCTAGTACAGGCTTTCGATATTGGCGCCTGGCCAGACAGCAACCCGCCTCCCCCATCCATAGAAACACCCAGCCCCCGCGGCGAAGGTTCCTCTAAATGTCCATAAATTTACCACCCCTGAACGCTTCCAGCCTGTTACGCCAACACGGCTTGCACGCCGATAAAGCCCTGGGTCAAAACTTCCTGCACGACCCAATCGCTCTGCAACAGATTATAGATGCCGCTGATATTCAACCCCAGGATGCCGTGTTGGAGATCGGCCCTGGGATGGGAAGTCTTACACAATACCTGGCTCTGGCAGCCAAAACTGTTACTTGCGTGGAACTGGACCATGATCTGATCCCAATTCTACACACTGTCCTAAGCGGCTACACGAATGTGAAAATCGTGGAAGGCGATATCCTAAATTTTTCACCCGTCGCGCTGATGAATACGGATGACTACCTGGTGGTAGCCAATGTGCCCTACTATATTACATCCGCCATATTCCGCCACTTGCTGCAATTCTCCCCTCGCCCACGCCGCATCGTTCTGACCATCCAAAAAGAAGTTGCCGAACGGGTATGTGCTCTGCCAGGCGAAATGAGTCTGCTGGCGCTCAGCGTTCAGATCTTTGGGCAGCCTCGCATTGCCGCAATGCTGCCCGCGGAGGCTTTTTTCCCCGCGCCCAAGGTTGACTCAGCCGTCATCCGGGTGGATATGACCCCGGAAGCACGCATCCCCGCGCCACTGCAGGATGATTTCTTTCTGGTAGCAAAAGCCGGTTTCAGCCAGAAACGAAAAACCCTGCGAAATTCGCTTTCCGCAGGCCTCAGGCTATCTCCGGCAGATGCCGCAAAAATGTTAGAACAGGCAAGAATTAACCCAATGCGCCGTGCAGAGACTCTTTCGATAGAAGAATGGCTTACACTCACAATCCAGTTTCATTCACATAAAACCGAACTGAGTAATGCTTAACCTTCCCTGCCCTCTACATTACGTCTTGCAAGAATTCCTTTTTGCTTTAGGTCTCGAAAATTGAACTTTACCTGCCACACGCGCAGCGCGGCTTCCATTTGAATTTTGAGCGACATCTTGGATTTTCCCCAACGCCGGTCGGCAAAATGGATCGGCACCTGGGCAAATGTATATTTCAAGGCATAGGCCATAAAAGCCATTTCAACCAGGAAAATATAACCGTTGGACTGAATGCGATCCAATGGCATGCCCAGCAACGTTTCACGCCGCCACAGCCGGTAACCGGTTGTTATGTCGCGCAAAGGCAATCCCAGGATCGTTCGCGCATAAAAATTGCCAAATGCCGAAAGCCATTTTCGCCAAATGGGCCAGCGCTCATCCACGCTTCCCCCGGCAACATAACGCGAACCCAGGGCGACATCTGCCTTATCCAGCGCCGCTGCCATATACACCAGTCGCGCCGGATCATGCGAAAAGTCCGCATCCATCTGCCCGATCCCTTCTGCACCGTCACCAATCGCTTTCTTAAACCCATCCAGATAAGCCGTTCTCAATCCCAGCTTTCCGGCACGATGAATTACGGAAATTTGGCCCGGGTGTTGGCTTGCCAGGTCGTCAGCAATTTTGCCAGTCCCGTCCGGACTGTTATCATCCACCACCAGAAGCTTTAAGTTGGACAAAGGTAGCGAAAACAAAGCGGAGAACAATTTTGGCAAGTTCTCCGCTTCATTATATGTAGGAATAATCACCGTTATTTGCAAATCTTCTCCTACTTCTTGCGAAGCATCAGCTCCGCAAGAATTTCATCCTGTGAATTTAAACGCCGCTCTCCAGAAACAAGATGCGCAGTCTGGACTCCCAGCCTTTTACCCTTAACCACGTCCTGACCCAGGTTCATTGGGTAAAATTTTTCTATCGATTGTTCGATGCGGGAACGTGCGCGCTCAGCCAACAGCACAGCAGCAGCGGATTCGGTACGAATTACAAAATCTATTGGAGATAGATGTCCCAGGATATCATCCGAAGTACCAGCATCGCTAACAGCATCTTCAAGCATCAAACTCACTGCCCGCAAAACATCATCCGATGCAACAAACCCAAATTCATCCCGAAATCCATCCAAATTCTTTAGACCAACATAAACCAGGCCCCAGCTGTTTTTTGTCAGACATTCGGTTAGCTTTTTGGTTACGAAATCCCCTTCAGGCAGTCCAGTCACAGCATTGGTTAAACTTTCCTGGTTGGCACGCCGAATGCAATTCTTAACTCGTAAGCGCAATTCCTGAACATCAAAAGGCTTGGAAATATAATCGTCCGCGCCAAGCTCAAGTCCGCGCAAACGATCTGCGCGGTCTTTCTTTTCTGTCAAGAAAATGATGGGGATATTGCTAGTTTTTCGATCCAGGCGTAAGCGGCGCGCAACCTCATAACCATCAATATCTGGAAGTCGAATATCCAGGATAATTAAATCTGGCCGGTTTGCAGCAGCTGCCCGAACACCATCTTCACCCCAATTGGCTATAAAGACATTATAACCTTGCGCGCGGAAGAATCCATTCAGCATCTCCGCCACATCAAAGTCATCTTCCACAAGGAGAATCTTCGATTTTTCTTCTGTCAAAGTACGCCTCGCCTGTGGGTAGCGATCAGGCAATTGGTTCTTTTTGAATGATAAATTCGCACACTTCGTCACCCAACGCATGGCAGCGAGACTCATTTACGCGAAATTCATTTCCGCCAGAAACCCATTTCAGAGATTCTTGTAACAGACCCACGGCAATAAAACAAACGGGTTTATCGACATTGCTGCGGCCCCAGCAAACTGGGCACCTGTGGATGGTCCACACAAATTCATTTTCGCGTTCTTCTACCGTGCTATTCTGATCGCTGACTTGTGTAAATATCTTGGCAAAAGAAGGCAACCCAATACGCAACTTGGTTTGGAGTGGTAACACCTTGAAAGCCAGATCACCCACACCTGCCAGCGCGCCAAAGCTTTTCAAACCATCCGCAAAGGTAGCTCGTCCGGCCCTCAAGGCCAGCCCGCGCCCACCGCGAGGCCCATACATATCTTCAAGCGCAATATTGATGGACGAAACATCTGCGAAATCAAACGTTTTTTCCAAATTCTCTGCTGGATAATTATCCGCATATACGCTAAGGCCAGCTAAATTAAGAATTGCGTTAATACCATTGGTGCCCATCACATCTTCAAGCGCTCTTATCATAAGCAGGCCAAACTTGCTCGGGTAATATAATCCAGCTTTTGGAATTGGGCTCATAACAATCTCCGCTTTAGATGAGTTTTTCGAAATCTTCAGTGGCGCGGCGCATATCAAGGAAAATCAAGCCGAGTTTTGCCTGTTCGCGGGCCAGGGCAGTCAAAACAGCCTCTTCGCCCACCGACATCAAGACAACAAAACCTTTTTCGCCTTTTATATAAACCTGGTCCAGGGAGCCGCGTCCCAACTCAGAAGAAATACGCTCACCGAGCGAGAGCATGGCTGCGGACATGGCCGAAACACGGTCTTCTTCAACACCCTGAGGTAATGCCGAAGCTATGCTCAAACCATCCACACTGACCACCGCGGATGCTTCGATGTCTGGTGATGATGCTTGCAAGGCACGCAAACGGTCTACCATCTGTTGAGTACGAGATTTGGACACTCCGGCCTCCGCGGACCAACAAAATTACCAACATCCTGCTAAGGATGATTTTTCAAATGCTTCGATTTACTTTAGCATAGTGATTTCAGCGTGTCAAGGAACACCGCCTGAATAATTATAGCATGAGACTTACAAAGAGTTTACATTTAGACAACATAAAGCATGTATAATCCGACTTTGAAAGGTAAAAATATTGAGCATAAAAATGAAACGTATTCCTTTTTTAATAACCTTATTTAGTCTGATCATTTCAGTTTTTCCCCAACAAGTTTCTGAAGTTCAAGCAGCTCAGGCGCCTGAGAATAACAGCGGCGCCGTGCTTTGTTCTCCTGATATCTATCTGCAAACGCCAGATGATTGTGTGCCCCTTGGTCCATCTCAATACCTGACCGATATGGCACGAATGGGGATTGAAATTCCTATCCATCCACTGAATATTTCCCATCCAGACCCGGCGTTAGGCGAGCTTCCTTACAATTATTATAAAATCAACCACACCGGGACGGCATTTTACCCTTCCATCGAAGCAGCCAGGGAAAAAACTGGGGCAAGCCAGACGCTGCCCCCCACGTCCGCTCTTTTGTATGTGGTTTATTCTCAACGCATGGATACTGAAAAAGGCACATACTTCTTACTGCCTTCCGGCGCAATCATGCCCGGCGATGGGGAAACAATGAGCCCCACCTTTACCGATCCCGCGCATTTTCCCGGAGTAGAAGTTCATGCCACCCCGCGCAACCCATTTGGATGGGTTTTTAAGCAGACCAGCGTGCGGCGCGACCCGAATGAAATGGATCTTAACATCCCCATCCGGGAATTAAATCCTTACGATATTGTCCAGGTTTACTTATCCGAGAACATCGAGGGCACGGTATGGTTTCTTATTGGCCCGGATGAATGGGTCCTCGGGGGGGATGTGGCAATTGTCACCCCCAATCCCACCCAACCTGCGGGCGTTACCAATGGGCGCTGGATCGATGTAAACCTGGAAGAACAAACTCTGGCTGTGTACGAAAATAACCAGATGATCTATGCAACCATTATCGCAACCGGAGATGAACCCATGTTCACCCGCCCCGGTTTGTTCCCAATTTACAAGAAGATGGAATTGGAAACAATGCAAGGTGAAAGGGGCACGTCCAACTTTTATTACCTTGAAAATGTCCCCTGGACAATGTATTTCGACAAGGCACGCGCACTGCACGGCGCATACTGGCGTGCAAGGCTGGGGTATCCACAATCTCATGGCTGTGTAAATATGTATCCTGGTGATGCACACTGGCTTTTTAACTGGGCCAAAGAGGGCGATTGGGTTTATGTACACGACCCGTCTGGCAAAACCCCCACCGATCCTGCCTTCTATGGTGATGGCGGAGCATAAAGGTAACTTGTAAAAAAGAGCTGACCACTGGTTCACATATCCAGCAGCCAGCTCTTTTTATCTTACATCCAGCCTGGGGCCATTCAAATTCAAGTTATCTCTAGACGAAATTGTGGCAGACAACCCATCCGCTCCGCGCGCGGTCAAAATCAATCCCAGGTTAGTATTGGGAGTTTCCACCCATTTTCTGGCAAACTCTGTAATATCCACAGAAACCCAGCAGCCAGTGATTCCTGAAGTTTCAATAGTGACATAGTTTGCGGGGTCATAATCCCCGCCACCCTCAGGTGTTTTCCAAGGCGTGGAAGAGTTGGCGAGATTCCATGTAGCTTCGGGTTCTGAGAACAAGACATTCCCCGATATTCCATAAACAAAGATCTGCATTTGCGTATCTGCCGTAGAGAAAAACAGGTATAGCGTGGCGCTGCCAATAAATGTTTTACCCGAAAGATCAAAATACAGCAGGCTTCGCTTGCTTTCCAGACTGGTAAGCAAGGCAAGATCTGGTGACGATCCATTTGCCTGATCCTGATTAACTTTGTCAATCCAGGTATCAGCATCAGCCCTCAGTGCTGTTTCAGGCGGAGGTGTAGATAAACACGCCTTAACTGGAGTAACTGTAGATGTGCCGGTCGCAGTGCCGGTGGCTGTGACGGTTGGTGTAAGCGTAATTGTTGGCGTAGATGTGATCATTGGTGTAGAAGTAATCGTAGGCGTGAGCGTGATCGTACTGGTCACTGTTCTGGTGGAGGTGATTGTAGCTGTGGATGTGATTGTGCTGGTTGGCCCGGTGGGCGTGGTGGTTGGAGTACGCGTGCGTGTACGGGATGGGGTGGCAGACCTGAATACAACCGCCTGTCGGGTATAGACAGGTACCGGCACAAACGATCTCTGCGTGGATATTGGCACCACTACTACAGAAGTCGACAATGCCGTTTGCGAGGCAGTAACAGTTACACTAGCGGTCAGCGTTGCCGTGGTGGTTGGTGTAAGCCGCACAATCCTTGTAACCGGTTGAGTCGAAAGCAAACGGGTTGGAACACCAGTTACATCTGCCGCACCGGAAAATAATGGCCCCAATAAAAAAGCAGCATACAATAATCCGCCAATCAATAGAAATACCAGCAGAATACTGAAATCACCGGGTACTCGTGCAGATGGGGTTGGGTTTTGCACCGGGCTGTTCATCGTAATTCTTATTCTACTTTGTTTGCCAAGATTTCAAAACCCAAAAGTGAAAACACAGTGAACCTTTTGTTGACTGTGTTCACAACCTGAGGAAAAATCCGAAACCGTCGGTGATATTTATTTTACGAGATCCGCAAAGGCGGTCTCAAATTCATCCTGGCTTACAAAACCAGCCCATCGTTTGACTTCCTTTCCGCTATCGTCCAATAAAACAAAATAAGGCTGATATTGAAATCCAAACTGCTGCTGATATTCTTTTGTGGCAAGATCATCCGCGTCCAAGAAAAAGAATTGAACTTTTGAGTAATATTTTGCTTCTAGCCCATGAACCATAGGCGCCATGTTCTGGCAGGTTACTCAGGTAAACCGGAAAAATTCAATCAGCACAGGAACCCCGGCGCCAAACTTGACGGATGCGGGCAAACTAGCTTCCAATTTATCTCCGCGTGAGGTAGCCTGAGCCACCGGTGATACGGTGGATTGAACGCTTTGCGTAGAATCAGCAGCCCGTACAGGCACCTCTGATGTCAAAACAGCGCCTGGACTAGAGTTAGTAGCACAGGCCGAAACCAGGATACCAACACATACAGCAATGAACCAGAACAGCATTTTTTTAGGTTTCATTTTCTTTTACATTCCTCAAATGGCGGTTTCTATGCTAAATATTTATGATAATTATCTACTATATTGACAAGAAAAAACGAGACTGATATACTCCGATTATATCTTTCAGACCGAAGAATATCAATGTCAATTTCATGCAAATGGAATCGGCCAAAAGTGTAAACATGAAAAGCACGCGAGACCACATTCTACAAACTCTCCTACGCCACCCGCGCTCTACGATTAAGGAATTAGCTGTGGCTGTTGGAATTGATCCAATTTCTGTACGCCACCACCTCACCAATATGCAGGTTGATTTACTCGTGGCAGCGGAAGAAGAACGCCACGGCGTTGGCCGCCCTCGGCTTGTCTATTATCTAACTGAAAATGGCATGGAGAAGTTTCCCACCCGTTATTTGCGCTTAACCACCCGCATCCTGAACCAGATGAAGGGCAACATGCCCCAGCCAATGGTTAGCGAAATGTTTAGAGAAGTGGCGAACAGCATGGCAGCCGAGCATACAGCCGCGCTTAAAGGTCTCAATGTAGAACAACGCCTGGACGCTATGAAAGATCTGCTCGCAGATGAAGGGTTCGTCGTTGAATGGGAAAAACAGGGTTCCCAATACCTGATCCACGAAATCACGTGCCCTTACTTGCAAGTAGGGCAAAGCCATCCCGAAGTCTGCACTGTCGATCAAACATTAATTTCCAAAATGCTGGCATTGCCTGCCAATAAAATTCAGTGCATTCTAAGCGGCGCAACCCACTGTACCTACGTAGTGCAAAACGTATAATAATCACGTATCACCATTAATCCAAAAAATGTGAGGACGTATGACTGAACAATCCGAAAATATCATCAAATGGAGTATCAATAACAGCCACCCCGATATTGTTGAAAGAGTACGCGCCAGCCTTTCAGAAGTGGTCGACCCGGAAATCGGGATGACGATCATCCAGCTTGGTCTGATTCGTGATGTGGCGATTGACGGGGAAATTGGCCGTGTGAAAATGATTTTAACCACCCCGTTTTGCCCTTACGGCCCAGCGATGGTTGATGAAACCCGCAAAAAAGCCCAGGAAGGTCTGAAGTTGCCTGTCACTGTGGAAATGGGCATGGATGTCTGGGATTTTTCCATGATGGAGGATCCATCTGCTCTCGACTGGGGCATGTACGGGTAGAGTGAGCTGGCAACAACCTTATTCCTTTTCAACAAAAAAGCGTCCAGTGGGATTAACCCCACCGGACGCTTTTTTATATATTTCCTATTTCCTAAAAACCGCTCAAAACTTCCACCACAGCATCCAACACATCGCCAGCCAGCACCGAGGCTTCAGAGCCAAGTTTCTCAGCGGCAAACAACCCGGCCTGGGCATGAATCCACGCGCCAGCCACAGCTGCATCATAAGCATTCACACCCTGGGCGCGCAGCCCAACAATCAACCCGGCCAAAACATCGCCTGTACCGGCATGCGCCAGCGCAGAACTGGCAATTGGTATCAAGGTGGCGCGCCCATCTGGCGCAGCAATTACGGTGAAAGCACCCTTGAGCACCACCACCTGGTTCCACTCAGCGGCATATTTCAGCGCTACGTTTATGCGATCAGCCTGGATGGCTTCTTTTTCCATGCCAGTCAAGGCAGCCATTTCACCCACATGCGGTGTCAAAATGGTTTCAGGCGGCAGCCTGGTGGGCCAGTCTTCAATTTTAGCCAGCAGGCGCAAACCGTCCGCATCCACCACCAACGGAGGCAAGTGTGTGCTGCCAGCCTCGCTTTTTTTACTATCCACCTGAACAAAACCGATGCGGCCGGTGATTTTGCTGGAATTTTCAGCTCCGCTGAGCAGGTTTTTAATGAAGGCTTTCGTTGTGTCTTCGGTGCCAAAGCCAGGCCCAATCAGCAGCGCAGTTGCGCGCGTGGAATTCTTGATCAACACTGAAGCGGCATTTTCAGAAATAACACCTGTTTCTTGTGGCAGCATGATCCAGGTGGCTTCGGGGAAATGACCGGCAATACAAATCTGCACCGGGCTGGGTACCGCCAACTGCACCAGGCCAGCTCCGGCGCGATATGCGGCACGACCCGCCAGTAGCGGAGCGCCCGTGTAATTAATTGACCCGGCGGCGATCAGGGCCGTGCCGAAAGTGCCTTTATGCGAGTCCGCAGACCGAATGGGTAGAATTTCTTCCACCATCTCATCATCAGCCACAAAATGGTTGATCGCCTTCCAAGTTTTGGATTGATCATCAAGACCGATATCGACTACGCGCAGTTCGCCCACCAATTCATAGGCCGGGAACTTCAACAACCCCTGTTTGACAGCCGCCATGCAAACAGTCTGGCTGGCAGGAATGGCAGCTTCCGCGGCCTCACCGGTATCGCTGTCCACCCCAGACGGGCAATCAACTGCCACCACATACGGCGGCCATGAAAGCCCGGCAATTGTTGTATTCACTGCTTCAAGCACTCGCGCGACTTCTTCCTTGAGCGGCATTTTGAAACCTGTGCCAAGTATGCCATCCACCACAACATCCGCCGAACTGACAAAGGCTGAAAGAATGTCAAACTTATCATCACTTTCACTAAGGATAATCTCGCCGCCTTCTTTTTTTAATCGCTCGACCAGTTCGTCACCTTCTACCTTGCGGCGAACAAGGTAAGCACGCGCGCGCCAACCCTCAGCTGCAAGATGTGCAAGCGCCACCAGGGTGTCACCCCCGTTATTGCCGGAGCCAACCAGGCCAAGCACCTCGCGTTCATCATCTTCAGTATAAGAAAGGAACTCGATTTCTTCCGCCAGCCCGTGGCCCGCGGTTTCCATCATTTGAACATAAGAAAGACCTTTACGATCGGCTTCTTTTTCGATGGTTTGCATCTGAGCTACAGTAACAAGTTTCATAAGGCTTCCTCCCGGAAACAAATAGGTAAGATATTTTTATCAGTGAAGCCATTTTAATCCCATCCACCCTTAAATGAACCTGCAAGCCATCCCCTGTACAACAAAACTCTTACACTGAGCTATTAAAAGACCCACCCTGCCGTCGCACGTGGGCTGCCGCAGGGGGTGTGGCTCTTCGCGTGTGTCACGGGCAGGGTAGGAATTTTACCCTTATTCAATTTTTAACGGAAAGCATTAAGCTCCCCGTTAAAACTAATTATATACTAACTAGAGCTGTTTGCCAACCCACCCGAGCCCCAATTTGTCAACAATTTGTTCAGATGGTATGCCGGTTTCAGAATCCCAACCTCGGGCGGCATAATACGCGCCCATCATTTCATCAAATGGAATGATATACCCGGCCGCGCCGCCATTTTGGGTTGGCAATAAAAGCGGTTTAGGCAGTGTGTCGTTTGCGCGTGTTAGCCCAAGGCGAATATTGATCAGCCTTTTGAGATTCCAGGCACGTTCGCCACAAAGCATCAGGTCATCCACAGACCATTGATAACCACAGGCAGCATTCACCAGACCAACAATCGTTTCAGGCGGCACATTGGCAAACAAACATAACACCAACGCGTTATTGACTGTGCGGAAATCCTGATGCCTGGCAACATTAGCGGCTTTTTCCGCCCCGGCGTGCCGGTCAAAATACTCCAAACCAAGGCTGGCTTCCACCTGCCCAATATCCGCCAGAAAGTAATCCGATTGATTATGACAGGCTCCACGCGGCGAAGTGGCATATACAATTGCCATGCCGGAGGCGCCCCGAGGATCGTGGTAGGCCAATTCCAGACCGTTAACCTGGATGGCCTGATCTGCTTCACCAAAGTGCTCAGCCATTTGTTTTGCGCCCAATGCCAGCAGTCTGCCAAACCCCTGGCGCGCAACAGTCAGATGGATACACTCTTCAGCCGCATCAGCGTTTCCCCAGGTCAAGTCGAGCCCATCTGTATGCTGCTTCCCAATGATGCCCAACTCATACAACCGAAAAGCAAGACCGATACATCCGCTCATCGAAATGACATCCATCCCGTAGCGGTCGCACAATTCACCCAAACGAGTGGCGGTTGAAGGGTCAGCTAACCCAAGGTTGGGACCAAAGCCTACCAGGGTCTCATATTCCGGCCCTTTTCGTTTCTCACCATCCGAAAGCCGAACCACACGTCCGCAGGCAATCACACAGGCATGGCAGGCAGATTTGCCCACCAGGATGGTCTCGGCCACACTTGCGCCAGAGATGTTATCCGCTCCGTCCAGCACACCCGAACTGAAGTATTTTTTGGGCTGCTCCCCCAAATAATTAAAGTAATCCGCGCCGCCTGCCGACCCAATCGAGCCAAACATCTGGCTCATCGGGTCACCCTTGAGCGCCCGGTTAGCTTCAGAACGGAGCGGCGCGTAAGCCGCGGCATCCAGAACCGGCACATTGCCGCTGCCTTTGACCAGCAGCGCTTTCAGATTTTTGCTACCCATCACCGCGCCCAAACCCGTGCGTCCAGCCACACGGCCGTGATCACATAACAGCAAGGCATAAGGAATCAATCGCTCGCCAGCCACCCCAATTCCAAGGACGCGAGCGCCAGATACTCCAGCCTCTTTTTTCAGCGCAGCCTGCACTTCATACGTATCCAATCCCCAGGCAAACTGTGCAGATCGGATCTGAATATCTTCATCCTGAATTGAAACGTACACCGGAAATTCAGCCTTACCCGTGATCCTTACTCCGTCAAAACCTGCGCTGCGCAGCTCAGGCCCCCAGAAACCGCCACAATTGGATTCTGCCCATAAGCCGGTCAGCGGCGATTTTCCACAAACCACAAATCGTCCTACCGAAGGACCGGCAGTACCGGAAAGCGGTCCATTCAGGATAAGCAAAGGCGCTTCTGGCGCAAACGGGTCGAGTTCCTTGGTCAGTGAATCGAATAGGATGCGCGCCGCGAGTGAGGCGCCGCCCAGGTAATCCCGTTCCCATTCAGGCGGAATAATGTAGGACCCTATTTGCTGTGAAGTGAGATTAATAGTAAGGATTGGCTGCATACGCAAATTATAACCTGACAGATACAACCAACTGCAAAATTAAAAAAGTCCGGGCAAAATTGCCCGGACCAGCCTGTCTGTAAAACAAAATTACGGCGATTACAAAATTTCCGTGGTAATTTCGCGGGCACAGCGCACAAAATCCAGCACAGTTGGCACATTACGCATCATGACTGCCATATTCCCTTTAACATCCAGCTTGCGGGTCAGCATGGCTTGCATAGGGTCAAGCTCACCCTTCAGCACTTTAGCAAAATTCACATAACCGGCTTTAAGAGTAAATGCAGGTGTATGACTCGCAGCTTCAGAAACAATCTCTGTCCCGCGGCACTTGCCGTGCCATAAATCCAGATACATAATGATCTGTGTTTTCAAATTTCCTTCAGGCTCAATCAGAAAGTACATATCACCTTCCCAGTTTTTGCCAATTTGTGCATAGCGCTCGTCCATGTTTAGCTTTTCTTCAAATTTTTTAAGCCATTCTTCACTCGGAAACACAGCAGACATACACAGCTCCTTCAATATAATCAATAATATATTGTATCACGCCAACCTGCTAGGCATTGGCGAAGTGCTGTTTCTTGATTTCCAAATATCCCTGATTTATTATGGTAAATGGAAATCACTATTTTGGCCCTTGTAATTATTGAGCTGTTGTTCTATGCTTAAAAACTGATACAAAATATGCTTTTTCATAAGCGAATATTGTAGTATAAACACATGCGAAGCACCAGAAACGGCCCTGCTCGATAATCAAAGGAGAGAGACTATGAAGAAACTGTTTTTGCTAATGAGTTTCGTGGTAATTGCAAGTATGCTGCTGGCTGCATGCGGCACCGCCGCCACGCCCGCACCTGCGGCCGAATCCGCTCCGGCCGCCGCCAATGCCCTGCCTGACCTGGCTGGCAAGAAGGTTGTTGTCGCAGTGGAAAACGCCTATCCACCTTTTAACAACATTGATGCAACCACCAACAAAGGTGTCGGCTGGGATTATGACACCGTCACTGAAATCTGTAAGCGCCTCAACTGCGTAGTCGAATTCAAGCAGGCAGCCTGGGATGGCATTTTCCCGGCCATGCAGGCGGGAGAATACGATTGGCTGGCCGATGGGGTAACCTACACCGATGAACGCGCCAAGATCGTGGACTTCTCCACGCCTTATGTCACCGTCAGCCAGGTTGTTTTGACGCGCACCGATGAAACTCGCACACCTGAACAGATGAAAGCTGATGCTGCCGCCAAAATTGGCACTCAGATCGGCACCACCAATGAAATCGCCGCCAAGAAATATTTTGAAGGCAAGCAAATTCAATCCTTCGAAGACTTCGGCGCTTCCGTTCTTGCTCTGCTCGCCAATGATATCGATGGTGTGGTAATTGACTACATTAGCGCCCAGGGATATATGAACGATCCCGCCAACGCTGGCAAACTCAAGCTGGGCGGCGAAATCGCCACCGGCGAACAATTAGCCTTTGCCTTCCCGCCCAAAAGCGCTCTCAGAGACCAGGTTAATGCCGCTCTTGCCGCGATGGTCGCAGACGGAACAATGACAACCCTGAATAAAAAATGGGGTTTGTCCAAGTAATTTGAAAAGCCGTTTCTGAAAACCAACCGGATGGGAACTTTCAGTTCCCATCCGGTGTAGTACATCATTTCGGGAGGAATTGATGCAAACTTCCAGTGAAATGCCCAAACGTCCCGGCCTTATTCCCGGCTTTGACGCAGCAAAACTCCCCTGGTGGGCAATCCTTTTGGTTCTGGCCGGCCTCGCTATCAGCACGCTGATCATCACCAACGGAAATTACAATGACACCTTCCTCTTTCTTAAAGATGGCGTCATCACCACGCTCCGCATTACTTTCTTTTCATTCATTATCGCGACCACGTTAGGCCTTATCACCGGCCTATCGCGCGTTTCCAAAAACCCTATTCTTTTTAACATCTCAACACTCTATGTGGAAACCGTGCGAGGCATCCCACTTGTAGTGTTGCTGCTCTATATCGCTTTCGCGTTGGTACCGCTGTTTATTGATACGCTGGCAGCTCTGAATATCACTTTATCCATCCGGGATGTGCCGATGGAAGCGCGCGCGATTGTGGCCCTGGCAATTGGCTATGGCGCATATGAAGGCGAAGTCTTCCGGGCCGGCATCCAATCCATCGGACGCGGACAAATGGAAGCAGCTCGCGCACTGGGACTGAGCTATTTCCAGGCAATGCGCTTCGTGATCCTACCGCAGGCCGTGCGCCGCGTGCTGCCTCCCCTGGGTAATGACTTTATCTCACTGCTCAAAGACTCCTCGCTCGCCACCGTTCTGGCCGTTGACGAATTGACCCAGTTGGGCCGCATCCGCCGCGCCAGCACCTTTCGCGTGCTGGAGACCTTCAACGTGGTGGCCTTCCTGTACCTGGCCATGACTTTGCTACTCTCCAGCGCAGTGCGCTGGCTTGAAGAAAGGCTCAAAATCGCAGAATAAGGACTATAACAGCCCCCAAAATTTGGGGGCTGTAGTTATTTATGACTTTTAAATATAGAACGGGAAAAAACCAAGATGATCGTTATCTCAGATATGATGGGCACATTGACCACCGGTTCGCCAGTGCTGGGGTTGGTAGACTGGGTCCGGAAAAACCAGAGCAGTTTCCGCGCCAACCTGTTCATGGCAGGCATGGCACCGGGCTACTTGCTGGCAAAATGCGGCCTGATTGACTGGCAAAAGTGGGGACAGAACTTGATGGTGGACAGCCTGGGATTGGTACACGGCGCCACCCCGGAAGTCTTCGCTCAAGCTGCAAATTGGAGCGTGGAATATGACCTTTGGCCCAAACGCCGCGAGGATGTGATCGACCGCCTGCGCGCGCACAACGCCGCCGGGGCGCAAGTCTACATCGCCAGCAGCGTGGTTGAACCAGTTGCAGAGGCCTTCGCCCGGCGGATCGGCATAAAATACATCGGTACGCCCGTAAGATTTGAGGCGGGAAAAGTGCTTCTGGACGGCGAACTTGTGGCCTCTGAGAGGAAGATCGAAGAGGTACTCAGCAGGCTTGGGGTGCAGCGCGTAGACGTGGCCTACGGAGACACTATCATGGATGTACCCCTGCTAGAACACGCCAACCGCCCTGTGGCGGTCTTCCCGGATGCGAATCTGCGCAAGGTCGCGCGCGAACGCGGCTGGGAGATCATCGGCGACAGCTTAAGTTATCCATAAACCACATAATTTAACGTGAATAATGGATAACGATAACTTGCTATGCTGAGCGCCGTTTTTTAGCCTCTCCTGGCGGGCCATCTACGGATCCATTATTGACGTTATGTTAAGATACATACAATGAGTCAAAAGCTATACCAGGGCGGTTTTCCTCGTTTCAAAACAACTTGGATCTTTCTTCTATACCGGCTGTCCAAATGATAATAGGTCAGGCGAATGCTGATGCCCCCTAGATTATGCTGCCGGGCATACATATAGGCATAACACTGCGCCTGTGCCCAATGCAATAGGTTGTGCTCCTTGATCACCAGATCCAGGCTTAGCATAGTTGTTTTGATCTCTTCAATGATCACTGGCTCGTTACTGGCATATAAGCCATCGATCCGGCCGCGCACTTCCGCGGGCAGGTCTGCGTCTTCAGCCCGGTAGGCGATCTCCACTTCAGTTTCATAGCCTTCGGCGCGCGAGCGCTGTAATTGCTTGTGGCATTGTGTGTCGAGCTGGGCGCGATCGCGCCTTTGAAACCCACCTGGGCTCAAATCACCTGCCTGTAATACAAATTCCACCAGGCGTCGGACAGAAACCGCATGAGGTTGGCTTATTGCAGTCTGAGGAGCATGATCGGTGTGCATTTTCGCGGGTGATTCTAGCATGGGTTTGGGCATCCCCTATCTAACAAATGTCGCCACCAGTTCAATCGAAGCGCATAGATACAACCTGCCCAACCACCACACACGCGCCCGCCGCGATGGGCAGCTCGGCGGGATCAAATGGATCAATGCCTTGGTTTTTTGCAGGATTCGCATGCGTCTCCGGGGTGCTTCAGGGTGCGGAGCCTGGAAAAACTACAAGCTTGCAAGCTTTTTTATGTTTAATTAACCCAACCTTCGTATTGATTTTACGATGATTTACGTCTATAGCTCTTAAACTATA
>Ga0105047_10006618_pt1 | contig 19644 bp, 20 predicted proteins | sample MAT04_FD_78384 | JGI IMG/M metagenome (GOLD analysis project Ga0105047, IMG submission 78384) | Freshwater microbial communities from Lake Fryxell liftoff mats and glacier meltwater in Antarctica - MAT-04 (megahit assembly) | ecosystem: Environmental > Aquatic > Freshwater > Ice > Liftoff...
CTGCTGATGAAAGAGGTGATAGTGAAGACGATCAGTACTATGATAAAGAAGAAGCAATCAGTCCTGAAGAAACAAAGCTAAGAAAAGAAGAAGAAGATCTCTAAAACAATATTATTTCAAACAATGATAAGGCAGCTAACAGGAATATTTGTATGGAAGTTTCAATTTTAGCCATCTCGACAGCTGTTCCTTCCTTTGCCTTTTCTCAAAATGAAATCACGGATACAATCATCAAGATGCTTTCCGTTGATGTAGAGAAAGCTCAACTGATTCAAAAGCTTCATCAAAACTCGGCTATTCGTACACGCTATTCCGTCATATCGGATTTTAGAAAAAATCGTGAAGAATGGCATTTTTGGGGAGCTGGATTTCCAAAAAAGATTCCAGGTATGACCGAACGCAATGCTCTTTATAAAATTGAGGCTCCTAAGCTGGCTTGTGAAGCAGCAGAAAAAGCTTTAAAAAATTGGGGGGGAGATCGAAAAGAAATCACGCATGTCATTGCTGTTTCATGCACGGGATTAGTCGCACCCGGTATTGAATTCTCGATTATGCGCGGGTTAAATCTCCAATCAACGGTACAACGCCTAAGCATTAACTTTATGGGCTGTTTTGGGGCATTTAAAGGCCTAAGCGTAGCTCAATCATTCGCAAAAGAAAATTCGCAGCATCGCATATTAGTCGTTTGCACAGAGCTCTGTTCATTGCATTTTCAAGTTGAGCAAACGCTAGATAACATGATAGCTAATTCGCTTTTTTCAGATGGAGCTGCTGCGGTGATTGTGGGTGCAGAGCCCAAATCTGAAGAAACCTCGCTTTGGGAAATTTGCAATAAAGGCTCATTTGCTTTAGATAACACAATGGAAAAAATGACATGGGAAGCGGGTGACTATGGGTTTACTATCAAGCTTTCACACACAGTTCCGGTCATATTGGGGCGGGAAATCCATTCTTTTGTTCAAACTTTAGTAGATAAAGAATTCTGCACTGTTAACTGTGATTGGGCCATTCATCCCGGCGGTAAATCGATTATTCAAGTCGTTGAGAAAGCGTTAAAATTAAAAGAAGGTTCAGCAACAGCTTCTTGGGAAACACTGGCTAATTATGGAAATATGTCTAGTGCAACTTTTTTGTTTGTGTTAAATAGGTTGCTTGAACAAAAGAGCAATAAAAAATGGACGGTAGGTCTTGGTTTTGGTCCAGGTTTATCTGTAGAAGGAATTTTACTAAAAAGGTCATAGGCATGAAAACTTCTAAACGATCTTACCAACCTGAATTACTTGATTTAGGATCCTCTTTTTACTCTCCAAAAGAATACGGTGATTGTCTTCATCAATTGGGACGCATCGGCCGATTTTTAGGAGGCGATCGTGCTTCCGTTAAAACTTTTTCCAAGGTGCCTAAACCACAATCGATCTTAGATGTCGGGTGTGGGGGAGGTCAATTTACTATTCAGCTAGCCCGGCAATTCCCTAAAGCTCAAATTTTAGGAATTGATATTTCGCAAAAAGCGATTCAATTTGCTAAAAAAAGAAAGAAAGAAGCAAAAGTAAAAAATGCAAAATTTGAAGTTCCCTCTTCGACTACTTTATCTTATCCATCTAATAGTTTTGATGTCGTGACAGCAACGCTAGTTTGTCATCACATGAATGACACTGATTTGATCGATTTTTTAAAAAAATCTTATCAAGTCGCTAACAAACGTGTCATCATCAATGACCTCCATCGGCATTGGGTTCCTTATGTAGGTTTTGCGCTGATTGCAAAGCTTTTTTTTCCTAATCGTTTGATTTACCATGATGGTCTATTATCCATCAAAAAAGCTTTTAAAAGGAACGAATGGATCGATTACCTTCAGGCGGCAGACATTCCTTTAGAACATTGTTCAATTACCCGGCATTGGGGTTTTAGGTGGATCATCAATATCGATACTTCATTTAAGTTGGAAAAATGAAAGTCAAATTCCTGATTATTGGCGGAGGTGTTGCCGGTTTATGTGCCGCTATTCGATTAGCTGAACTGGGAGAGGAATCTGTATTAATTGAAGGAGGTTCATATCCTGCTCATAAAATTTGTGGGGAATTTTTATCTCCCGAATGCATGCATGTCCTTCACGATTGGAATATTTGTCCCCTACCTATTTCTGAAATGGTCTTAAAAACTTCGAATAATTATGTGAATTTTTCTTTTCCTTCTTCTGCCGGTGGCATGTCACACATTCAGTTAGATACTGCTTTAGCAGAACGCGCTTCTCAATATGGCGTGCAAATCAAAACAAATACTCAAGTCTGCTCTTTGATGCCTAAAAGATCTTCAAAAGAAAGTCACTTGATTCAATTAAGTAGTGGAGAAACCTTAGAAGCTTTGCAAGTGATTATTGCTACCGGCCGCATTCCAGGGTATAATATAAAGGCTCCTTTGATGTCTTATATCGGATTTAAAGCACATTTTAAGGATATAGCTTCTGATGGGATCTTAGAAATGTTTTCAATGCCGGGAGCTTATTTAGGTATCGCTCCTGTTGAAGGTCAAGCTTGTAATGTGGCCTGTTTGGCAGAATTAAAGCAAGTGCAAACATTTGCCGATCCTCAAGATTTTATAGAGAATCTGATCTCATTAAATTCGCATTTATATCAACGTCTGACTAAAGAAAATAATCTTTTCGAGAAATGGATGTTTGCAAAAGTTCCGGACTTTGGAATTAAGCAAACTCCCGATTGGTTAGACGCCTATTATATTGGTGATGCTGCAGCAACTATTCCGCCCGCTTGTGGAAATGGATTAGCACTCGCGATTTCTTCTGGAAGATTAGCTGCTGAATATGCGATAAATAAGCGATCTCAGGATTTTAAGAGAATCTGGAAGAAACGCTGCTCCTCTCAAATATTCTGGGGCAAACTTTTACATCGAGCGATGCTCAATCCCTGTTATCTGAATCCATTATTAAATCTAGCCGGGTTTTTCCCCATTCTAAGTAGAAAAACCTATCATTTCACTAGACGAGCAAGTTAGATAACTTGCTCTATCTTTAACTTAGCTCGACTTTGCAAATTTTTAGCTGCATCTTCCGAGAGAACCTTCCTCCGGCCAATTAAATTTCCCGCAAAAGGTAAAATACATCTTCCGTCGAAAATCAATACGCCCGAGTTTGGTTCTTCTCCGAAATATGCGGCTGTTTTCGCTTGTTCAATCGCGAGGCTTTGGCGCAGCCGAAATTCTCACTTTGAGCTAAGTCGAGTTATATACTCAACTTAGCTTGGGGAAAGCGCCGATTTTAATCAGCATTTTCAGTAAGGTGAGTTTAAAATGGAAAAGTGTAAATAAATTTCAACATCTGCTAAAGATATGTATAGTGTATGATTAAAAATTTTTAGTGGAGATTAGCGATGCAAAACCTGTCAGCTCGAGTTCCAATTATTGTACTCTGTTTATTTTTTTCAGCTGGTTCTTTAACCGCTGTTACTCAGCAGGAAAAAATTAATCGAGAGAATAAATTAATTTATGAACAATTAGAACACAAAGCCCAAGAAGAACGACTGAAACACAAACGCTTAGAGAATAAATATGAAGAACGCAGGCTAAAAGATAAACGGTTGGAAGATAAGAGAGAACAAGATCGCTTAGATCAAAAACATCGTGAAGATGAATCAGAAGAGCAAGGTGCAGAGCGCATACGATTGGAAAATAGGCGAGAAGATGAAAGAGCGAATCGAATCAAAGATGAAGAAAGAAGGCGTCAAAAAAAAATAGATGAGAAAAGATGGGAAAGAGAGCATGGTCGTTAATCACTCATAATGAAAGCACTGTCAATCTTATTTGAAAGTGCTTTTTCAATTCGAACTTTATTGAAGATTTTTTCTATTTTTAATAAAGTTTATTTTCTAACATAATGAAAAGAGCTGCTTTTTCACTTTCCGTCACTTGATCAGATGAGAATAGAGCGAATAACTCGCTAAGTGAGTTTTGCAATTTTTCTACATCACTAGCTAGTTTGTCTTCTGAAAGAGAAGCAATTTCCATCGATTCAATAGAGGCAAAGTCTCTTTCAGTCGGCTCGATTTCATTTAATTTGAAACGATAAGATTCTAGTTCATCTTGGAAGGATCTTCGAATGTTTTCTAAGGCTAATGAACTTTTTTTAGCTATCATTTGAGAAGTCGACGACTTTTTATTCTGCGCTACAGAAAAGTTTATCCTGTGTAACGAGTCATTTCTATCGAAATCCTCTTCCTTGAGTTGCTGACGATAAGCTGTCCAATACTCTCTATCTACTTGGAAAGCAGCTAAAGTCATGAGTAGATGTGGATGAATGTTATTCACGGAAATAGCTGCCATATCCTCAATTTTAATTACCCAATTACTTTTTAAACGTAAAAAAGGACGTTCAATTGTTGCAATTGTATGCCCATCAAAAGGGTCGGAGATTGTAAATTTAGTGTTCCAAAAATTCAAAACAGCTTCACCAAGGATTCTTTGATTCGGTGAAATAATGGTGAATGTAGGAAAAAACCATGTCAACTCTTCTTTAACTATTCCTAATGAGTTGGAATTGTAATCTGTGACATCAAAAATGGTTAAAAGACTAAAAAATCTCATTCTAGCACTCGCTAGTAAGTTTTCTTGCATATCTAATAATTGATATTGATGGACTAAAGAAAATATTTTTCTATGTACAGTTCCTAACACTTCGGTTTTAGATTTAATATCAAATGTCGTTGTTAATGAAATCCATCTTTCTGTAACCGTAAACTCATCCGGCAAAGCATTGTGTGCGAAGCCGCTTGAGTAAAGAAAAAAGCAAAGAGTGGTTAATAACGGTCCAATAAACTTTTTAAACATATTAAACCTTTTTTGTGTGATAGATTATTAAAGAGCCTGTACTTAAGACTAAGCGATGTTATCAGGTAAGTCTCTTATTAGTCAATTTTTAGAGAGTGAAGATTTTATTAAGGAGACTTAAACTCGACTTTACAATTTTTTTTAGAAATTTCGAATTGCACGGTCGCGTTGATAATGCCTTTCAATGCCATTAGCGACTTCCTCTGGATTATCCGTAATTTGAAATAAATCGAAATCTTCGGGTGAGATACAGCCATGCGCTAACATGGTTTTTTCAATCCATTTTAACATTTCAACCCAATATTCTTTTCCCATTAAGTAAATAGGAAAAGCTTTAATTTTTTTAGTTTGTATTAATGTTAAAGCTTCAAATAGCTCATCTAAAGTTCCAAATCCTCCCGGTAAAAAAACATAGCCCTGTGCATAGCGGATAAACATCACTTTCCGTACAAAAAAATAACGGAAACTTAATCTATATTTCGTATCGATGAAGCGATTGGGTTCAGATTCAAAAGGCAGATCGATTGCTAAACCACAAGAATTGCCTTTAGCTTCTTGAGCACCTCGATTCGCAGCCTCCATGATGCCTGGTCCACCACCTGTAATAATGGCAAAGCCTTTTCTGGAAATATGTTGAGCAACTTCGACAGCTAAATTATAATAAAGAGAATCCGGAGGTAGCTTGGCCGATCCAAAAATCGAAACAGAAGGGCCAATATTGGTCATGTTTTCAAAACCTTCTACAAATTCGGAAAGAATGCGAAAGACTCGCCATGAGTCGTGAGTAAAAAGAGCTGCTTCATCATGATCATCTTTTGTTACCAAATCGCCTCCATTTAAACTCATACATCCGATCTTATCTTAGAGGGTGTTTAAAAAATCCCAATGGCTATATTTGAGATGATTTTTCCAGCGGTTACCATGCCGATTCCCGAGCCATATTGTTTAATATTGCTCAAGAATCGACATCGTAACCGCTGCAAAAAACACTCAAATCTAGGAAATTCGGATTTTTTAAACACCCTCTTAGGGAAATAAATCTATCCGCTGATCGAACCTGAATGAGTTTTATTTATGGTTCTTGAATTTTTTTTTGAAACATTGTTCCAAAGATTTTTTCCATGCGCGTCATTTTCATTTGCTTGGTCGGGTTCCCGTTTGCAACTTCATGGAGGTTTTCTATGGCAATGAAAGCATTCGCATCTTCACTCAAAATCAATTCTTTTAATCCAGCTAATTGAAGTCGTTCTGCAATGACATATAAAATTTCTCTTTCATCCCCAGAAAATCCTCCTCGTCCATACATGATCGTTAGGCCTAAGCCTAGTTTGTAAACAATAGCATCAGCAATTGCTTTTGATTTGGCTGAGATGATTAAAACAGATTTTGTTTCATCCAAACCGACAATGACCGAGTCCATGACTTTGATGACCACCATATAAGCAATTAAAGATAAAAGAGGAGGGTGCCAATCTTGAAAAACAAAACCTGCTGCTCCGAAAACAAAAATATTACAGGCCAATACAACTTGACCGACGGTAAAACCCAAACGACGATTGAGAATAATTCCTAAAATTTCGGTACCATCCAAACAGCCGCCTTCGCGGATAATCAAACCGATTCCAATTCCTAATATCGCTCCGCCCACGACTACAACTTCTAACGTATCTCCATGAAATTCCATCGGCATAAAAGCAGGAATCAAAATCATAAATGCTGAAAAGACAAAAGTAGCCACTAACATGTGGATGACGAAAAATTTGCCGATGGATCGATAAGCTAAAATAATAAAAGGAATGTTGAACAAGATGTTTAGATAAGGAATAACGGATTTGCCGAATGCTGCTCCAAAAATCATTGCTATCCCTACCACACCACCATCAAAAAGTTTATTTGGAATAAAAAAAACTTCAAGGGCAAACGCGGCTAGAAAAGCACCAAGCAGCATCCAAAAATAGGACATAACCTGATAAATAATAGCTTTTTTTGGAGAAATTGAAAGATGCATAAAGAAATCTCAATGTGAAATAAAACATATTCGTTCTTAACGAATGAAAAATCGATTGAAGTGGAAAATCTATCAAAGAAGTGAAGGAAAAACGTTATCAATAATATAACGCGGGAGACGGGGTTCGAACCCGCAACTTCCGGCGTGACAAGCCGGTGCTCTAACCAATTGAACTACTCCCGCAGTTTTGCTTAATATGGGCGCAAAAGGACTCGAACCTATGACCACCTGTGTGTAAGACAGGAGCTCTACCAACTGAGCTATACGCCCCCTTTGCAAAACAAGGCCAGATTGTATAAATTGTGGAATTTTAATGCAATAGCAAATTGTAAAAATTTCTAAAAAAAATTGTTTTTTCTTTTTTTTTTCGTGATTAAATTTTTCTATATGCTCCATAACGTATTTAGGAAGGGGTGTTGAAAAAAAATAGGCGAAAATATTCTACTGTTTATAAAGGGCTTGTTTTCAAAATCATCTCGGATTCAGTAATTCCGATTTTGCAAACAGGCTTTTGGGGAACGGATAAGTTGCCCAACATGCGGCAATCCCAATCATCATTAGGTAAAGCCCGGGCGCTCCGCTCCATTCCATTGTTCGATAAAGCCAAAGACAAATCGGGGAACTTGATGCACCGATCAACTGAGAACCGAGAGTGGTGCCAAATGAAACGATAAGATAGCGATGCGGAGGAGGAACTTTCTCCATAGACCAGGCGTAATAGGGCGCTGCAAAAGCAATTCCCGGTATAATTATTGCCAGCCTAATGATAATGACGTGAATGATCGAGGCATTTTCCAGTAATAAAAATAAAGGAACGGCTCCTAATACCGAACAAACAGCCCCCAAAAACATCATGCGTTCTTTTCCAAACTTATACGATAAATATCCAAAACAAGGCAAAAGCAGCATGTCAACTACCAATAGTAATGTATTGACTTCCATTACTCGGGTTTTAGAAATCGTCGTAATCAAAGGGATATAACCATTCATTAATGTAAAACCCAAGTAATAAGTCGTATAGGAAAACCCGGACGCTAAAATGATAGATAGCAAAGTCCTGCGATGTTCGATTAAGGTTTGCACCCAACCCACGGATTTCGCCGTAGGTTGTAGAGTGAATTCGGTTGTATCTTCTGACATTAAACGTAAAATCAACCCGGGTACAGCTGTAATTCCCCCCACCCAAAACAAAATGCGCCAATTTTCTGCCACTAACCCTTGGCCACTCATCCACGTGACTAATCCGGAAGCCACCAAGATCCCGCCGATAGAACTGATATCGTAAAAACTACTGAATAGACCCCTTTTTAATACAGGCGTATGTTCAAGGACAAAGATGGCTCCGCCCACTGATTCACCAGCTGCAAAAAAGGCTTGTAGCATTCTACCGATTGCTAAAAGTAAGGGGGCGCAAATCCCTATCTCTTCATAGACCGGAATTGATCCCATTCCCATAGAGACAAGTGCCATTCCTAACAATGAGTAAAAAAGAGCTTGTCTACGACCAAAGCGATCTCCGATCCGTCCAAAAAATAATGAGCCTAAAGGGCGAGTGAAGAAACCAAGGGGAAGCATCCCATAAGTTAATATAAGAGCTGTAAAAGGATCTGTATCGACAAAAAAAAGTGGTGCTATAAAAGGAGCTAGAAGTCCAAAAAGAGCATTGTCATAATGCTCTAAAAAATTACCGATTGCACCGACAAGACGATTGCGAAGAGCTGTAGAATTCATTTTTTTTACCTGTAAAAAAGAATAAAAAAAAATTTACAGGATTGTTTTAAAATTTGCAAACAGTGATTATTATTCTTTAGATAGGTAGGTTAATGAACAGACGGATTCGATTTTTTTATAGCGTTCTTATCGGGATGATTTTTTTAACGGGTTGTAGTCAATCTTCTTTAGATGATTACAGGGAAGAAGGTGTGGTGATCACTTATTCACTGATAAAAGAACTCCATAAAATAAAAAACCGCCAACAGTTACTTGAATCTTCTGCAAAATTGGAAGGTTTATTCAATGAATTGGTTGATGTCATGATAGCGGCTCAAGAGTTTAAGCAAAAAAATATGACTGGAGAGGAAAGTCATCACAAAGTTCACCTTGAAATAAGCGACGGATTGAGAATTGAATTGACTCGCTTATATCAAATCGAGGGATCTCGTCAAATCATTGAAAAGTATGAAGAACACGCCATGCAACGCTTAGATTTATATGAAAAAAAAGTAAGTTCTCAAAAAACCTAAATTTTCTTGATTTAGTTTTTTCCTTAATTTACTCTTTATCTTTAAATTTACACTTTGTCTTTAACTCGACTTTTTAGGGATGCATGAACTCAAATAATAAAGACCAGCCATTAATTATCATTTTTTTAGGTCCTCCAGGATCTGGTAAAGGGACTCAGGCTCAGCGTTTGGCACAAATTTATCAAATTCCGCATATTTCGACGGGAGACATCTTTAGGGAACATATTAAGCATTCGACTTCTATCGGCAAAAAAGTCCGAGAAGTGATTCAGGCGGGACAACTCATATCTGATGGAATGGTGTTGGAGATGATCGAAGAGAGAATCAAACTTAATGATTGTAAAAATGGATTTGTTTTAGATGGCTTTCCTAGAACTGTCGTTCAAGCCGAAGAATTTTTCAAATTTTTTGATGCTCAAGCTATGATTCTAGTTCTTTGTTTGGAAGTTGCCGATGAATTAATTATTGAAAGAGCTGAAGGACGGTTGGTTTGCAAGCAATGCAGTGCGATTTATAACAAAGAAGCTCCTCCTGCTATCGAAGGGATTTGTGATAAATGTCAAGGCGAAGTCTATCGTCGACCTGATGATAAGCCTGAGGTGGTGAAAGAAAGGCTCGAAGTTTACCACTCGCAGACTCAACCTTTAGTGCAGTATTTTGATGAAAAAAAAATACTGACTTCTTTTGAAGGTGATCAGCCTCGCGATGCTGTTCATGCAGAGTTGAAAAAGTACATCGATCAACGAATTCGTTAGAGCCTGTTGTCAAAAATGTAGTATTCGGATTTTTTAAACACCCTTTTAATTCGACTGCTTTTGCACCAGAAGGTGTCGATTCTTTCTGATAAACTCTTTTGCCATACCTTTTGAGAATATTTGAAATTTTTTTAAGTCGCTCACTTGATATAAATGCAGCTTATTTAAATTTTCTTGAACTTGATTAAATAAAGCTTGTCTGTGGCTAATCCTTTCTTTTTCGCCACAGCTTGCGTCCAATTCCAATTTTTCAGAACCGGCGATATTGGGAAGCAAACCGATTTCCCAATAATTCGGTAAGTACCAGATCGAGAATTTCGCCAACCCTTCAATAGCCCCATCACTATCCTGTAATGATGAGCCAAAAATTGAATATAGCTTTGTTTCTAGATTTTCATATAAACCATTTGCATGCTGATCAAGAGATGTGGAAGAGCCGATTTTTTGGTGAAGCTGATGGTGGATTTGTTCTTTTAACTGATTGAAATGCGTAATTAAATCTAAGCGATTTGTTGTCCATGTGATAGCTAAGGCTTGATCAATAATATTCAGCAGCTCTTCATAAGACTTTTTACTATCGGTTAAAACTTTTTCGATTTGAGCTAAAGTGCTGTATGTGAGGTCTTCATTAACGATTGCTTCAATCATTTGATAAATATTTAAAATTTCAACTTCCTTCTCATGGCAAAGCTTTTCACAGGCATGCATGCAAAGCGTGATTTGATGTTGGAGCGGCTCGGTAAAGCTTTCTTGTTTTAAAACAAGCAATTGCTTTGGTGTGATCCTATTTAACGCCTGTTGAAACAAATCGGGCGTAAAGCCTACTAGTAGTGGAGAAAATCTTTCAGAGGGTAGTTCTTGCATTGAAATAGAGTCGAGGAGATTTAGAAATTGATGTAAAGACAGCCCTTTACCGATCGCTTCTAAACGCAGCGGTTCTTTAATATTAAAAATGAGAGCCTTTAGCCTTTCAAATGCGTCGCTATGTTCTTGAGCTTGCAGTAAATAAATGCAGCTCGTTAATTGTTGTGTAGAAAAATGAGGGATTTCAGTTAAAAACACTTTAAGAGGAGCATCTAACAAAATAGCCTCAAAGCTATGCTGGGAATATTTCATATAAAAAATAGGGGTTTAAGTTGAGTATATTTATCGTTTTTAGCAAATGTAAAGTATTAAAACTATCCCTTTTTTTCATATAACGGAGTTTTTCCGATTAACTCGACTGATTTTTTTTGCGGAATATCTACGCGCTAACTATAGTAAATTTTAATTAATGGAGCCGAGTAATGAAAAAATCTATCAAACGCATTGCGATTACTGGAGGAGCGGGTCAAATTGCTTATCAATTTTTATTCAGATTGGCCAACGGAGAGCTTTTTGGCAAGGATCAACCTATTGCTTTGCAAATTCTTGAAGTTCCGGAGGCTTTAAAAGCTCTAGAAGGAGTCAAGATGGAGCTAGAGGATTGCGCATCATCTTTAATAGCCTCAATCAGGTTGACTTCTGATCCGATTGAAGGATTTCAAGATATCGATTACGCCTTATTAATTGGAGCTAAACCGCGTGGTCCAGGTATGGAGCGTAAAGATTTACTTAATGATAACGGGAAGATTTTCGTTCAACAGGGAAAAGCTTTGAATGAATCTGCGAAGTCTGACGCCAAGATTATTGTAGTGGGCAACCCATGTAATACGAACTGTCTAATAGCTTTGCATCATGCTCCGAGATTGAATCCCGATAACTTTTACGCTATGATGAGACTAGATCAAAATCGAGCAACCTCTTTTCTGGCTAATAAAGCAGGAAAACCGGTAAATGAAGTTTCAAATGTAACAATTTGGGGAAATCATTCTTCGACTCAAGTCCCTGATTTTTATCATGCTTGTATCGAAGGTAAGCCGGTCGCTGCAGTCATCGATGATACGGAATGGTTAGAAAACGAGTTCATACAACTTGTGCGCAAGAGGGGTGCTGCTATCATCGAAGCAAGAGGGAAATCGTCGGCAGCTTCAGCAGCTCAGGCTTTAATTGATAGCATACAAGATATTGAACATCCCACTAAGTCGAAAAATTGGTACTCGATTGCTAAAATGAGTCATGCAAATTTCTATGGAATAGCCGATGATTTGATTTTTTCTTTTCCGAGTCGTACGAATGCTAAAGGATTAGTTGAAATCGTGCCAAACTTAGAACTTAATCATTTTCTAAAAACGAACATTGAGCTGAGCGAAAGAGAGCTACTCGAAGAAAGAGATTTAATCAAACACTTGCTTAAAGAATAGGAGCTGAATATGGGCGAAGTATTATTCACCGTTACTGATGAAAATCTAGAAACGGGCATGAGAGGATATCCGGTCGGATATTGTACGACTTCTACAGTTGATCCTTACAAAGGGCTATTTTATGTCGGTCATCCCGTTTCAGAAATGAGCCATTGGGAACCGGAACAAGTGATTTATCTTCTTTTCTACGGCAAAGAAGGAAGCAAAGAGGAGGTCGATCAATTTAAAGCAGAATTAGTCAAACGGTCTCGATGCTCTCCCGATTTAATTAAACACATTCAAGCACTTCCTCGAGAGGGTCATCCTATGAAACTGTTTTCAATTGCCTTGCTTCTAGCAGGGATATTTGAAGGCACGAATAATTATCGTGAAGACAGTTTGAATTTGATTGCCAAAGTTCCGGAAATTACAGCGACTTTGATTAATTATCACGCAGGTTGGGGAAAGACGAAACCCTCGCATCCCGAGTTAGGCTACATGGAAAATTTTACGCAAATGTTAAACGTTCCGCATGCTAATTTTCAGGAACTCACACAGGTTTTTAAATTTTTTAATATTTTACATTATGATCATGGCGGAGGAAATTTATCTGCATTTGTAGGGAAAGCAGTTGCATCGGGTTTAGAGGATCTCTATGGCTCCATTTGTGGAGCAATGTGTGCTTTAGCGGGTCCTCGTCATGGAAAAGCGAATCAAGATTGTTTAGTGTTCGTTCAAGAACTATTAAGAGAAGTAGGGGATAAAGCAGACGCTGTCAAAGTCGAACAATTGATTAGAAAAAAATTAGACAATCGCGAGTTAGTTTACGGTTTCGGTCATGCGGTGTTAAGAGTGGAAGATGCTCGTGCAACGTTACTGTATGAATTTGCTCAAAAGCATTATTCTCAACATCATTTAGTGAAGATGGCATTATTATTACGAGAAGCAGGTTCAAAAGTATTAAAAGAAAACCCTAAAATAGCAGATCCTTATGCTAATGTAGATGCTATTTCTGGCATTTTACTAACAGCCGCAGGTTTTCCTTATCCCGAATATTTTACAGTATTATTCGGATTAGCCAGGGTAGTTGGAATCTCTAGGCAAATCGTTTATGAAAGAGAAGAGGCACGCGAAGGCAAGGGGACACCCATCGTACGCCCTAAATACTTTTATAAGTAAACCTTTTAGAGTGTTCCTCCGGCTAATTAAAATACCTCTTCTGTCGAAAATTAATACGCCTGAGTTTGGCTCTCTCGGGAATACGCACCCAAAATTTTGCAAAGTCGAGATAATGATAGAATAATTTATTCGTTAAGTTTATTATTACCATTCGATCAATAACATTAAGAAGAAAAACTATGAACTTTCATTCACTTTCTTTTATTTTTAATCGTGCCTTATCCCATATTTTTTCCAAAAAGAAATGCTTAGTTGTTTTTTGCATTCTAGCTCTAAGCGGATTATTAGTCGTTTTTTTTCGCGGATTAGCGGTTAATGCAGGGGAGTGGGTTAAGCTTAGTCTGACCTTTTTGCCTATTTTTCTTTGTACAGGAATTCTATTATCGATGGGCATTTATCTTATTCGTATTTATCATGATGAAGTTAAAAACCGTGAAATTAGCTTTTTGCAGACTTTATCGAAATCTTGGGAAATGATCATCGGTTCATCATATTTTACCATTCCAATTATTTTGAGTTATTTGGTTCTGTGGGTATTGCTTGGAATTTTTGTTCTATTAAGCGAAATCCCGATTTTAGGTGAATTTTTTAATGTTATTCTCTCGTTTGCCCCGTTTCTCATCCATCTTGCAAGTTTAGTATTATGCATTCTTAGTTTGGTGATTTTGTTCATTGTCGCTCCGATTATCGCTTTAAAAGGTTTGAATAGAGAAATTGTTTTTCAATCGACTCTTAAACGATTGGAAAATAATCCGTTTGCTAATATCTTATTAGGAATTTTAGCTATATTGCCTTCCCTGTTTATTGTAGGACTTTTAACCTTGGCCGCCATGCTAACCGGTTCTATTTGTTTAGAATGCAATAACACCCTACAAACAGTCTTGAAATGGTTTTTTATTATGGTACCTTTCACAGCGTGTCTTACGCCGGGCGTCATTTTTTTCTTTAATTTTGCGGCTGAATCCCATGTCATGATGCAAAAAGAACAGCGAGATGCAGAATAATTAAAATTCCATTCTTTGATTTTTTCTATATCTCGACTTTGCAAAATTTTAACATCCCCTTTGGGAGAGAGGCAAACTTCAGCGTAATGAATTTAGTAGGAAGAGGGTTTTCACCCCTTCCTACTCGATTCATTTAGCTGAAGGAAGCTTCTCTCAGAAGGGGATGTCAAAATTTTGCAAAGTCGAGTATATTTAAAATTATTGAGATTTTATTTAACAAACCAAATCATGATTCTCTTTGAATAGAAAAAAAAGTTTAAGATGGCCCTCTCGGGTAAAAAGTGCAAGTAACACGCGATCTTTTTACTTCGAGCGGTACCGAGTATAAATGGTTTCAACGAGTTCTCTTGCCATCAATGCATGATAAAGCAAACCTTTTGATCCCATTCCGGTTAGAATCCAACTATTATTATGAACTTGTTTGAAAAAGGGCAAATGAGTCGGGCTAACCGCCCTTAACCCTGCATAGACCTTAACGATTTGAGAGTCTCCTAAAGCGGGTAGGATATGCAACGCTTTAGGTAATATTTCTTGCAAGGCGGTTTTTAAATCGACAGCTGCATTTTCAAAATTTTTTTCATAACTAGCTCCTACTAAGCAGGTATTACTTAAAGGTTTCATGACAATATAAGCATGCGAGTTTACGGCACAGGGTAATCGAGGTAATGAATGGGGCCAGCTTAATTCTAAAATTTGACCTTTTACGATTTTTAAGGGAATACGTTCGATTCCTTGAAGCGATGTGCTAAGTGCTCCCGCTGTAATAATCACAATTGAAAAATGGTCTAATTCCGAGAGTGAAGAGAAGTGACGTTGTTGAAATTTTGCACCTTTTACTTCACAAGCTAGCCACAAACCTTTAAGATACTTCGCGCAATACACTGTTAAACCTTTTTTAATCCACAGAGCAGGCGAGCTAATGCATCCTTTGATCATTTGCCCGCATTCATTTTCATCGAGCCAAGCCACATGAGGATCTAAAAGAGCAGGACTTTTTTGGAAATCGATTTGCTGTTTGGGTGTTCCCGCTAAACGCAAAATCCCGCAATCACTCGCCGTTACCGGACTCTCTAAAGCATGTGCCGCCACCGATAGTAACTGAACGGTTGCTTCAAATCCTTCTGGTCCCCTCCAATTTAGCTTGGCATGCGCCCCCGCATAAGGATGTAAGAGACCGGCAGCTATGCCGGAGGCACCTGCCCCGATTCCTTTAGAATCAAATACCGTGACCTCTAAGTGAGGGAAAAGTGGAAATTGATTGAGAAAATTCCAAGCTACGGCTAATCCGCAAAAACCTGCTCCAATGATTGCAACTTTCATGTTCGTTTTGTGCCTTTGCCTTTATTATCAAAAAGAGTATAGTCGCTATTTAAAAATGATTCAATGTGAATGACTCTTATTAAGAGAGCTTGAAGATGAAAAAACAGATTAAACAACTTATCGTTGTTCTTGCAGCAGCCGTCTCAGGCGGCTTTCTATTAACGGTACTCATGATCATGTTTTATGGACCTTCCGGAAATTACATAGCGGGACAAACAATTCTTTCCCCGCAAGTCATTGAAAGAATCAGTTTTAATGATACTCATCCTGTCACGGGGAAAACTGTTAATTTTGTTTTTGACCATAACGAATTTGTTTATTTTGATTATTTGAGAGGAGATTGGCGGCAACAAGAAGTCTCTTTAAAAGAGTATGATCAATTTTACCGATTCATTTCTGCGGATAAAAGTTTAGAAAAAGTGTCTGAAGAGGTCTTTCAATTGTTTCAAAAGCCTTCTCCTATCGCTTTAATCACATCCATTCGTACCGACAACTCTCCCGCTGCAAAAATTTTTCAAGTCATTCAACTGACTAAAGAGAATTATTTTCGAGTTAAGCTTCATGGTCAAGAAGATGAGGGGAAATGGGCTTATTTTTATCATCCAGACCTGTTTAAAACTACCATGACCCTTTTTACAACGGGATAAATCAATGAAAGGAAAGCTCACTTTTATAGGTACCGGCGCCTCGATGGGTGTTCCTATCATAGGCTGTCAATGCGAAGTGTGTTGTTCTTTAAATCCGCATAATCAGCGTCTGCGTCCTTCTGCTTTAATGCAAATGGAAAATAAGAAGTTCTTGATAGATATCGGGCCCGATTTTAGGCAGCAAGCCCTTCGCTATCAAATTCATGCCTTGGATGGACTTATTTTAACTCATGCTCATCACGATCACACTGCCGGTTTGGATGATATCCGACCGCTTTATTATAACAGAAAAGAGCCCCTTCCCATTTTACTTTCAGATGACACAGCTTTTGACATTCAAAAGCGTTTCGATTATCTCTTTGTCGCTAATCCTTATTTAGTCGGAAATCGCTCTAAGTTAGATTTACATTTACTCCCGAATGATAAAAATGAGACTCGTTTCGAAGGGATTGATGTTCATTATGTGAATTATGAACAGGGTCAAATGAAGGTAAACGGGTTCCAGTTTGGATCGCTTGCTTATCTTTCCGATATTAAAGATTTCAATGAATCCATTTTCGAGAAACTTCAAGGTATAAAAACACTGATAATTAGTGCTCTACGTTTCACGCCTTCTCCAATGCATCTTTCTGTGGATGAAGCCATAGATTTTGCAGGACGTATAGAGGCTGAAAAAGTTTGGATAACACATATCTCACATGATTTAGATCATGAGAAAACAAATGCTTATTTGCCGCCGCATGTCCGTTTGGCTCATGATGGCTTAACTATTGATTTTGGATAAAAGGATTATGGAAGAGACGAAAATAAATCAAGATTTGCATGAAAACTTTCAAGTTAAACGCGCTTTATTAATAGCCGTGTATCAAGGAGCACAACAAAAAGCGATTTGTGAAGAGCATTTGACCGAATTAGCTTTGCTTGTCAAAACCTATGGTAAAGAAGCTGTGCATAGCGAAGCATGCCCCCTTAGGAAATTCGATGCTTCAACATTTTTAACTAAAGGTAAGCTCGAAGAATTAGTTCAAAAAGCTGAAGAATTAAAAGTCGATGCTGTGATTTTTGACGATGAAATTACGCCTGCACAGCAGAGAAACTTAGAAGCTGCCTTTAAAATCCCTGTTATGGATCGAACAGAAATTATTTTGGGCGTTTTCGCGCAACGTGCGCAAACAAAAGAAGCTAAGCTTCAAATTGAATTGGCAAAAATTAAATATGAAGCCCCACGTTTGAAAAGGCTTTGGACGCATTTGTCAAGACAAGCAGGGACTTCTGGTTCAGGTGGTTCCGGAGGGGGGGGCGGCTACTTAAAAGGGGAAGGCGAGAAGCAAATAGAAATCGATAGACGTATTCTAAAGCGGAAGGTCAGTTATTTGCAAGATCAATTGGAAGAGGTTAAAGCCTATCGAGAGACGCAACGTCAATCTCGCGTGCGTTCTGAAATCGCTGTTTTTGCGATCATCGGTTATACCAATGCCGGCAAATCCACTTTGTTAAATGCTCTAACCGATGCAGGGGTCTTTGTTGAAGATAAATTATTTGCCACATTGGATACGACGACACGTAAATTTACACTCAAGAACAATCAAGATATTTTATTGATCGACACGGTAGGTTTTATTCGTAAACTTCCGCATCTACTAGTAGCAGCTTTTAAAAGTACTCTTGAAGAAGCGTTGGAGGCCGATATTTTGCTGCATCTTGTCGATGCAAGTCATCCTATGGCCGAAGAGCAAGCGACGACGACTCATGAAGTTTTAAGAGAGTTGAATGCCGGGGCTAAACCGATCATTACCGTATTGAATAAGATAGATCGATGTGAGCATCCTGCTATGATTCACCGATTAAGAATGAGTTACCCGAAAAATGTCCTGATCTCTGCACTGCATCATCAAGGATTTGATGAATTGCAAGAGATGATGATTCATGAATTAAGTTGCCGACGTCAATTGATTGAATTGCGTATTCCGCAAAGCGAATATGCCGTCGTGAGCGAAATTATGCGCTTAGGTCATATTATTACTCAGGAATATGAAGAGAATGACATCTTATTAAAAGTCGACCTACCTCTTAATTTAACGAATAAAGTCAAAAAATATCAAATTCCAGAAAGTTGAAATGGAAAATTACTCGATAAGCGATTTACCTAAAGAAGATAGACCGCGTGAGCGATTGGTGCGTCATGGTTCAGAATCTTTATCGACTTCGGAGTTAATCGCCTTGATTTTGGGAAGTGGTTCTAAATCTAAGCCTGTTTTACAATTAGCCCAAGACATTATCGTTAAATTTGGAGGCTTACAGCAATTAGTAGAAGCCACTCTTGCTGAAATGTTAGAGATCAAAGGTGTGGGATTAGCGAAAGCGCTTCAATTAAAAGCAGCTTTAAGTTTAGGTTTAAGAGCTTCAAAGCACACTATTCAAGCTAAATATCGTATCGAACATCCTATGCATGCCTATCATTTGATCAAAGACGGCATCGAGTTTCAAAAACGCGAGCATTTTATTGTCATTTTACAAGACATAAAAGGTTATGTGATTTGCCATGAAGTTGTGTCCATTGGAACCTTATCACAAACAATTGTCCATCCACGCGAGGTCTTTTATCCGGCGATCAGGCATAAAGCCGCCGGTGTGATTGTTGCGCATAATCATCCAAGTGGCGATCCTACGCCTTCTTTTCAAGATATTGAACTGACTAAAACTTTATTAGAAGCGAGCCAAATAATTGGCATACCTTTGAATGACCATCTCATAATAGGCCACCAGTGCTATATTTCGCTGCGTCAGAAAGGCGGAGTTTTTTCATGAAGTAAAAATGCATAAAAATGAAGTAACCGGTTGACAATACTTCGTTAAAATGTTAATTTGGTTGTTCCCCCTAGCCCAGGTGGTGAAATTGGTAGACACTCCAGATTTAGGTTCTGGTGCCGTAAGGTGTGTAGGTTCGAGTCCTATCCTGGGCATATCTTCGGACACTTTCCCGCAAGGGAAGTGTCCTTTATAATTTTAAAAGGTTCTCGCAGTCTTGCGGAGAGCTTTTTATCTTTCAATTCCAAGTTCTGAAAGCGGTAATAATTTCGTCAAATATTTGCAAAGAATTAGGCTTGAGGGTGAATTGCGGAGAGTGTTTGTTGAGAAATCTTCAACTGCAAAAATTCTTTTTCGTGGTATTCGCATAATATCGAGTTATCTGCCCTCAATCAATACGTTAGAGCCAGTAAAGCAAATTGATAAGCTTGATTTTATTGAAGGAAGCTTTAGACAATTAAGATAAAAAAAGCCTGGACTTCTTAGCTCGACTTTGCAAATTTTTGATTGCATATTCCAGAGAGAACCAAACTCCGGCGTATTAATTTTCGACAGAAGAGGTATTTTACCTCTTCCGAGA
>Ga0105047_10006619_pt1 | contig 19642 bp, 21 predicted proteins | sample MAT04_FD_78384 | JGI IMG/M metagenome (GOLD analysis project Ga0105047, IMG submission 78384) | Freshwater microbial communities from Lake Fryxell liftoff mats and glacier meltwater in Antarctica - MAT-04 (megahit assembly) | ecosystem: Environmental > Aquatic > Freshwater > Ice > Liftoff...
AGGCGCGGTGCCACCTCAGGGCAGGCGTTCGAGCGCGCGCTGGTACACCGGGTCGTGCATCAAGTCGTCCCAGCCCAAGGGCGGCAGCTGCGGCAGCAAAGCCAGGCGGCGGTGTTCGCTGTCGGGGTCGGGGTGCCACTGTCCGTCGCGCGCCGCGCGTGTCAGGCCCTCGAGCAATTCGTCCACCGACTTGCCATCGTCAACCAGGGTCTGGTTGCACAGCAGCACCATGTCACAGCCGGCGTTCAGCGCGACTGTGGCGGCTTCGGTGTAGCTGAGCGTGGCGCCTTCGAGCTGGCGCGCGCCAACCATGCTGAGGTCGTCGCTGAAGATGGCCCCGGTGAAGGCAAACTGGCCACGCAGGATCTCTTTCAACCAGCGTTCGGAAAACCCCGCCGGGCGGCTATCGACCTTGGGGTAGATGACATGGGCGGGCATCACGCCGCTGAGCGTGGTCGACAGCCATTCATAGGGTTTGGCGTCGTCAGCCAGGATGGCTTTGAGGCTGCGTTTGTCCACCGGCACGGCGACGTGGCTGTCGGCCTTGACAAAGCCGTGCCCGGGAAAATGCTTGCCGCAATTGCCCATGCCGCCCAGCAACAGACCGTGCATGACGCTCTTGGCCAACAGGCTGGCCACACGCGCGTCGCGGTGGAAAGCGCGGTCGCCGATCACGCTGCTGTCGCCGTGGTCCAGGTCCAGCACCGGAGTGAAGCTGTGGTCCAGGCCGCAGGCGCGCAGCTCTGCCGCCAGCACATGGCCGCAGGCGGTGGCAGCGTCGGTGGCGGCGAGCGGGTCCTTCATCCATAACTCGCCGAGTGCACGCATGGCCGGCACGGAAGTGAAGCCGTCGGTGCGAAAACGCTGCACACGGCCGCCTTCATGGTCCACACAGATCAGCAGGTCCGGGCGCAGTGCCTTGATCTCGGCGTTGAGCGCGGTCATCTGCCGCCGATCAACCCAATGCCGCGCAAAGTGCACCAGGCCACCGGTCAGTGGGTGCTGGATTCGCCGACGGTCCTCAGCCGTCAGCGCGGGGCCGGCAATGTCCAGCACAACCGGGGCGTGGAGGGGCATCGGCATCGGCATCGACGTCGGCGTCGGCGTCGGCAAAGGCTTGGGAGTCGGCTTGGGTTTGGGCATCGGGATAACTCTTCAACTGAGTTGACAAAGGTTGGTTTCGACGACCACGAATGAAGCCGCGTAGTCGCCTTCGTCAGTCACGGTGACATGCGCCACCAGACCGCGCTCGTCGAACCAGATCTTCAGCGCACCCGACAAGTGCACTTGCGGCTTGCCGCTGGGGTGGTTCAACACCTGGCAGGCGCGCCAGGCCATGGGGCTGCGAATGCCCAGGCCGATGGCTTTGGAAAACGCTTCCTTGGCCGAAAACCGCGTGGCCAGGAAGCGCAGGCCACGCACTTCAGCGCGGGCACGGCGGGCGTGGAACAGGCTCAGCTCGTCGGGGCCCAGCACCCGTTCAGCAAAGCGCTCACCCCGCCGGGCCAGCGTGGCGGCGATGCGGCGCACATCGCACAGGTCGGTGCCGATGCCGTAGATCATGCGGCGGCGCTTGTGGCAGCGCTTGTGGCGGCGCTCGTCAGGGCATGGGCCTGGGCCTGGCGGATGCAACGCAGGTAGGCGCGCACGGCCTCGGTCAGGCCCAGCTCAAGGGCATCCGCCACCAAGGCGTGGCCGATGGAGACTTCCAGCACATCGGGCACATTGCGCAGGAAGTCGGTCAGGTTGCTGCGGCTCAAGTCATGGCCGGCATTCACGCCCAGCCCCAATGCCTGTGCGGCGGCAGCACCGGCCCCAAAACGTGCGGCTTGGTGTTTTTGTTCAGGCTTGCCGTGGGCGGCGGCATAAGGCTCGGTGTAGAGCTCGATGCGCTCAGCGCCGACCGCGCGCACCAGCGCCATCGCGACGGGGTCGGGGTCCATGAACAGGCTCACGCGCACGCCCAGGGCGCGGCACTCGGCCACCAGCGGCGCCAGGCGGTGTCCGTCGGTGCTCAAGTCCCAGCCGTGGTCGCTGGTGAACTGGCCTTCAACATCCGGCACAAACGTGGCCTGGTGCGGGCGGTGCTGGCGGATGAAAGGCATCAGGTTCTGGAACGGGTTGCCTTCGATGTTGAACTCCGCCAGTGGCCAGTCTTTCAACAGCGCGGCCAGGTCGGCTACATCGTGCGCGCGGATGTGTCGCCCATCGGGCCGGGGGTGAACGGTGATGCCCTGCGCCCCGGCTTGCAGGCACCAGCGCGCAGCGTCGACCACGCTGGGAATACCCAGCTGCCGGGTGTTGCGCAGCAAGGCCACTTTGTTGACGTTGACCGACAGCGCGGTGCCGGTGGCATGCGGTGCGGCGTGAGCCTCGGGGGCCATCAAGGGGTTCATGCAGGCGGACGTCAAACGACGGCGGTGGACTTCGTGGGATGGCGGCTCGCGGCGGGCGGCATCGCGCGCCCAGGTTCGAGCAGCTTTTGCAAGTCCAGACCCACATGGCGCGTGCGCAACTGGATGTTGCCCAAATGATATTGGAGCAAAGCCCGCAACGGTGCGCGCAGGGCTGTGGTGGCGCCGCTGCACGCGGCGCGCACAGCGGCAGCGCTGCCGTGCTGAACAGCGGCGTGCAGCGCCTGCCACACCGCGCCCGGGGCGCCGTTTTTTGGGCTGGGCACCAGGCCATTTTCAGCGAGCAGGGTGTAGGTCGACTCGGGCTGCACGGGCTGTGCGGTCTGTGTGACCATGGTCAGGTCGGGCAGCCAACCCAGCTCGCGCAGCAGCAGCAACTCAAACGCCCGCAGCGTGGCAGCTTCATCGGCGCCGCTGGCCAGGGCTTCGAGGGTACCGGCATAGACGTCAAACAGCACGGGGTGCGGGTCTTGACGCGCCAGCAGTTTGAGCAGCAACTCGTTGACGTAGAAACCCGGCAGCATCGCCGCGGCTTTGAGCAAGGGCGCGCCGCCGGCCCATTCCGCAGTGCGCAGGTTCAGGACCTCGGTGCTGTCGTCTTTGGGCGGCTTGCCCAGTTGCACCGTGATCGCCTGAAAGGGCAGCAGTACCGCGCGCTGTGTGGAGGTGGGCCGCTTGGCACCTTTGGCGGCGACGACGACGCGGCCGAGGTTGCGGATGAACAGCTCGACGATCAGGCTGGTCTCGCTCCAGTCGTGGCTGTGCAGAACATAGGCGAGCAATGGCACGCTGCCCCGCCCGGCGCCGGGCCGCCCCAAGGCGGGCGACTCCCGAGGGCCCGCAAGGGACCTCTTCAGGTCCTTGGGGGCGACGCGCAGCGTCTTGGGGCCGTCATCAGTCGTAGCCATAACTGCGCAGGTGCGCTTCGTCGTCGGCCCAGCCAGAACGCACCTTCACCCAGATCTCCAGGAAGACTTTGGCATCCATCAAGCGCTCAAGCTCTTGGCGGGCCTCGCTGCCGATGCGCTTCAAGCGCTCGCCACCTTCGCCGATGATCATGCCCTTGTGGGCCTCGCGCTCCACAACGATGGCCGCGCTGATGCGACGCAGATTGCCTTCTTCTTCGAACTTCTCGATCACCACCGTGCTGGTGTAGGGCAATTCGTCACCGGTCAGGCGAAAGAGCTTTTCGCGGACGATTTCACTGGCCAGAAAGCGGTCGTTGCGATCGGTCAGCGCGTCTTCTTCGTGCAGCCAGGGTTGCTGCGGCAAGTACGGCTCGATGATCTTGAACAAGCGCTCGACGTCAGCCTCGCGGGTGGCCGACATCGGCACGAACTCGGCAAAGGCGTGGCGCTCCTGCATCGTCTTCAGCCACGGCAAGACGTCTTGGCGGCGCGGCAAGGCATCCAGCTTGTTGGCCACCAGCACGGCGGGTTTGCCGGCAGGCAACAGGCTCAGCACCTTGGCATCGGGCTGGCCGAAGCGGCCGGCCTCCACCACAAACAGCACCACATCCACGTCAGACAACGACGACAGCACCGTGCGGTTGAGGTTGCGGTTGAGTGCTGCCGCGTGTTTGAGCTGAAAGCCCGGCGTGTCAACAAAGATGAACTGCGAACCGCCCAGCGTGCGGATGCCGGTGATGCGGTGGCGCGTGGTCTGCGCCTTGTTCGAGGTGATGCTGATCTTCTGCCCGACCAAGGCGTTGAGCAAGGTGCTCTTGCCGACGTTGGGCCGCCCGACGATGGCCACGAGGCCGCAGCGTTTGGAGGCCGCCGCGGCGGGGGCTGCGAGGGCTCCGGGTTCGGCGGGTTCGACGAGTTCGGCGGGTTCGCCAGATTCGGCGGATTCAGTTTGGGTGTGGGGTGTCATCAGGACCGCAACGGGCCACCGGGTTTGTCACTGGCTTTGAGCGCGGCCAGCAGTCGCCGCGCGGCATCTTGTTCGGCAATGCGCCGCGAGCGGCCTTCGCCACGTTCAGACAAGCCCAACGCCGGCACGGTACACGCCACCTCGAAGGTTTGGGCATGGGCCTGGCCGCGTGTGGCCACGATCGTGTAGTTCGGCACCGCAAAGCGCCGCGCCTGCAGCCATTCCTGCAACTCGGTCTTGGCGTCCTTGCTCCAGCTCTCGGCCTCGGTGGCGGCAATGACATCTCCAAACACGGCCTTGACCAGTGCTGCCGCCGGCTCAAAACCGCCGTCGATGTAGACCGCACCGATCAGCGCCTCCACCGCGTCGGCCAGCATCGACGGGCGCTGCGCGCCGCCGCCACGGGCTTCGCCGTCGGACAGGCGAAGCAGTTGTGGCAAGTCCCACTGCAGCGCCACGCGGTGCAGGCTGTCTTCGCGCACCAGGTGGGCTCGCACGCGGGTCAGGTCGCCTTCGTCGCTGCCTTGGAAGTGTTGGAACAGCAGGCTCGACACCGCCAGGTTCAGCACCGCATCACCCAGAAATTCCAGCCGCTCGTTGTGGTCGGCACCAAAACTGCGGTGGGTGAGCGCGCGCACGAGCAGCGCAGCATCAGCGAAGTGGTAACCCAGCCGCTTTTGCAGCACGGCAAAGGGAGACGGTGGCGCGGCCAAAGCAGTGACAGGTTGAAGCAAGGCGGTGGAACAAGCGCGGGCTGGGACTCGGGCGGCGGCTATTTGGAGCGGCCCCTGTATTTGATGACGATATACACCGGCTCGACGATCGGCACCTCTTTGTCGTATGCAAAAGCCACCACCACCTTGTCGTTTTCTTTGGTGATGATCAGATCCTTGCCGCTGACAGAGGTGATGGTGTATTCGACGTCCTTTTGCCGATCAAAGGCTTGCCGCACCTCGGCCACAGTCTGCGGCGACCCGGCGGCAATGGTGTTGACCGCTCGTTGAATGGTCATGAACTCGTTCACGGTGGGAACCGTGCGCAGCAGCACATACGCCACAAACGAGATCGTCACACCCCAGAACAACAGCCCGAACAGAGTGACACCCCGTGACAGGTGGGCCGTGGGGCTGAAGCGGTGGCAGTTGGCGGTCATGGGGTGGTGTCTCCAATACGAAGCGTGCTGGGCAAATCGATTCAGTTGAAAGCGCCAATGCGCCCCAGATCGCCAAAGTTCATCCACACGAAGAAGGCCCGGCCGACGATGTTGGCGTCAGGCACAAAGCCCCAGTAACGCGAATCTTCAGAGTTGTCGCGGTTGTCGCCCATCACGAAGTAGTGCCCGGCCGGCACCTTGCAGGTAAAGCCTTCAGACGTGTAGGTGCAGTTCTCGCCCTGGGGGAAAGTGCCGGCGCGCGCGCCGTAGCTCGGGGCCCGCTTGGGATCCACCAGCAGCTTGTGCTTGACCTCGCCCAGCTTCTCGGTGAACTGCGGGAAATAGCGCAGCTGCGTGTCGTCATAGAAGTCGGCCAGGGTCTCGGTGACCACCGGTTGGCCATTGACGCTGAGCCTCTGGTTGCTGTAGCTGACGACATCACCGGGCGTGCCAACGACCCGCTTGATGTAATCCATGCGCGAGTCAACCGGGTAGCGAAAAACCATCACGTCGCCGCGCTTGACCGGGTTGTTGTCGACGATCTTCTTGTTGATCACGGGCAGGCGAATGCCATAGTGGAATTTATTGACCAGGATAAGGTCGCCGACGAGCAAGGTGGGGATCATCGAGCCCGAGGGAATCTTGAAGGGCTCGAACAGAAACGAGCGCAGCAGGAACACCACCAGGATCACCGGGAACAGGCCCGCCGTCCAGTCCAGCCACCACGGTTGCATCAGCAGCTTTTGGCGTGCGACTTCAATATCGCCGTCAACCTTCTCGATGCCCAGCTTGGCCAGGCCGGCGCGACGGGCGGCGTCGTTTTTCAACAGTTCGTTGGACGCCGCCTCGCGGGCGGGTAAAAAACGAAAGCGCTCTGCCAGCCAGTACACCAGGGTGACCAGGGTCAGGATGAACAGCAGCAGCGAAAAGTTGCCGGTCCAAAAACCCAGGAACCAGCCGCCAAGGTAGACAACCAGGATGCCGTACAAGCCGGCGGTCAGTGTTGAGATCACAGGGTTCAGTTGTCCACTTGAAGGATTGCCAGGAAGGCCTCTTGCGGCACTTCGACTGAGCCGATTTGTTTCATGCGCTTTTTGCCGGCCTTCTGCTTTTCGAGCAGTTTCTTCTTGCGCGTGATGTCGCCGCCGTAGCATTTTGCCAGCACGTTTTTGCGCAGGGCCTTGATGTTCTCGCGCGAGATGATGTTGGCGCCGATGGCCGCCTGAATGGCCACGTCGTACATCTGGCGCGGAATGATCTCGCGCATCTTGGCCGCCACCTGGCGCGCCCGGTACTGGCTTTGGCTGCGATGCACGATCAGGCTCAAGGCGTCGATGCGGTCGCCGTTGATCAGCATGTCGACCTTCACCACATCGGCGTTGCGGTACTCCTTGAACTCGTAGTCCATGCTGGCATAACCGCGGCTGACGCTTTTGAGCTTGTCAAAGAAGTCCAGCACGATCTCGGCCAGCGGCATCTCATAGGTCAGCATCACCTGGCGGCCGTGGTAGGCCATGTTCATCTGCACGCCGCGTTTTTCGTTGGCCAGCGTCATCACCGGGCCCACGCAGTCCTGCGGCATGAACAGGTGCACGGTGACGATGGGCTCGCGGATTTCTTCGACGCGGCCCTGATCAGGCATCTTGCTGGGGTTCTCGATCTCGATCACCTCACCGTCCACACCGCCCAGCAACACCTGGTAGACAACGCTGGGCGCGGTGGTGATCAAGTCCTGGTCGAACTCGCGCTCCAGTCGTTCTTGCACGATCTCCATGTGCAACAGCCCCAGGAAGCCGCAGCGAAAACCAAAGCCCAGGGCCTGGCTCACCTCCGGCTCGAAGCGCAGCGAGCTGTCGTTCAGCTTGAGTTTGTCCAGCGCGTCGCGCAGTTGGTCGTACTCGCTGGCCTCGGTCGGGTACAGACCGGCAAAGACCTGCGGCTTGATTTCCTTGAAGCCGGGCAAGGCCTCCGTCGCCGGGCCCAGGTTGTTGGGCAGCTTTTTCTCCAGCGTCAGCGTGTCGCCCACCTTGGCCGCATGCAGCTCCTTGATGCCACTGATGATGAAACCCACCTCACCCGCCTTGAGCGTGTCGCGCGGCTCGCTCTTGGGCGCGAACACACCCATGCTGTCGATGCCATAAGTGGTGTTGGTGGCCATCATGCGGATGCGCTCGCCCTTGCTGAGCGAACCATCCACCACGCGCACCAGCATCACCACGCCGACGTAGGTGTCGAACCAGCTGTCAACGATCATCGCCCGCGGCGGCGCATTCGGGTTGCCGCGCGGTGCGGGCATGCGGTGAATGACGGCTTCGATGATCTCGTCGATGCCCATGCCGGTTTTGGCCGAACACGGAATGGCGTCCGTGGCGTCGATGCCGATGACGTCTTCGATCTCTTGTCTGGCGTTCTCCGGGTCGGCTTGTGGCAGGTCCATCTTGTTGAGCACGGGCACCACTTCAACACCGAGGTCCAGCGCGGTGTAGCAGTTGGCGACCGTCTGGGCTTCAACTCCTTGTGACGCGTCGACGACGAGCAACGCGCCTTCGCAGGCGCTGAGCGAGCGGCTCACTTCATAGGAGAAGTCAACGTGGCCAGGCGTGTCAATGAGGTTGAGCTGGTAAACCTGGCCGTTGCGGGCGGTGTACTGCAGCGCGGCGGTCTGCGCTTTGATGGTGATGCCGCGCTCGCGCTCGATGTCCATCGAGTCGAGCACTTGCGCTTCCATTTCGCGGTCGGAGAGGCCGCCACAACGTTGAATGATGCGGTCGGCCAGCGTGCTCTTGCCGTGGTCGATGTGGGCAATGATGGAGAAGTTGCGGATGTGCTTCATGAACTCAATTTGCGCGCGTCAATCGCTGAACCGACGGCCGCGCTGCGACTGCGTAGACGGCTCATACCGAGCAGCGATTTGCAGCCGCCACGGTGCAGGTCGGAAGGGCCGTCGGAAGGATGTCTCGAGAGCAAAAAAAAGGCGCGTCCAAAATGGTGACGCGCCTTCCAACAGAACGTTTGGCAACTGCTTGTTGGGGGTTCATTCTAACCAGAACGATCGGCCGGGAACCCGCGCCAATGCTGGATTTCGGGCCGTTGCCAGGCACCAACAGAGAAAACTTATCCACAGATTATCTACAGTTTCAATACGGGCTCGGACGGTGACACGGGCAAGATTTGTGAGTGCTCGCTACCTGCTCAATTCACGGGTAAAGACCACTGAATCAGCCGTCATTCTAGGTTCAGAGCGACGGAATGCCCGACGACTGAAAAGTGAAGTGATCAGCCACTAACTCAGCGTCGATTCGGGTGCAACAAAACAACGCGCAAAGGGCTCGCCCACTTTCCGCTATGCGGAAAGACCCGCCCTCCAGCTCAGGCTATCAAGTGCGCTTGTGTGACGAATTCTGCCGCCCGCAGGCCGTTCCAGGCCGAAGCCCCTGGTCAGCGGTTGGGTCGGATCACGTAGTAATTGGTCCACTCACCGCGCCGCGCCAGCACGCTGATGCCCTTGGACTTTTCAGCCTTGGCTGAGAGTGCAGCGAACTGTTTGCTGTCGGTGACCTCGGTGTTGTCCAGCGACAAGATCACATCACCTTCGCGAAGGCCAGCGCGCGCAGCAGCACCGTCAACCACGTCGACACGAACACCATTGCGCACCCCCAGCTCCTTCTTCTTCGCGTCGCTGAGGTCTGACACCGTCAAACCGATGGCGCTTTTCGCGCTGGGCACAGCGGCTCCTGGCTCGGCTGGAGTCTGCCGTGCCGTGCGCTCGGGCTCCAACTCGACCACGCCGACAACGATGTCGCGCGTGGCGCCACGCCTGAATACTTGCAACGTGGCCTTGCTGCCCGGTTTGACCCCGCCGATCAGGCGCGGCAGATCGGCCGACTTCTCGACCAGCTTGCCATCGACCTTGACAACGATGTCGCCCGCTTCAACACCAGCCTTGTCGGCCGGGCCATCCTTTTCGACGCTTTGCACCAAAGCACCCGTGGGCCTGCCCAAACCAATGGTCTCGGCCACCTCTTTGCTGACCGGTGCAATCGCCACGCCGATGCGGCCACGGATCACCCGCCCGGTGCTGCGCAGTTGTTCGGCCACGCGCACGGCTTCGTCGATCGGAATGGCAAAGCTGATGCCCTGGAAACCGCCCGAACGGCTGTAGATCTGCGAGTTGATGCCCACAACCTCGCCGCGCATGTTCAGCAGCGGCCCGCCCGAGTTGCCCGGGTTGATGGCCACGTCGGTTTGAATCAGCGGCAGGAAGTCACCGGTGTCGCGCTGCTTGGCGCTGACGATGCCGGCCGTGACGGTGTTCTCCAGACCAAACGGCGAGCCGATGGCCATGACCCATTCGCCGACTTTCAAGCGGCTGACGTCGCCGATCTTCACAAACGGCAAGCCGCTGGCGTCGACCTTCACCACCGCCACGTCGCTGCGCCGGTCCGTACCAATGATCCTGGCCTTGAGTTCGCGGTTGTCGGTGAGTGTGACGATGACCTCCTCAGCGCCCGTGACCACATGGGCATTGGTCATGATGAAGCCGTCTGCGCTGAGGATGAAGCCCGAACCCACGCCACGTTGTTGCGGTTCTTCGTCGCCGCCGCGCGGATTGCCACCCCGGGGGCCGGGGCTGCGGTCTGGGCGGTTGGGCATGGGGATGCCAAAGCGGCGGAAAAACTCTTCGATTTTGGGGTCGACCTCCGGGTTGCCCGCTGTGGCAGCACCGCGACGCTCGGTGGTGCGGATGTTCACCACCATCGGGCTCATGCGCTCGGCAATCTCGGTGAAGTCGGGCAGCTGTGTGGCTGGGGCCGTTTGGGCAGCCACTGGCTGCAGCAGCGCGGTGAACAAGGCCGTGGCTGCCACCCCCAAGGCGAACGCTCGGCGCAAGGAGTTGGACACGTGAGTGGGCATCGGTGCAGAGCTTGAAAGACTGAACATGGTGCTGATGGGAGTAGTGACGAAGGGGGTGGTGAAGTCGGTGGCTGGCAATCGGGATCGAGACACTAACGACGACGTTCCAGGCTGTCAGCCAAGCGCCTGAGGGTGGCCGTTGGCACGTCGCCCACAGCAGTCAGCCAAAAGTCCTGCCGCCGCTGCATGAGGGTTGTCGTGGCACCCGACTGGGCCTGCCCGACCAATCGGTGCCGTCGCGCATCAAAGGGCTCGATGAACACCGACACATGGACCAAGCCGTCGGAAAACACCGCTTGCAGCACCGCTGCCGCGCTCGACGGCGGCAGTGATGGCGGCAGTGATGGCGGCAATGATGGCGGGGCGGTTTGCGCCGGCGCCAACTCCAGCATGCGCTTGACGCAGCCGCGCAAATTGAAACCGGCTACGGGGCGCGCCAAGACCCAGCCCTCGTCTTCGAGCTGCGTGCGTTGCTGTGTTGGCCGCACAACCTTGAAGCCGTCGATCTTTGCCGCGACCATTTGCGCCGAGACGGGCTGCGGCTTGATGCCAATCTCCACGTCAGAAAACGCCGTGGACTCCAACACCACGCGCTCGCTGCCCTGCCCCAGCACGTCGGCGCGCAGCATCAGTCCACTGGCCCGGTCAATCCAGAGCCGCTGGGCGTAGCGCAGCTCATCGCGCGGCTCGAGCACCAGCACGTCGACTTCGCGCCCGGCCACCCGCGATCGGCCTTCCTGCCTGAGCTGGTATTGGTCCAACAGACCGAGCTCCAACGCCTGCGGTGTGGCCTGCCAGCCGACCAGCGGCTCGCGCTTTTCCACCACCACCACCCGGGTCTGCAGCCACACCGTGTGCACGTCGGTGTTGTGCCGATAAACACGCTGCTGGCGGCCGTCCAGTGACTCCAGCTCTTCAAAGGTCTGGTCGCCCACGCAATAGTGCGCCACCCGCGAGCTCGACATCGAGCCGCCCACGCTCGACACCAGAGTGCCGCGGTAGTTGCTCGTATTGGCCGCGACGTGGATGCGCGTCAACCAGGCGCGTGCGTCGGCTGGTGACGCGGGCATGCTGGCGTCGACCGTACCGGCCGCACCGGCCGCACCGGCCGCACCGGCCGCATGGGCCCAACCGACAAGGCAGGCACTGGTTGCCATGACACAAGCCACACAAGCCACGCGAGTGACCCAGGATATCCGTGTTGCGCCAGTTCCCCACGGCGCCAGGCGCCAGCGCTCACTGCCCTGGATAGCCAGGGCCGACGCTGGCCCTTGCACAACTGGGATCACCGCGGCTCACCCGCCGGCAGCACCGCGTCCACCGTGCGCAACCCCGTCCCGGGCAAGGCCGTGGCACCACCGGCCCGTGTGGCACGGTGGGCATTCAGGTAAGCGTCAAGTTGAGCATCACGAATCATCATGGCGCCGGCTGACGAGGCTGCAGGCAAGGTCGGCACGGTTGCCAGCGTCAGGCCGGGTGACGCCGTTCGGTCAACTGCCAGCACCGCTGGCTGCGAGTCAAGCGCGGGCGAACCCGTCATCACCAGCAGCACCATCCCCGCAGCCACGGCCATCAACCCGGCCGCCAAGGCTGACGGCAAGCGCCAGCGCGCAACCTTCGCGGCGGCCCGAGGCTCCGTTACACCCGGCGCCAACGGCGCCAACAGCGGAGCAGAGAGCAACACCGGTTCGTGAATCAGGCGCTGGCGCAAGGCAGCCAAAAAGGCCCGGTCGTGGCCAGCCGCCTGGGCCAGCTCCTCGCTGCGCAGCACGTCGCCAATCAACTGGTAGTTGTGCCAAGCCCGGCGGGCGCTGGCGTGGTCGCGCCAAGCCTGGCAGCTTGCGCTCAGGCCGCTGCCGTCAAGCTCGCCGTCCATCAACGAGGACAGCGCGGCGCGTTGTTGCGTCGACGCCGGGTCCTCGTCAGGCAACTCGTCGAGAGATTCGGAATGGGACATGGGATGGTTTTCCTGCGGGGTTCGTTTTTTGTCTACTCAGCGTGGTCACGCGCTCGCCAGCGCTCACCAGCGCTCGCCGTCGCGGGTATCGAGCAAAGGCCGCAGCTTCAGCGCGATCGCCTCGCGGGCGCGAAAGATGCGCGAGCGCACCGTCCCGATGGGGCAATTCATGAAATCAGCAATCTCTTCATAGCTCAGGCCTTCGATTTCACGCAAGGTGATGGCCTGGCGAAGCTCTTCAGACAAGGCTTGGATGGCAGAGTTCACTGCCATTGCAATTTCCTTGCTGGCCAGCAGCGATTCGGGCGTCTCGCCGTCGCTGAGCTGGTTTTCGGCGCGGGGTGATTCTTCGCCGTCATCACCGCTGGCCATGGCACTTTCCAGCACCAGGGGGTCACGCTTGAAATCCGACAGCGCTTTTTTCGCCGAGTTCACCGCAATGCGGTACAGCCAGGTGTAGAACGCACTTTCACCGCGAAACTGCGGCAAGGCGCGGTAGGCCCGGATGAAGGTTTCTTGCGCAATGTCTTGCACCAAGTCACTGTCGCGCACCATCCGGCCAATCAGTCGCTCCACGCGACGTTGGTACTTCACCACCAGCATCTCAAAGGCCCGCATGTCTCCGGCCTTGACACGCTGCACCAGCAGCGCATCGGGGTCGGGGTTGATCATGGGCATGCCGGACCTGCGCTGATGTCGACCGCACGCCTGGGCTGGCCATACAGCGCCACGCGCAGGCCGTGCCAGGCCACGCCGGCTTCGCGCCGGCTCAGTCCAATCCAGGTTGAGCTGAACCGTGCACGCCGGTCTTGATCCGCAACACGGCTCAGCCGTATCAACAGCGTGTCAGCAAGGTCCAACATCAATTCGACGCGCATCACCTGGTCATTGGCGGTCCACCGCGCACCGTCCCAAACCAGCCACACGGCAAGCCGAGCGCTGGGCCGCCAGGCAAGCGCTGCACAACTGATCCCAACGCTGCAGCTCGCCAGCCACCCAGCAAGCTTGTCCGCCTGCAAGTGCGACAAGGCCCAGGCCACCCACACGGCCGCAGCCAGTCCCAACACCGCAGCCTGACACCCGTGCCAGCCTCGGCCGTGGCACAGCACGCTGACTGCCGGTGCATGCCGCATCAGGTGTTGCGGCTCAAACCCGACAGAAGATCAGCGTGCCGTTGGTACCGCCGAAACCAAAATTATTCTTCATGGCCACGTCAATCTTCATCGCCCGCGCTTCGTTGGCGCAGTAGTCCAGGTCGCAGGCCGGGTCCTGGTTGAAGATGTTGATGGTCGGCGGAGAGACCTGGTGGTGCACAGCCAGCACGCTGAACAACGACTCGATGCCGCCGGCACCGCCCAACAGGTGCCCGGTCATCGACTTGGTGGAGTTCACTACCAACTTCTTCGCGTGGTCACCAAAAGCGAGCTTGATAGCGTTGGTTTCGTTCAGGTCACCCAGCGGTGTGCTGGTGCCGTGGGCGTTCAGGTAATGCACCTCGGCGGCGTTCATGCGGGCATTGCGCAGCGCGGCTTGCATGGCCCGTTTTGGTCCGTCGACGTTGGGCGCGGTCATGTGGAATGCATCGGCGCCCATGCCGAACCCGGCAAGTTCAGCGTAAATCCTGGCGCCGCGCTGCTTGGCGTGTTCGAACTCTTCCAGCACCAGCACACCAGCACCCTCGCCCAACACAAAACCGTCGCGGTCGCGGTCCCATGGGCGACTGGCCGTGGCAGGGTTGTCATTGCGGGTGGACAGCGCACGCGCCGCGGCAAACCCGCCGATGCCCAAGGGCGAGACCGTGGCTTCGGCGCCGCCGGCAATCATCACGTCGGCGTCACCGTACTCAATCAAGCGGCCAGCCTCGCCGATGTTGTGCAGCCCCGTTGTGCAAGCCGTCACGATGGCCATGTTGGGGCCCTTGAAACCGTAGCGGATGGAGATGTGGCCAGAGATCATGTTGATGATCGAGGCCGGCACAAAGAACGGCGAAATCTTGCGCGGCCCGCGCGCGGCGTACTCGATCTGGGTTTCTTCGATCATCGGCAAACCGCCGATGCCCGAGCCGACCATGCAGCCAATGCGCTCGGCCACCGTGTCGTCCAAGGTGTCCCCGTGGGCCAAGCCGGCGTCCTGCACGGCCTGCATGGCAGCGGCCAGGCCATAGTGGATGAAGGTGTCCATGTGCCGGGCTTCCTTGGCCGACAGGTAGTCAGTCACCTGAAAGCCTTTGACCTCGCCCGCGAACTGGCAGGCGAATGCCGAAGCATCGAACTTGGTGATGTTGGCGATGCCTGTGCGGCCCGCCACCAGATTGTCCCAACCTTGCGCCACCGTGTTGCCAACCGGGCTGATCAAGCCCAGCCCGGTGACGACGACCCGCCGCCTGGTCATCTCAGCGGTCAGGCCTTTTGGTGGCCGACGGCGTAGTCAATGGCCAACTGCACGGTGGTGATCTTCTCGGCTTCTTCGTCTGGTATCTCGATGCTGAATTCGTCCTCCAGCGCCATCACCAGTTCTACGGTGTCGAGTGAATCAGCGCCGAGATCGGCCACAAAGGCCTTCTCGTTGGTGACGTCAGACTCGGGTACACCAAGTTGCTCGGCAATGATTTTTTTAACTCGGGCTTCGATATCGCTCATGGACTCCTCCGGGAGTGCGTTCAAGGAATTAGCCCCAAATTCTAGCGGCGGGGCTTGTGCCGGGTTCTGCTGGGTGCTGCCCGCCGTGGGCACTGCGCTCAAGTCATCAACATACCGCCATTGACATGCAGCTCGGTACCGGTGATGTAGCTGGCTTGCGCGCTGGCCAGGAAGGCTACCGCATGCGCCACCTCTTCAGGCCTGCCCAGCCGGCCCAACGGGATGCTGGTCAGGAGGGCGGCCTTGGCCGCCTCGGGCAAGCCGTCGGTCATGTCGGTGGCAATGAAGCCGGGTGCGACGCAATTGACGGTGATGTTGCGGCTGCCCAGTTCGCGTGCCAGGGCTCGCGTCAAACCGGCCACACCGGCTTTGGCTGCGGCGTAGTTGGCCTGGCCGGCGTTGCCACTGGCGCCGACCACCGAGGTGATGTTGATGATGCGGCCATAGCGCTGTTTCATCATGGTGCGCATGACCGCGCGGCTGGCGCGGAACACGGCCTTGAGGTTGGTGTCGATCACCGCGTCCCAGTCCTCGTCTTTCAACCGCGCCGCGAGCATGTCGCGGGTGATACCCGCGTTGTTGACGAGCACATGCAAGGCACCGTTTTCGGCGACGATGCCGTCAATCGCCGCTTGCAGCGCCACGCCGTCGGTGACGTTGAGCACGATGCCACGCCCGCCGTGTTCAGCCAAAGCTGCGGTGATGGCCTCGGCGCCGCCAGCACTGGTGGCCGTGCCGATCACCCGAAAACCAGCCGCAGCCAGCGTGCTGGCAATGGCCCGCCCAATCCCGCGTGACGCCCCCGTGACCAACGCGATCTGGGGTGGAGCGATTTCAATGCTTTGGGCGTTCAAGCGACAAGCTCCTTGGCCAGTTGCAGACTGATCGGGTCCATGACCGTGACGGTGGTGATGTCAGCGTCCACCCGCTTGACCAGACTCGCCAGCACCTTGCCGGGCCCGCACTCCAGCACATGCATCAGGCCACGCGCACGCAGTGCCTGCACCAGTTCCACCCAGCGCACGGGGCCAAAGGCCTGCCGGTACAAAGCGTCGCGGATGGCGTCGGGTTGGGTCGGCGAAGCGACGTCGACGTTGTTGATCACGGGAATCCTCGGCATGCGCATCGGCACGCCCGCCAGGCGTTCGCGCAGCTTTTCCGCCGCCGGTTTCATCAATGACGAATGAAACGGCGCCGACACGGGCAGCCACACGGTGCGTTTGGCGCCAGCCGCCTTCAACCGTTCACACGCCAGGTCAACGCCAGCTCTGCTGCCGGAGATGACGGTCTGTCTGGGGTCGTTGAAGTTGGCGGCTTCCACCACCAGGCCCAGTTCAGAGGCGACCGCCGCACAGGTGTCACGCACGAAGGCAGCGTCCAGACCCAGGATGGCTGCCATGCCACCCGTGCCCGCGGGAACGGCCTCTTGCATGGCCTGCGCGCGCAAGCGCACCAACGGCAAGGCGTCAGTCAGCGTCAACACGCCAGCCACCACCAAGGCGCTGTATTCACCCAGCGAGTGCCCCGCCACAGCCGCAGGCTCGGCGCCACCTTCGGCGCGCCAGGCACGGTAACAAGCCACGCCCGCCGCCAACATCACCGGCTGAGTGTTGGCGGTCAAGTCCAATGCCTCTTTGGGACCGGCGTGGATGAGCCGGCCGAGGTCTTCGTCCAGCACCTCCGAAGCTTCAGCCAAGGTCTGTTGCACCGCCAGGTGGCCACTGAAAGCATCGAGCATGCCCACACTGTGTGAGCCCTGGCCTGGGAAGACGAATGCGAAGGCGGTCATCGACTGAATGAATGGGTGAACGGGTGAACGGGTGAATGGGATGAAAACAAGCGAAGCATCCGACGTCGTTGGGCGACTTCCGCGCCCAAAGTGGTCGCCTTCAGAAGTCCAACAGAACCGCGCCCCAGGTGAAGCCGCCACCCACACCTTCGAGCATGACCGTGTCGCCACGTTTGATCTGCCCGCTCTTCACCGCCACATCCAAGGCCAGGGGCACCGAGGCGGCCGAGGTGTTGCCATGCTCGGCGACGGTGGACACGAGTTTTTCCAGCGGCAATTTCAACTTCCTGGCCGTGCTTTGCATGATGCGGATGTTGGCTTGGTGCGGGACCAGCCAGTCCAGGTCTGCTTCGCTGCGGCCGGCTTTGGCCAGCACGGCGCGCGCCGCACTCTCAAGCACGCCCACGGCCAACTTGAAGACCGCCGGGCCGTCCATCTTCAGCAGCGGGTCCCCCAGCACCTGACCCCCGGCCACGGTGCCCGGTGTGCACAAGATGCCAACGTGGCGTCCGTCAGCATGCAACTCGGTCGCCAGAATGCCCGGCGTGTCGCTGGCTTCGAGCACCACGGCACCGGCGCCGTCACCGAACAGCACACAGGTGGTGCGGTCGTTGAAGTCGAGGATGCGCGAAAACACCTCGGCACCCACCACCAGCGCGCAGCGCGCGCCGCCACTGCGCACCATGGCGTCGGCAACCGTCAGCGCGTAGACAAAGCCCGAACAGACGGCTTGCAAATCAAAAGCCGCGCAGCCGTGAACGCCCAGCTTGTTCTGCAGGATGCAGGCGGTGGACGGAAACACCATGTCCGGCGTGGACGTGGCCACGATGATGAGGTCGACCTCGTCAGCGCGGCGCCCCGCGGCTTCCAGCGCATCACGGCAAGCTGCCAGAGCCAGGTCGCTGCACACCACACCGTCGGCGGCAAAGTGCCGCGCGCGAATGCCCGTGCGCTCGACGATCCAGTCGTCGCTGGTTTCGACCTTGCGCCGGGCCAGCATGGCCACCATGTCCGCATTGCTCAAGCGCCGCGGCGGCAGGTGGCTGCCGGTGCCGGTGATGCGCGAATAAGCGGGAGTGGAAGCGGTGGCCGGGGGTGGGTTCATGCAGCGAGGTCAGCAGCACCGGCACCCACCGGGGCAGGCGACGACTGGTTCTGCAGCGTCAGCCCGATGCGGTCGTGCACTCGGTCCAGGAGCCGGTTGCGCGCGGCATCATAAGCTCGAGACAGAGCCTGCTCAAACGCAAAGGCATCGGCGCCGCCGTGGCTCTTGAACACCAGCCCGCGCAAGCCCAGCAGCGCCGCGCCGTTGTAGCGGCGGGGGTCGACACGGGCCTTGAAGCGTGCCAACACCGGTTTGGCCACAAACGCCGCCAACAGGCTGTAAGGGCCACGCGTGAATTCCTGGCGGATGAAGTCGCCCAACATCGAGGCCAGTCCCTCTGATGTTTTCAGCAGCACGTTGCCGACAAAGCCATCGCACACCACCACATCGACGGTGCCTTTGAAGATGTCATTGCCCTCGACATTGCCGTGGAAACGGATGGCACCCCGGTCGCCCGCCGCGCGCAGCAACTCGCCAGCCCGCTTGATGGTCTCACTGCCCTTAAGGGCTTCTTCGCCGATGTTGAGCAAGCCGACCGTCGGCTCTTCTTTGCCGTCGACCGCGGCCACCAGCGCACTGCCCATGACCGCGAACTGCAACAGGTGTTCGGGTGTGCAGTCAACGTTGGCGCCCAGGTCCAGCACCGTGGTGAAGCCATCGTGGCGGTGCGGCATGACGGTGGCGATGGCCGGCCGGTCGATACCCGGCACGGTGCGCAGGACGAACCGCGACACGGCCATCAAAGCGCCGGTGTTGCCGGCCGAGACACAGGCATGGGCAGCGGCAGCGGCAGGGGTCGGACGACCGGCTGCGCCTGTCCCGGTATCAGCACCGGGCTTGAGTTGGTTGATGGCCACGCGCATCGACGAATCGCGTTTCTTGCGCAAGGCCACCTCGATGGAGTCATCCATCGTCACCACTTCAGTGGCCAAAACTTGCACGCAACGCGGCCAACCCGAGGCCACCGCCAAAGCGGCGGCAGTGCCGACCAACAACAGTTCGGCCTGCGGGTGTTTGGCGAGGAACGCCCGGCAGGCGGGCAGTGTGACGGCCGCGCCATGGTCACCGCCCATGCAGTCCACGGCAATGCGCACGATACCCAGAGGGGCCAAGGCCGACGGCTGAGACACGGTGAGGGTCGGTCCTGTCAAAGCGCGATCACACAAACACGACGGACGACGTAAGCCCCATCGTCAGTGCAGCCGGACGTGCTTGGCCACCGGCTGCAAGGCAACAACCGTCAGGCGTCGGCCTTGGTCTTCAGGACCTTGCGGCCGCGGTAGAAACCGGTCGGGCTGATGTGGTGGCGCAGATGCACTTCACCCGTGGTCGGCTCAATGGCAGTGCCCGGCGCGGCCACGGCGTTGTGCGAGCGGTGCATGCCGCGCTTGGAAGGTGACTTTTTGTTCTGTTGAACGGCCATGAAGATCTCCTAGGGACAACGCCGCTCGGCATGCCAGGGCGGCTGCTCGGACAGCAGGCAAAACGAGTGGAAGGGCAGCGTATGGACAGCATCTGGATGCGGACTGAGCCGCTGGGAACATCCCGGGCACTCAAGCCGCTTCAAAGACATCAGATGCCCGACCGTAAAAGCCGGACGTCAGATGCCCGGCCCCAAAGGCGGACGTCAGGCAACCCGCCACAAAAGCCGGACGTCGGACGACCGCAGAAAAGCCCGCGAGTATAACTGTTCGCTCGCGTGAAACCCGGTTGGCTCGTGCGATACCCCCATCGGCACGCCGCCTCTTGGTGTCTCAATTCAGTTTGGCCCGCCCGCGCAGGACCGCCAGGGAAGC
>Ga0105047_10006620_pt1 | contig 19638 bp, 11 predicted proteins | sample MAT04_FD_78384 | JGI IMG/M metagenome (GOLD analysis project Ga0105047, IMG submission 78384) | Freshwater microbial communities from Lake Fryxell liftoff mats and glacier meltwater in Antarctica - MAT-04 (megahit assembly) | ecosystem: Environmental > Aquatic > Freshwater > Ice > Liftoff...
ACATCACCGAGGCCGACCTCACCCGCAACTACGCCACCAGCTGCGACCCACGCCTGAACTACGAGCAGAGCCTCGAGCTGGCCTTCTCACTGGCCAAACGCATGGGCCGCTAAGCGGCGGGCTACCCCTGCCTTTCAACCTTCCGGAACGCAGTTTTCCAACGGCCTTGCGGTTACCTCGCGCAATACAGCGTTTGATCCTGCCATCGGACCGAAGGCCCGACCCTCTTCCCCCATCGCTCATCGCTCACCCCTCATCGCTCGTCGCTGCTCCCCCTCCCCCTGTCGCTTGCGCGCCGCGCCACCCGCGGTAAGATGTCCACGGCGTCCACCCAGCGACGCACACCTGGAGCGCGTGGCATGGGCGGGCATGAAGCCTCGACAAACTCATCACCTGACCACCCCGCCAGCACGCAGGCCGGCCCGGGCTTCACGCACCTGCACCTGCATACAGAGTACAGCCTGCTCGACGGCGGCAACCGCATCGACAAGCTCATGGACCGCGTCAAGGCCCTCGGCATGAACGCCGTCGCCTGCACAGACCACGGCAACATGTTCGGCGCCGTCGCCTTCTACACCGCCGCCAAAGAACGCGGCATCAAGCCCATCCTCGGCGTTGAGGCCTATGTCGCGCCCGCCTCACGCCTCGACAAAGTCCACACCGGCGTCGCCGACGGCGGGTACCACCTCGTCCTGCTCGCTGAGAACAATACCGGCTGGCAGAACCTGCTCTACCTCTGCAGCGAGGCCTACCTCACGGGCTTCTACTACAAGCCACGCATCGACCGCGCACTGCTCGAACAGCACAACGCCGGGCTCATCGCCATCAACGGGCACCTGGGCAGCGAGATCGGCGAGCACCTCCTCGAGTACGACCGCTCCGCCGAGGCCCTGCACTGGGACCGCGCCGTCGAGAGCGCCCGCTGGCACGCGCGGACCTTCGCCGATGAAGGCACCGGCCCGCGCATGTTCGTTGAGCTTCAGCACCACGTCCGCGAGCAGATCGCCATCAACAAGCACCTGGTGCGCCTGGCCAAAGAGCTAAACCTCCCGCTGGTGTGCGACAACGACAGCCACTTCCTCCGCGCCGAGGATCACGACGCCCACGACACGCTCATCTGCATCAGCACCGCCAAGAACAAGAGCGACCCCGACCGCCTCATCTACGACAAAAACCTCTACGTCAAAGGCCCCGCACAGATGCGCGCGCTCTTCGAGCCCTACGGCGCCCCGGGCCTCGAAGCGCTCGACAACGTCCAGCGCATCGCCGACCGCTGCAATGTCACCCTCCCCATCGGCGCCAGCAACGCCCCGATGGTCCGCGTCAAGCGCGCCGATGAGCCCCTGCCCACCCACGACCAGCCCGAGTTCAACGCCGACCTCTCCGCCTGGTACAGCGCTTACTGCCAGCGCTTCGAGGTCGTCCCCTTCGCGCTCCCGCAAGACGCCACCGAGCAACAGAAGGCCGACCTCACCGCGCAGGCCAAGCTCGAGTGTGACCAGGCCCTACGCCTGCTCGCCGAGGGCGGCTACACCTGGCGCTACGGGCCCGCCCCAGCCAGCAGCACCGCTAACTCCGCCGCCAGCAGCAAAGAGCACACCGACCGCCGCGCACGCCTCGAGCGCGAGCTCAAGATCCTCGCCGACAAGGGCATCAGCGCCTACTTCCTGATCGTCTGGGACTTTGTCAACTGGGGCCGCCAGCGCGCCATCCCCGCCAACGCCCGTGGCTCGGGCGTGGGCACCATGGTCGGCTACGTGCTGGGCCTCTCCAACGCCTGCCCCGTCCGATACGGGCTGCTCTTTGAGCGCTTCACAGACCCCGACCGCTCCGAATTCCCCGATATCGATATCGACCTCTGCCAGGACGGCCGCGCCTCGGTCATCGGCTACGTCCGCGCCAAGTACGGGCACGTCGCGCAGATCATCACCTTCGGGACCCTCAAGGCCCGCGCCGCCGTCCGTGACGTCGGACGCGTCCTCGAAATGCCACTGCCCGAGGTCAACAAACTCGCCAAGCTCGTCCCCGAGCAGCTCGGCATCACCCTCGATAAAGCCCTCGAGCAAGAGGCCGACCTCAAGGCCCTCTACGACAGCGAGCCGCTGGTCAAACGCTGCATCGACAACGCCCGCGCCATCGAGGGCCAGGCCCGACACGCCAGCGTCCACGCCGCCGGCGTCATCGTCGCCACACGCCCGCTGCACGAGATCGTCCCGCTCTACCGCCCCAGCGGGACCGACGACATCGTGACCCAATGGGACGGGCCCACCTGCGAGAAGATGGGCCTGCTCAAGATGGACTTCCTCGGCCTGCGCACCCTCAGCGTCGTCGAACGCTGCAAGGCCCTCATCAACCAGGACCTCGACCATCAAGAGACCTACCGCGCCTGCGGACGCAGCCCCGACGACCGTGGCCCGCACCCGCTTGACCTTGACCGCCTCGACCTCACAGACCAGAAGGTCTTCGAGATGTTCCGACGAGGCGACACCACCGGCGTCTTCCAGTTCGAGTCTCCCGGCATGCGCCGCCTGCTTATCGAGATGAAGCCCGACAGACTCGAAGACCTCATCGCCGCCAACGCCCTCTTCAGGCCAGGGCCCATGGACCTCATCCCCGACTACAACCGACGCAAGCACGGGCAGGCCGACGTCCCACGCGTCCACGACATCGTCGACCGCTACACCGCCGAGACCTACGGCGTTATGGTCTATCAAGAACAGGTCATGCAGATCGTCCACGGGCTCGGTGGCATCAAGCTCCGGGACGCCTACACCCTCATCAAAAATATCAGCAAGAAAAAGCACGATAAGATCGAGAAAGAGCGCCCAAAGTTCGTCGACGGCTCGCAGAAGCAGGGCCTCACCAAGCAGCAGGCCGAAGACCTCTTCGAGCTCATCCTTAAGTTTGCCGGCTACGGCTTCAACAAGAGCCACTCCACCGGCTACGCCATCGTCGCCTACCAAACCGCCTACCTCAAGGCCTTCTACCCACGCCAATACATGGCCGCCTTCCTCACCTTTGAGAGCGGCGCCAGCCAGATCGCCGACTGGGTCCCCTACATAGAAGACTGCCGAAACTCCACACGCACCATCGACCCGGCCACCGGCAAAACCACCGCCGTGGGCATCGAGGTCCGGCCCCCCGACGTCAACCTCTCCGCCAAAGACTTCGCCGTCATCTTTAAGCCGGGCGAGCCCAAACGCGCCGACACCGGGCACATCCGCTTCGGCCTCGGCGCCATCAAGGGCTGCGGCGACAAGGCCATCGAGAGCATCCTCAAAGAACGACACCAAGGCACCGCGCAACCCTTCACCTCCATCTTCGACTTCTGCGAACGCGTCCCCGTCGGCGGTAGTGGCAACGGCACCGCCTCCGGCAGCGTCAACAAGGCCACCATCGAGGCCCTCGTCAAAAGCGGCGCCTTCGACTGCCTCCACGGCCGCCCACACCGCGCCGCCGTCATCGCCACCATCGAGCAAGCCGTCGCCGCCGGCAGCACCATGGCCAAAGATAAAGCCTCCGGCCAGGGCGGGCTCTTTGGCTTCGGCGAACCAGCCCCCGCCGCCGCCCGCACCCAAGCATCCGCGCCCGGCGCCAGCGTCGCGCTCGCCCGCGCTACCACGTGGTCAGAGCCGCAGACCCTCGCGGCCGAGAAAGAAACCCTCGGTTTCTACGTCTCAAACCACCCCCTTGATGAGCACGCAGCCCTCGTCACAGGCCTGGGCAACACCACCACCCGGCGCCTACGTGACAAGCTTCACAAGCAAGACGAACGCGTCGTCATCGCCGCCATGATCTCCGGCGTCCGCAGCCTTGTCGTCAAGACCGGCAAAAGCGCGGGCCAGAAGATGGGCATCATGACCCTCGAAGACAAACTCGGCACCGTTGACTGCGTCGCCTTCTCTGACTGCTTCGCCCGCTACAGCGAGATGATCACCCCCGACCGCATCGTCTTCGTCGTCGCAAAGGTCGATCTCTCCCGCGGCGAAACACAGCTCATCGCCGAGCAGGTCATCCCGCTCTCCGCCGCCGCAGAGCTGCTCGCACAACGCGTGCGTGTCGTCATCGACCAGTCCCGCTTGAACGGCACCGCCCGCGACCGCCTCGTCAGCGTCGCCGAACTCCTCAACCAGATCAAACCTACCGGCGAGCCAAAGCTCGTCGAGCTCATCGTCCGCACCGAGCACGCCGACGTCATCCTCGACCTGCCCAAGGTCCGCCTCACACCCACGCCCGAACTCGTCGCGCGGCTTACCGCACACCTCGGGCCCGGCGGCGTCGAGTTCGAGCCACGCAAGGTTGAACTCGTCAAACGCGAAGCCAAACCGTGGGAACGCAAACGCACCCAGAGCAGCGACGAGTAAACCCAGGACGCTCTGAGCAACGGGTGCCCCCGCGCGCCGCGTGGGCTCAGCTGCCTGCGTTTGCTGATGTCCGAGGGTCGTGCCCGCACGTGTTTATTGGGCCTCATTGCCCACGGCCCACGCCCTATTACATCTGTCGGTAGGGCGTTGTAACCCCCGCTCTGCCGCCGCGTGCTCAACCATCCCGGCACACAACCAACAAACCCAACTCACCCCGGCGCGCCCTCCGCCGGGTCGGCCCGCATGAACAGCACCTCGCCCTTGGTCAGCCCCGTGCCCGGCACCAGCGCATGCGCCCCACCAAACACCATCAACTCCTCCAGCCCCGCGCTCGCCGCCATGGCGGCAGTGGCGGCAGTAGTTGCAGTGAAGGCAGCTGGAGGCGCGCAGTTCCACGTCTGCCAGAGCTGCGCCATCTTCACCGGCATCGCCGGGCTCAGCACCACGCTGGCAATCCGCAGCAGCTCGGCGCAGTGGTACAGAATCGTCCCAAGGCGCGCACGAAGCGCAGGCTCGGCCTCAACCCTCTTGGCCAGCTTGAACGGCTCGGTCGCGTTGATGTACCCATCCACCAGCCGCACCAGCGCAATCCCCTGCTGCGTCGCCGCCGCCACGTCGCGCCGCTCCAAAGCCGCCAGCACACTCTCTCGCGCCGCGAGCGCCGCCGTCGCAAAGTCCGTCTCAGCGCCGGGCGTCCCTGCCTCCAGCCGCAGGCCATTGTGCGCCGGCACCACCCCGCCAAAGTACTTGTCGATCATGTTCCCAACCCGGCTGGTCGCGTTGCCAATCCCGTTGGCCAGCTCCGCGTTATACGTCTCAATAAACTTGCTGTGGCTGAAGTCCGAGTCCGTGCTCCCGCTCGGCCCCTGCGTCACCAGGTAATACCGCAGCGCGTCGGCCCCAAACCGCCCCACATAAGCCCGGATCACGTCCAGGTCCACAAAGTTGCCCAGGCTCTTGGACATCTTCTTCCCGTCACGCACCCAGTACGCGTGCGCGTACACCGCACCGGGCAGCTCGCGCCCCAGCGCCAGCAGCATCGCCGGCCAGATCACCGCGTGGAACCACAAAATGTCCTTCGCCATCACGTGCGTCGTCGCTGGCCAAAACTTGATCCGCCCCGGCATGTCCACCGCCGTCAAATAGTTGCACAAGGCCTCGATCCACACGTACACCCGGTGCGCGCTGTCGCCGGGCATCAGCACGCCCCACACGCTCTCGCCCGCCCGCAACGCTCGGCTCACCGGCACGTCCAGCAGCCCCTGCCGCAGCCGCCCCAGCACCTCGTTACGACGCTCCGCCGGCAGCACAAACCCCGGGCGCTCCGCCAAGTGCTTCTCCAGCGCCCCCTGATACTTGCTAAGCCGAAAGAAGTAGTTCTTCTCCGTCCGCTTCTCCAGCGCCACGCCCGTGACCGGTGACTTGTACCCGGCGTCCTTCGCCACCGTCTCGGTCAGGTACTCGTCCTGACTCGCGTCGTACCAACCCACATAGTCGCCCAAATACACGTCGCCCTTGGCCATCAGCTCCGCGATGTACCGCTGCGCTAAACGCTTGTGGTGCTCGTCGCTGGTCCGGTAGAAGACGTCGTGCCCGATCCCCAGCATCGCAAACGCGTCCTGAAACTGCGCCGCGCACGCGTCCACCCACGCCTGCTCGCTCATCCCGTTCTCGCGCGCCTTGGCAATCACCTTGTCAGCGTGCTCGTCGGTCCCGGTCAGAAAAAACACCTCGCGCCCGCGCAGACGCTCAAACCGCGCCATCGTGTCCGCCAAGGCCGTGCTGTAGCAGTGCCCGATGTGCGGGCGGTCATTCACGTAGTAAATCGGCGTGGTGATGTACGAAGTAGCCATGGGGCCCAAGCGTAGCGGCCAACCCCACACACCCAACCCCACACACCCAGCCCACACACCCAGCCCTCACATGTCAAACCCCCAGCCCGAGAACCCACCCCCGCACCCGCACGGCCGCCACGCCCCGCAAAGCTCACGCCCAGCGCCATCAACCAATCACCCGCGCCCAGATGCCCGCGTCCCAAGCGTCGATCTCTACCGGCATGCCCAGTAACCCCCAACCACCAGACGGCCCCGCGCCCGATTGGCTCAACCTCTTGCGCCCGCGCCTCGGCACCGCACAGCGCCGCGCCAGCCGCCTCATGCTCGTCTGCTGCTTCGGCGCCCTCGTCGGCGGGCTCGACATCCTCAGCGTTTCGCACGCCCGCGCCATCGAACGCTTCGAGCCCCCGGCTCCGCGCCCAGTGCAGCGCCCAACCCTCGCCCGCCGCGGACCCAGTGAGACCGCGATCCGCAACCCGCGCCTCAGCCCCACCCCGCGCCCCCGCCTCGCCCCGGTCATCCGCGATCCGGACGCCCACAACTGACGCCCCTTGAGCCCAACCCCTCAGCCGGCAGAACGCACTCGCCGCTAGCACGCACAGGCCCAGTCGGCGTAGAGTTACCTCCGACGCGCGACCCCACATCACTCAGGCCCACGCTGATCCCATCCAGCCCCGCGCTCGCCCGAGGTTTTCAGTCATGCCACACATCATCGCTGAGCCCTGCATCGGCACCAAAGACACCTCCTGCGTCGACGTTTGCCCCGTTGACTGCATCCACCCCACCAAAAACGAGCCCGCCTTCGGCAAAGCCAACCAGCTCTACATCGAGCCGTCCACCTGCATCGACTGCGGCCTGTGCGTCGACGAGTGCCCCGTCAAGGCCATCTTCCCTGAAGAGGACCTCCCCGCTGAGTGGAAAAAGTACATCCAGATCAACCTGGATTTCTTCAAGGCCCCTTAAAACTCCGCTCCGCCATCCCCTGCCTAGGCCCCGCGTTCCAACGTAGGGACTTTACCTCGGCACCGTCGGCGCGGACATACATCCGGTCCGTGCTTTTACCTAAATCCCGCTTGAAGACGCAGGCCGTTCTCGGACTTGCGCCTTATCGCCACTGAACTTCGACTCGAAACCCGTTTTTTTCCTTGTGAATTCTCAGTCTTCAAGTAGTCTTTATGGAACCACGGGTTGACCCCGGCGTATGCCGCGGTCGATATCACCCGTCCGGGCCAGGTTTGGCCCGGCCGCAGGGGCATCGGACCTTAGTTTTAGAGGGCACTCACTATGAAGATCACACACTTGGCCGCACTCTTGGCGCTCGCAGGGACCACGGCCGCGATGGCCGCCCCCCGCGAGACCACCACGTTCACCAACATCAACAGCAACGGCCTCATCGGCAACGTTGCCAACGCCCCCGTTGAGAACTGGGCCGTCGCCGGCACTGACGGCGGCGGCGCGTACAACGCGCAGTTCCTCAGCGTCGTCGGCACCCTCGCTGACGGCCCCGCCACCGCGAATTGGAGCCAGGAGCAGCAGATCCTGGTCACCCCGCCCGTCGGCCAGGCCTTCATCGTCTCGATGTTCACCGGCACGACCTTCACCGGCACCGTCAGCGGTGCCAACGCCGCCATCCCCGTCGGTACCATCACCACGGCCGGAAACTGGACCTTCGCCTTCCACGAGAGCTTTGACGACGGCAACGTCACCGCCGGCACCGCGATCGGCAACGCCGTTGACGCGATCTGGAACACGGTCACCTTTACCCTTGATGACGCCGCCCCGACCATCCCCGCCGTCGGCAGCGCGGGCGTGACGTACACCAACGTCGACTCCGACGGGTCCGTCACCGTTCCCGCCACGACGCTGGTGTGGAACAACGCCAACCCCCTGCCGGCCATCCCGGGCCTGTTGGTCCGAGGTGCTATCACCGGCCTGCGCTCCGACCCGGCCCTTCAGATCTCCAACCCCTGGAGCCAGTGGCGCATCCGCGTCACGCCCCCCAACGGCGCAGCCGCCATCATCGTTGCCCCAGGCGCTACCTCGATCTCGACCGGCCTGGTCAACGGCCGCATCACCCTCCCCCTCTCGGTCAACCCCGTCGGCAACTGGACCTTTGACTTCTTCGAGGCCACCGGCACCACCGGCTCCGCCTCGGCCAGCACCCTGAACGTCGCGGGCGGGCCCGACGCGGCCTGGAACCAGATTGGTTTCGAGCTGGTTGACCTGACTCCCAGCGGCGTTCAGCCCCTGGCCATCACCAACACCGGCGCGTGGGTCAGCGCTACCAACAGCATCAGCGCCGCCGGCGCGGTCGCATGGTTCTCGTTCACCGCCCCCGCCACCCTCACAGCCACCGGCTTCCTTGACCTTGACACCGTTGGCACCAGCCTGACGCCCGCCAACGACACGGCCATGGCCCTCTACCTCGCCACCGGCGCAGTGGTCGACAGCGACCTGGACGACTCAACGGACCTGCTCAGCCAGCTCTCCTATGGCGCGGGCAACCGGTTCCGCTCCTCCAACGGCCTGAACTTCAGCGGCCAGGACGGCACCATCGTCGTAGCCAGCACCACCGGCATCTCCCCCGGCGGTAACTACTTCGTCGCCGTCACCGGCGGCAACGCCAGCAGCTTCGGTACCACGGGCTTCAACGCCGTCTCCGGCGCCGCTAACACCGGCGTGGTCACCCTCCGCGGCCGCTCGCTTGACAGCGGCGCGACCATCGAGGCGCCCCCGGCCATCGTCATCCCGCTGACCGAGGGCGGCGCCTGGAACACCTCCAGCGCCGTCACGATCGCCAACGCCGGCATCGCTTGGTTCACCTTCACCACCCCCGCTGGCCTGACCGCCACCGGCGCAGTCGACGTTGACTTCACCGGCACCAGCCTGAGCCCCGTCAATGACACCGACGCCGCCATCTACACCACACTCGGCACGATCGTCGACTCCGACGAGGACGACGGCACCGATCTGCTGAGCCAGTTCAGCTACGGCGCGGGCGCCCGCAGCCGCACCAGCAACGGCGCCAACTTCCTCGGGCAGGACGGCACCAGCGCCGGCGGCGTGGGCAACATGACCGCCGCCACCCAGTACTTCATCGGCGTCGCCGGCAGCAACCTGGCTACCCATACCTCCATCTTCAACACCACCAACGCCGGCGCGAACTCGGGCGACATCACCGCCCGCGTCCGCGTCTGGAACGCCAGCGCCCCCACCGAACCCGCGACTCCCCCCGCCACCTTCATCGAGCGTGGGCTCGTGGGCCGTCGCTCGGGCGAGACTGATAGCACCTTCACCTTCTCCTCGGTCCCCACCGACCTCAACACCATCGACTGGTTCCGCTTCCGCATCATCTCTGATGCGCTCGCCGCCGGCCCGGGCTGGCTCGACATCGACTCCGAGGGCACCAACCCCGCGGCCAACGTCATCGGCGGCCTCGAGGACACCGAGATCGGCGTCTACCGTGACAGCGGCCTGCTCGTTAGCAGCGACGACGATGACGGCTCGGGCTGGCGCTCCGCGCTGAGCTACGGCCAGACCGTCCCGGCCCGCGCAGCCATCAACAGCGCTCCCCAGACCGGCGCCGTGATCCGCAACGGCCGTGACGGCCCGCTGGTCATCGGCACCTACTGGGCCGCTGTCGGCACCAACAACGTCGTCTACAACGCCGCGTTCTTCGACGTCGTCCCGCCCACCGGCCGCTCCACCACCAACACCCTCGCCCGTGTCGTCAACTGGCGCACCAACCTCGCCGGTCAGTGCGGCCTGTCTGACATCGCCGGCCCCGGCCCGGCTGCCGGCTTTGACGGCGAGCTGACCGCCGACGACATCATCTTCTTCATCAACGGCTTCACCGCCAACAACCTCCCCGTGGCCGACATCACCGGCCCCGCGACCCCCGGCGTTCCCGACGGCGAGCTGACCGCCGACGACATCATCCTCTTCATCGGCCGCTTCACCGCCGGCTGCGTCTAAGACGCGGGCGTTGAACGCGACCACCTGAGCCGCTCGCTCAGGCTCGATTCAGACACATGACCACCAGGGCCCTGGCACACGCCGGGGCCCTTTTCATTTCCACCACTCCAATCTAAACCCAAGGCTGAGGCCGAGAAAAACCCCTTGGCTACGCATAACCAACCTCAAAAAAGCCGAAGATTTCGTTTGCGAGCCCGGCGAGTCGGAGGTAGTCTTGGGTGCGCAATCACGGCGGTATCTGCCCCGCAGTGCGCGCTCAAATAAAGGGGACTCGCACATGACTCCAAAGATCACTGTGGCACTGACTCTGGCCCTGGCCGCCGTCGCTGGTACACAGCTCGCCCTCGCCGGCCCGCGTGAGAGTGTGACTTTCACCAACGTTGACAGCAACGGCCGCAACCTCGAGGCCGCCAACGCCCTCCGATCCACCACGTTCCTCGGCAGTGATGGCAGCGGTGCCTATGTGGCCCGCCACCTGACGCTCGCGGGCAGCACCACCAAGGTCTTCGCCACGCACGCCCACGCCGGCTCGGCGATCCAAGTGACGCCCCCCGGCGGGCTCCCGTTCATCATCCGCCCCGTTGGGCAGTCGCTCACATCGACCACCGTCGCGAACCAGCAGTTCATCGGCGCGGGCGCGTACGCCATCCCCGTCAGCGGGCTGACCACCGCCGGGCAGTGGGAGTTCCGCTTCTTCGAGATGAGCGACGAGGGCCGCACCACCACCGGCACCGCGCAGGGCAACGCCCTTGACGCGCGCTGGGACACCATCACCTTCACCCTTGATGACGCCCCCGCCCCCACCGGCGCGGTCCCCGGCCCGGGCCAGAACTACAGCTTCAGCTTCGTTGAGGTTGACGGCAGCAGCACCGCCCCCAACACCTTTACCTTCTCCGCGCCCGCCGGAGACCTGGTGCCCCTGGTCCGCTTCTCTATGGCCGGCACCGCCCGCAGCGTCAGCGCCACCACCAACACCACGACCAACCCGCTCAACAACGTTCGCATCCAGCTCGTGACGCCCGACGGGAGCTTCACCACCACCGCCGCCATTCCCTTCACCAACCCCACCGGCGCACTGAGCCTCAGCTCAGCCACCGGTTCGATCCAGGCCAGCCTCACTACGCCCGCCGACTCTGGCGGCGTCTGGACCGTCCGCGTCTTCCCCAACACCAACAACCCCGGGGTTGATGCCACGCTCACCAGCTTGACCATCTCGTTCCTACAGCCTGATCCCCCGGCCGGCAACACCACCATCCCGCTGGTTGATGGCTCGTTCGCCACCGCGACGACCACCATCACGCCCGGGCAGGTCGTCTGGTACCGCCTTGATGTACCGGTGGCTATCAACGGCGTGAGCTTCACCGGGCTCGATATCGACAACGAGACCAGCTCGCTGTTCAACACGGGCACCGGCACCGCCAGCCCGCAAGATACCGGCATGGCGCTGTTCAGCACCTTCGGTGCGTCCATCGCCAGCGACAACATCGACGGCTCTGACTCGCTGGGCCAGCTCAGCTTCGGCCGCGGCACGCGCGCCGCCGAGCCCGGCAGCGGCACCAGCCCCTCGGTCGCTTACAACGGGCGCGACGGGAGCCTCAACGCCGGGACCTACTACCTCGCCGTCACCACCGGCTCCATAATCACCTCCGCTGGCTTCGTCGCCACCGGCACCAACAGCGCGCTGACGGCCATCAACGGCACCCTGGTCACCCGCGTTCGCTACCTCAGCAACACCGGCGGGCAGCCACCCGTCGCCGCCACGCAGATCCCGCTGACCGAGGGCGTCCACAACACCGCCTCGCGCTCGCTCGCCGCCGGCGGCGTCGCCTGGTTCTTCTTTGACCTCCCCGCCCTCACCTCCACCGGCGCGCTCGAGATCGATACCGCTGGCTCAAGCCTCACGCCTGCCAACGACACCGCCGTCGCCCTCTACAGCAACACCAACGGCTTCCTCGCCGACGCTGACAACAATGACGGGCCGGGCCGCCTCTCCGAGCTTGTCTACGGCACCACCACCACCACCGCCGCACGCCAGAGCCCCTCGGGCCTGCGCATCGACGGGCGTGACGGCTCAGCCACCAGCTTTGCCACCAACGTCGCGGCCCCGGGCCGCTTCTACGTCGCGGTCATCGGCGGCGACTCTGTCATCGGCACCTTCAGCCCCGACTTCAACGTCGTTGCGCCGAACGAGAACGCCGGCACCGCCGCCCTCCGCGTCCGCTACTGGGCCGCCAGCGCGCCGTCCGATACCCCCGACGCCATCGCCGTCGCCCTGCCCACGCCCGACGGCCTGGGCACCTGGGTCTCCGCCAACAGCGAGCTCGCCGGGCCAAACGACATCGCCTGGTTCAAGTTCACCGCGCCCGCCTCGCTGACTGCCAGCGGCGCGCTTGACATCGACTTCACCGGCACCGACCTCAGCCCCGTCAACGACAGCGACGCCGCGATCTACGGCGCCACCGGCACCCTGACTGACAGCGATGACATCGACGGCGAGGGCGCGCTCTCAATGTTCTCCTACGGCGCCGGCTGGCGCACTCCCTCGGGCGGTGATGCCGCCGCCTTCCGCGGTCAGGATGGCGCGATCAGCCTCACCGCCAGCACCTCCACCATCGTCGCCGGCGCCGACTACTTCCTCGCCGTCGGCGGGGCCAGCGCCGTCGCTCACGCCAGCACCTTTGACAGCAGCGCCGGCGTGAGCGCCACCAACACCGGCCCGGTCGCCGTCAGGCTCCGCACTTGGAACTCAAGTGCGCCGATCCAGCTCTCCACCACCCCCTTTGAGCTTGCCGACGAAGGGGCTTGGGCCTCCGCCACCGCTTCCATGGCCGAGAATCAGGTCATCTGGTACACCTTCACCACGCCCTCCTCTCTGACGACCACCGGCGCGGTGGATATTGACACCGAGGGCACCAGCCTCTTCCCGCTCAACGACACCGACATCGGCCTCTACGGGCCCTCCGGAACCCTCGTCGATAGTGACGACAACGATGGTTCCGGCTCGCTGAGCCTCTTGTCTTACGGCGTAGGCAACCGTCTCGCCTCCGGCGACGGCGTGCGCTACCGCGGGCAGGACGGCACCATCGGCGGCACGGGCTCCGTTGGCGTCGGCACGCAGTACTACCTCGCCATCGCCGGCGGCACCGCCGCCACCCACACCTCCAACTTCAACACCTCCAACGCGGGCACCAACCAAGGCACAGTTACCGCTCGCGTCCGCTTCTGGGCCGCCAACGCCCCGATCGACCCGACCAGCGTACCCAGCGCCGAGCTGCTCACGCTCGTCCCCGGCACCACCGTCAGCGATACTGAGAACATCGCCATCGGTGCCGTGAAGTGGTACAGCTTCAACCTCCCCATCGAGGTCAGCGTGTTCCTCAACCGCGCCTTGCACATCCAGACCGAGGGCTCCTTCACCAATCCCACCGCCAACGACACCAGCCTCGGCCTCTACCGCTCCGACGGCACCCTCCGCGTCAACGACTTCTCCGACGGCACAGGCCTGCTGGCCGCCCTCACCTTCGGCGTTGATGACCTCGCCGCCCCCGGTGATGGGCTCGCCCTCAACGGGCGTGACGGGCTGCTTGCCAGCGGCACCTACTACCTCGCCGTAACTCCGGGCGGCGCCGCCTTCGTCAACGGTGCCTTCGAGGTCAGCAACACCAGCGCCACGCAGAGCGGCGACGTGACCACCAGCCTCCTGCTGGTTGAAGAGGCCGTTACGCCCAGCGATACCCCGCCCACGAGCACTGACCTGTTCACCGTTGGCTCCGCGGCCTCGCCCGCCGAGACCGTCCGCACCGAAACGGTCAACTTCACCGATCCCAACGGCGCCGTCTGGTTCCGCTTCAGCACCCTCGCGGGGGCCAGCTCAACCACCGGCTTCTACATGGATATTGATACCGAGGGCACCGCCCCCAACTCCGCGTTGACCTCCGGCGGCCTCGATGACACCGAGCTTGGCCTCTACACCTCCGGCGGCTTCCTGGTCGTTGAAGACGGCGACGACGGCACCGGGTTCCGCAGCCGCCTCACCCTGGGCGATACTGACCCGATCCGCACCATCACGCCCACGCCCGCAACCCCCGCCCAGAGCGCGCCCATCAACGGCGACGGGCGTGACGGCACCCTGCCCGCTGGCACCTACTACGTCTCACTGAGCACTTCCTCGACCACCTTCGGCTCGTCGAACTTCGCTCTCACCCTTCCGACTACCCGGACCGCCACCGGCGAGCGGCTCGTCAACTTCCGCACCAACCTGCCCCTGACCGCCCGCTGCGGCCCCTCTGATATCGCCAGCCCCGGGCCCGTTGCCGGCGCTGACGGCGAGCTGACCGCCGACGACATCATCTTCTTCATCAGCGCCTTCACCAACGGCAACCTCTCCGTCGCCGACATCGCCGGCCCCGGCCCGTCCGTCGGCGCCGACGGCGAGCTGACCGCCGACGATGTCATCCTCTTCATCAACCGCTTCGTCGCCGCCTGCTAGTGAGCCCGGTCCAACATCAACCCATGCAAGGGCCCTGGCACACGCCGGGGCCCTTTTCATTTGCGCGCGTACTATTTCCCCATGAGCTCTCGCCGCACCTTCAAACTCGGGCCGATTTTGCTGGTTGCCAGCCTGGTGTTCATGGGCGCGTGGGCCGCGCGGTTCAACCTGCGTGACAACGCGATCCCGCGCAACTTCGGCGTCGTCGAAGAGGGCAAGCTCTACCGCTCGGGCCGCCTGACCCCCGCCGCCACCAGCGCGCTGGTCAAGGCCCACGGCATCAAGACGATCATCGACCTTGGCGCGTACGAGCCCGGCTCGGTGCAAGAGCGCCTCGCGCAGCAGACCGCCGAGGCCCTGGGCGTCAACCGCTTCCGTTTCCAGCTCAACGGCGACGGGACCGGCGACCCGATGCACTACGTTTCGGCCCTGCGCCTGATCGCCAAGCCCGAGCTGCAGCCGGTGCTGATCCACTGCGCCGCCGGCGCGCAGCGGACCAGCGCGTGCGTGATGTTCTACCGCGACATCGAGCAGGGCACGCCGATCGACAAGACCTACAGCGAGGCGTTTGACTTCAAGCACGACGACACGCGCAACCCCGAGCTAAAGCCCTACGTGCAGCAGTGGAGCGAGCGGATCAAGCGGGCCGTCAAGCTCGGCGGCGCGATCGAACAGGGCGAGCCCGACACGAAGAAGTAGGCGTGGCAACCGCGCGGTTGTGCGCTCAAACGCGCAGTTCAAAGCGACCCGCCACGATCGCTCAGGACCGCTGCGAAGGCACCGACCGTAGCTGTGGTCGGGTCGAGCTCACCGAGCTGCGGCGGGCCTTCTCGCCCGCCACAAAGGCGCGTGGCGGGGGATCGGTAAGCAAGGGTTTGCTAAGCTGCGCGGTTGTGCGCACACCTGCGGTGTTCTTTGATTATGCCAGCTTCTCAAGCACGCGCGCGGCGCGCAGGAGCATGGCCTCGCCCATTGCCGGGCCGACCAGTTGCAAGCCGATGGGCAGGCCGGTGCCGTCGGGCCCGATCTCATGCGCGAAGGGGACGCTGATGGCAGGGAGGCCCGCGAGGTTGACCCCGACGGTGTAGACGTCTTGCAGGTACATGCTCAGCGGGTCGCTGGTCTTTTCGCCCAGGCGGAAGGCCGGGCCCGGCGCGTTGGGCATAAGCACGGCGGTGCAGCCCTGCGCGAAGGCGGCGTCGAAGTCGGCCTTGACCAAACGCCGGACCTTTAGCGCCCGCAGGTAGTACGCGTCGTAGTACCCGCTGCTGAGCGCGTAGGTGCCCAGCATGATGCGGCGCTGAACCTCGGGGCTGAACCCTTCGGTGCGCGAGCGGCGGTAAAGCTCGGCGAGGGTGGCGCCGGGTGAGAGTTCTGCGCGGTGCCCGAAGCGCACGCCGTCGAACCGCGCCAGGTTGCTTGACGCCTCGGCGGTAGCGACCAGGTAGTAGGCGGCGATGGCGTGGTCGCTGGCGGGCAGGTCAATGGGCTTGACGTGTGCGCCAGCGGCTTCGAGTTTCTTTATCGCCAGCGCGAGCGCGTGCGATACGCCCGGTGAGTTGCCGGTGGCGGTGCCGGCGGGAGGGTGCAGCAATTGGCGCGGGATGCCGAACATCAGGCTTTCGGGCGGCTCTTCAAGACGCGTGAGCAGGTCGGGGCTGGGCGCGGGTGAGCACGTCGCGTCGTGCTCGTCTGGTCCGCAGAGCACGGCGGCGATAAGCGCGGCGTCGCGCACGCTGGTGGTCAGCGGGCCGCACTGATCCAGGCTGCTGGCATAAGCGACCAGCCCGTAGCGCGAGACGCGCCCGTAGGTGGGCTTGAGCCCGACGCACCCGCAGTGGCTCGCGGGCTGGCGGATGCTGCCGCCGGTGTCGGTGCCGAGCGCGAAAGGGACGAGCCCTGCGGCGACGGCGGCGGCGGACCCGCCCGAGCTGCCGCCAGCGACCCGCGTGTGGTCGTGGGGGTTGCGGGTTGGGCCGAAGATTGAGTTTTCGGTGCTGCCGCCCATCGCGAACTCGTCGCAGTTAGCCTTGGCGATGGGCACCGCGCCGGCGGCGAGCAGGCGCGTGATGACGGTGGCGTCAAAGGGCGAGCGGTAGTGCTCAAGCATGCGCGAGGCGCAGGTGGTGAGGCCAAAGGTGGTGCAGATATTCTCTTTGATGGCGAAGGGGACGCCCGCGAGCGGGCCTGGGTCTTGGCCCGCGGCGACCAGCGCGTCGATGTGCGCGGCGCGAGCACGGGCGTGGTCGGCAAAGACCTGCGTCAGGGCGTTGATGGGCGGGTTGCCGCGCGCGATGCGGGCGAGGGCGTCATCAGTGATGCTGGCGGCGGAGCGTGCGGCGGTGCGGACTTGGTGGGCGAGTATGTGGGCGGGGGTGAGTGCGTGTGCGGCTGATTGTGAGTCGGTCACGCGGCACCTCCGTCGCCAATGACCTTGGGCACGCGGAGGTAGTGCTCGTGCGAGATGGCCGGGGCCATCGCGAGCAGGGCGGCGTGCGGCAGTGGGGGGGTTGGCGCGTCGGCAGCCTGCGGGGCGGCGAGGTCGAGAGTGGCCTCAAGCGGCGTGCTCATGGGCTCAACGTTGGTGAGGTCAAGGGTGCCCAGACGATCGACATAGGCGAGGATGGAGCCAAGCTGCGCGCGGTATTGGGTGATTTGCTGGGGCGTGGGGTCGAGCTGCGCGAGGTGGGCAACGTGGAGCACGTCAGCCTCGGTGAGCTGGCGCGCGGCGGTGGTGCTGGGCTGGCTCATGATCGCAACGGTAGTGGGCGGGCGCGGTCAGGGTGTCGGCGTGGGCGTGGGCGTGGGCGTGGGCGTGGGTGTGGGTGTGGTGGGGGCCGTGGTGTTGGTGACGCGTTCAACGGCGCGCTGGGCGATGCGCCCGATGAGGATGAAGATCGCCAGGCTCAGGGCGATCCCGACATACCAGACCCAGGCCGGGGCGGCTTGGTCGAGGGTGTCGCGCGTCAGTGAGCCCTGGACCAACGAGCCGATGACGACGGCGACGGCGGTCCGCGGGGCCATGCCCAGCACGGTGCCGATGACGAACGGCAGCAGCGGGACGCGCGCGGCGGCCATGGCGAGGTTGGTGAGGGCGAAGGGCGAGTTTGGCGGCATGCGCAGCAGCGCGACCATGGCGATGGTGGCGAGCAGGCCGCGGATGCCGGGGCGGTCTTTGACAAGCGCCTCGCGGATGGAGGTGGCTTTTTTGTTGGCGCGGATGAGCTTCATGGCGCGGTCGCCCGAGACGGCGCGGGCGATGAAGAAGCCGATGACTGATGCGCCCAGGAATCCGGAGAGTGCCAGAGGGATTCCGGCCTGCCAGCCGAAGGCGTAACCGCCGAGGCCGGACTGCGCGTAGGTGGGCAGCAGGCCGATGCCGGCGAGGATCGCGAAGCTGATCTGGTAGGCGAAGCCGGCTTGACCTTGGTGCGCAAGGAGCCAGTCGGTGATGGTGGGCATGTAGGCAAAGAGGAAGATCGAGCAGATCGGCGGGGCGGCGGTCCAGAGGACGGCGAGCACGCCGATGGGCCCAAGGCTGCGGAGGAAGGCCCAACCGCCGACGGGCGCGCGGGCGCTGGTGGAGCCGGTGGCGTTGGTGGAGCCGGTGGCGCTGGTGGAGCTGGTAGGGTTGGTGAGGTCGGTGGGGTTGGTGGGATTAGTCATGGGGCCGGGGTGGTGGCGGTGGTGGTTTGGGTGGCTATCCTGCGGGTCTGACACAGACTAGGCAGCACCCCGGACGGGCCGGAAGGCCCCCCGAAGGAGGTTCGTCGGATGCTTCCCAAGCCCCCCGCTCGTGAACCCGGCCTCGGCTTTTTGTACATCCCTCCGTACCGGATCGTCGGCACGTCGATCGCTGGCGAGGCGACAAGCCTGATGGTGCCTGAGCTGGACGTGTGCTTTGACCTTGGGGTGTGCCCAAGGCCGATGCTGCCGGCGAAGTTTGCGTGTATCAGTCATGGGCACATGGACCACATCGGTGGTCTGGCGTACTACTGCAGCCAGCGGTACTTTCAGGGGATGGGGCCCGGGAACATCATCTGCCCGAAGGCGATTGCGCCGGCGATTCGGAAGATGATGGACGGGTACATCGATCTGGAGCGGCAGAAGACGCCGTACAACCTGATCGAGCTTGAGCCTGAAGAGACGCACGAGATCAAGAACAACACGTTCGTGCGCGGCTTTGCGCTCGAGCACACGGTGCCGACCTATGGGTACTCGGTGTACGAGCGACGGAGCAAGCTGAAGGACGAGTTTGTGGGCCTGCCGCAGGAGAAGCTGACGGAGCTGAAGGGTCAGGGCACGGAGATCACGCGTTGGATCGAGATCCCGCTGGTGGCGTACGTGTTCGACACGATCCCGACGCCGGCGCTGGTGCGTGAGGACGTGCGCAAGGCGCCGGTGATTTTGGCGGAGACGACGTTCTTCGAGCCTGACGACCGCGCGCGTGCGAAGGTTGGGATGCACCTGCACGTGGCGGACTTGGTGGAGTGGCTGCGGTTTACCGAGTGTCAGGCGATGGTGATCGGGCACGTGTCGCGGCGGACGAACCTGGCGGTGGCCAAGAGCAACCTGGTCAAGGCGTTGGGGCGTGACAAGGCGGCGAAGGTGCACTTCTTGATGGACGGGAAGGCGAACAAGGAGCGGTTCGAGCGTCAGTTGATGGACGCTGGCGAGCACCCGTTGCAGGTCAAGGGTGGTGGCAAGTTTGGCGCGGGGCCGTTTAGGAGCAAGCCGCGCGAGGGCGGGCCTGGCATGAGCGGCGGGATGGGCGGCGGGATGGGCGGAGCTGCTGGTGGGGCTGGTGGCCGGTTCAGTGGTCCAGCGCGTGATCCGGACCCGCGGCCATGATCCTCTGGCGGGCGTGACGAGTGGACATGCTGGAGCTGCGTGGCATCCCGGTGTCGGCAGGCGTGGCGATTGGCCAGGTCTTTGTGCTGGACGATCAGCGTCGCCGGATCGCGCGGCGGTCGGT
>Ga0105047_10006621_pt1 | contig 19637 bp, 17 predicted proteins | sample MAT04_FD_78384 | JGI IMG/M metagenome (GOLD analysis project Ga0105047, IMG submission 78384) | Freshwater microbial communities from Lake Fryxell liftoff mats and glacier meltwater in Antarctica - MAT-04 (megahit assembly) | ecosystem: Environmental > Aquatic > Freshwater > Ice > Liftoff...
CCAGGAGTGGCGAGCACTGCATGGCAAATGTAAAAGGCCGTGCGACGTTCGATTGGCGTCTTGCCCAAGTCGGAGAGCAACTTCACGTTGTTCGCTTCGTCCGTTGCGTCTGGCCCAGAAAAGCGGGCGGAGAAAATGCCGGGCGCTCCCCCCAGTGCGTCGACGCACATGCCGCTATCCTCGCCCAGCACCCACTCGTTTAAATGCCGCGCTTGCTGGATCGCTTTCCGCTCGGCGTTGGCGGCAAACGTCTCGCCATCTTCGATCACGGATAACGCCTGCGGGTATTCCGCCAACGTGCGGACGGTAATCCCCAGCGGCGCAACCAACTCGGCCAGTTCACTTCCCTTCTTGCGATTGTGCGTTCCGAGAACGAGCGTTGGCATGGCGGTCCGTGATTGAAGAAACCGTTTCAGTGGACGGCGGACGGAGCGATTACGCTAAGAAAGCCATCCCTTGGCTTCGCAACGCCGCGCGGAGTGTTGAGATCCCCTTGGGTCCCATTCCGTGCAGCCGCACTAAATCCGCTTCACGGATTGTGGCGAGTTGCGCCAGGTTTGCATACCCGGCGCCAGCCAGCGCTCGCAGCGCAGGTTGCGACAAACCGGCCGGGAATTCTTGCCCGATCGCCGCGGTGAGTTTATCGGCAGCATGTCGCGTGGCGCGCTCTGCATTAGAGCGCAGGGTGTCTTTTTATGTCGTCCCACGGACCGCGGTTTCATTGACTTGGACCAACACCTGTGCGTGTGTTATTCCAGCGTCCAACGATCAATCCTGGATTGACCGCGCTCGTTCGTGACCAGCAGACGCACCGAGTTCTTTCCGCCGCTCCCTTTGTAGACGTACTCGGACCTGGGAACGTTTTGTAGATTCGTGGTTTGCATGGAGTCGAACTGGAGAGGTTTAACCAACCAAGGCCGCTTCTTCACCGAACGCAAAAAGACCTCGGCGCCTTCCGCGCTCTTGAATTCCGCGGTCGTCGATTCCCAAGCCTGTCGGGCTTGCCCGGCGCGAATTTGCTCCAGAAACCGATCCGCCACCACCTGTCCTCCGCCAGCGTCCGGTTCGATCGGTCCGCCCCCCAGCATCCAGGCGCCAACGACGACCAGGGCGACGATCGCAACGATCGCGCATAGGACAACGACCAATCCGTTTCCGCTTCGGTTCGCGTTCGTGGAACGAAACATCTTCCGGATCTCCCATGTATTGGGTGGAAAAAATGCGCAATGAATTCTTACTGCGCAAGCAAGGTGTTCTCGCCGCCGTCGCGTGTCCCAGCGGCTCGCCAAACAGAAAGGTCAATCTGGTCACTCACAGAACGCGCGGATCCATCCAGCATCAGTACGTTGACCAAACCTGGATGGTAACTCCGCGCCGTCACCGCCGCGTATGTCGGAGCGGTTGCGGATTCGCCGTCGCGCATCGACATCAGATCGATCGAGACGTTCTCGCCGCCGCCATCCGAATAGGGAACTTTGAAGTTTGGAGTAAACGTCGTGGTATAGCCCGTTTCATGCACGTCCCCCTCAACCCATTCCGTATGGCCGTTGTTGTCGAAGGTCCCGCCATAGTACGCCGCGAGTTCGGCCGGCGTGGCGGGGGGCGCCACTCCGAGCGTGTCCGGTTTGTTTGTATCCCACAGGTTCGGTTGATAGGCCTTGACCTCGGCCGCGGCCATGGTGTTGGTCAATCCATCCGTGATGTCCGCCGGACGAAACGCGCGGTTGGGCATAAACGCGCCATCCCCCACGTTGCCCGTTTTCGGATCATAAATGAACCAGGTCCCTTGATTGAAAACATAGTTTAGCGGGTAGTGAACCAGCGTTGGCGTAATGCGCTCCGTGTCGTTTGGCTCGCTCGGACAGATATAAGTTGGGACGCGCGTTCGCGCCGCCTCCGGATTGCCCGTGAACTCGGGACTCTTGCTGTAATCGATCAAGCTGGCCAGATTTTGCAATTCGAGATAAGGCAACAGCCGGGATTGCGCTGACCAGGGCTGGTATGTCTGGCCGACCGGCAGCAGCGTGCTGGGGGGAAACGCGCCAACGGCGGACTGATAGCCGTGCAGCGCCAATCCAATTTGCTTCAGATTATTAGTGCACTGCGCCCGGCGACTGGCCTCGCGCGCCATCTGCACCGCTGGAATCAAAAGCCCGATCAGGATTCCAATAATCGCAATAACAACCAGCAGTTCCACCAGGGTGAAGGCCGGTCGAACGCGAATTGGCCTCCGACGTAAATCCATGTGTCGCATGGCAGAACACTCCCTACCAATGGGCCGTCAAAATGGAAACGCCACCATCATACAGTTCCGCGATGGGACTTCCAAAGCTGCCTTTAGTGAAAACGACAACTAGCGAGCCGAAAGACTCCCCCCGGGCGGGATATTTCGGCAAAAACTGCCGCGCAACGTGGGGGCGAGAAAATATGGCTCCGTCGAGCTTCCAAGGCTTGGGGCGCGCGGTCGGCTGAATCGCTGGGCGCCGCCAGCCCATCGCATTCGTTACCCCACCGCTGGTCGAACGCCAACCACTCAGAATCCGTAGCGACCATGAGGTAGCAGAGCGATGGTCGCAAAAAGCGCAGTTCGCATGCGCGCGATGTCGTTTGAAACGATCAAACCTTGTGAAAGGCGCAACTTCGTCGTTCAAAGATCCGTCTTAGTGCGATCAACCCCCTCCTTCAATTCCCCTAGTGTGGTCTCCTCGGTACCCCTCGATCAATACAAGCTAGGGTTGCGATGTAGCCACGACGCTCGGTCCGCTCGGAATAATCGAATCGCGAGAATAGTGAACATTTCAGCGCCGCGTGACATTTCATACTGTTCGTGCCGTCCAGAAGACGATGCGCCGATAGACGATTGGCCCTAGCTTTGCTAAGGTCCATCGTACCGGCGCTTGGGGTAAAACCGGAACGGAAGTACGACTTGTCGGTTGGAAAATTGGCGCCGAGGAGGAGCCCCCCATGCGAACCAAGAAACTTGGCCGCAGCCTGAACGATCCCCAGCTCAACACCCTCATTCGCCCACTTAGGTTTCTCGATAACCATACGAACCTGGCGTACCTGGCGATCGACTACCTGACCCCTGGTCTATTGGTCGCCGGCGCCGCGTCGCTGATTCACTTTCGCGCCGACCTGGGAATCTCCTGGTTTGTTCTCGTTCCGACCGTGGCTGTCGCAATCTTCTTGATCGGCGCCTGTCAGCATCGTCTGGGCGGCCTAGGGCACGAAGGCGCGCACTACATGTTGCTGAAGAATCGAGTGCTCAACGAACTGGTCTCCGACTGGTTCTGCATGTTCCCGGTTCTGACAACGACCGAGCAATACAGGCAGATCCATCTTGGACATCACGAGTTCACCAACGACTGGGAACGCGATCCGGAAATCCTCAACGTGGCCGAGACGCGCCGCATGGCGGACTTTCCGATGACCGCGCGGCAGGTCTGTCTGAACTTTGGACTGCGGCTCTTTTGGCCGCCCACATTGCTGCGCTACACCTGGGACATGCTCTACGTCAGCGCGCTGGGAAACGGAATTCATCCCTACATGCCGCCGGGGGCTGAACCCAAATATCCAGGCAAAGACGTTCGCAACTTTCGCCCCGCCACGCTCTTGGGCATGGCCTACATCGGCGTCATGGCGGCCGTGATCGGCGCGCTCGGCTTTTTTGGCACGGCCTGGTGGCAGTTGGCCGTGGCGCCCGTCGCGCTGTTGGCGGGAGCGGGCCTCATCATTTGGCGATTGCCGAGCGAGTGGTTCTTTCGTTCCAAGATCAAGCCAGTGTATTCCACCAAGGTCAGCAGCCTGATTCGCTTGGGTTACTTCACGTTTTTGCAACTGGTGATCTCGATCGTCCAGTTTTCGACAGGCCAGGACATTGCGGTTTATTTCTGGTTGCTCTGGATCGTGCCGATGGTGACCAGCTTCCCCTACCTGATGCTGATCCGAGACCTGGTGCAGCACGCCAATGCCGACGACGGCAAGCTGACAAATAGCCGCGTGGTGTTTTGCAACCCGTTGGTGCGCTGGGCGATGTTCGTCTATGGGCAAGACGCCCACCTGACGCACCACCTCTATCCAGCGGTGCCGCACTACAATCTGCCGAAGCTGCATCAGCTACTCAAGGACAGCAACGAAGAGTACGCGCAGTACGCCGTCGAATGCCACGGCCTGGTCGTCAAACGCCGGCCCGACGCGCCGACTGGTATTGAAGTGCTAGAGCGTCCGACCCGCGAGCCGATCGAAATGCCTGAACTGGCCGCGCTGCAAAGCACGGCGATTGACTAACAGCCTGTTGAATCTCTCAACCGGTTTTAGAACTTGCCGCCCAGCGACGGTCGCTCGTATTGGGCGCCGATGGATTCTTTCGGCACTTCCACCAGCATCGGTTGCACATCAAGCGGCACGCGCTCAATGATCATCGGCTGGGGCCCTTGCGCCGCGGCCGATGGGGAAGTCGACTTTTGCGGGCCTAGCGCTTGCATGATCGCGTGCGCCTGCGGATTGATCTCGATCTTGCCATCCGCGCGCGGCGTGCCGACGGTTGAATACGAGCCGACGGTCACAATACTGGCGAAGCGGTCGTGGAATTCATAGGCCTCGTAGCCCTTCTGCCGGAGCGCAAGTGTCACGCGGTGCGCCTTGTCCGCGGCGTCACCGAGCGTGCTCTCGAACTTCTTCCCTTTTTCAATTTCTTCGATCTGCTTGGGATCGATCACCATCTGGCCTTTGAACGTCGCGACCTTCACCGTGTACTTGCCAGGGCATTTCAACAAGCTGAACTCCACGGGACCGTTCATCTCCTGCACGAGTTTGTCGACTCCCTTAGGAGCAAAGTATTCGTCTGGCAGTAGTGGATTGGTAGTAATGAACGCGTGGCTCATCGGGCCCTTGTGTTTTTTCTTGGCCGTCTCAGGCATAACGGATTGTTGAATCATCCGCAAACGCCCCAGCGAGCGGCTATCGGTCTTCCCTTCGGCCAGACGCTTTTCCACGTCGAGGCAATCAGGATGCGCGTACTTAATCTTCTCCAGCATCTTGCGAGCAGCTGGATCGTCGACTGCTGAGAAGTCGCCGACCAGCACCGCGATCTCGTTCATTTCATTGACGCGATAGCGAACCTTCTTGGCGCCAACGCCCGCGCTCTTTGGACCGGCGTTTCCCAACGCGTGGTCAAAGTGCATGGCATGCGTGTAGGCCGGCATCTTGTAGCGTTTGCGAATTTCGTAAACCAACTCTTTGGCTTGCGTTTCGGCCTCTGGTCCGGAGAACGTCACGGCCATGATCGCCCACGGTCCGCAATTCTCTGTCAGCGGATAGGACTGATTCGGATCGGCCTCGAGCTTCTTGAACAGGTCGAGCTTGGCCCACGGAGGCGCAGCCTGCGCAGAAGCAGCTAGCGAGAACAACGTAACCAGGCTAAGAGCGACAAGGCGCGCTTGCATAGCGTCTCCAAGGAGTTGCCAAACCGGGGCATCGGCAGAACGAGCATGACGCCCAAAAGGCGCAAGACCGTGCTGCCGCCAAACCCGACTGGCCTGCGATTTCGACCGGGAAAGAAGCATCCGAACTGGGATCGCCGACAGTCGCTAGTGCGCCGGCCGGGATCGGAAAGGTCGCGGAGTCTAACAAAGCCCTGCCGACGGCTCCAGATCGAAAATTAGGCCTCCGGCGCTGGGCGTTTTGGCGTGATTCCCCGACCGCGCGCAGGACGCGCACTGCAAGATCGAGCGCCGCCAGGCGAATAAGCCTGGGAACCGTCTCCGGCCGCCAGGCGCCACCCGAAGTGGCGACAGCTTGGTCTGGCGTCACTTGGAGCGAACATTAGAATGGCGACGTAGTTAGCGCCAGCCAGCCAACTTGCGCATCGGGTGTCAACGGATCGATCAGGAGTCCACGAAACCGTGTCCAAAACCACAACAGGGCGTGAAACCGGCAAAGCGCCGGCATCTGATGAGACGCCGCTGAAGGACCCGGTGCTGGCGGCGACTCTGGCCTGGTTGGTCCCAGGCCTCGGGCATTGGTATCAGGGACGTCGATCCAAGGCCCTGCTCTTCTTTGTCTGCATCCTGGGGACATTTGTCTTTGGGCTCTACCTGGGCGAAGGTCGCGTCGTCTACGCATCCATGCGGCCGGGCGACAATCGCTTTCCGTATTTCTGTCAGGTGGCTGTTGGCATTCCGGCGCTGCCGGCACTGGTGCAAACTTACCGAAAGAACCACGGCGACCAGCCGGTCAACTTCCACCTCTGGAAAGATTTCATGGTCCCGCCTGGCCTATCCAAGGGCCAGGACTCGCCCAGCGAATTGGATCTCCTGCACAAGAATCTGAATCGATATTTCGAACTCGGCACGGTCTACACCATGGTCGCCGGCCTGCTCAACGTGCTGGTGATCTACGATGCCTTTGCCGGCCCCGCCGAGGGAACGCTGCTCAGGCGCAAGGACGAGCCCGAAGGGGCGCCCGAGCCACCATCCTAGGCGCCGTTTCATAGTCGCAGCTCCATAGTCGCAGTTCCATAGTCGCAGTTCCATAGTCGCAGCTCCAAAGTCGCAGTTCGCCGCTGCCAGTTTTTGAGATCAACTTTACTCCTCGCTGCTAGCCGAGCCTCCTGATGTTCGATCTATCCGCTATCCAACTGCTCGCCGTGGGGACTGACCTCTGGTTCGACCTGCCGCTGATCGTTGTCATCAGCCTGGTCTACTCCGGTACGCGCCATGAACGGAACGACGAGATTCTCGCCGGCGCCCTGCGGACCGGGACCTGGATCCTGGGCTTTATGCTGGCGATTTTTGTCGTACTAGGCCTGATGTCCTGGCGGCTGTAAAGAAAATCGCCGATCAGGCGGCGGATTTCCTGCACCGTCCAACGCCGCGGAATCGCCAGGCTTTTCTTGACTTGGGCCGGTCAGGCTCTTAGTGTGATTGCCGTGCGGTCCCCAGGCCGCCGGTTCCCATCTCAATGCATCCCCGCCGACAATCCGTGGCGAGGAATTGTTGTTGCCGAGACGACGAATGGACCGCCCAGTCCGCGTCAAACGTCCACGTCAAACGTCTGCGTTTCCGGGGCTTCCGGTGGTCGCCCCTCACCGTGATTTACCTAGGACCTAATAACGTGCAATTGGCTCTGTTTACGTGCGCAACGTTCGCGCTGATCAGCTTGCTTGCCTGGGCGCTGCCGATGCTCCAGCCCAAGCCGCGTCGGCGCGTCTCGATGGCGCTATTGCCGCTCGTGTTGGTAGCGATCGCCGCCTTGGCCCTTTGCGCAGGTGAACCCAAGGCATCGGCCGATCCTAAAGGCGAGACAACCCCCAAAGCTGCCAGGCCTACCCCGCGCAAATTGGTCGCGCCCAAAAACTGGCCGGCCGACCACCCGTTGCCAGTGGTAGCGTCGAACTGCGTCGCCTGCCATTTAACCGCGGGTCGCGAACTGACCGACGCGGTGAAACACTTTGTCCGCAGCGCGCACGACCTGCAAGAGCTGACCTGCTATGACTGCCACGGCGGCAATCGTGAAGAAGACGCCAAAGCGCACGAGGAAGACTTCCACTTCATCGGCACCAAGCTCAGCGCCCACCTCCAAGCGTGCAGCGAGTGCCATAGCGAAGAGGCCGAGCAGCTAGCGGCAGGGCCCCATCACTGGGATTTTTCCAAACGGGTTAACACCAAGTTTCCCACCTGTGTCGACTGCCACGGCAACCACGATATCGGCAATCCGCCGGCCGATTTCAAGCTGGCGGACATGTGCCTGGATTGCCACCACACGCTGGAAAAAGACTATCCCAACGTCGCCTCGATCGTGGCGCACAACGACCGACTCACGGACGTGCTGCGCGACGTGCGGACCAAGACCTTGGCCCAACCGGACCCCATCCCCGAGGCCTTCCGCAAGGACCTCGGCAAACTGCGGACGGAAACCATGCGACTGATCCACGCCTCGAAGGAAGTCCCCGCCCATAAGGCCAAGGAATTGAACCAGCAAAGCGATAAAGTTCGCACTGGATTGCAGGAGTGGCTAAAATCAGCCAAGTAGGCGGCCGTGACCTGTGGCGGGTCCGACGGCCGCAATGACTCGCGCTTTGTTGGTTATTGGACATGTCTGCCTGAGACAACAGCAGCGCGTTTGCTTGAGACTCGTTCGTGAATCAAATCCAATTGCTCGCCAGCCCGTAAGAGGATTCCCATGCATCCTTGCCGCCACCGCCAAAATCGGCGTCACTTCATCCAGACCGCAGGCGCCGCCACGCTGGCCGCCAGCGCCGCCGGAAGATTGATCCATCCCAGCCAGGCTTTTGCAGACGACCAGGAACACAAGAGCGCGGACGTTGGCATCGCCCGCGGTTCGAGCATGGAAGAAGCAGTGCGCCGCGCCGTGGAACTGTCGGGCGGCATGGACTTTATCAAGCCAGAGCAAACGGTGCTGATCAAGCCGAACGTCACCGGCGCGATTCCCAGCCCGACCACGACAAATCCGGAAGTGCTCTACGCGGTGATCAAAATGGTCTCCGAGCGCGGCGCCAAGCGGATTATCGTCGCGGACCGCAGCTTCTCGGCCCTCTTCTCCACGGCCACGCCCAAGACGATCGACGTCATGAAGCGCGTTGGGCATGTCGACGCCGTGAACCAGGCGATCAGCGATATCAAGGCGCCCGTTGTGGCCGTCGGCCTGGAAGACGCCGCCGCCGAGTTCGAAAAGCTGGGCAAAGACCCCAAGATCGAGCATTGGCGCAAGATCAAACCGGCCAAGGCCGAGCACTGGCCCGAAGGCTTTGAGCTAGCCGAGTTGCTGTTTGCCGTTGATCACGTCATCAACGTGCCGGTGATCAAGACCCACTTTCAGGCCTGGTTCACCATGTCGATGAAGGCCTTTGTCGGTATGAGCCATCATCGCAGCCGCCGCGAGTTCCACACCGCCTTCAAGGGCAACAACGACTTGCTCAATCAAAAGAGCTCCGGCAGTCGCCGCCGCGTGGGTCCCGCTGGCCGCAAGCTGGACGTGGAAGAAGTCGAGCCGATGGTCCATCGCGTTGCCGAGTTGAACCTGGGCATTACGCCCGCGCTCAACATCCTGGACGGATCGAAGAGCTTTGTCTTTGGCGGCCCGTCGCATGGCGACGCCGCGGAACCCAAGCTGATTGTCGCCAGCCGCGACCGCATCGCCGCAGACGCCACGGGCGTGGCCGTGCTGAAGCGATATGGCACGGAGCGGCGATTGCAGAACTACTCGATCTGGGAAAACCCGTTCATCATGCACGGCATCAAGATCGGCCTAGGCATCGACAGCCTGGAGAAGCTCAATCTGAAGTCGCAAGGCATCGACGACGAAGAGATGAAGACAATCAAAGAAATGCTGATCTAGTCCGGACAAAGGCTCTCCCTGACGAGAGGGTTGGGAGGGGGCCAGCAACGGACGATATTTCCCCAGGCCTTCAATCGAACCGAAGCCCGGGCGGCCAAGTGCTTCCCCTGTAGAAAAAAGGCGTTTCGCCGCCCGTGACCCCTGTAATCCGCGCCAACTACCGTGAACCTGCGCCGGTTTTTGGCTGTCGGACTCATTCTGGGGGCGAAAAGCCCTCCCCCGCATGGTTGAAACAACCGCTTGTGCGGCGTATTTTACATTATTCGCCGTTGTCGGCATTTGTCACGTGGCGCCCCGCAGGAGAAGTTCTGCGCGGGGGCCGGCCCGGCAGTGTCGCACCTTATAGAGTATTCGCGCCCCGTCCTTGAATCGTGACCGGCCCGCATCGGTCGTCTGAGCAAATTTTTGGAGGCTCATCCTAGTGGCTACTATTCCGCGTCCCGTCGTCGCCAGTGGCATTATGACCGGGGCCGATATCCTTGTTGAGTCTTTGATCAACCACGGCGTCGATATCATCTTCGCCTATCCGGGCGGCGCGAGCATGCCGCTGCATCAGGCGTTGACCAGGTACAAGGATCGGATCCGCACCATCCTGCCACGTCACGAGCAGGGTGGCGGTTTCGCCGCGCAAGGCTACACACGCAGCACCGGTCGGGTCAGCGTTTGCATGGCCACCAGCGGTCCGGGCGCCACCAACCTGGTCACGCCGATTGCTGACGCCAAGATGGACAGTATTCCGCTGATTGCCATCACCGGACAGGTCGGCACGTCAGTGATTGGCACGGACGCTTTTCAAGAGACGCCTATCGTCGAGGTCTGTCGCGGCATCACCAAGCACCACTACCTGGTGACGGATGTCAACGACCTGGCCCGCGTTGTTCGCGAAGCGTTTCATCTGGCAACAACCGGTCGCCCCGGCCCCGTGCTGATTGACCTGCCCAAGGACATCCAGCAAGCGCAGACGACGCCTGACTTCAAAGCGCCGCTGTACTTGCCTGGCTACCATGTGGAAGATCGCCGCGCTCGCCCAGAACAGATTGCACAAGTTGCGGCCGCGATCCGCCGTGCTCGTCGACCGGTGATCTATGCCGGCGGCGGCGTCATCGCTGGCGAGGCCAGCGCCGAGCTGCGCGAACTGGCCAAGAAGACGCAGATCCCTGTCACCACCACGCTGATGGGTCTGAGCTGCTTCCCCACAGAAGATCCACTGGCGCTCGACATGCTAGGCATGCACGGCAGCGTCTACGCCAATTACGCCGTGAACGAGGCCGACCTGCTGCTGGCGTTTGGCGTCCGCTTTGACGACCGCGTGACGGGCAAAGTCTCGGAGTTCGCCAAGCACGGCAAGATCGTCCACATTGACATTGATCCTTCCGAGATCAACAAGAACAAAGAAGCCCACATCCCGATCATTAGCGACATCCGCTACGCCCTGAGCGAGTTGAACAAAGTCGTTCAACCTCCCGAGGCCGGCTTGGACGAGTGGAACAGCCAGATCGCCGAGTGGAAACGCAGCGATCCATTTACGTTCGACAAAGACTTCCCAGGCATCCTGCCGCAGTACGCCATCAGCGAGCTATCCAAGCTCACGGCCAAGCTCAAGCCCATTGTGGCGGTGGGCGTGGGCCAGCATCAGATGTGGTCCGCGCAGTTCTTTGATTTCAGCGAGCCGCGCACCTGGCTTTCGAGTTCCGGGCTGGGAACGATGGGCTTTGGCCTGCCGGCGGCCATGGGCGCCAAGGCAGCTAATCCGGATCGTCTGGTGATCGACATCGACGGCGACGGCAGCTTCTTGATGAACATCCAGGAACTGGCCACCTGCGCATGCGAAAAACTGCCAGTCAAGGTGTTGCTGCTCAACAACCAGCATCTAGGCATGGTGATGCAGTGGGAAGACCGCTTCCACGCCAGCAACCGCGCGCACACGTACCTGGGTCCGATCGATCATCCTGAAGCAATCGGCAAGGGAGACGGCCTGGGCCCGAAGACTCGCTACCCAGACTTCGTGTCGATCGCCCGCGGCTTTGGCTGCGGCGCCCGCACGGTGCGCGAAAAGGCCGACCTGCACTCGGCCCTGCAAGAAATGATCGACTACGACGGTCCGTTCGTCCTGGACGTGGAAGTCCCCTACCAGGAACACGTCCTCCCCATGATCCCATCCGGCAAAACGGTCAAGGATCTGATCAAGTTGTAAGACGCCAAACCTTCGTCGCGGCGCGGCGAAATTCAACGGACGATCTCGTTGGCCAGGTTACGCCCACGTGATTGGGACATCTTGGTGCGCATGATGGTCAACGTTTTGGGTCTCCGCGCGGATCCATTGCGCAGTTCGCCGCCGCTTCGGATAGAATAGCCGCCGGCTTCTTACCGCAAATGGGGAGGAATCACTCATGGCCACTTCCACGCAAAAAGCTCCAGTCGCCACGGGCAAGGTCGTCGGTCGTCGCGAACTGCACTTTGAATGTTGCGATGACGTGGTCGCGGAATGCGATCGTTTGCTCGCCGGGTATCGCCACTTGGGCAACTGGTCGCTCGGACAAATGGCCAGCCATCTGGCTGAAGGGCTCAGGCCGGCGCTGGAGCCGACGACGATCCGTGTCCCCTGGATCATCCGATTTGCCGCGCGCAATTTCTTCAAGAAGGGCGCAATGCAAAAGATTTCGCCGGGGATCAAACTCCCCAAGGGCGCCAGCTCACTGCTTCCAGACGCAATCGACGATCGCGCCGGTGTCGAGAAATATCGCGAGATGATCCACCGCTGGAAGCAAGAACCCAAGCGGTTTCCTCACCCATTCTTTGGCCTCCTGACCGATGAAGAATGGGACAAGCTACTGCTCCGGCACGCCGAGATGCACCTGAGCTTTTTGATCCCCAAAGAAAACTGAGCGCGGAATCGAAAAGGCAATCCGACTCGCCGCTACCCCTGCACGACAGAATTCACCAGCGTGCCGATCCCGCTGATCGTGATCTGGATCTCGTCGCCGGGAAAGAGCGTGAACGAATCGTCCGGCACAATCCCGGTGCCCGTCAGCAGGATGACTCCGTCGCGGAAACGCTGGTCTCGGCCCAGATAACCGATCAGGTCTTCAAACGTGCGGGCCATCTTGCCCACGTTCGTCTCGCCGGCAAACACCGTCTGGGCGCCGCGCGTGACGCGCATCTGAATTTCGATCTTGTCGCGGACCGGCATCCCCTTGGCCAACGTGATGAACGGTCCGAGCGCGCAACAGGCGTCGTACATTTTTGCCTGCGGCAGATAGAGAGGATTTTCCCCCTCGATATCGCGCGAGCTCATATCGTTGCCAATCGTGTAGCCGACTAGCTTCAGGTGCGAATTCAACACCAGTGCCAACTCTGGCTCAGGCACGTTCCACAGCGCGTCTTTGCGAATGCGCACCGGCTGCCCACTCGCGACCACGCGGCTGGGCGTAGCCTTGAAGAACAACTCCGGCCGCGGCGCGGCGTAAACCCGTTCATAGTGCGAGGCGCCATGCGCGGACTCTTGCATCCGCGCCGCGCGGCTGCGCGTGTAGGTAACGCCGGCGCCCCAGACTTCCTGGCAGTCGACCAGCGAAAGGGGCCTGATTTCCGCGAGGGGCGTCGGCCTGGCCGAGTGATCTGTCAGCAGCTCGACCGTGGCAGCGGCGTCGTCCGATTCCAGAATGTCCGACAGTGTCTCAAAGTGGCCGCCGGTCAGGGCCAGGGGAGTGGCGGCGCCGTCGCGCACCAGGCCAATCGTCTCGCGGCCGTCCGGAAAACGCATCTTTCCAAGCTTCATCACCCAACTCCTAACCAACCGGTTTTCGCGTCACTCGCGCGCTAAGGCGTCGCACAAAAATTCTCTATCGCAGAGGGCGTTCTTTCAAGCGGCGATACTGACGCAAATCGTCCAGCACGCCCTGCAAGTCCGCCGGCAGCGGCGCTTCGAATTGGATCGGCTCGCCACTTTGTGGGTGAATCAATTTCAATCGCAACGCGTGGAGCGCGTGCCGCTCCAACCGGGGCGCGGTATCGGCCAGATCTTTGCTAAGTTCGCCGCGAGTGATCATCGCCCTGGCGCCATAAAAGCGATCGCATAGCACGGGGCAGCCGATACTCTGCAAGTGAACGCGGATCTGATGCGTGCGCCCCGTCTTGGGAAGAACGCGCATCGTCGCAAACGTCTCAAAACGTTCGATCACTTCGTAAAAGCTCCGCGCGTCGCGACTGTTCGGATCGTTGTGGCGAACGGCCATCTTCTCGCGCTGGTAGGGGTGCAGGCCAATTGGCAGGTCGACCCAGTCCCGGTCGCGGTCGGGCGTGCCGGTGACGATGGCGAAGTATTCCTTTTCGATCGTCCGCTGCTCAAACTGCAAGGCCAGGTGACGATGAACCTGGTCGTCCTTGGCGATGACGATCACGCCGCTGGTGTCGCGGTCCAATCTGTGGACCACGCCCGGCCGGGTCGATCCGCCAGCCGTGCTGAGTCGATTGAAATGAAATTGCAGCGCCGCGGTCAGCGTGCCGGACCAATGCCCCTTGGCCGGATGGACGACCATGCCAGGGGGCTTGTTGATCGCAGCCAGACACTCGTCTTCGTAAAGGATATCGAGGGCGATCTCCTCGGCGTGCGGCAGTGGCCGCGCAATTTCTGTCAGCACGACGGAAATCCGTTCCCCGGCGCGCAGGCGATGCGCGCCCTTCGCTCGTTTGCCATCCACGGTGACCTGGGCGGCGTTGATCAAACGTCGCAACGAGACGCGGCTGTAGTTGGGTAGTTGCTGCGCCAGATAGGCGTCGAGCCGCGCGTCGACCGCGGATTCGTCCACCAACAACTCGGTGGGTTCGGAACTCATACGGCGGCCGATCGATAGAATGTAGAAAGCATGAAACCCGCGGCGAACGGCCGCGCGTCGCGCTGAACGAAATTCAGCACAGATCGCACTTTAGCCGAAGCCAGGCCGCAGGGAATGGTCCGGGCGAGAAAACCGGCCTTCCGAACCAATTCGTCAGCTTTTTGGCGATTCGCCTTCCGGTGGCGTTGCAGCCGGAGGATCTGTCGCCGGTGGCTCCGTGGCGGCAGGCGTCTCGGCCGGAGCGTCCGTGGCTGGTTTTTCAGTCGCCGGTGTTTCAGCATCAGGCGTAGCTGGCGTCGCCGGTGTTCCCGCTTCTGGAGTCGTGCCTTCGGGCGCTACAGGCGTGGCGTCTGCCGGAGGATCATCCCCTTTAGGTGGCAAGAACGAGCCTTCGCTGGGCGTCTCGTTGAAATTCGGACGCATACCGGGCACGCCTGGTCCTAGCACGCCACCACGCGGGGGCGACATCGCAAAGAACCAATCGTAGAACTCCGGAGTCGACCTACGGTCGAGTTCGGCAATCCGCTGCTTGGCGACGGCCTCGAACGATCCGCCCGGCCAGCCCGATACGATCTTGTCGTACTGTTTGCGGGCGTCTTCCAGTTCGTTCAACCCTTCGTGGGCGGCGCCCATTTCGAGCAGTGCGCGCTGCGCCAACATCGGATACTTGGTCTGTTGCGTCACCTGGGCGTAGGACCGCAGAGCGCTCCGCATGGCATTGGCGGACGCAGCGCGATCCGAAAAGAGCTGGTTCGTGCCCTCACGCAGGTAGTAGTCACCCATGCCCAGAGCGGCCCAATAGCCGGCCGGCGTGTTTTGGAAATCGGGCGAGGCGGTCAGTGCGATCATCGCCTCGGGCTTGTTCAGATAGCGAATGGCGTCCATCGCCTGAAAGTACTCAGACCACTGCTGGTCCTCGCGGGCAGCCGTTTGGCCCCGCCAGTACATTCCCACGCCGCCGAGCACGATCAGCCCCAGCACCACGGCGACAACAATGCGCGAATAGGGAAGGATCCGCTCGATCTGAACGTTCAGCCAATCGGCCAGAACATTTGTCTGCAGCTCATGACGGCGTTCCGTCCGCATGCCAGGCTCTCTGTCGCAAAAGGAAGCGCCGAAAGAACCGCCGGCGCGTGCAGTAAAACCAACCTCGCACGGAGTATGGAGCCTTGGCGGAAGTTCGTCAAGAGCGGCAACTTACGAGCAGCCGAGCCCCGCAATCTCGACCCATTTCCAGCTTGCATTTCACCGTCACAGATTATCACGTCCAACGCTGTGGTTGCGGGATTCCGCCCGTGGATCGACAATGAGACCGCTATCACCCATTCCGGACGTTCAGCGGCGCACAGATCTTCATGGTGAGCGATTCACGATCCAACGGCCGCCCCATCTCCGACAACGCAGCGGACGGAGCGCAGCCTGTTGTTCCGCAGATCAGGTCCGGGCGGCGGCGTTTTCGCCCGGCGGCGCTCGCGCTCGGCGTCTTGCTAGGCGTGGCCGTTGGGTTGGCCGGGATCGTTGTCGTGCTAATTGCCACGCGTGGCGAAGCCGTTCCGCCCCTGACGGCCGAAGCCCTCGCAGCGGCCGAACGACTGTGGGGAGAGCAGGGCCCAGCCAGTTATCGCATGGGTATCCACGTCGGCGGGCGGCAGCCAGGACCCGTCGAGATCGAGGTGCATGACGGACGCGTAACCCACATGACGCGCAACGGGATCGTCCCCTCGCAAGAGCGGACCTGGGAATACTGGACCGCGCCGGAACAGTTCGAGACGATCCGCCAGGACCTGGAATCGGCCGGGCGCGAAGGGGGCTTTGGGGCGCCATCCGGCACAAAGACGGTGCTCCGCGCCCGTTTTGATCCGCACTACGGGTACCCCGCGCGCTACCAGCGGCTGGTTCTGGGGACTGATCTGAACCTCGACTGGGAAGTCACCAGCTTTGAGCGGCTCGACACAACCGATCAGCGAACCGCGCCGGCCACCGATCCCTAGAAACGCAAATCCTTTTACGTCAACCGCGGCGAACAGACACCCAGGGCATACCACGGCATGCAAGATTGGACCGGTAAAGTTGTCCTGATAACGGGCGCGTCGAGCGGCCTGGGACGCACGATTGCGCAGACGTTTGCGCAGCGGAAAGCGCGCGTGGTCATCGCCGCGCGCAACGCAGAGGATTTGGAACGCTCGGCCGCCGAATTGCGCGCCGCCGGCTTCGACGTGACCGGGCTGCCGGCCGACGTCACGCGCCAAGAATCGGTCGACGCGTTAATCGCCGCGGTCATCGAACGCTTCGGTCGTCTCGACGCCTTAGTAAATAACGCCGGCCGCTCCGCGCGGCGGGCAGTGCTCGATACCACGCCGGAAGACTTTCGCGAGTTGCTCGATATCAATCTGCTGGGCGTTGTGCGCATGACGCGCGCCGCGGCGCCCCATTTGTTGAAATCGGCCGGGCACCTGGTCAACATTGGCTCGCTGGCCGGTAAATCCGCATCGAGATTCTTGGGCGCCTATCCGGCCAGCAAATTTGCCGTCACGGCCTACACGCAGCAGCTTCGCCTGGAGCTTGGCCCCCAAGGTCTGCACGTGTTGCTGGTCTGCCCCGGACCGATCGCGCGCGAGGCGCCACGTCGCGAGTCGCTCCATCCAACCGCAGGCGCCCCCGCCGGAGAAGAACTACCGGCCGACGCCTATCGTCCCGGCGGCGGCGTGAAAGTCACTCTGATTTCGCCCGAGAAACTTGCCGAGCGCATCGTCCGCGCCTGCGATCGCCGCGATCCGGAACTGGTGATACCCGGCAAGGCGCGGATCCTGTTTGCGCTGACGCAACTCTCGCCGCGCCTGGGCGATTGGCTCGTCCGCCGCATGACGAGCTAACGGCCTGGCGGCGATGAGCGAACCGCAGGCGCGCGAAGCTATACCCGACCAGCGAAATGTTACTCGATCAACGAACAAACGTGCCCTTGGCGTTCGACCTTCGGCAGGACCTGCGGCTGGTAGATTTCGGTGTAGGCCTTGGCCTTGCGATGCAGGTCGAGCGATTCGGTCGATTCCCAGCGCTCGCAGAGCATGAACCGGGTTTCGTCGACGTTCGAGTGATAAACCTCGAACCGCAGGCAGCCTGGCTCGGCGCGCGATAGCCGCCCCTGCTCGCGCAGCAAATCGCGGACTGCCGGCACGTCTTGCGGGTCTTTAACGGTCAGCCAGATGTTGGCGTAAATCATCGCGTGGGTCTCCAAATCGTCTTGGCAACGGGCGGTATAGTGCACAGCCAGCCTCGCATGCTAACTGCATCCGTGCTGAAAACAAGCGTGCGCGTTGTGGCGCGCGGCGCCGGGTGAGACAATATCGGCGCCTGAAAGGCTGCCCGGGCACTACCGATCAGACGGATACTTCACGCAAGCCCTTATCGGAAATCGTGTCATGTTCAATCCGCAGAGTGTAGCGCGCGATCATCGCGAGTTGTCGCGTCGATATTTCTTGCAACTTGGCGTGCTGGCTGGCGGCGCCGCCGCAGTCTCTCCATTGCAACTATCGGCGGCCAGGCAAGACGACGCTCTTTCGCCGCAGGCGGAGTTCGATAGCCTGATCGCCAGGATGCGATACCTGACGCCCGATGGGCAGTTTTTCAACGTCGAGCGAGGCGACCCGCTCCCTTCGGAATTGCCCCCGGACAAACGGGCCGAGGCGGGGCTCGATCGCGAAACGTGGCGGCTTGAGATCATGCCGGATACCGAGAGTGGAACGCGCGTCCGCAAACCGCTGACCAAGGAGGCTGGCACGGCGCTCGATTGGGTCGACCTGATGCAACTCGCCGAGCAGCACGCTATCCGCTACGGCAAGGTGATGACGTGCAACAATCTCGATGGGCCACTCGGCATGGGTTTGTGGGAAGGCGTTCCGCTGCGCGAAGTCATCGCGCTCGCCAAACCGGCCGACCTGATCCGTCGCGTCTGGTACTACGGTTATCACAATGACGTGTCGAAACAGATGTTTCGCAGTTCGCTCCCTTACAGCCGCGTGCAGGAAGACCCTCCGGGCGACATGCCGGTGATCCTGTGCTACAAGCTCAACGGCGAATGGCTTTCGCCCAAGCGCGGCGGTCCGGTGCGGATGATTGTGCCCGAGGCGTATGGATTTAAGAGCGTCAAATGGTTGCAACGGATCGTGCTGACCAATAATCATCAAGCCAACGACACGTACGCCGATCAAAACAACGACATCGATAGCTGGCAGAAGACGATGGCGCGGTTTGTCGACGCGCCGTTGAAAGCCAGCCCTGGCCAGGCGATCCCTATCACCGGCCTGGCGCAAGTGGGCGTTGGCGGACTGGCGAAGGTGCAATATTCGTTTGAGTCGTCCGAGGGCGAGCGTCCCGCCGGCGATCCCCACTTCACCAAATGCGATTGGCGCGACGCCGACCTGTTGCCCCCGCCGAAAAACTGGGGCCTGCCGCCGGAACTCGACGATGGCGCGCCGACGCCGCAAGAGATCGATCCAGCGACGGGCAAATCGCGACACTGGCCGCTGCGGTACACGATCGCCCATTGGGCCGCGCTGGCGTCTGGCCTGCCGGCCGGCAAATACAACCTCCGCTGTCGCAGTATCGACCTCCGCGGCGTCGCCCAGCCACTCCCCCGCGTCGTCGGTCGGTCCGGCCGCAACGGGATCCAGACGGTACCGTTCGAAGTGGTCTGACGCACCCGTGATCGAGCCGGTTCAAAACCGCTGCGCGCTTTACGACCACCGTGGCGCTCGGCATTGCAGGTCCAACGGCATATTTTGAACGGACGCTTCCGTTGCGATTTTCCAAACTCGCCATGGCGCGCAGTTTGCATTTGGGGGGTTTTCCTTCCGTATTGCCAAATCTTGTCGTCTCTGCGTTGTTCCGTCGCGTAGTTTTGATCCAGAGGGCGCCCATGATCGAAATGGCACAAACATTCCTGGTCGTCGTCTTTGGCGGTGATACGCCCCAAGATTCGCTGAGTGCGCATCAGGTGGCGGCCCGCGCGGCGATTGTCTACCTGGTGGGGTTGGCGATTGTTCGCAGCGGGAAGAGCCGCCTCATCAGCCGCGCCACGCCGCTTGACGTGATCCTGGGTTTTATCCTTGGCTCGTTGCTCAGTCGCGGCATCACCGGCCACGCGGCGATTTCGGACACGGTGGTTGCCTCGGCCATTCTGGTGGCGATTCATTGGGTCTTTACGGCCGCCGCGTGCCGGTCGCCTCGGTTTGAACGCTGGATCAAGGGCAATTCTTATCCTTTGATCGAGCAAGGCCGCCGACGGGTAGACAATATGCGTCGCTCGCACGTCTCCGAGGCCGACCTGGCCGAAGCACTGCGCGGTCAAGGCGTGGATAATATCAAGGACGTCGAGACCGCCTACAAAGAGCGCAACGGCGAGGTCAGCGTGATCAAACGAGAACGGCCCCAAGCGGACGTCGCCCG
>Ga0105047_10006622_pt1 | contig 19636 bp, 15 predicted proteins | sample MAT04_FD_78384 | JGI IMG/M metagenome (GOLD analysis project Ga0105047, IMG submission 78384) | Freshwater microbial communities from Lake Fryxell liftoff mats and glacier meltwater in Antarctica - MAT-04 (megahit assembly) | ecosystem: Environmental > Aquatic > Freshwater > Ice > Liftoff...
ATTAATCGATACCAAACCGCCAAGGCGGATGCGGGGTTGCTACAGATCTGTTTGCCACAGATGTAACAGACCTGCCCGGCCGGCAGACGGGTTGCACAGATAAATACATGTGAGTGTCATCTTTATCCAATCTGATTTTATCATTGCTCTGATCTGCAATTATATGTATTCCTCTGATCTGCGAAATCTGATTAACTTGTCTGTTGACAAACAGGTCTGTGGCTCAGATTCGTGATTGCTCGTCTGTGGCTCAAATTCCTTTTTAATCACGTATATCCCTGTTCACAAACAAATCTGCTCGTTGGCCAATTTGTCCTTGTGCGGTTTTGAAAGTTGGTATAGGTTTGTCTTATTGTTTTGATTTGTTAATAGAGAACCAGGGGAACCCTAACCATTTCCCGACCTATGTAAAAGAGCCTCCACGGAGGCTTTTTTTAATGCTGTTGTCCATCATCTTCTTCCCTGTCTGACGCCCGGCAGGGTTAATTTCAGCTTGCTGTATTTATAAATACAGCTTCGCATTGTTGCCTTGTAGCTGAATGTACAAAAGGCTTTCTCAGGAGACGTTCTGTAGATTCTGCTGTTGATCAATTCCAGTCGCCAACCACAGTTCTCTTTTCAAGAATGCGCCAAGGTTCCAATCCTTGTATGATCGCCTATCAGCGCCCCGAACTTTTCGACCTTGATTAGAATAATCTTATCCTTATATAGCCTTGAAATTTCTTAGCTGTCCTTTCATCGTATAGATCGGCTGTAAAGGCGCCTGCTTGCATATTCACAGAAAACCAATGATACTATTACCGATATAATTGAAATGTGATATGGCGATAGATGATTTACTAATTCAAGTAGTTGTATAGTATAATGGAAGCTTAGAGATGTCTACCAATTTATTAAAGCAACCAGCATGATACTATACTTTTCACGCCTCTCCATTCTCTTTAATTTAACGATTGCTTTTATCATCCTGTGAATATATTTGCAGCCAACTTTTTAATTCATGAACAAATACTTCCTTTCCCTTGTCGCTCTATGTTTTTTTATGTCCGCACAGGCGCAGTCGTCAGATTCAAAAACCGGGAAAAGCGCCTACAGCATGCCTTCAAGGGATTTTCTTATGTTACAGTTTGGATATGACAACTGGACCAATGCACCGGATAGTATTAAGGTCTCTGGTTTTGGACGTGCGTTCAATGCCTATTTGTGTTACGATTTCCCGATCATGAAATCCAATTTCAGTTTTGCTGCAGGAGTTGGTGTAGGTACGAGTAATATTTATTTTAAAGACCAAGAAGTGCGATTAACCGATACCTCGTCGTCGATCTCCTTTATACCTGAAACACAAGCCTACAAAAAGTATAAATTGACTACCGCCTATATCGAAGCACCTTTTGAGATCCGATATTTTGGAAATAAAGAGAACAGAAATAAAGGATTCAAAGTGGCGATTGGTATGAAAGTCGGAACACTTCTATCAGCCCACACCAAAGGCAAACGAACCTATAATAGCAAGCCTATCATTGAGAAAGTAAATACAAAACGCTATCTTGAAACATGGCGTTATGCAGCTACCGGACGAATCGGTTATGGTAATTTTTCTGTTTTTGGTTCCTACAATCTCGGTGGTTTGTTTAAGGTAAATTCCGGTCCTGAGAATGTACGACCTTATTCGATCGGGATTTGTTTGTCTGGTTTGTAGGTGACTTTCTATGTTTCCCTACTTCAACTTGTTCTATCTACTTCATAAAGTGACGACAGTGTGAGGGATAGTAGCGGAAAGCCCACATCCCGATGCCCTGATTGCCCTGATCGGGAGTGTTCCGAAGTATCGGAATGGAGCGGAAAGCCCGACCTGAGGTTTTGGGAAGGACACGCTCTAATACATTTAACTTAACACAAGAGGGAATACCAGTTTTGTAACTGTGTAACTTGTCTGACAAACAGGTCTGCTCCATTTGTGGCAAACACATCTGTAGGCAAACAGGTCTGTGGCACTTTTCCCACTCCTACACGGTTTATACCATTCATCTAAAACTTTGCTGAAACTTCCGGGGAATGTTTTTATTTTGCGGAAAATTATTTTAAACATGCGTAACACCATTTTCTCGTTACTCACAGTAATGAGTTCCTATGCGGTAAGTGCCCAGTCTGTGAATATTAAATTTACTGAGTACGATTTGCCAAACGGCCTCCATGTAATCCTTCACGAAGACCACGTGATTCCTACAGTAGCCATTTCTGTCTTGTATCATGTCGGGTCCAAAAACGAAGATCCTACACGTACCGGTTTTGCTCACTTTTTTGAACATTTGTTGTTTGAAGGAAGTGATAACATTGAACGTGGAGAATATATGAAGCTCGTACAGAACAATGGTGGTGTGATTAACGCCAACACAAGTTTCGACCGCACCTTCTATTTCGAGACGCTTCCTTCCAACAAACTCGAACAGGGTTTATGGATGGAAAGTGAGCGTATGCTGCATGCCAAGATCGACGAAATTGGTTTAGAGACACAACGCAAAGTGGTGAAGGAAGAGAAGAAACAGCGTTATGAGAATACGCCATATGGTCATTTGCTGGAGCAGATTTTTAAAAATGCGTATACGAAACATCCTTATCAATGGACGCCAATCGGCGAGGCGCAATATATCGATCAGGCAACCTTACCTGAATTCATGGATTTTTATAAAACCTTTTATGTGCCTGAGAATGCAACCCTTTCTATAGGTGGTGATATCAATATCAACCAAACACGCTCATGGATCGATAAATATTTTGGAACCATTCCAAGAGGAACGAAAGCAGTTCCTCGCCCAACTATTGTAGAACCTGTACAAACCGAAGAAAAGCGTGTGACCTATTATGATAAAGTACAATTACCTGCGGTAGTATTTGCCTATCATGCACCAGCACAAGGTACACCTGATGCTTATGCGTTGGAAATGCTTTCAAAGATCTTGTCTGAAGGAAAAAGCTCGCGTTTGCAGAAAGAAGTTGTCGATAAACAACAAAAAGCAGTAGCAGCCGGGGCGTTTAATCTGCCTTCGGAAGATCCGGGTCTGGCTATGATGTTTGGCATCGGTAATATGGGCGTAACACCAGAAGATCTTGAGAAATCAATGAATGCTGAGGTGGAGAATATCGTGAATAATGCAGTGAGTGCAGATGAATTGCAAAAATGCAAGAACCAGATCGAGAACGACTTTATCTCACAGAACCAGCGAGTGTTGGGAATTGTGGAGAACCTTGCTAATTATCATGTGTACTACGGTAATACAAACCTCATTAATACCGAGTTGGATCGTTATATGAAAGTCACCATTGCTGATATGCAGACGGCTGCTAAGAAATATTTTAAGAAAGAGAACCGTCTTGTATTGTATTACTTACCGGATAGCAGCAAAAACTAAATGAATCTACAAATACCTTTAAACATTAAAAATATCAAAATGAAAAAATTCATTTTACCAATAGCAGCGATTTTTATGATGAGTTCGTCATTGATCGCGCAACCCCTTGACAGAAGTATCCGCCCTAAAGCCGGCCCGGCTCCCGAAATTCAAATGGGTACCGCACAGTCGTTTGTATCCTCAAACGGGATCAAGGTCTTTGTGGTCGAAAATCATAAATTACCGGTCGTTTCCTATTCAATTGATTTTGATATTCATCCTGAAGTACAGGGCGATATGGTAGGTTTCCAGGATTTTATCGGGGAACTTCTAACGGCGGGAACAAAAACTAAATCCAAAGATCAGTTCAACAAGGAACTGGATATGATAGGCGGAACCCTATCAATTGGAAAAGATGGCATTTATATGCAAAGCCTCAAAAAGAATTCTGATAAATTATTATCTCTTTGCGGTGAAGTACTGACGAGTCCGAATTTTTCTCAGACAGAATTAGACAAACTAAAAAAGCAAGCGAAATCCGGGCTTGCCCAGCAATTAGATGATCCTGAAGCGATGAGTCAGAATATCACATCTATATTAAATTATGGTAAGTCTCATCCATATGGCGAGGTGATGACTGAAAAGAGCGTCGATAAGATCACATTGGAGCGTTGCAGGAAATTCTTCGAAACTTATTTCCGTCCGAATGTAGCTTATATGGCTGTGGTAGGAGATATCACATTAGCAGAAGCAAAAACACAGGTAGAGAAGAACTTTGGAAAATGGGAAAAGAGAGCGGTTCCTGTAGCTGTGTACCCAACACCTAAACCTCCAAAAGGAGCTACTGTTGGTGTTGTTAATAAAACCGGTGCAGTACAAAGTGTAATCGATGTAACCTATCCTGTAAATATGAAACAAGGTTCCCCGGATGAAATCAAATTGAAAGTGGCCAATGGTATTCTTGGTGGCGGAAGCACAGGACGTTTGTTCCAGAACCTTCGTGAAACACATGCCTGGACCTATGGCTCTTATTCGTCGGTTCAGAGTGATGAACTTCCATACGGAGGAAGCTTTTCTGCGACCGCAAATAGTACGACGTCGGCAAGTGATAGTTCGGTAACAGAAATTCTGAAAGAAATGGATAAACTTCGTACTGAACTTGTTCCACAGGACCAGTTGCAGGGCGTGAAAAACTATATGGCAGGAACTTTTGCATTAGGACTGGAAGATCCTAAGACACTGGCACGTTATGCAATAAATGAGAAGAAATATGGTATGCCCAAGGACTATTATAAAAATTACCTGAAGAATGTTGATGCTGTCACTGCACAGGACGTCATGGAAGTTTCAAAAAAGTATATCACACCTGGTGTAGCCTATATTACCGTTGCCGGAGATAAGAAAATGGTGGCTGAGAAGATGAAGAAATTCGGACCGGTTACTATCTATGACCTGAATGGTAATATCGTAAAAGACACACCACCGGTAGCTATTCCTTCAAACATTTCAGCAAAAAGTGTGGTAGAAAAACATATTGAAGCGACAGGTGGTGCGACCGCATGGGAACAGGTAAAAGATATGACCATGACGATGGCCATGGAAATGCAGGGAATGAAAATCAATGTGGTGACCACCCGTAAGGCGCCAAACAAAATGTTGTTGGATGTAACTATGATGGGTAACTCGCTTCAGAAGATTGTCTTCGATGGTAGCAAAGGTTATATGTCGGCACAAGGACAAAAGAAAGAATTTGATGAAATGGAAGCAAAGAAGCATGCCGATGAAGCCAATATGTCTGAAGAGCTTGGATATCTTGGCGCGAATTATAAACTTTCATTAAAAGGAACTGAAAAAGTGGATGATGCAGATGCCTACATGATAGAGGTTACAAAACCAACAGGTGATGTAGTGATGGAATATTATGATGTAAAAACAGGTTATAAAGTAAAAACTGAAGAGTCTGAGGACACCCCTGAAGGAAAGGAAACACAAGTCTCCTATTACCTCGATTATCAGCCGGGGAAAGGCGGATTAAAGTTTCCACAAATCATTAAACAAAGCGGTGGCCCGATGGGTATGATGGAAATGAAGCTCCAAAGTATCGAGATCAATACGGGCGTTTCGGATGAAATTTTTAAATAGAACATACATACAAATGAAACCGGTTCGAAAGAGTCGGTTTTGTTTTTTTTCCATTTCGAATTCATTTTTATAACTGAAAGAATCCATGTTAGAGATCAGTCATCTTAAAAAATATTATGCCACTCAAAAGGCCGTAGACGATGTGTCCTTATCTATTGGCAAAGGAAATATCTTTGGTCTGTTAGGCCCGAATGGCGCCGGAAAATCAAGTCTGCTGCGCATGATTACCGGTATCACTATGCCTGACTCAGGAAGCATCCTATTGAATGGTATACCCTTCAATTTGGATACACACAGTCCTATGATTGGCTATATGCCTGAAGAACGAGGTCTTTATAAAAAGATGAAAGTTGGTGAACAGGCTTTGTATCTTGGGCAATTGAAAGGTCTGAGCAAAAGTGAGGCCCTTCAAAAGATAGAAAGCTGGTTCGATAAACTGGATATGCAAAGCTGGAAGAATAAAAAGGTAGAAGATCTGAGTAAAGGCATGTCGCAGAAACTGCAATTTGTGATCACAGTGATGCATGATCCACAATTACTCATTCTGGATGAACCTTTCAGCGGTCTTGATCCTGTGAATAGTGCCGTCATAAAAGATGAGATCCATGAGTTGGCAAAAAAAGGCACCACCATTATTTTCTCCACACATAGGATGGAGCAGGTCGAAGAAATCTGCCGGGAAATTACTCTGATCAATAAAGGGAAAGTGATACTAAATGGGGATGTCGCAGAAATACGCCAGCAATTTAAGAAGCATATCTTCAGACTCGAAACAGACGGCGAGTTGCAAGGCTTCGATCAGTATATTATTGAACGAAAGGATACTCGCTATATGCTTCAGTTCCCGGATAATGAAGATGCCAATGAGGTGTTGGCTTATTGTATCCGGAATCATTTTAAAATCATGCATTACAGCGAGGTATTGCCTTCACTAAATGAAATCTTTATCGGACTTGTGGAAGGCGATGGTGCTTTCAGAAAATTTGAATCCGTTTCCAACTAAACAAAGCTCAACATACATGAAGAAAGTCTGGTTAATTATTCAACGTGAGTACCTGACAAGGGTTCGAAAAAAATCGTTCCTTGTCACTACCTTTTTGGTCCCCATTCTAATGGTCGGACTTATTTCTTCGGTCGCGTTTATGGCCTCGAAAAGCGAACAGAAACAGGACATAGCTGTGATTGATGAGAGCGGAATCTTTATAAACCGGATGGATACGGGTTCTTCGTATGCAATTCATTACATAAAGGATGTTCCGGGATCAACATATACGGAACTGCTGGAAAAAAATAATTGGGATATACTCGTTCATATTTTCCCGTTTAAGAATGGTGTTCCGGATAGTATTAATATGTATAAAGACGGAGGGGTTAGTTTAAATGCCAAAGAATTTATTTCGAATGACATTAATACCATCTACCAGATCAGGCAGATGCAGGATGCAGGCATTGATAAGAGGAAGATTGACAGTATTAATAGTTCAAGTATAGATGTCAAGAGTTTTGATCTGAAAAGTAACCAGGAAACCAGTTCAGAGATTGCTACAATGATCGGTTATGTGATGGGTTTGTTGATCTATCTGGTAATCCTGTTGTATGGTGTAGGTGTGATGCGTGGCGTAACGGAAGAGAAAACAAACAGGATTGCGGAAGTGATTATCAGTAGTGTGAGACCTTTTCAACTCATGATGGGAAAGATTGTTGGAATTGCTTTTGTCGGACTCACTCAATTTGTTCTCTGGCTGATTTTAACCGGTGTCATGCAGCTATTCATACCCTTACTTGTTCCCGGATTAAGTGGTTCTATGCATGCTCAGGCAGCGAATGCGCAGCATGTTCCTCAGAATGAGATAGCTTCGTTGCTGCAGGCATTGTCATCGCAAAACTGGACACTGATACTGAGTTGTTTTCTGTTCTATTTTCTGGGTGGCTATTTTCTGTATGCCGCCATGTTTGCAGCCGTTGGAAGTATGGTGAATGAAGATCAGCAGGAAGCACAACAAATGACAGTGCCAATCACCATGCCTATTATAGCCGGCCTCATCATTATGTCATCAACCATTAAAGATCCGAACAGTTCACTGTCTGTTTTTGGTAGTATGTTTCCGTTAACATCACCCATTGTTATGATGGCAAGAATACCTTATGGTGTTCCGGCGTGGCAGATCGTCTTGTCGATGATTTTCCTTGTGGTTGGTTTTGTAGCCATGACCTGGTTAGGCGCAAAAATTTACAGGACTGGCATTTTATTATATGGAAAAAAGGCTAGCTGGAAAGAAGTAATCCGATGGATTCGCTACAGCTAAGATTTGGATAATTCCTCCATGATCATACGCCAGATAATTTTTCTGGAGAAGAAAAAACAAAGGACAAAGAAGGTGATCGCAAAAACAATCATAGAGCTCTTCTTCCAGTCAGGTTTTGTAAATGAATAGGGCTCGCCAGGTAGATCCAACACCTGAAAAATAGGGCTTTCCGATAGCAATTTGAATTTGGCATTTTGGTAAGACGTAGCGGTGATCGTGTATAATGCTTCGATCTCTTTTTGCATACGTTCCAGTTTGTATTGTGGCAACTGGGTGCTTATTTTGACAGACATCTGGTTGGCGTCAATAAAGCCTGCAATAGCGCGTTCGTTTGCATACAATGCAGCCTGCAGGGAATCTCTCATCAACTGGATTTTATAGAGATCGGTTCTTGGTTTTTCGGTAACCAACCTGATATAATAATTACCCAATTCTTCAAGGACTTTTTCATTCATCTCCTGCGAAAGAGGTCCATCATGGGATGTTGTTGAGATGGTTGTAAATCCGGTTTTCACATCATTGGAAACGGTAGTGTTTGAAAGTAATAACCCTGCACCGGTCGCATACAGGTTATTTGTATCAGACAGATTGATCTTAATTTTATTTTTCCAGAAAGGAAGATGAGTATTGTAATCATCAATTAGCCAGGCGGCGAGGGAACTATATTTTTTATTAAGAGGTTGTGATTTTGAAATAATCGTTGAAATGGTCCGACTGGTAACCAGTTCCTTCACATTATAGATCTTTTCATAATCTGTTTTGTCGCTAATCCCAAACTGCGCCCTGATGCCATCTAATGGGCTTGAGCCGCCGGCCTTATTAATTGATAAAGGAAATATCTTTGAATACGTTCCATATTCGCCTTTCACAGACCGGGTTATAAATGCCTGAATTCCGGCAGCAAGCAGGGAGAGTATCAGTATCAGAAAAATATGTGATTTGATCGCATATTTTATGTCCGACAATATTTTTAAGGTAGATGACAATCGATCGTGGGTTTTAGGATAATTATTTTACGGTGTAATAGACCAGGACAAGAGTGGCTATGGTGGTCAGGAAAGTAGTTGTAACTGTGAGAACATCTTTAAAGTCGAGCTTGTTCTCACGCTTTGGTTTTTCAGGAACACGAACAGTACTTCCTTCTTTCACTGTAGGGTATTTTCTGAAGAACAGGAAATTTTTGGTATTCTTCACACGACCGTTGGAGTATTTTACATTGATCCTTGAACGCCATGGATTATCGCCATATCCTCCGGCAGCACCGATATAATATTTTACACCAGTATTTTCTTTGTCAAATTTAATATTCACAGGAACCTGAACTGCTCCTCTAACCTGTATAATCTCGTTCACTGAAGGAATCATAATAATATCACTATCCTTCAAAATAATATCCTGTTTAGATCCTTTTTTTGATAATGCTAATGGAAGATCGATCACGATTTGTCCAACCCCCGGACGAATCAGTTTTGCGCCTTCTATATACGCAGTCGGTAAAGTGCCACCGCTTCGTTTTATAAGAGATGAAAGCCGCTCATTCTTTTCGATCAACGGATACTCGCCACCATACGCCACTTCACCGGAAATACTGACACGGTCCTGATTTAAGAACTCTGTTTTCCTGCGTACATACACCCTGTCCATTGGTTTCAACACAATATTTTCAGAAACCTCGTCAATTTCAAGATTCGAGTTAATGGAGACAGATCTCATTTTGCTACCCTTTGAATTGATATTGTACTGGTTCACAGAATCAACAATATTCGACACTTCTATTCTGCCATTCTCTGCTTCCAGAAGTAAGCCACCGGAAAGCAGCAACACATCCTTCAGTTTCATATTTTTGTAATAAGGAATCTTACTCGGTTTTCTAACATAACCGATCACTTCTATCTTATATTGTTGTTCAAATTCTTTATTCGAAAGGATCTTGATCTTATCGCCGGCCTGCAACTCAATATTGTTGGGATTGCCAGGATCATTAATATCAGATAGGTCAACTTTAATCGCCGACGATTCAAGGTTGTTAGTACCCCGTAAGACAAACGCTCTTGGCAGATACGCAACAGTTGTAACACCCCCTGCCCTTTTTAATATATCTGTTAAACGCTCTCCAGTCCTTACCTCATATTCATCAGGATAATTCACAGCACCCTCGACGTTTACAATATTGCTTAACCCTTCGTTGATACCCTTTAAGGTAATCTCATCCCCATCGTTGAGGATCAGGTCTGTATAATGTCCGTCTACAGAATTCTTTTTGCTCAAGGAAGCCAGATTAATGGTTTTCTCCGATTCATTGCTCACAGTTTTAATTTGTACCAGTGAATTCCGTGCATTAAACGCGGGTCCTCCTGCAAGTTCAATTAGGTCCGTCAATCCTTCATCATTGGTGAGTTGGTAAAACATCGGACGCTTAAAACTCCCAATGGCATCCACCTTTTTTTCATACAAACCAATAAAAATAATATCATTATCCTCGAGGTATATCTCTTGTCCACGACCACCTTTATTTAAATACTCATACAAGTCAAGTACATCAACGGTTCGGCCTTGGCGGCGTATCTCAATTTTTCTAAGGTTGCCATAATCTGTTAAACCACCTGCTCTGAATAAGGCATTCAATGCGGAGTTAAATGCTGAAATCGTATAGGTTCCCTGCTTTCTTACCTCACCTACGATGGTAACCCGTATCGTTCTCGGTTTTCCCATCTGCACATCAATATTCGTGGACGCCGGAACTACCTTACCAAACTTTTGCCTGATGATTCCTCCTGCCCCATCAAGTGTAAGCCCTTGCAGATAAATCTTCCCTACTAGTCTTGGAAAAATAGAACCATCCTTGGCCACCGTATATTCCTGCTGAAGTTCTGCTCCACCCCAAAGCGAGATAATAATCTGATCGCCAGGACCTATCCTGTAATCTAATGGAGGTGCAGAAGGCGCTTTGTCCGACAAATCGAATACATTATTATTAAAAAAGTTAGCCCCATATACACCCTTTTTCAGGCTATCTACTTTGTTCAGTGTATCGATTTTTAATTCCTGCTCCTGCCTCGTATTTCTGAGATATTCGAGATAATCAGGATCATTTTTATACATTTCCTGTATTTTCAGATCTTCTGCCTCACTTCGTTTACTGTTAAGATCCTGAAATTGGTTTTGATTGACCTTATTGACCGGTTGCCCATTCTGATTTTCGTTCTGATCTGAACGTTGTTTGCCCTTTTGGTCTTTATCATCCTTATCGTAGAAATTCTGGCTGTTCTGCTGATTGGGATTATATGGATTATTATCGTACGGATTAATAACTGGATTGGTATTGTTCCCGCGGTTATTATTTCCACCATCGGTTTGGGCCAGTAAATAAAATGGGGAAAGAACCAGAAACAGCAAGAATAATTTCTTCATACTCTCCAAAAGTAGTAAAATAATGCTTACATAAGCCCTGATATTGATTTTAACACGCTGTTAAACTCATCTCTTATTTCATACACGATATGTGACGCAGACTTTATTTCATGGATCGTTGAGGAGATTTGACCGATCTCTAGTTCGCCTTCCGTCATGTCGCCTTCAAACATTCCTCTCTTTGCTCTTCCTTTTCCAAGTAAGGCATTCAGTTGTTCATCGCTTTCGCAATTTCCTTCTGCCTCTTTTACTTTTGAATAAAATTCATTTTTCAGTAAACGTACAGGAGTCAGCCGTTTTAAGACCAGTTCTGTCTGCCCTTCCTCTGCTTCAATAATCCTGTTTTTAAAATTGATATGACTCGATGCTTCGGGCGAACAAACAAAACGACTTCCGATCTGAACCCCTTCGGCACCCAATATCATGGCCGCCACCATACTTCTTCCAGAGGCGATTCCCCCGGCAGCGATTAACGGAATTTCTATGGTATTGCGTACAGATGGGATCAGGCATAGAGTGGTCGTTTCCTCGCGACCATTATGTCCACCGGCTTCAAAGCCTTCGGCTACAACGGCATCTACACCTGCGTCCTGGCTTTTCAAGGCAAATTTTGCAGAAGAAACAACATGCACCACTTTGATCCCATTCTCTTTCAGCGTTTTGGTCCAGGTTTTGGGGTTTCCCGCTGAGGTAAAAACAATCGGTACCTGATAACGGATAATATGATCAATGTGCTTATCAATATCAGGATATAACAAAGGGAGGTTTACACCAAATGGTTTTGAGGTGGCTTCTTTACATTGCTTTATATGTTCTTCAAGCACGTCAGGATACATACTACCAGCACCGATGAGTCCGAGTCCGCCGGCATTGCTCACCGCCGAAGCCAGTTTCCAACCCGAAGCCCAAATCATCCCGGCTTGTATAATAGGGTATTGAATATCAAATAATTTCGTGACACGATTCTCAAACGATAAACCGTCTGCACTTACTTTTCCGAATGTTTGCATGTTTATTTACTTAGATCTATTTCTGTATTATCACCGATATTTAAACTTTGGCTCGCGCCACAAACCAGTGCGTCGCTTCCGATTAATGAATTTTCAAGAACTACTTTTTCCAGCACAGAATACGAACCGATTATGGAATCGCGGATGATCGAATTCCGAAGTATGGATTTTTCTCCCACAGTGACATTCGGTCCGATAATGGAATTCTCGATCTCACAACCAATAGCAATACTGACAGGATGGATGATAATGGTATTATCAAAGAAAGGAATTTCTTCCGAGGCATAACCCACTTTATTCAACAGAATGGCATTGGTCTCTAGCAAGGTTTCTTTTTTCCCGCAATCGAACCAGTTATTCACCTGAAAAGTACCGACTTTAATGCCGCTATGCGCCAGTTCGTTGATCACGTTCGTCAGATGATATTCCTCCTGATTCTCATTATTAATAAAATCACGTTCGATTACCGCAAACAATTGCCTGCTTTCGATGATCTTATAAATACCCACCAGGGCCAGGTTCGATTTCGGGATCTTTGGTTTTTCAATGGCGTTCTTTATAAATCCATCCTGTGTGATCTCGGCCACACCAAAATCACGTGGATCATCTACCTTTTTCACACCCACCATGGAATGTTTAGAGGCGATCACATCGGCTAGGTCATAATCACAAATCGTATCTCCGTATACAATCAACAATTCTTCATCCGGCGACACAAATTCTTTGGCCAGATAAATGGCATGACCAGTACCTGAGCGTTCGCTTTGCACAATGAACGTCGCATTGATCTGGGGATAATGTTCTTCCACATAATGTTTGATCTTCTCTCCAAGATAACCGATGATAAAAATAAAATCGCGTTGACCGAGTTCGATGAACTGGTCGATGATAAAACTTAAGATGGTCTTACCGGCGAGTGGTATCAGGGGTTTGGGCTGAGTGTAGGTATGTGGCCTTAATTTAGCGCCTGCGCCTGCTACCGGGATAATTACTTTCATAGAGGGGTTACGAGTTACGGGTTAGGAAGTTGCGTGTTAGGGTTATGGGTTATCATTCTAATCCGGCGTTTTAATAAAAATTCAAATTTATATCATTTATCTTTAACGCCTAAAAATAGAACACAATTATGCAATTTGATAATGAAATATTCGATCTGATCCGCCAGGAGTTTGACAGGCAACAACATGGACTTGAACTGATAGCCTCTGAGAATTTTACCAGCGAACAGGTGATGCGTGCGATGGGTAATGTGATGACCAATAAATATGCAGAAGGATATCCAGGCAAGCGGTATTATGGCGGATGTGAAGTGGTTGATAAAAGTGAGCAACTGGCAATAGACCGTGCAAAACAAATTTTCAATGTCGATTATGTAAATGTGCAGCCACATTCAGGTGCACAGGCCAATGCAGCGTTAATGCTGGCTATTCTAAAACCGGGAGATAAGATACTCGGACTTGATCTCAGCATGGGAGGACATCTCACCCATGGATCGCCGGTCAATTTTTCAGGCAAACTATATCAGCCATCTTTCTACGGCGTAAAAAAAGAGGATGGCCTTGTTGATTATGATATGATGGAAAAAGTAGCGTTGGAAGAAAAACCAAAACTCCTTATTTGTGGTGCCTCGGCGTATAGCCGCGACTGGGATTATGCCCGTGTCCGACAGATCGCCGATAAGGTGAATGCATTGGTATTATGTGATATGGCGCATCCGGCAGGATTGATAGCCAAAGGCTTGCTGAATTCCCCGTTCGAGCATTGTCATTTTGTAACTTCTACCACACATAAAACCTTACGTGGTCCGCGTGGTGGAATCATTTTGATGAAAAATGATTTTGAGAATACAATGGGACTGAAAAACCCGAAAGGGGAAACACGCATGATGAGCGACCTGATCAACCTGGCGGTTTTCCCCGGTACCCAGGGCGGCCCTTTGGAACATGTGATTGCGGCGAAAGCTGTTGCCTTCTTCGAAATACAGCAACCGGAGTTTGAGGTGTATGCAAAGCAAATAATTGCCAATGCTAAAGCCATGGAGACGGCATTTACCAACAGGGCCTATGATATTGTTTCTGGTGGAACGGACAATCACTTATTACTGATTGATCTTCGCAACAAAAATATTTCCGGAAAGAAAGCAGAGAACACATTGGTAAAAGCAGACATCACGATTAATAAGAACATGGTTCCTTATGATGATAAGTCGCCTTTCGTCACATCAGGGATTCGTTTAGGTGTGCCTGCGCTGACAACCCGTGGATTGAAAGAAGGTGATATGGAGAATATCGCTTCATGGATCGATTCCATCTTAATGGATCCTGAGAACGAACAGACTATTCAGAAAGTGAAAGGCGAGATTAATGAGTTTATGAAGGCGTTTCCGTTGTATGAAGGATGGGTGATTTAGGGGGAAAGAGGCGTAAGGAGTAAGTGGTAAGGCGTAAGGAGGAAGCTGTAAGATGTAAGGAGGGTTAGGTATAAGTGGTAAGGCGTAAGTGGGGGGCTACTAAATATTTATCAGTACTTTATTTGAAACGTTTTTCATTTCGGTTGTCCTTAGTATTTTGTTTGTTCGGAGTTTATGAATTCTTTCTTTTTCTACGAGGCGGAACCAATATTCGGCAGGAATAGTTCGATTTGAATGGAGTTCCAGCCGGATGATAATAATCTCGCTCGGCATCCGCCGGTTATTGATCAATTGACTTACGAGTGTTTCATGAACACTGATATCATGAGCAAATTCGTTTCGCTTTTTATTCAGGATCTCTACATATTCTTTAAGGAAATTCCCAAATCGTCGGTTTTCTTCAAAATCTTTGTTATTTAGGTAATCCTCCATCTGAAATTTCAGTTGAAGTAAATTGGCGGCTAATCTTTCATTTGGGCTTGATTCTTCACGCAACTGTTTACGGGCTTGCTTTAATTGGTCGGCTGCTAGTTTCTTTTGTTCATTTGTGAGTTCTATAGGAAAGACAAAGGATTTCACAGCATCATCAATATCTGTCTGTTTGAATATGGTTTTTGTTGTCATAATTTATATGTTGTTATTAGTTTTTGTAAAGCTTTAAGTTCAAGATATACGCTGAGTCCTGCATCCAACATTCCATATTCCTGCATATAATGCTCTTTTAATTCTGTTTTAGGTACAAGAGAAATACATGCCAGCTCGCCGTATTTTGTCATGGCCATTTTAGCTGCAAAAGCGAGAAGGTTTCCTGCCATTTCTTCATATACATTTATTTTTTTATTTATTTCATGCAGTAAAATCACATTTTCCCGAGACACAGCTAGAAGTTTGACTTCGATTCGTTGTTCACGAGGATGGTCAATCAGCGCCATTAAACCTAGTATGTCATCGTTCCCTTTGAGTCGGAGTTTATAAACGTTTGTCTCGTTTGCCACAGCTTTCCAGTCAAAGAAGTAACGAGTTATACTTATTTTTTTCAGATCAATTTCCTGCAAAGGTTCAATGACTATTTTCAATTCTTCTTCGGTAGAAACATTTCGGATGGTCATGATGCAATGTACAAATCTTTACTGATTTGTAAAGAAAAAAATTTGCCTTTCTAGCGATACCTTGATAGCAATGATCCTGAGGACGAACAAACTATTCAGAAGGTGAAATTAATGAGTTTATGAAGTCGTTTCCGTTGTATGAGGGGTGGGTGGTTTAGGGAGAATTAGCCGAAAGTGGCAAGGTGTAAGGGGTTAGGTAAGAATAAGGGAATCCGTATTTTGTAGTGTAAGCTACAGGTTGCACCTTATCTCCGATAACCTTTTCTTGATTGGCTAAATGTTCTGTAGTTGCAATTAAATTTCATACATATTTCACATCATGACAGATTAAAAAAGACGGTAGTCCATTCTCTAATTTGTCGATGATAAACGTATATGCGTTATCGTATTGCATAATTAATTTTTTAAATTTGGTCTCAATTTATTAATTTAAAACTTCATAAATAATAACTTCATCCGTTTTATTTTTTAAAATGGCAGCACCAATTTTTTTGCAGTTAAAGGATTTTTTTACTTTTTCATAACACTGCTCTGTAATCACAATCTGTCCATTTTCAGCATTATTTTGCAGACGTTGAGAAGTATTAACAGTATCACCAATGACCGTAAAATCTAATCGTTTTAAAGTAGCGGAACCAATATTGCCGGAAATCATTTCGCCACTATTAATTCCGATGGAAACTTTTGGCGAATAATTATTTTCGGCAGGCAATGTGTTTATTTTGTTTCTGATTGCCAGACTTGCGTCAATGGCACGATCTAAATGGAAATCGCCTTTAAAAACCGCCATAATACAATCGCCTATAAATTTATCAATGATACCGTTTTGAGCAATAATCTCTTTAACCATCAAATCAAAATAATTGTTTAACAATTTAACTACGGTATCAGGACTTTCTTTTTCGCTAATAGATGTAAAACTGCAAATATCAATAAACGCAACAGTTGCTTCGATGGTTTCATTATCAGTAAGTGACGATTCAAATTCTCTTGTTCCCATAAAGCTCAATACATTTTCGTCAACGTACATCTTAAGAATATTATTTTCTTTGATCGCTTTCAGTGTTTCTTTTATTTGGATGACTTGCCGAATTGTTTTTTCCATCGTAAGTTCTAAGTCCTCAAAGTTTACAGGTTTAGTAATAAAATCAAAAGCACCACGGTTCATCGCTATACGTATATTATCCATATCTCCATAAGCAGAAACCATCACTGTTTTTAGTAAAGGATGTTGTTCTCCAATTCTTGAAAGTAGTGTTAACCCGTCCATTTCCGGCATATTGATATCGCTTAATACAATATCAATATCGTTATGAGTATGAATTTTTTCTAACGCATCACGACCATTTTCTGCGAAAACAAATTCGTATTCCTGTTCTCTTATTTTTTGTCTAAACTTTTGACGGATGAGTGTTTCCAAATCGGCCTCGTCATCGGCTACTAATATTTTTGTCATGGTATAAAGTGTTTAAGCTTTTCTTTCAATATGGGAAAGTCAACGGGTTTGGTTAAAAAATCATCGGCACCTAAGCTCATAGCTTCATTATAATTATCGTCATCTCCATATGCAGTTATCATCATTACAATTGGTGGTGGTTTAGCAAATTTTTCTTTTATATGTTTCAATAACACCAATCCGCTCATTCCTGGCATATTGATATCTGATAAAATTAGCACCGCTTCGTGTTCATTTTGATTCATATAAGATAAAGCTTCTTCTCCGGAGAATGCAAACCTAAGTTGAATTTCGCCATTTCTGATTTCTTTCCTGAAACGTTGTTCAAAAAGTGTTTGCACATCTTTTTCGTCATCTACTACCAATACTTTCATGCCTATTTTGTTAAATTGTTATGGTAAATGTTGTTCCTTCTCCGTCTTGGGTTGCTACCTTCAATTCGCCACCATGACCTTTAGTAATGATGTCGTAACTCATAGACAATCCTAAACCTGTTCCTTGACCTGTTGGTTTGGTAGTAAAAAACGGTTGGAAAATTTTATCAATGGCATTGTCAGGAATGCCGTTGCCGTTGTCTGCCACTTGTATTTCTATGGCAAAACCAATCTTTTTTGTACTGATGGAAACAGTTGGTTCATAAGTTCCGCCTTTAGGGGTTAATGGGCTTTTATTTTTTTCATCCACTGCACTTCGACTGCGCTCAGCACAGGCATAAAATGCATTCGTGAGTAAATTTAATACCACTCTTCCGAAATCCTGCGGAATGATGTTTATTTTTCCAATGGAGTCATCAAAATCAGTCTTTATAATAGCGTTAAATGATTTGTCTTTGGCTCGCAAACCGTGATAGGAAAGACGTAAATATTCATCACACAATGCATTCAAATCGGTTGGTTCTTTTACGCCATTGCTGCTGCGGCTGTGCTGTAGCATTCCTTTTACAATTGAATCTGCACGTTTTCCGTGGTGGTTTATTTTTTCTAAGTTTTGTTTTACATCAGCTGCAATTATTTTTGCTTCCGCATAATCACCGTTGTCTAAGTCCGCATTCATTTCATCTATTAATTCGGAACTGACTTCAGAAAAATTATTTACAAAGTTTAATGGGTTTTGAATTTCATGTGCAATGCCTGCGGTTAATTCTCCCAGCGAAGCCATTTTTTCTGATTGGATAAGCTGGGTTTGGGTGGATTTTAAATCATCTAAAGACGTTTGTAATTGATTGGTTCTATGCTTTACTTTTTCTTCCAAAATTAAATTTTCTCTTCGCAAGGCTTTGCTGCGGAATTGTACAGTCCACCATATACTGCCGCCAACGAGTAAGGCATACAGGCAATACATCCACCATGTTTTCCACCAAGGCGGACGAATTGTAAATGAGTAACTAAATTCCTCGCTCCAATAACCTTCACTATTCATCGCCTTTACTTTAAATGTGTAGGTGCCTTGTGGTAAGTTGCCATAGGGCGCTTCGGTACGGTTGGTTAGGGCGCTCCAGTTTTCATCAATGCCTTCTAATTTGTATTGGTATTTAACTTTTTTAGGTTGCTTTTGTGTAATACCAATAAAATTAAAAGTGAGGTAATTGTTGTTATAGGCTAAACTCAAATTCTCCGGTAAGTTATACCAGCGGCTTAAACCATCAAATTCAAAACTACCAACGCTTACTCCATTTCCTAAAACAATATTTGAATCTTTTACAGAGAAATTGTTCCCACTTCCCTTCTCCTTTGAAGAAGGTTCCAGCCCTTGGCTTACGGATGAGGTTAGATTTACCCAAGCAATATTTTCATTAAACAATGCAATGCCTGTTAATTGTATGGTTGGTGCAAGGGTATCTGCAATTTCTCCGCCAACTGGCGGATGATAAGCCGTAAGCCTATCGTTTGCGCCAATCCAAATAGTGCCGTCTTTTGCTTCTAATATAGCGCTTCCATTACAACCTATGCCCAAAAAACCATCTTCGTAGGTATAGTTTTTAAAAAACACTTTCCCTTCGGCTTCTGGAGCGGACTTGTCGCGATAGCTATCGGGATCAGAAAAAAACACTAACTTCTCCTTGTCTTTTGGCGAGAGTTTACTCAATCCAAATCGTGTTCCGAGCCAAAGATTTCCGTTTTTGTCTTCCAGCATACTCAAAACAACATTATTGGAGAGGCCTTCTTTTTCTGTAAAATGCGTAAAGGTGTATTGACTAGACCCTTCGACTTCGCTCAGGGCAAGTTTCGATACGCCTCCACCATTAGTACCGAACCAAAGATTTCCGTTTTTGTCTTCCAGCATACTCAAAACAATATTATTGGAGAGGCCTTCTTTTTCTGTAAAATGCGTAAAGGTGTATTGACTAGACCCTTCGACTTCGCTCAGGGCAAGTTTCGATACGCCTCCACCATTAGTACCGAA
>Ga0105047_10006624_pt1 | contig 19632 bp, 17 predicted proteins | sample MAT04_FD_78384 | JGI IMG/M metagenome (GOLD analysis project Ga0105047, IMG submission 78384) | Freshwater microbial communities from Lake Fryxell liftoff mats and glacier meltwater in Antarctica - MAT-04 (megahit assembly) | ecosystem: Environmental > Aquatic > Freshwater > Ice > Liftoff...
CCGACGCCGCGCCTCGGGTCCTGGCGCCGGCCCAGTAGGTCCGATCCTGGCGCCGGCCGAGTAGCTCCGACGCCGCGCCTCGGGTCCTGGCGCCGGCCCAGTAGGTCCGATCCTGGCGCCGGCTCAGTAGCTCCGACGCCGCGCCTCGGGTCCTGGCGCCGGACCAGTAGGTCGCCGATCCGGACCAGTAGGTCGCCGATCCGGCCCAGTAGGTCGCCGATCCGGCCCAGTAGGTCGCCGATCCGGACGGCCGCCGATCCGGACGTCCATCGCCAACCTGACCACCAGGGCCCAGCTGGAGGACCGAGCTGGAGTCGTCAGGCGACTCGCACCTCCCCGTGAGTGCCGCGCGCCACGATCTCGCGCCACCTGCACGCAGCACGTGCACCCGTGACGTTTCAGTACGGTCGGTCGGCCCTCTGACGTCATAGGTGCACAGTGTCCGTGCATCATCGAGCGCCCGGCTCGCAGACGGGGGCCCGGACGGTCGATCTTGCACAGCGCATGTGCACGACCGGATGCCGAAGTGCGTGTGCAGGTGGCAGGTGGTCATTGGTGCACAGGTGGCGTGCAGACCCACCAGACGCGAACCTGGCAGACGCACCGGTGCGCCCCGAGGCGCCGACGCGCTCCGAGGTGCCCAGGCAGCCGAGGACGCCGGTGTGCCCCGAGGCGCCGACGCGCTCCGAGGTGCCCAGGCAGCCGAGGACGCGCCCAGGCGACCTGGGAGACGCGCGACATGTGCTTCCCACCACGCCCTGCGGTTCGGCACGCTCGCACGACCGCGCTACCCTTGGCCGATGACTGATACCAACCCGACGCGGACCGCAGTCGGCGAGCAGGCGCCCAACCCGACGCGGCCGGCCGTCGGCGAGCAGGCGCCCGACTTCACGCTGCCCGATGACACCGGCACGCTGCGGACCCTCTCGGCCGAGCGGGGCCATTGGCTGGTGCTCTACTTTTACCCCAAGGACGACACGGCGGGCTGCACCACCGAGTCGTGCCAGTTCCGCGATGCCCATGAGCTGTACCAGCGGAGCGGTGCCGAGATCTGGGGCATCAGCATCCTGGGCAGTGGCAGCAAGGCCGCCTTCAAGGCCAAGTTCGGCCTGCCGTTCACGCTCATCTCCGACGAGCAGCATGCCGTCGCGGAGCAGTACGGCGTGTGGGTGGACAAGGTCAACTACGGCAAGACCTACAAGGGCATCGAGCGCGCCACGTTCCTCATCGCCCAGGACGGGATGATCGAAAGGGTGTGGTCGAAGGTGAAGGCGGACGGGCACGCCGCGGAGGTGCTGGCAGCCATCGAAGCACTCGCACCGACCGCATGACGGGCGCACGACTGGGCATCCGGGCAGGAAGTGAGGGATCGCGGGCACGACTGGGCATCCGGGCAGGAAGTGAGGGATCGCGGGCACGACTGGGCATCCGGGCAGGAAGTGAGGCATCGCTCATGGGGGGAAACGAGCGATGCCTCGGCCCGGAAGGTAGCAGATGTCCGCGACACGCTATCGCGCGCGCGCGCAAGCGCTCTCAGCCATCGTGACCCAGACGTCTGATCCGAGCGTGGCCGACACGCCCCCCGCGCTCCACACGGAGCGTCCCGAGCGACTCATGGTCATCGTTGCGCACCCTGACGACGCCGACTTCGGCCCCGCCGGCACCATCGCCGGCTGGGTCCGGGATGGCAGTGTCGCCCACCTCGTGTGCTGCACCAGCGGCGACGCGGGCTCCGATGATCCCCGGACCGACCCGCTCGTGCTGGCTCGCCTGCGGGAATCGGAACAGCGTGCCGCCGCGGCGCACATCGGCTACGAGGGTGTGACCTTCCTGCACCGACCCGACGGCGCGCTCGCCAACGACCTCGCGCTGCGCGAGCAACTGGTCCGGTCACTGCGCACCTTCAAGCCGGACGCGGTCGCGGCGATGGACCCCACCGTGATCATCCATGCCGAGGGGCACATCCAGCACACCGACCACCGTGCGGCGGCGATGGCCGCCGTGGACGCGGTCTACCCGGCCGCCCGCAATGCCATGGCCTTTCCGCAGCTGATGATCGATGAAGGCCTCGATCCCCATAGCGTGCGCCGGCTGTACCTGTTCTTCACGGATCATCCGAATGCCTGGGTGGACATCTCGAGCACGCTCGAGACCAAGATCGCGGCGCTGCGTGAGCACGTCAGCCAGGTTCGGGAGCCGGACGCGCTCGAGGAGCGGATCCGGTCCTGGGCCACGGAGGAAGCCGGTCGATTCGGCGTGGGCGCGGTCGAGTCGTTCCGGGTCGTCGACATCGGCTGACGCGGCCCGCGTGGGCGCGGTCGAGTCGTTCCGGGTCGTCGAATCGGCTGATGCGGCCCGCGTGGGCCCGGACGGATGCGGCCCGCGTGGGCCGGTACGACGCGGCTCAGGCCTCGACGGCCACCGGGGCAGGACCCAGGAGCAGGGCGCGCACATCCGCCCAGTGGTCCCACAGGTCGTTCAGCTCGTGAGCATGGCCACCGGCGAGCGCATGGACATGGTCCAGATCGAGGTCGGGCGCAGCCTCGGCGAGATGCTCGAGGGGCGCCACGCTGATACTCGCGGGCAGGTCGCGCAGCTCGTCCGTGGTGGGCAACCGTCGCAGGGCGTGTGCCTCCACCCCGGAGTAGGCAAGGGCGAGCGCCAGGTCCCGGCTCTGCGGCGCACGATCGCCGTACCAGCCGTCGTCGGGGTCGTATCGGAAGCCCAGGTCGCGGAGCGACAGCAGCAGGCTTCGGCACTCGACCAGGTTCAGCTGCGACCACAGCCCATGGGACCGGTCGACACGCAGATAGCCCCGCCTGATGGCCGATTCGACGATGGTCTCGGCCAGCATCTGGAGCAGCAGCAGGCAACGCGAAGGCTGCTGGCCCGTGAGCTCTGCGATGTGCTGCGCCAACTGCCGTGTGGCGTGAACATCGCCCGCCAGCAATCGCTCGACCGCCAGGGCGCTCGCATCCCAGTCCGCGGCCCTCGACCCCACCGCGCCCAAGGGGAGAGGTGCCATCGGGTGCCTGTCGCTGGACCACGAAACGGGCACGACCACGGTCGTGGCCGGGTCCGCAGCCCATCGATCCAGCTCCGCCAGCTGCTGCCGTGCGTCGATGCAATTCGCCTCAGCAGCCTCGGAGCGAACACGCTGGACGTTGGCGGCCATGCTCCAGTCCCGGACCTGCTGGTCGAGCGTCTCACAGCGTGCGCGGAGCATCAGCACCTGGCCCAGCGCGCCACGCGACGACCGGTTCAGCTCATCGATGCGCTGCAGCCAGGTCGCGGCCGCCCGCTGGCGCTCCATGGCGTCCCGGGCCGTCGAGAGTGCCATCCGGTAGCTGCGGCGCGCCTGGTCCTTGTGTTCCGCCAGGCGGCGCTCGTCGAGGGTCGCCAACGCGGCGTCGAGTGCGGCATGTGCCTGCAGCGCGTCGTCACGCGACTGGCGCAACGAAGCATCGGCCGCGACGGACCGTGCACGCTCGACGCGCGCTTCGGAACAGGTGGACTCCACCCGATGCCGAACCTCACTGGGAACGAGGCTGGACACCGGATCGGAGGGACTGGGATCCTCCATCGACCGGAGGCTAGGAAACCCCGCCCGCCGAGTCAATGGCAGCGGCCACTTCCGGGGTCGGTTCCGTGGCAGTCTGGCACCGTTTCCGGCCTGAACCGGTTCATCTCCGGGGGCCTCCATCCGCAGCGCTGCCGCCCGCCGGGTCACCGCCGGCCGGCTGGGCCACGGTGGGCCACGGCCCCATGCCCTCCGATGCTACGGCCCCATGCCCTCCGATGGTAGATTCACTCCCCGACCGAACGAAGCTGGCCGGTTCCCCGCGTGCGTATGTAGAGGGCTGACTCCCGCGTGGTCATCGACATCGATCAGGAGTTCCTCGTCCAGCCGGTGGACGCCTCCTGGCTGCAATGCAACATCGAGTGCCAGGAAGCGTGTCCTGTTGGCACGAACTGCCGCGGCTACCTCAACCTCGCTGCCGAAGGGCGGTTCGAGGAGGGCTACATCCTGTCCCGGGAACCCAACCCGGTCGCGGCCATGTGCTCGTACGTCTGCTCTGCCCCCTGCGAGCGCGCCTGCCGCCGCGGTGACATCGATCGACCCCTTGCCATCCGGGCCATGAAACGGTTCCTGGTGGAGTGGCACCAGGCCTCCGGCATCCCCGATGACATGCCCGTCATCACGCCCCGCGACACGACCGTCGCGGTGGTCGGCGCTGGACCTGCCGGCCTGGCCGTGGCCCGGGAGCTGGCTGTGGCCGGTCACCAGGTGACCGTGTTCGACGAGCTGCCCTTCGCGGGCGGCACGATGCTCATCGGCGTGCCCGCGTTCCGCCTCCCGCGGGAGGCCATCGAGCAGGACTTCCGCCTGGTGGAGCGCCTCGGCGTGATCTTCCAGTTCGACACTCGCATCGGTCGCGATATCACCTTCGAGCAGCTCCAGGAGCGCTTCGACGCCATCGCCATCTGCGCCGGCGCCATGGACGCCGTGGGCCTGGACGTGCCCGGTGGCGACCTGCAGGGCATCCAGTACGGCGTGGACTTCATGAAGAAGGCCAACCTGGGCCAGCCGCTCGAGGTCGGCGAGGACGTGGTCGTCGTGGGCGGTGGCTACACGGCCATGGACTGCTCCCGCACCAGCCTGCGCCATGGCGCCAGGAACGTGACCATCTCCTACCGCCGTACCCGCTCGGAGCTGGTCGTGGACCAGGAAGAGCTGGGCGAGACGGAGCGCGAAGGCGTCCGCATGGAGTTCCTCACCAGTCCCATCGAGGTGCTGGGTGACGAGGCCGGCAACGTCGTCGGCGTGCGCATGATCCGCAACCGCCTGGGCGAGCCGGACGCGACTGGTCGGCGTGCCCCGGTGCCGGTGCCGGGCACCGAGTTCACGGTCAAGGCAGAGACGGTCATCCCGGCCGTCAGCCAGTCCGCGGACAACACCTTCCTGCCGGTCGAGGCGTCCTTCGAGATCAATCGCGGTCGCGTGCGCGTGGACCCCGGTACGTATGCCACCAACGTCCGGGGCGTGTTCGCCTGCGGGGACTTCGTGACCGGCCCCACGACGCTCATCGAATCGGCCGGCCACGGCAAGAAGTGCGCCTACGCCATCGACCGCTACCTGTCCGGCCGCTCCACGGTGGAAGTGGACGCCAACGTGCGCATCATCAGCTCCTCGCGCCACGAGATGCCGGAGCAGTACGACGTGCTGCCCCGCCAGCACGTGCCCATGGTCCAGCTGTCGGCGCGGATGCCATCGACGGACCCGACCATCAACTTCACGACACCCGTGGAGCTGGGCTACACCACGGACCAGGCCATCACCGAGTCGACCCGCTGCCTGATGTGCAACTACAACATCTGGTTCGACCCGTTCCGGTGCGTCCTGTGCGGCGCGTGCGCGGATGTCTGCCCCGAGGGCGTCATCCACATGATCGATGTCAACCAGATGAAGTCCGAGGGACCGCTGCCGGAACTGGTCGATGCCTACGGCTGGGCCCAGGGCGCGGCCATGGTGCTGGATGAGGAACGGTGCATCCGCTGCGCGTTGTGCGTGAAGCGCTGTCCGTACGACGCGATCACCATGGACCGATTCGAACTGCAGGAGGTCAGCACGGACGGTAGGCTCTACAAGGAGAGCTACCGCGACACGCAGCTGGGCCTCGCGGGCATCGGCAACCAGGCGGAAGCAGGCGGATTCAAGTGAGGAGCAGGGGACAGCAGGTGACTCGCAGGTGAGCTTCCTCGAGCGGATCGACGAATCCATCCGGCGCAGCGCTGCGTGGCGCTCGATCTTCCGCCAGCCCTACCCCAACGACGAGCGCTCGCGCGCGATGGCGGTCATGAACAACGTGTTCCTGCACCTGCATCCCGTCCGGGTCCGGCAGCACGCGGTCAAGTTCGCGTACACCTTCTGCCTGGGTGGCTTGTCGTTCTTCCTGTTTTTGGTGCTGACCGTGACGGGCGTCTACCTGATGTTCTTCTATGTGCCATCGGCGACGCAGGCGTACTCGGACATCCTGAACATCCAGGCGCAGGTGCCCTTCGGGTTACTCACCCGGAACATACACAGGTGGGCAGCCCACCTGATGGTGTTCTTCGTGTTCCTGCACATGATGCGGGTGTTCTATCACGGCGCCTACAAGCCACCCCGAGAGTTCAACTGGGTGGTCGGCGTGGTGCTCCTGTTCCTGACCATCATGCTGTCGTTCACGGGCTACCTGCTGCCATGGGACCAGATCGCCTACTGGGCCATCACCATCGGCACCAACATGGCCAACTACGCGCCACTGCTCAACAAGCCATCGCAGCTGCTGCTGCTGGGCGGCATCGAGGTGGGTCAGAACACCCTCCTGCGGTTCTACGTGCTGCACGTGATCCTGATGCCGCTCGTCGCTTCCATCTTCCTGGCCGTCCACTTCTGGCGGATCAGGAAGGATGGCGGCATCTCCGGACCGCTGTAGGCACCCAGGAGCCGAAGGAATGACCGAGCAACGTACCGACCTGCCGACGCCTGTCCCGGAGGGCAAGGCGGCACCTGCGCCCAAGCGCAGCGCCGTGCCTGCTGCTCCCCCGGAGCGCCGGACGACCGAGATCGACAAGCAGCGCGTGCCCATGGCCGCCAAGCCCTACCGGCTGCTGGCCCTGGTCAAGCAGGACGCCGTCGTGCGTGTCCAGAAGGAACCGGACGACACGGTCCTGACCTGGCCACACCTGCTGTCCATCGAACTCTTCGCGGCGGCCATGATCAGCCTCTTCCTGCTGTTCATGGGCCTGTTCATCAACGCGCCACTCGAAGAGCTCGCGAACGGCAACGTGACGCCGGTCGTGGCCAAGGCGCCGTGGTACTTCGTGGGTCTCCAGGAGCTGCTCGCCTACTTCCACCCCACGGTCGCGGGCGTGCTCGCGCCAACGGTCATCCTGGTCGGGGCGGCGCTCGTGCCGTACATCGACCGGGGACCCCGTGGTGACGGCGGTTCTCCCCGACCGAGCGACCGCAAGACAGGCGTGATGCTGTTCACCATCCTGTGCGGCGCCGGTCTTGCCATCACCTTCCTGGGCGCGTTCTTCCGCGGCCCCGGATACGCCTGGACCCTGCCGTGGCAGGGCCTGTACTTCGCGCTGTAGACCGATGGGCAACTGGAAGGTCACCAAGGCTCAGGAGCCCCAGGCGCTCACCGCCGAGGTGCGTCGTGAGATGCGCAACGGCAAGCCTGCGGGTCTGTCGCGTCGACAGCTCATCCGTCGGTCCCTCGGCGCGGCCGTCGGACTGTGGTTGCTGGAAGTCGGCGGCGGCACCATCGGCTTCCTGTGGCCGAACCTGTCGAGCGGCTTCGGCGGCACCCTGACACTGGGCGATCTCAACACTGTGGCAGCCAATCCGGCCGTGCCCGGTGCCACGCTCGCGTCCGGGGCGCCAGCCTACTTCGCGGATGCCCGCGCGTATGTCCAGCTGCTGGACGCCACGCTCGCATTCGAGGATGGCGACAGCCCCGACGGCTCCGGCCTGAGTACGAATGTGCGTGCGCTGTACCAGCGCTGCCCGCACCTCGGCTGCAAACCCAACTTCTGCACCATCAACTACTGGTTCGAGTGCCCCTGCCATGGCTCGCGCTTTGACCGGCTGGGTACCAAGGTCCAGGAGCTTGGGCCCGCTCCGCGAAGCATGGACCGCTTCGCGAGCAAGGTCGAGAACGGCGTCCTGACCGTCGACACCAGCAAGGTCACCCTCGGGCCCCTGCCCGTGGCGCTGGGCCAGCCGGGACTCATCCCGGTCAAGGCCCCGGGTAGCTGCATATGAGCGACGAGCGCACCGGTCGGGAGCTGACGCCCCACGACGAGGACCAGGCGTCGGCCCCGGTGCCGACTCCCGAGCGGCTCGATGTCGAGCGGTTCTCGGCCGGTCCCCGCGCCCACACCGTGGGTCTCACGGAGGATCGGGCGGCCCAGATCGTCAAGCAGAGCAGCAACGCCCGGAACATCGCGTTCCTGGCCATCCTGCTGGTGGGCATCTTCATCCCGGTCTACTGGTTCTACGCCCTGGGCGTGCCGGCACTGGGGATCGAAGGCCAGCTGTCAACCACCGCCAATGAGCAATTCGTGACGGACGTCGAGCGGGGCTACGCCCTGTATCTCGCCAACTGCGCCCGCTGTCACAGCTCCGACGCCAACCCGGGCGACGGCAAGGGTGGTGTCGGTCCGCCGCTGAGCGACCAGGCCCAGCTGTTCAACGCCATCAACCAGAACGGCGGTTCGGGCACGGGCCACCTCAGCCCCAATTACATCCACAAGGTGCTGGAAGTGGGTGGTCGTTACGTGTGCGGTGATGCGAAGAGCGTCATGCCCGCGTGGCTGGAACCCAACGGGCCGCTCAACTACCGGGAGGTGGAAGAGTTGGTGACGTTCATCACGGCCAGCAGCGATGTCTCGTTCACGTACGACCCGAACGCCGGTGGCCACGGTGCCGCCGGTGATCCCGAGGCCACGCCCTACACGGTCACTGGCTGGCGCGATGTCAACTGGGAGCCCGCTCCGGGTGCGCCCACGCCGCCGGCGTGCTGGCGGCCGTACTCCAACCCCGCGTTCCCGGACACCGCGAACCCCGATGCGTCCCTCGCGCCCATCACCGATCCGGGCACCGTGGACGCGCCTCGGGACATCGCCCTCGATCTGACCCCGACCCTGACCATCCAGGACGCCCCGGACGGCAGCCAGGTCAGCCAGATCGCCGTCAAGGCGGGCGAAACGGTCCAGTTCGTGGTCACCAACTCCGCGTCCTTCACCCACAACTTCTACATCGGTCCGGAGGCGGTCCTGTCCACGGCTTCCGGCGACATCCCCGACGGCATCGGTATCCCCGAGTTCACGGGCCCGGACACGACCCAGACCTTTACGTGGACGGTCCCCGCGGACGGGACCGAGGACCTCCAATTCGCCTGCACCGTGCCCGGCCACTATCCGTCGATGCACGGCATCTTCGTCATCCAGCCCTAGGAGACGTCAACCTTGGCCCAGCAAGCCCTCCCCGCCGGAGCCGTCCGCCGCCGAGCCGTCTTCGGGCTGTTCGACGCTGATGGCTGGAGCTGGGCCGGCATCAAGGCCACGTTCTGGTTCCTGGTCTTCGTGTTCCTGCTGGCGTACGTACCCAACCTCGCTTACTACTTCACGGTGTCCAACACCGTCCAGGTCGGCTACAGCGTGCTGTCGCCCATCAACTGGTGCCCGTCGACCAATGAGAACCTGCCCTGCCCCGCGCCCGCCGGCGCGGTCGTGCCGTGGCAGACCAGCCCCACCGAGCTGTCACTGCCCGCGGCAGTGTCCGGCGCCGTGGTCGCCCAGTCGGGTGTCCACATCTACCTCGTCGGGGGGACCACCGCGGATGGCGCCACGGCTGACGTCTTCACCACCCAGGTGGGCGAGGACGGCAACTTCGTGCCCTGGGTCGCAGGACCCGCGCTGCCCGAGCCGCGTACGGATGCTGCGGTCGTCTCGCTCACCGGTGTGCCGTACGTCATCGGCGGCCTGGATGCGGCCGGCAACCCGACCAGCACCGTGTTCATGGCCACCGTGGACAACGGCGAGGTCACCGGCTGGGTCTTGGCGGATGGCACGAACAGCACCCGGGACCTGACCCTGCCGACACCCCTGAGCGGGACCTCGGTCGTGCCCACCAGCAACGGCCTGTACCTGTTCGGTGGCCAGACGCCGGACGGCCTCTCGGCGACGCTGCTCCACTCGGCGCTGCTGACGGGCGCGCTGCAGCCGTGGACGGCCATCACCGAGCTGCCACTCCCCGAGCCGCGTGCCAACGCCACGGCCCTCGCACTCGGCGACACGATGTACGTCTTCGGCGGCACCGGCCTTGCCGGCCCCACGACCACTATCTATCGATTGAGCCTAGCGGAAGGCCTGCCCGCCACGACAGAGGACGGCCGGCTCATCGGCTGGGCGAGCGCGCCGACCTCACAGCAGCTGCCCGGCCCACGGTCGGGTGCCGCGAGCTTCAATGCCAATGGGTCCATCTACGTCATCGGTGGGGTGGACGCCAGCGGCGCACCCCAGGTCTCCACCCTCTGGGCCGTGCCCGACACCACCACCGGGGACCTGCCCGTGTGGCACTCCCTGGACCAGACGGACCTGCCGGAAGGGCGGACCGAGGCCGGTATCGCGGCTATCGGGTCATACGCCTATATCGTCGCGGGGGACAGCTCGACTGGCGCATCGGCTACCGTCGCCCGTGCCAACATCTCGCCGCTGCCGCCCTACTTCCAGCTGGGCATCCTGGGCGCCACCATCCCGGGCCTGTCCATCAAGGGTGAGATCGGGCAGCAGCTGGGCTACCTCAATGCCATGGGCGTGGGCATGACCAACTTCATCCTGCTCATCCTGCTGGGCTACGCACTGTCCCATCGAGACGCATCCATGCGACTGATGGAGAAGCTGAGCCGGGGCAGGATCAAGGCACCCCGCGACGACGAGTACCTCCCGGGCACTTGATGATCCCCGCCCAGGGGACAGCCGGTCGACCGACCGTGGGTCGGATGGCGGGTCGTACCGCGCTCATCACGGGCAGCACCGGCATCGCCGAAGCGAGCGCGGAGCTGTTCGCCGCGTCAGGCGCCTCGATCTTCATCGTGTCGCGCACCGAGCGCCACTGTCGTGAGCTGGTGGATCGCGTCGCTGAGTACGGCACGCAGGCCGACTGGTTCGCCGCGGACCTGGAGGACGAGACGGCCACGGACACGGCGGTCGCCGCTGCAGTGGCGCGATTCGGACGCATCGACGCCCTGTTCAACGTGGCGGGTGGCAGCGGCCGGCGATACGGTGACGGGCCGGTCCACGAGATGACCATGGAGGGCTGGGAGCGGACCATGTCACTCAACGCCCGGACGCACATCACGGCCAGCCGCGCGGTGCTGCGGCGGATGCTCGACGAGGAACCGGATGCGGACGGCAGCCGGGGCGCCATCCTCAACATGGCCAGCATCCTCGCGTTCTCGCCCTCGCCGACGCTGTTCCCGACGCATGCCTACGCGGCCGCCAAGGGCACCATCGTGACCCTCACCCAGACGATGGCCGCGTACTACGTTCGCCACGGCATCCGGGTGAACGCCGTCGCACCCTCCCTGACCACGAGCCGCATGTCCGTGCGTGCCGCGGCCGATGCGGCCACCCAGGAGTTCGCGGTCCAGCGGCAGCCACTGTCCCATGGCTTCCTGCCCGCCTCGGATGTCGCGGAGGCGGCCCTGTTCCTGCTCTCGCCGGCCAGTCGGTCCATCACCGGGCAGGTGTTGTTGGTGGATGGCGGCTGGTCCGTCACCCAGGGCTGAGGGCGTGACCACCTCCGTCGACGCACCGCTCCTCGCCACGGCTGATGTGGTGGTCGTTGGCTCGGGGTCGGCAGGTGCCACAGCCGCCATCGCGGCGGCGCGAACCGGCGCGAGCGTCCTGGTCATCGAGAAGCTGCCGTTCCTGGGCGGCAACAGCACCGCGGTCCTGGACACGTTCTACGGCTTCTACACGCCCGGAACGCGGGCGGTCAAGGTCGTCGGGGGCATCGCAGACGATGTGGTCGCCGGGCTGCGGGCCCTCGGTCCGGTGGTCGAGCGGCCCAACAGCTATGGCGCCGGGACCGGTGTCACGTATCACCCGGAGCATCTCAAGGTGGTCTGGGAGCGGCTGGTCTCGGACGCCGGCGCGACGGTCCTGCTGCATGCGTTCCTGCAGCAGGCCACGGTCGTCGACGGCAGGGTCACCGAGGTGCTCGTCGCGACCAAGGCCGGCCTGGCGCGTATCGCGGGGTCGGTGTTCATCGATGCCAGCGGGGACGCGGACCTGTGCTATCACGCCGGTTTCGGCTTCGAGCAGGCCGGGGAGACGTCACCCGCCCAGACGCTCACGACCACGTTCAAGGTGGTCAATGTGGACATGGACCGTCGGCGGTCCGTGACCCGAGCGGGCCTCGAGCGGCTGATGGAAGAGGCGGCCGTTTCCGGATACGACCTGCCACGCCGAGAGGGCTCCGATCACATCACGCCCGTGGAGGGCATGACGGCCACCGTCATGACACGTGTGGAATCGGTCAGGCGGGAGGGTGACCGGGTCATCAACGCCACGGACCCGTGGCTGCTCACGGGCGCGGAGATCGCCGGCCGCCGACAGGCGCTGGAATACGTCCGCTTCCTGGTCGATCTCGTGCCGGGCTATGAGCACGCGTCGCTGGCCACGTTGTCGACCCAGATCGGTGTGCGCGAGACGCGCCGGGTGTACGGCGACGCGCGCCTGGATCGCGACGATGTCATGGGCGCTCGCCGCTTCCCCGACGAGATCGGGCTGTGCGGCGCGCCCATCGAGGATCACCACGCGGGCGCCGATACGAAGTGGGGGTACCTGCCGGACGGCGAAGTGGTGGGCATCCCATACGCCACGCTGCTGGTCCGGGACGCGGCCAATGTTCTGGTCGCTGGTCGCTGCTTCTCGGCGACGCATGACGCGCATGCGTCGGTGCGATCGATGGCCCAGTGCATGGCGATGGGCCAGGCCGCGGGCACGGCTGCCGGCATGGCTGCCGCGGATCGGGTCATGCCACGCCACGTCGACGTGGCACGTCTTCGGGACCGGCTTGTCCGCGACGGCGCGATCCTGGACCTTCCGTCCGCAACTCCTTAACGACTGGAGCCGACCGCATGAGCTTCGTCCGCACCGTGCTCGGTGACATCCCGCCAACCGAACTTGGTGTCACATACGCCCACGAGCACCTGGTCATCGGACCCAGCTACACGGTCGATGAGCATCCCGACTTCTTGCTGGTCGATGTCGACAAGGCCGTTGAGGAGCTGGCACCGGCGCAGGCGCTCGGGCTGCGGTCCGTCATCGATGCCATGCCCACCGGGGCCGGCCGCGATCCGATGCTGCTGGCACAGGTCAGCGAGCGCAGCGGTGTCCACGTCGTGGCACCGACCGGTGTCCATCACGCGCGTCACTACCCGGCGCGCCACTGGACGGAGACGGCGACCGCGGACGAGGTCGGGGCGCTGCTCGCGGCGGACATCACGGACGGTATCGATGCACTCGACTACGTCGGCCCGGTCGTCCGCCGCACATCCCATCGGGCGGGGGTCATCAAGGTCGCCGGCAGCGAGGGCGGACCGTCGGCTCGCGACGCCCGGATGTTCGAGGCGGCCGCCATCGCCCACGTCCAGACAGGCTGTCCCATCCTGACCCACTGCGAGAACGGCACGGGAGCCCTGGAGCAGGTGGCGCTCCTCGGCCGATTCGGCGTCGCGCCTCGCCACATCGTGCTGTCCCACGTGGACAAGGTGACCGATCGCGGCTATCAGCGCGAGATCCTGGCCACGGGCGCGTACGCGGAGTACGACCAGTCGTTCCGATGGAAGGGCGAGGGCAACGGCACGCTCGACGCGCTCGGCTGGGCGGCGGAGGATGGCACCCTGTCGGGCATCGTGCTGGGCATGGATGCTGCGCGACAGGGCTACTGGACGAGCTACGGCGGTTCGCCGGGGATGACCTGGCTGCTCGGGTCATTCACGACACGGATGCGCGAGCGCGGACTCGGCGATGCGGAGCTGCAGCAGCTCTTCGTGACCGGCCCGGCACGCGCCTACACGTTCAGGGAGGCCAGCGCGCCCAGCTCGGCTACGGCGCGTCGGTCGCCTCGGCGGCATCGATCGCCGCGACACGTGGCATCCCGGTCCTCGCCCCGACGGCCATGACGGAAAGCGCGGCGGCGAGATTGGCACGCTGGACGCTGCCGGGCACGTCGCGGCCGGCGGCCAGGGATGCCGCGAACACCCCTGCAAAGGTGTCACCTGCGCCGGTCGAGTCGACCGGCGCGACCGGTCGACCCGGCACCCGCAGCGCCTCGTCCCCGCGCACGAGGAGCACTCCCTCGGCACCGAGCGTCACGACCACCCACGTGCCGGTCCTTGCGGACAACCGGCGCGCGGCCGTCATCGTATCGGCGGCTCCGGTCAGGGTCGCTGCCTCCCCGGCGTTGGGAGTGAGGATCGGGGCACAGGCGACGAGGCGATCCGACAGGCCGGTGGCGGGCGCGGGGTTGATGACCAGGTGCGAACCATGTCGCCGCGCCAGCTCGGCGCTCGCCTCGACCGCGGCCATCGGCACCTCGAAACCGGTCAACAGGACGTCACTGGCAGCCACGGCGAACGTGTCGAGCGCGCTCGTGACGCCAGCGTCGAGGCGGCGATTGGCGCCGCTGACCACCACGATGCTGTTCTCGCCGTGGCCGTCGACGACGATGAACGCGGTACCCGTGGGGTCCTCCGCGCAGCGCACGACCCTGCTCGTGTCGATGCCCTCCCCGATCAGGTCCGCGAGCGCGAAGCGTCCGGCGTCATCGTCACCGACCGCCCCGAGGAAGACCACCGACGCTCCGTCACGCGCCGCGGCGACAGCCTGATTGGCTCCCTTGCCGCCGCCGACGCGTTGGAACGCGCTGCCGAACACCGTTTCGCCCGCACGCGGCAGCTCCTCGACCTCGATGACCAGGTCGAGGTTGCAGGACCCCACCACGAGGACCCTGCCGATGGGGGTCACATCAGGTCGTCCGCATCGACGCGATGATGCGCGATCGGTAGGTATCGAACACGGCGGCCAGGACGACCACGAGCCCGATGATGATGGTCTTGAAGTTGTCCTCGACGCCCATCAGCTGCAGGCCCGTGCTCAGGACCTGGAGCAGGCAGACCCCGAAGAAGGTCCCGATGACCGACCCCTTGCCGCCCGTGAAGCTGGTGCCGCCGATGATGACCGCAGCGATGGCGGTCAGCTCGTAGCCGATGCCCGCGATCGGGCTGCCCACGTTGAGTCGCAGCAGGAAGGTCAGTCCCGCGAGTCCCGCCAGCAGACCACAGATGACGAACGCTGCGACCTTGTATGGCGCGGGGTCATGGCCGGAGAGCCGGACCGCTTCCTCGTTGTTGCCGATGGCGTAGATGAAGCGGCCAAAGATCGTGAAGCGCAGCACGAACCAGGCGATGAGCACGGTCGACAGCGCGATGATGAAGATGACCGGGACGATGCCTCCCACGATCACGTTCCCGAAGTCGATGAAGACCCTGGGCACCCCGTTGATGGTGGAGTTGTCACTGATGACCTGGGACGCACCGCGGGCCATGCTGAGCATGCCCAGCGTGACGATGAACGAGGGCACCCGCCAGCGCTCGGTCACGAACCCGTTGATGAAGCCACAGAACGCCCCCACAGCGAGACAGGCAAGTACGGCGAGGGGGATGGAGATCGCCGGGTCGAGGTCCGAGACCATGATCGATGCCCCCACGACCGTGGCGAGCGCGAGCACCGAGCCGACCGACAGGTCGATGCCGCCGATGAGGATGACGAATGTCATGCCGACGGCGAGGACCGTATTGATGGAGATCTGGCCCAGGATGCGCAGGAAATTGTCGGGGGTGGCGAAGTAGGGTGCCACGACCGCGAAGATGAGTGTGATGACGATGAGCGCGACGCCCACGCCAGCCTCGCGCAGGGAGACCAGGATGATCCGGTTCGCGACTGGCATGGCGGGCGCTGCCTGGGGCGCGCGAATAGGGGTCTGGTCGTCGCTCATGGCACCGTCCCTGCTGCGTTGGACCCTCGGCCACCGGCCACCTGGAGCGAGGCGGGGTCGATGTAGTTGCGGTACGCCAGCTCCAGCACCGCGCGCTCGCTGAACTCGCTGCGTGCCAGCTCGCCGACGATGGCTCCCCGGGAGAAGACCGCGATGCGGTGGCAGATGCCGAGCAGCTCGGGCAGGTCCGACGAGACCACGATGCTGCCTCTGCCTCGCGCGGCCAGGTCCCAGATGAGGTTGTAGATCTCGAGCTTCGCGCCCACGTCGATGCCGCGCGTGGGTTCGTCGAAGATGAGGATCTGGGCATCGGCGAAGAGCCACTTCGCCACGACCACCTTCTGCTGGTTGCCGCCAGACAGGAAGCGCACGAGCTGCGCCGGGGACTGTGCCCGAATGCTCAACGCGTCGATGAGTTCGGCGGTGGCGTCGTCCTCCCGCCGTATCTGGAGCAGGCCCCGCCGTGTCACGGCCTCGAGCTTGGTGATCGTGGTGTTCTGGGCGCAGCTCATATCCAGCATCAGGCCCTGTCCCTTGCGGTCCTCGGTGAGGAGGCAGATCCCCGCCCGCACGGCATCGCGGGGGGAGGCGATCCGGACCGGCACGCCGCGCACGCTGATGGTCCCGGCGCTTGGCCGATCGGCACCGAAGATGGCGCGCATGGCCTCCGTGCGACCGGAGCCAACCAGCCCCGCGACACCCAGGATCTCGCCCTCCGCCAGCCGCAGCGAGACCGGCTCCCGATTGCCTCGGTAGACCAGGCCGGAGACCGTCAGCAGCTCGACACCCTGGGGGACCTCGGGCCGGAACGGGTAGCCCTCGCTCATCTTGCGACCGACCATCAACTCGATGACCTGGCCGATGGTCACGTCCGCGACCTGGCGAGTCGCGGCCACGGTGCCGTTGCGGAGCACGGTCACTCGGTCGCCGATCTCCAGGATCTCATCGAGATGGTGGGAGATGTACAGCACCGCGATGCCGCGCGCCGTCAGGCGCCGGATGATGCCGAAGAGGCGGTCCACCTCCGGCGGTGTCAGCGTTGCCGTCGGTTCGTCGAGGATGAGGACCTTCGCGTCCGCAGAGATGGCCCGCGCCAGCTCGACCAGCTGCATCTGGGCGATTCCCAGCTCTTCCACGGGCCTGCCGGGCGGGACATCGAGCCCGACTTCCGCCAGCAGCCGCGTCGCCTGCCTGCGCAGCTCCTTCCGGTCCAGCAGGCCTCGGCGCGATGGCAGTGACTCGAAGGAGAGGTTCTCCTCCACGGTCATGTAGCTGAGCAGGTTGAGCTCCTGGTACAAGACCCGGATGCCTGCGCGCAGGGCATCCTGCGGTGACCGCGGCCGATACGGAGCGCCGTTGAGCAGCAGCTCACCAGCGTTGGGCTGGTCGACGCCGGCCAGGACCTTGACCAGGCTGGACTTGCCGGCTCCGTTCTCGCCGACCAGGCAGTGGACCTCACCCGCGATGATCGACAGGCTCACCCGGTCGAGTGCGGTGACTCCCGGGAACTCCTTGGTGATACCCCGGACGTCGATGACCGGGCTGACCGCGGGGTCCGACGCGTCAGTCGCGTCACCCCGAAGCTGCCCGGTCATCGTGTCCACTTGTGGCCTCCTGGTCGACCGGGCCGAGGCGCTGCGCGTCGCGAGCGCGGTCGGCCGGGCCCACGGGTGTCAGGTCAGGGCAGCTCTGCCGCCGTGACGAGGGAGACAGGCGTCTGGACCCAGCCGCAGAAGGTCTCGCCGGCAAGCTCGCGCATGCCGAAGTCGATACCAAACCTGGCCATGTCCGCACCGTACTGCTCGATGGTCGCCAGCATCTTGCCCTCCTTGATGAGGGGCTGGACGGCCGGGATGTTGTCGAAGCCAACGACCTGGATCTGACCGGACTTGCCGGCTGCATCCAGTGCCTTGACCACGCCCAGGGCCATGGAGTCATTGGCTGCCATGACACCCTGGATATCGGGATAGCTGGTCAGGAAGTTGGTCATCACGGTGTTGGCCTCTTCCGTCTCCCAGTGTGCGGTTCGGGAGTCGAGCAGCGTCAGGCCGCCGGCTGCGACAGAGTCGTCGAAGCCTGCCTTGCGCTGATTGGCATTGTCGGCCTCGGGGTTACCCTCGAGGATGACCACCTTGCCGCCGGTGCCGAGAGCCGCGGCGAGCGAGTCGCCGGCAAGCTTCGCGCCGGCGCGGTTGTCGGGACCGAAGAACGCGAGGGCGAGGCCGGCATCGGCCATGGCCTGCTGGTCGAGTGCCACGTCGATGTTGATGACCTTGATGCCCGCGTCCAGGGCCTTCTTGATGGGGGCGACCATCGCTTTGGAGTCTGCCGGAGCGATGACGATGACGTCGTACTGCTGGGTGACGAAGTTCTCGACCGCGTCGACCTGGGCAGCGAAGTCACGCTCGTCCTTCATGCCGACGGCCGTGAAGTCGAACAGGTCGACGTTCTCCGCGGCGTATGCCTCGGCGCCGGCCTGCATCTGCTTGAAGAATTCGTTGGCCAGCGACTTCATCACCAGCCCGACCTTGGGCTTGTGGCCAAGTTGCGCTGTGAGGTCCGGGAGCGGGCCGGTCGCCTCGACAGGCGCACATGCGGGCGACGCCGCGGGTGATTGTGCGGCGACACCGCCGCCTGATCCGATCGCAAGCGAGAGTGCCATCGCCGCAGCGAGCGGCGCGGTGACCCAACGGGTGCGTACCATCCCTGTGCGTTCGAACATCTGGATGTGTCCTCCTCTGATGCCTCGGGCGAGGCTCGATATGGACGACGTCGAGCGGCGATACATGCCCGGCGCGGCTTGGACGCAACCGGTTGCGCAACCGGTTGCGTGCTATGGTAGTCCGGGATGTCGGGACGTGTCAAACCAGCACGGCGTCACACGAGCACATCTGACGAAGGAGCCGAAGGCGTGACAACCATCCGCGACGTGGCTGATCGTGCAGGCGTCTCCACGACGACCGTCTCGCATGTCATCAACGGCACCCGCCGGGTAGAGCCTGAGACGATGTCGCGCGTGGACCGGGCCATCGAGGAGTTGGCGTACCGCCCGAACGCCATCGCGCGGAGCATGCGCCACGGCCAGACGTACAGCATCGGCGTCGTCATCCCCGACGTGTCGAACCCATTCTTCGCCGACCTCGCACGGGCCATCGAGGACGTCGCCTTCGAAGGGGGATACAGCGCCATCTTCGGCAACTCGGACGGGGACGACCGGAAGGAGGAGCGCTATCTCGAGGTGCTGCTGTCGAAGAAGGTCGACGGCCTGTTGCTCGTGTCCGCGGGTCAGTCATCCGACCGGCTCCGGCATGTCGTGGAGACAGGTCCGCCGATGGTCATCGTCGATCGGGAGCTCGATGACCTGGGGGTCAGCCTGGTGATGGTGGACAACCACGAGGGGGGCCGGCTCGCGGCGCGCTACCTGATCGGGCTGGGCCACCGGCGGATCGGTGTCATAGCCGGTGCCGATACGCTGCGACCCAGTGCACGCCGCCTGGACGGGTTCCGCGAGGAGTTGGGCCTGGCCGGGGTCGAACTCAGGGACGAGGTCATCGCACGCGGCGGATTCCGGGCAGCCGAGGGACGCGCCGCGATGCAGACGCTGCTGCTACTGCCGGACCGACCGACAGCCGTCTTCGCCGAGAACGACCTGATGGCGCTCGGTGCGATGGGCGCCATCCACGCTGCCGGCCTCCGGATCCCGGAAGACATCTCCATCGTGGGCTTCGACGACGTCGCCCTCAGTGACCTGTCGACGCCGGGCCTGACGACCATCTCACAGCCGGTCCGTGACATCGCGACAACGGCCATGCGGCTCCTGTTCGAGCGACTCCGCGATCCCGCCCTGGCGCCCGTGCGGGTCGTCCTACCCGTGTCGCTCGTCGTCCGCGGCAGCTGCCGGGCGAGGGTCGCGCGCTGACGCACCGTTCGCTAGGCTGCACGAGCCCGGATCAGGTCTGGGCGCCAGCCCGTCTCCGGCGCGCCGCCGAGCGTGACGAGCGTGACGAGCG
>Ga0105047_10006625_pt1 | contig 19632 bp, 15 predicted proteins | sample MAT04_FD_78384 | JGI IMG/M metagenome (GOLD analysis project Ga0105047, IMG submission 78384) | Freshwater microbial communities from Lake Fryxell liftoff mats and glacier meltwater in Antarctica - MAT-04 (megahit assembly) | ecosystem: Environmental > Aquatic > Freshwater > Ice > Liftoff...
CCTGCCTGACTGCCTGCCTGCCTGCCTGCCTTTCTGACTTCCTGCCTGCCTGCCACGCAGAATACGCAAGAAACAAAGCCCCCACCACTTTCAAGATGAGGGCCATGCCAAATTCACGCGATATAGTGCCCCGAGAAGGACTCGAACCTTCAACCTACGCCTTAAAAGGGCGCAGCTCTACCATTGAGCTATCGGAGCGAAATACGTGTTCCGGTGGAAAATGCGCGAACGCATCGTCCGCTTCGCAACCCGCGAGAACGCAAAGTACCGGGCCCTCGTACGAAATTGTAGTGGCATCGGGCAGGCGAGCTACGCTGTCACGCGCAAAACGTCCGGAAGCTCAGCCTCCGAACGTTCTGGTGAAGATATTTGGAACCGAATTTCCGTTGCCAGCCAAGCCGACGAAGCAGCCGACAGCGGTCGTTTGGCGTGCTGAATATGACTCTCCAAACACACCGCTCCCCACAGCTCGGTCTCGTCATCCGGTAGAGAGGGATAACCGACCTTTACTACGGTATTCGCGCCACAAACTCGTGCGCTCGATGCACCAGCATACTACGTGGTGCAGTCAATCTGATGCTGCCACTGCAACTACGTGCTCCGCTCGTACAGCCTGGTGCTGCATTCTCGCACCACATCGTCGCGGTTGGCTGCTGGTCCCGGCGAACTCCCGTGTGATGCGGTGCTTGTAACAGTTACGACGGACATCAGTGTTGTGTCAGTGTACGGCCCTGACCCGACATGTACCAGGATGCACGCCGACATTGACGGTCGCGCATCCTGGTACACTTCGTGATACCACTGCACCCACAATTTGGTTCGTACTTAGTTGTTCGAATGCGCACTGAGCGCAGCAACCGTGGCTTCCGCGGGTGCGTCGATCACGAACGTCACGCGACGGTTGAGTTCGGCACCAACGTCCGCACCCTTGGCGCTCTTCCGCACCAAACGCGTCTCGCCGTACCCCACCGTTTTCACGTGCGCGCCGTCGATGCCCTTCGATGTGATGAACTCGCGCACCGATTCCGCACGATTTCGCGACAACCTGAGATTGTACGCGGCCGGCCCAGCGGGATCCGCAAAGCCTTCGACGGTGATTTGTGCGCCGCCGTAGTACCTGGCCGCTACTGTCGCAAACTTTTCGAGTGCCGCTTGATCGACCGGACGCACGGTAGCGTTGTTGAACTCAAAGTGCACCGGGAACGCGAACGTAATCTGACCTTCCATCGCGCTGATCTTCGCGCCGAATTCCGTGCGCAGCATTTGCAAATCGCCGCGCAGTGCGGCCAAATCAGCCTGCACCTTCGCAACGTCTGCCTGTGTGCGCCCCAAGTCGCCGCGAATGGCGCTATCAGATCCCATACGCTCGCCGCGCTCGCCGTTTAACTGGCCAGCCATCGAAACACGTTGCGTTTCAATGTTCTTGCGCACAAAACCTTTGGTGGCGCAAGCGGAGAGCGCGGTTGCTGCCAGAGTAGCCACGAAAACGAATCGAACCTGTCGCATGTGTATAGCCTCACTCGGTTGGGAAGTACTCGTGAGCCGGTGCGTTTCAACGAATGCGTTTGCGCAACATGCATACTCGCACATCACGTTTGGCAGACGCGTGCACTGCACGTCACCACCGACGAGAAGATCCTACACGCGAATTTAAAAAAGTGTCGTGACTACAATCACCCCTCGGTAAAAAAGTCTGAACTGCGTAATCCAAATCACACGAAATCGCTCAGATCTTCGCTTTCGACAGCCACTCCCCGCCGTCCACTACAAAAATACTTCCCGTAATCCAGTCACCGCCCGGTGACGCAAGGAACGCCACCATGTTCGCAATGTCACGCGGACTTCCCCACCGCCCCAGTGGAATCGCCGAGCGCGCGTATTTCTCCATTCGATCGTTCGCCACCGCAAACACGTCAGTTACTCCGCTATCCGCGGGTGGAGTGAAGGCTTTCTTCACCCCTTCGGTGGGAATGGGCCCCGGTGCAATGGCATTGACACGAATTTTTTGCGGAGCCCATTCGACCGCGAGCGTGCGCGTGAGGGCGTCGACACCGGCCTTCGCTGCAGTGGCATGCGCCATTTGTGGCCAACCCCGGTAATGCAGCGTCATGGAAATACTCACGACACGCCCGCCACCTTGTCGCGCCATGATGGGATACACGGCCTGCGTGCAATAGAACGTCCCGAACAGATCGATTTCAACCACGCTCCGCCACGCGTTCGGTGACAACGTCGCACTCGGCGCATAAAAATTGCCTGCGGCATTGTTTACCAACAAATCGATACGTCCGTGTTTCTCACCAATTTCCTGCACGGCCGCGTTCACACGTTCGGGATCACGCACGTCCAGCTGCACCGCGCTCGCCGATCCGCCGGCCGAGATTATTTTCTCGCAACCATTTTTCAGGTTCTCTGGTTTACGACTGGCCAGCACCACGTGTGCGCCCAACTCCGACAGCAGTTCGGCCACACCAAATCCGATACCGGTTCCGCCGCCTGTGATAAGTGCCACCTGACCTTTCAGGAGGTCAGCGCGAAAAATGGAATCAGGCGCAGCTGCTGTCATGGTGTGCTCCAACGATGGATGGATTTAGGAACGTAGAAACGGAATCGGACCGCGATGTGACGAATGCAGGGCCGCACAAGTTTGTCGCGGCAGCCTCAGACGCCCTCGCACAAATTTCTCGCCACGCCGCATCTGGAATATCTCAACGCACGTTCGCGCCTGAACTCGCCCCGCGCCAGATTCCCGAGATGTCAAAAGCGACAAACCCGCCAGATAATTCAAGACCGGTCAGGCCGCGCCGCGGCGTGGTCGGTTTCGACAAAGCCGCTGTCGGCCCACACGACGCGGGCTTGGCCACGCCGAAATGGTTTTGGCTGATTGGCGCGCTGGCGGTGGCGACGGCATCGCTTGGGTTTCGCGTGGCCGCGGGCATGTTTCTCGTCAGTCCACAAAGCGATCAGTACATCGCCGGTTATGCATTTCGAGAATTCGCCGCACAGTCACTGCGCGATGGTCACGGCTTCCCGCAGTGGAACCCGTTCATGTTTGGCGGGATGCCGTACGTCGCGGCGATGCACGGCGACATTTTTTATCCGACGTTTCTGTTGCGCCTGATCATGCCGACCGACCTGGCGATGACCTGGGGATTTATCATCCACCTGTTTCTCGCCGGCGTGTTCACGCTCGGTTTCCTGCGCGCGCTTGGCGTGTCGCGATGGGTCGCCGCTTTTGGCGGATTGTCATACATGATGTCCGGTCCTATCGCCTCGTATGCGTCGCCCGGGCACGACGGCAAACTCTTTGTGAGCGCGCTGTTACCACTGGCGTTGTGGATGCTACTCCGCGCAATCCGCGACGGACGATTATACGCGTGGGGGGCGTTTGCATTCACCGTTGGACTCGCAGTGCTGAGTCCGCATCCACAATTGTTGCAGTACTCACTGCTGACGTGCGGGGCGTTCGCGGGGTTTCTGGTGTGGGGCGATTCAACTGCGGGCCACGCAATGCAGACGGTTGACAGCCGGAACGCAGGATTGGGGAACGGGGGTTTTGCGAACGGACAGATTATTCGGGCACCGACTGCTGGCGTAGCGCGTGATACCGCACAGATTCGTAGCGCACCGAAAGAATTTGAGAGTTCAGAATTTGAGAGTTCAGGGATCAGGGTTCAGGATTCAGAGTTCAGAGTAGATGATCGAGACGGCGCGAGGCGCAGCGCCAGCGCGACGGGTGTTGCTGGCGTGCGGTTTGCGGTCACGCGACTGAGTGCGGCGCTGGCGATGGTTCTGCTTGGACTCGGGATTGGCGCCATTCAGTATTGGCCCGTATTGGGGTATGTGAATTCGTCGCCGCGCGCCAACGGCCGCAAATACGAGTTCGCGACCAGCTATTCGTTGCCGCCGGAAGAACTGTTCAACACGTATCTCCCGCAGTTCAGCGGAATGCTCAATCACTATTGGGGGCGGAACGGCATTCACCTGCACAGCGAGTATCTCGGCATCGTCGTGCTGATGTTGGCACCTCTGGCATTTGGTACCGGCTCGCGCAAAGGATTGGTGCGGTTTTGGCTCGGCACCTCAATAGTCGCGCTGCTGTGGGCGTTGGGCGGCTTCACTCCCTTTTTCCACCTGGTGTACGCCATCATTCCCGGCACGCGCTTCTTTCGTGCTCCCAGCACCATCATCTACGTGCTCACGTTCGCCGTGTGTGTCCTCAGTGCGCTGGGGTTTGAACGTGTGCTGGCACGCCGCTTTCATCCGCGCTTCCTTACGCGATACATCATAGGGTGGGTCGCATTCGCATCGACAATTGCCGTGCTGGCCCAATCCGGCGCGCTCACCGGCATTGCGCAGCAAATGAGCTACGGAGTGGCGACGGCCGCCGGGCATGATCCGAAGGGATTCGCAGAGTTTGTCGCATCAAATCAGGCGGCGCTCGCACTGGGATCATTGAGATGTCTGGCAGTCGTACTCGTTGTCGCAACCTTGGTGTGGGCATTTTACTCGCGCAAACTGGATGCCACGCGCTTCGCCACGCTGCTCTTTGTCACCAGCGGTGCCGATCTGTGGTCCGTGGCGCACAGTTATTGGCGCTTCTCGCAACCCGCCGCCGCACTTTTTGCGAGCGACCCGATTTTGCGCTACCTCCAGGTGCAAACGCAACCCGGTCGCGTGTTTGTGTACACGAAAAGTGCGGACGAGCGCGTCTTGTCTGATCCGTACTTCGGCAGTCGCGGCTTGGGCGAAGGCGCCGGATTCATGACGCACGGCATCCGCACTGTGACCGGGTATCATGGCAACCAACTCGCACGTTACGACGAATTGTCAGCCAACGGTGCGCTGGTAACTCCTGCCTTCTGGCAACACGAGAATGTGCGCTGGATGTACACGAATCTGAATATCGCCGACAGCGTGCTGCACAGAATCAACGGTCCCACACCAAACGCCGCGGGTTCGATCGGGTACTTGTACGACATTCCGGGCGACAATTCGTACGCGTGGGTGGCAGCCAGTTTCGGCACCCGCAATGATGCCGCGGCGGCCAGAGAAGTTCTGCGCGAAGACTACAATCCCCGAGCCTTTGTTTCGGTTGCACCTGCCACCGAAATCGACGGGAAACCCGTACATGTTGCACCGGCACTGCTGTCGGAACCCAGCTCGATCAAGACAACGGTTTCCGAGTTCGGACCCGGACGCGCGACGGTTCAACTGGACGCACCCGCAATCGAAGGCAGCGCTCTGGTTATTTCCGAGAACTATTACAACGGTTGGCGTGCGACGGCCGATGGCAAACCACTTCCGGTCATGCGCGCAGCGTACAACCTCGTAGGTGTGCCGCTGCCAACGGGCGCTCGCACGGTAACGTTCTCATTTCAGGACCCGCGGTATAACGCGGGGCGTCTGGTCACGCTGATGGCCCTCGCGATAACCGCGCTGCTTACAATCCTTGGATGGTGGCGCAGATCAGCGCGCTAATGGCGACGACGCTCACTCAACGTCAACAGCGTCATTCCCAAGTCCAGAACCCGCGTCGTCCGCGTCCAACGCCAGATCCAACTGTTGCCGCAAACAAAACGACATCCGGTGATGCGGCGTGAGCCCGCGCGCGACGATACCGGCACGATGCTCCAGCGTGCCGTAGCCAGAGTTGGTCAGCCATCCGTACCCATCGTACCGTGTGTGCAGTGAGTGCATCAGCCGATCTCGCGTGACTTTCGCGATAATCGACGCACACGCGATGCCGTAACACTTGGCGTCGCCTTTCACGACCGCCGTGTGGTGAATGCCCAACGTGCGCAGCTGCAGACCGTCCACGACTACGTGGTGTGGGGCGCTGCCCAGTGTGCGGTTCACGCGGATGAGTGCACGACGCATTGCCAACACGGTGGCGTGATAGATGTTGATGCGATCAACCTCGTGCGCGGACGCCGCACCAATACCAACGGCCAGAGCCACATCGCGAATCCGAATGGCCAGTCGTTCGCGCGTGACACGATCGAGCTGTTTGGAATCATCAATGCCAGCGATGGCGCGCATTTCGGGTGGCATGACAATCGCGCATGCGACAACGGGGCCCGCGAGGGGGCCCCGTCCAACTTCATCAACACCCGCCAGCAATGGCCCGTGTTCGGCGCGCAGATTGCGCTCGATTACCGTCCAGCGCGCCACGGACTGCCAGCAGCGGTGTCGGAGTTACGCCTTCTTCGCGGCGCCTGCCGCACCCGGAGCGCGAACCTTGCGTTCCTTGATACGGGCAGCCTTACCGGTGACATCGCGCAGGTAATACAGTTTCGCGCGACGAACTGCACCGCGGCGTACAACCGTGATATCGGCAATCATCGGGCTGTGCAACGGGAAAATGCGCTCGACGCCGACGCCGTTCGAAATTTTGCGGACGGTAAACGTCTCGCTCACGCCGCCGCCTTTGCGCGCGATGCACACGCCTTCGAACGCCTGCAGGCGCTCTTTTTCACCTTCTTTGACGCGCACATTGACGCGTACGGTATCGCCTGGACGGAAGGGCACGACTTTCTCGCGCAACCACTCCTTCTGTGTTTCCATGAACGGGTGCATATCTGGCTCCTATCGCGCGCGTGGGCGCGGCCTTCCGGTACGTAGCTCGCTGGCTCGCATCGTCATAAACAAACTGCCGCTAACCGCATGTCTGATGTGACTCACACACGGAACTGCGGTGCGAGAGGCCACGACGCGTGTCGAAAGCGAAGTCTTTCGAACGGTTCCGACGGGGCATCGCCACGTAACCAAACGCCTGTACGAAAACACCCGACTTTCGTCGTATGCGACAAAACGCTGGCTAAACGAATGAATAGCTACTGCTCTTTCTGCGCGTCGACCATACTGTATCACGCTGGTGAGGCGCTGAACGCCACCTGGATCGGCCGCAGGGTCGAGGCAAATGCAGGTAGCATGACAAGTTAGATGGCATCCGCCCCATTTCGCTACCCCCTGACGTCCCAAGTAACGCTCTTGCCCCAACGCTTCTTGATGCCCATCACGTATCCCCAAACCCAAACGGTCGACCAGGTCGACAGCTACGGCACGGTCCAGGTGGCCGACCCCTATCGCTGGCTTGAGGACGATCGGAGTCCGGCGACCGAAGCCTGGGTGCGAGAGCAAAACGCCGTCACCTTTTCGTACCTCGACCGCCTCCCTGCACGCGCCGGATTCAAGGCCCGGATCACGGAGCTCCTGAACTACCCTCGGCTCTCGCAACCCGAGCAAAAGGGCGAGTGGCTCCTGTTCAGTGGGAACTCGGGGCTGCAGAACCAGTCCGTCATTTTCCTGCAGCACGGTCCCGAGGGCGACGCTCAGGTCCTGCTGGACCCAAATACGATGTCCGCCGACGGCACGACTCGCGTGGGAGCGCTGGTGTTCGATCTCCACGGGCGGCGTATCGCGTACACCGTGTCGCAGGCTGGATCCGATTGGCAGGAAATTCGCGTCCTGGACACCGCGACCCGCGAGCCGCTGCCCGACGTCGTCCGGTGGGTGAAGGTCTCGGACATCGCTTGGCATGGCGATGGATTTTTCTACAGCCGATACCCCGAGCCCCTCCGGGACAGCTCCGAATTTTCCGCAAGCAATGACGACCATCAGGTCTTCTACCATCGGTTGGGCACCGAGCAGAGTGATGACCAACTCGTGTTTCACGACGCCGAACACACGCAGCGCTTTCATACCTTAAGCACCAGCGAAGACGAGCGGTTTGCGCTGCTTTATGTGTCCGATCGCGGACAAGGGAAAGACGGAAACGCGTTGTGGTGCCAGGACCTCTCAGCAAGCGATAAGTCGTTTCGTCCGGTGTGGACGGAGTTTGATGATCAGTTCAGCGTTATCAACAATGTGGGCGACCAGTTGCTGGTGTTGACCAACCGTCACGCGCCCAATAAGCGCATTGTGTTGGTTGATCCAACGCAACCGAACGAGGCCAACTGGGTCACCATCGTACCCGAACAGCCAGAGCCGCTGGAAGGCGCATCGACCGGGGGTGGCAAATTGCTGCTCACGTATCTGAAGGACGTATCGAGTCGCGCGTATATGTATTCACTAACCGGCGCACTTGAACGCGAAGTGCAGCTGCCTGGTATCGGCACTGCAGTTGGATTCGGTGGCGAGCAGGATGCGACGAGCCTGTTCTACACCTTCACTTCGTTCACGGCGCCGGCGGTGGTGTATCAGTACGACCTCGCCAGCGGCGTGAGCACACTGTTTCGTGCGCCGCAGTTGCCGTTCGATCCCAGTCAGTTTGAGTCAACGCAAGTGTTTGTGCCAGGCCCGGACGGCACGCGTATTCCGGCATTCATCGTGTCGAAAAAAGGACTCGCACTGGACGGCAATAATCCGACGCTGGTGTACGGCTACGGTGGGTTTAACGTGTCGCTGCTGCCCGCGTTCAGCTCAGCACGCGTCGCGTTCCTCGAGCAGGGCGGCGTGTACGTGCAGGCAAACTTGCGCGGCGGCGGCGAGTACGGCGAAGCCTGGCATCAAGCGGGTATGAAGGCGAACAAACAAAACGTGTTTGATGACTTCGTCGCGGTTATTGAATGGCTGGTCGCCCGCAAATACACCAACCGCGACAAACTCGCGATTCAGGGAGGCTCGAACGGCGGGTTGTTGGTCGGTGCAATCATGACACAGAAGCCGGATCTCGTGAAAGTCGCGCTGCCGTCTGTCGGGGTGCTGGACATGCTGCGTTTTCACAAGTTCACGATTGGATGGAACTGGATTGCCGACTACGGCTCAAGCGACAATACGTCCGATTTTGCCGCGTTGTACGCCTATTCGCCGCTGCACAACCTGCGTGATGGAGTGTCGTATCCAGCGACGCTCATTACGACAGGCGACCACGATGATCGCGTCGTGCCAGCGCACTCTTTCAAGTTTGCGGCGCGTTTGCAAGTCGCGACCGCCGGCCCCAATCCGGCTCTTATTCGCATCGAAGTGCAATCGGGACACGGCAGTTCATCGCTGGGCAAAGCGATTGATGAAACCGCCGATGTGTATGCGTTCACGTTTCATAATCTTGGTGTAACACCGACGTTCTGAATTCGCGGGTGGTTACGCAGCCAGCTTCGCGGCGACCAGATTGGCGAGACACGGCTGCTCCGTGCGCTAATTTTGAAGAATGATTCCTTTTTCAATTCTCGATCTCGCGCCCATTCCCGCCGGGTATTCGGCCGCTGATGCCCTGCGCAATTCGCTGCACCTCGCGCAACACGCAGAGCGTCTGAACTTCAAGCGCTACTGGCTCGCTGAACATCACAACATGCCCGGCATTGCCAGCGCGGCAACAAGTATTGTGATCGGGCACATTGCACAGGGAACGTCAACGATCCGTGTGGGATCGGGTGGTATCATGCTGCCCAACCACTCGCCGCTGATAATCGCCGAACAGTTTGGCACGTTGGCGACGCTGTTTCCGGGTCGCATCGATCTCGGACTCGGTCGCGCCCCAGGGTCAGATCAAGTGACGGCGCGCGCAATGCGTCGTGACCTGGCCATGAGCGCAGAAACGTTTCCGCAAGACGTGTTGGAATTGCAATCGTATTTTGAAGATTCGATTCCTGGTCAGCAAATTCGCGCAGTGCCGGGTGAAGGACTGCGGGTGCCCCTGTACATCCTGGGTTCTAGTTTGTTTGGTGCGCAACTCGCGGCGGCGCTTGGTTTGCCGTTTGCGTTTGCGTCGCATTTCGCGCCGGATGCGCTGATGCAGGCGCTCGCGATCTACCGCGAGCAGTTTGAGCCATCGCCTACACTAGACGCGCCATACGCGATGGTCGCCGTCAATATCATTGCTGCAGATTCAGACGCGGAGGCGCGCCGTCAGTTCACGTCCGCGCAGCAGTCGTTCGTAAATCTGCGGAGAGGGCATCCCGGAAAAGTGCCGGCGCCAATCGACGACATCAATTCGTTCTGGACGCCGTTCGAGCGCGCACAGGTCGAACATTCGCTGTCGTGTTCGTTTGTCGGGACCGCGGATACGGTTGCGCAGCAGCTGACGCCGCTTCTTGAGCGAACCAGGCCCGATGAACTGATTGTCGCGGCGCACTTTCACGATCATGGGGCGCGGATGCGTTCCATTCAAATCGCGGCGGAGGTTCGCGACGGGCTCGCGTAGTCGACGAGTCGCGTTGTCGCGTGCTCGCGTTGTCGCGAAGTGATGGGTACGCGTGAGCGCGTGCGTGCTGGGAGATCGGGTTCGGTAACTGCAACATCAACCGCAACCGCAACTGCAATATGAGCGGATTCTGGCGGATTTCACGGATTGACCGGATACTTCGCAGCCGCGCCGATGGTGAGGCAATTGCACTTCGACCATTGCTCTTTTTTGAACTGTACGGAATGTGAGAATAAGACGACGCGCATGGGAAGTAGACAGAAAAGAAGCAACCGATGCACGAACTGCTCTGGAAGGCACTCCATGCAACGATGCGTGGTATCCGATTAATCCGCCAACTCCGTTTAAACCCGTTCTGTTGCAGCTGCAGTTCGGTTGCAATTGCGGTTCGGTTGCAGTTCGGTTGCAGTTCGGTGAACAACTGCAGTCCATCGCCAGTTGCGCACCCTGAAAACTTCCGTTCAATCCGCCATATCGAAGAGGAGACACGTTGTCTCGCCCGTCGCAAACAACTTGCCCGCGGCGTCTACAACCCGCCCAGTGGCAATTGCGGTCGTGCGCCCAACATGCACCGTAATTCCCTCCGCGAAAACCTTCTCCGTCTTGAGCGTGATGGGCCGAATGTAGTTGACGCTGATATTGAGTGTCGTATATCCGCGCCCGGCCGCGAGTTGTGTGTGCACGGCGCACCCCATCACTGTGTCGAGCAGCGTGGCCATGGTCCCGCCATGCACCATCCCGAGCAAGTTGAAATGCGTTTCATCCGGCACGGAGCTGAATATGACCTTACCGGGTTCAACGATTTCCGGTTCAAATCCGAAGAGGCTGACGATGGGAGGCGCCGAGACATCCCCCGATTGCAACGCACGCATGGCCTCCAATCCACTGAGGTCACGCAACGCTCTGGTACCGGCGGTAGGATCGGCCCATCGAACAGTCTTTTCGCGCAATACACTGTCACTCATATCGATTGGTTGTGAACGAAGCTTCCGGTGTGTTCCGCATGTTACGAACGGCTCGCCACGACATGCGGTGCCGCAAAAATTGCCGCGGTGTTGTGCCCGCCAAACCCGAAGGCGTTGCTCAATGCAACATTCACGTGCCGGGTGAGCGCCTTGTTGGCGACAACGTTGAGCGCACACGCGGGATCAAGCGTTTCGAGATTGATGGTTGGCGGAATTACGCCGTGTACAATGCTCAACACCGACAACACCGCTTCCGCAGCACCAGCCGCACCCAACATGTGTCCGGTCATACTTTTTGTCGACGTGACCGAAATGCGATCTGCCAGTTCACCAAATACGGCGCGTACAGCGAAACATTCCGCTGTGTCACCAATTGGTGTTGAAGTAGCGTGCATGTTGATGGTGTCAACATCATTGAGGCTCAGCCCACCTTCTTCAAGTGCCGCGAGCATTGCCAACCGTGCACCAATTCCTTCGGGATGCGGCGCTGTCATGTGATACGCGTCGCACGCGGCTCCCACACCGAGCAACTCGGCATAAATGCGCGCACCGCGCTTCTCGGCACTCTCCAGGGTTTCGAGCACCAGAGTGGCGGCGCCCTCGCCGGCGACGAAGCCGTCACGCGCCGCATCAAACGGGCGGCTCGCACCGGTTGGATTCTCGTTGTTCGTTGACAGCGCGCGAGCCGCCGCAAAACCACCAACGCCCAACGGCGTGATTACCGCCTCCGACCCCCCAGCGACGATGATGTCCGCACGACCAGCGCGAATGGCGTCGAGCGCGCTCATCAAATTGTCGTTGCCCGTTGCACACGCCGACACGACCGCATGATTGGGCCCGCGCAATCCGTGCTGCATGGCAACCTGCGCGCCCGCGCTGTCAACTATCATCATTGGCACGAGAAACGGTGACACACGGGACGGTCCTGATGCGCGCAGTGTTTCTGCCTGCGCTTCGAACGTCATCATGCCGCCCTGCCCGCTTCCAATCATCACCCCAATGCGCGCGCGTTGCGCATCGGTCAGGCTAGTGGTATCGAGACCAGCATCTCTGATCGCTTCATTCGCGGCAGCGAGCGCGTAGTGCGCAAACGGATCCATGCGCTTGGCCGACTTCTTGTCCATGTATTGCTGCGCGTCAAATCCCTTCACCTCGCAAGCGAACCGTGTGGCGAACGCACTCGCGTCAAATCGAGTGATCGGCGCAGCGCCGCTCACGCCATCGACCGCGTTCTTCCAGAAATCGCTGACGTTCAAACCAAGCGGTGTGATCGCGCCCATGCCGGTGACAACCACGCGTCGTTTTCCGTAGAGTGTTTGAAAGTTGTGTGTTGTACTCATGCTGTTTTCTCCTTGCGCGCCTTCAGTCGCTGCACGCGCGCCAAAGTTTCAGGCCCGGCATTGGGACCGGGCACAAATTTCACGTCGTCGGTCGCACACACACGATGGCTGTCACGCCCGCGCATTGCTGCTTCCAGTGGTTCTCCAGTATCGCGATCAACCATCGTTACTGCGGCGCCGTGCGGCGATAACCACCGCGTGCCCCAGGCGGCCAGCGCCGCGAGCACTATGGCGAACTCGCGCGCCTTGGCCGTCGGCACGTACTCGTACCGCGCTGGACGCAGTTGATACGCTTGTTTCTCCAACAGGCCATCGACCACCAACGCGGTCAGCCGCTGCGCCAGAATATTTGGCGCGATACCCAGATCGAGCTCGAATTCATCAAAGCGCCTGAAGCCAAGTAACGCATCGCGCACGATCAACATCCGCCACGCATCGCCAACTTCGGCGAGACTTCGGGCGACCGGACACTCCATCTGCGGAAAGGGCGAGGTGCGCATCGATTAATTGCTAAAGGAATGACTTGCAAATAGCAAGTTACTCACCGTCCAGATTGGACACGGCGACCGCGTCCATGAAATTTCAAAGTACCCGGCACGTCGAACGCCGCGGACTTTCAAAGGGCCCGGCTCCTTGAACGCCTTATGTCTCGCAGATTTTCAAAGGCCCCGGCATCTCGGCCGAGACTTCATGCCCGCGACTGATTACGTTTTCTGCGTGGCCAATCCATCTCCCTACCGAGCTCTCCCGTCAACGCGTCGCGTAGCGCTGTTGACGCACCTCCTCACCGCGCATCGCGAAACGCGAGCGGTGTACATCCAACGCCTCGTCTCGCGCGGGGGCGGCTTTCGTGCCGTCACAATGCAGCCTTGGCCTGCCGAGCGCATCGCGAAAGAAGTCGTGCGCCTGAATGCCGAAAGTGCGCAGGATGAAATCGAGCTGCTGCAGCTGCTGTACGTCGATCTCGAGCCTGGCATTCAGATCACGTTTGCCGATGCGGCGGGCGTGAAACATGACGGCGGCAAGATTGATGAAGAGTTGGAGCCGCCATATGCGGATGCCGATACCGTCGCGCGCGCTGCCGATGCAGTGCGCGAAAAACACGGTGATGATGGCTTGCATTACCTCCGCACGATTGCGCGTTACAACCTCGGAGCGTGGCCCGGGTTGGACGAGTATCTCGCGAAACTCGACAGCGAAAGCAAATAAGTCTTCGAGCATTCGCGAGATGTTTTGATATCAGCATCATCCGCGTTCAACGTGATCAAATGCAAACAGGGCCGCGACTTTCGCGGCCCTGTTTTTTCCCAACCATCAATCTGTAGCCACTGTCAAGGCACGTTTCCGCTGCGTGCCGCGAAGCGCCACGAAGAACCGTCAACGATGGCTGTGCCCGACAAACCGGTCGCGCTCAGCGAGTAGGTCGTAGCTGTGGCCGGCGACAAACCCCACGTTGTGTTGAAGCCCGACACTGGAGCGAGATCCGGCACTTCGAGATCGTACGACGTTCCAGATCCGAAGTACCCTTTGCTCGCATTGACGGTTACCGTGCGATTGCCAGTCGCCTGGATGAACGACGCACCGAACGCAGTTTGATATTCTGCCTGGAACGCGGCTTGCGCACGTGGACGCAGCACCGTGCTGGTCGAAGAGGTAACCGTTGGAATCGTAAGCGAAGCGCCGAGGGTAATTGCCTTGTCCGCAATGTCACGGAAGTAGGAATAGACGCCGCGGAATGCGTTCGTGCCGCTTTCGATCGCGCTCACCAGAACCTGGTGCAAATCGCCCGCCACCAACCGCGCCGATGGCACACCAAAGATCGCACGTACTGCTCCCGCGCCAGTAACGGCCGAGAACAGTGATGCGGAGCTTCCGGTCGCGGTGTTGAACAAACTTTGCACAATCAGCTGATCAGCGCCGCCGTTCGAGATCGTTGCGTTCGCGCTGACTGGAGCAAACGCTTCTGCCGCACCAAAGTCGATGACCGGAATGATGCTGCCGTTGGCCTGATTGAGTCCGCGACGAATAATGATGCGGTCGATTTCCTGCACGAACGTCATCTGGTTGAACCCAGAACGCGACGCGACAAGATCCAGAGCACCGTTCGCGACATTGTTCAACGTGAAAACCGGATTCGCGCTGCTGGTGCTCGCCGTGGCGTTGCCCAGCGAGATCGCGCCGTTCTGGAAGAAGCCCAAGCCGGCGACCGAACCGCTGACGGTCTTGCCGCCCGTTGGGAACGACGTGCACTCCGATGCCGCAGCTGCCGTCAGCTCAGCCGCTGTTTGCAGGAACACCGACGTTGCAAATCCGCTGCTGTTTGGCAAGACGTACGACACACCGCCCACCGACTGATTGATCGTGAAGGAGAATGTGCCGCCGCTTGGCGTTACGCGCGTCCATGCACCCGTCGAGCCATCGCGGAATGCGAAGAACAACGGAATGCGCGTCGCATCACAGAACACCCACTGAATATTCCCACCGCCGCCGCCACCACCTCCCGTCACAGTGACGGAGAACGGAGTTGCGGTTCCGGCCAGACCAGGTGAGGTGCCAGTGAGCGTGCCGTTGTACGTACCAGCGGCGGTGCCCGCAGCAACCGACAGATTAATAGTGGTGGACGCACCCGTTGCCGCCGCCGGACTCGGCGTGGCCGTGATGCCCGCGGGCAAACCAGTAACTGCGAAATTCACGGCCCCGGCAAATCCTCCCGTACGAGTAATGTTCGCGGTGAGTGAACCCGTGCCGCCAACCGCAATCGACGTGACACCGGACGTGAATACGACCGTGAATCCAGGCGCGGCTGTAACGGTGAGCGTGAACGCTGCCGTCGTGGTAACGCCGCCCGTCCCCGTCGCGCGAAGAGTGATGGTGTAGGCACCGGCTGCGACGGCAGTGGTAGTGCTGATAGTCGCGGTCGTCGTCGTGCCCGCGACTGGTGAAGCGGGCGCGAATGCCACCGTCACACCTGCCGGCAACGCACCGTCCACCGCAACAGTGACATCACCGGTCAGTCCAGCGTTGCGCGTGAGCGTAACAGTTGTCGCGGCCGACGCACCAGCCGCAACAGTCGCGCTGGTGGATGACAGCGCAATAGTGACGCTGGGTAGTGCCGAAACCGTGAGCACCACGCTCACCGTGCGCGCCGTTTGTCCCGTTGCCGATCCCGTTACCGTGATCGTATACGTGCCTCCGGGCGTCGCGGCGGTCGTGGTGAATGCGAGCGTGCTGGTGTTCGCGGGCGCCGGATTGGGCGTGAACGTTGCAGTGACGCCCGTTGGCAATGTGGAGGTCGTGAACGTCACGTTGCCGGCGAATCCGCCAGTGCGTGCCAGATTGATGACCGACTGTGCGCCAGCGCCCGGCACAACACTCAACGCCGCCGGTGTTGCCGTGAGCGTAAAGTCTGGCGTAGCGCTTGATGTAATCGTGAGTTGGACGACCACCGTTTTGTCGGTGACACCAGTGCCCGTTGCACGCACGGTCACGTTCGTTACTCCGGCGACGGCCGCGCTACCAACGCTGAACGTCAATGTGCTGCTGGTAACTCCGGCTCCAAAATTTGCGGGGCTAAACGTTGGTGTCACGTTCGCGGGCAAACCTTCGGCGGCCAGTGTAACAGTGCCCGCAAAACCACCTTGACGATCAAGCGTTAATGCAACGGTGCCAGTTTGGCCTTGCGGGATGCTGACAGTACTCGCACCAGCAACGAGCCCGATCGATGGATTTGCTGGAATGCTGGCCGTAAATGAAACGGTCGCAGTTGCAGCGGTGACGCCACTTCCTGTTGCGCGAACCGTCACAGTGGCGGTACTCGCTACTGCGGTTGCACCAAGCGAAAGTGTCAGCACGCTGCTCGTCGCGCCCTGAGTCAACGAAGCCGGCGTGAACACGGCCGTTACGCCAGTTGGCAGTCCCTCGGCCACGAGTGCGACGTCACCGGTAAATCCGCCGCTTCGCACTACCGTAATTGGCACACTTGCGGGAATTCCTGGCGAAGCCACCGCTGCAAGCGTGCCCACAGCGACGGCAATCGCCGGCGTCGTTCCGGTGGGAGTGTTGTCGGTGGTAGTTGAACAAGCAGCCACCAATGCAAACGCAAGGGTGGCCGATATGTGACCCAACGTACGAAGTTTTTGTGCTGCATTCGTGCGCAAACCGGCGCGCGCCCAACTCTTCACCACTGGCATCGCTTCCTCGCTGCAGCGTTCGCGGACTCGCTGCGAATGTAGTTTCGAAGGTCTGTTCGGAAATCTTTCACGACCCTTCGAAACTACAGCACGTCTGCACCGAGCGCACGGGCGGCGCGAGTTAATTGCGGATTGTCGTAACACCAACCGTCAGCGGGAATGTGGCAGTACCAACGTCCGAACCAGCCGCCGCTTTCACCACGACAGTGAACACACCGGTCTGTGCGCCTGCTGTCGCCGAAAGTGTCATTGTCGTCACGGTCGCAATAACAGGCGACGGCCCAAACGAAGCCGTGACGCCGGTAGGTAACCCTTCAGCCGTCATCACCAGGTCGCCAGTGAGTCCACCGACGCGCGTGAGCAGCACAGCCACTTGCGCAACGCCACCGGGAGCAATTTTTACACTCGTGGGTGACACCGACACTCTCACACCGGGGACTGCGGTAATCGTGAGCGCAATCGGAATATCACGTGTCGGCTGGCCAGTTGCTGACGCCGACACAGACAGCGAGTAGTTGCCCGGCACGGCGGCAACCGTGGACGTTACCGCCAGACTCACTACACCTGGTAGCGTTGCACTGGGCGTGAGCACACCGGTCACACCAGCAGGGGCTCCGGTTAGCGCCATTTGGACGGTTCCCGCAAATCCCCCCGTGCGCGTCACCGTGAGCGTTGCCTGACCGGCGCCTCCAGCCACAAGGCTGAACGTTGCCGGAGCGGCAGCCACTGAAAACCCTACGGCCGAGGAAGGCGTTACGGTGAATTGGACCGGCAACGTTTGATCAGGCTTGCCCGGCGATTTCGCACGAATCGTGATTGTGGACGTGCCGACTGCCGCGCCCGAAAGCGCTGACAACGATAACGTGCTCACAGTTTGTGGGGACGGAAGCAATCCTGGCGAGAACGTGGCCGTGACATTCGCGGGCAAACCATCGGCGAACAGTGTCACCGCGCCCAGGAATCCGTTGGTGCGCGTTATCGATAAAGGCACGCTGCCCGAAACGCCCTGAGGCACGGACACCGCATCGGATCCCGAAGTGAGTGCCAGCGCTCCTTTCACCACGGTGACACTCACAGAGACGCTGTCTGTATTTACATCGAACCCGGCCGCTTTGATCTTGATCAACGTGGTCTTGGCAAGCGCCGAGTCAACCGCGACGAGTGTGAGGATGGACGTGGTGGCGGCTCCTTCCAGAAGCGCCGGCTCGAACGCAGCTGTAACGCCGGCCGGAAGGCTGTCGACACTGAGCGCGACAGCTCCGGCGTAACCCTTGAGCCGCCCGATGGTGATCGCGGAAAGCGACGGCTGGTTCACGGCGACCTGCTGCGTTGCCTGCGAGACAGCCACCGTGACCCCGCCGCCGGCTGCTTGCTGCGGATTGGTGGCCCCATCAAGGCAGGCACTCGCCAACACGAGAGCCGCCATGAGAGGCGCTCCGAAAACGGCGCGGGAGAATGGGTGGAGTCGGTTGTCGAACAAGGGCATCAAAAGCCTCGATACTCGTATGAAAGGAACGGCGTCCAGATGTGACACGAGGAACCGCACTCGGGTTCACTGGCGTCACCAGCAATCTACCCGCCTCAGCCGAAATTAAGGCGCGCACCGCTAGCTTGCAGGCTGGTCGACTTTCCGGCTTGATGGTTCACCCCGCACGAAGGCACCACGTTGCGCATCGTCAAAGGCAAGTTCGCCGGCCGCACCCTGACCTCCCCCAACGATTTCCGCGTGCGCCCGACCGCCGAACACGTCCGCGTGGCGCTGTTGAGCATGGTCCACGACGAACTCTCGAACGCCCGGGTATTGGATCTCTTTGCGGGAACGGGGGCGCTTGGGCTTGAAGCCATCTCGCGCGGTGCGAAGAGTGCGGACTTCGTCGAGACCCGTCCCGCCAGTTTACACGCGTTGAAGGCCAACGTCGCGGCATTGCGTGGCATGAAAGATTGTACACGCATTTTCAAACGCGACGCGTTGCCGTTTGCGGCGGCGCTGGTGGCCGACAGTTACGACATCACGTTCGTCGACCCACCGTACGGCTCAAAAATGTTGGATCGTGTGTTGGAGAGTTGGATGGCCAACAAATTCTCGCGCGTGATTGCAATTGAACACGCGGCATCGCACGAGCTGCCGCGTCCGTTTGACAAACGCATCATCGAAGATAGCGCAGTTTCGGTGTATCGGGTGTAGCCGACCCTGAACGTTGGTGCGCTTTGCGCTTGACATTGAGCCGAAAGTATGGCGACAATGCTTTGGTTGTTCAGGCAAACGAATGGTGACGGCCGGGCCGACGGATGGAAGTATTGTCATCCATCCCGAGTAGACAACGCAATCCCAGAGCTGTTAGTGTATGGCTATGCCTGTCATGGTTCCGCAGTATACTGTGGACGATCTCAACGGTTTCCCCGAAGACGGAAACCGTTACGAGTTGCTGGATGGAATGCTTCTCGTGACGTCGGCACCGGGAGGACGCCATCAGATTATCGCGGCGCGGCTGATTTATTATCTGTCTGAACCGTTGGTGCGTTCCAACCTCGGCAAGGTCACGGGTCCTGGAGTGATCGTCCTTCGCCCGCGCACTCAGCTGGAACCAGACGTCCTCGTGTTCCCAGGACACATCTCCGCCAGAACAGAATGGGTCGACGTTAGCGAACATTGGCTCGCAGTCGAAGTACTTAGGAGCCGTAACGAAATAACTATTGTGCTTTGGTGCCCAGTGCCCGATATTGCCACATGACGATCCCCGACGAGATCCAGCGGCGGTTCGAGGTGTTGCATCCCCATCTGGATGAGCAGGCGCGGCGCCTGTGGGCGGCCACGGAAGCGCTGGTCATCGGGCGCGGTGGCACCGCGCGCGTGCACGACGCGACGGGCATTTCCAAGCCCGTTATCACGATGGGCTTGCGCGAACTCCGCGGCGAGGTGGCGCTGCCGACGGGGCGCATCCGACGGGCGGGCGCGGGCCGGAAGCGCACGGCGGACACCGATCCGACGTTGC
>Ga0105047_10006627_pt1 | contig 19631 bp, 19 predicted proteins | sample MAT04_FD_78384 | JGI IMG/M metagenome (GOLD analysis project Ga0105047, IMG submission 78384) | Freshwater microbial communities from Lake Fryxell liftoff mats and glacier meltwater in Antarctica - MAT-04 (megahit assembly) | ecosystem: Environmental > Aquatic > Freshwater > Ice > Liftoff...
ACCGTGTCGCGATGTAGGTCAACGCGGTCGATCGTGTCTTCAATGAACTCGATGTCGTGGTGAAGTTGTGCCGCGCGTGGCCTCACAAACTCCTGTCGGTGAGCGAGCCCGAAGGGCACAAACAGCAGTGCGGGCTGGTAGACGTGATGGTTGTCTTGGTCGACGACAACTATCTCAACTTCTTGGCCGTCTGAACGATGAAACCTGTACTGGCGGTGCAACCGATTGGCACACAATGTGCCGCCCGTACCACCGCCAAGAATGACGATGCGCTTGGTCATGAGGCGTCCTTTCGACCTCATTTTCGCCATTCGACCCGTCGTTCGTAAGGGCCGAAAGGCCCGATTCTCTCAGCGGTCGACGATGAGGCCGTACAGCGCTCGCCAGCCGACGAGAAACAGGCCCGTGAAAATGCTCGCGACGATGATGAACGCCAGAGCGGCGCCGTCGTCGAACGCGAAGCGGCGCAAGAGCATGCCTGCTGCAACGGTGACCGGCCAGATCACCATTGCAGTCGTTGTACTGGTCGGTGCCTTCCATGCGCGAGCGACGATCCATCCGACAGCGAGAGCTATCAGAAATGGGGCGGCGACGCGTAAGAATCCGCGCAGCGCGGTGCCTTCGTCGTGGTTGCGCCGGCCGATGATGACAAAGGCGATGATGGCGACGACGTCGAACGCCGCCGCGAGTTGGGCGGGACGCTTAGTCATGCTGCTTGAACTCACCGAGTTTGCCGCGAAAGAAGAGGAGGGCGTTTGGGTCCGACTCGGGGTTAACGTGGTCCAGTTCCAGCACACGACCGGTCACGAAGTGATGGTCACCAGCCTCGACGACGTCTTGGATTGCACAGTCGATCCACGCGATCGTTCCGTCGAGGATTGGTGACCCTGTCGTCGTCGAGGGTCGCCACGTAACTCCGTCGAAGGGCGATTCGATGTTCGTCTTTGCGAACCGCCAGCACAGGTCGCCCCGATCGGCGCCGAGCACGTTCACACAGAACACTCCCGTTGCTCGGATCGCTGGCCAGCGATCGGAGTGAATCATCGGCAGAAATCCGACCAGCGGCGGGTCCAGCGACACCGAGCTAAACGAACCAATGGTCACCCCCACGGGGGCACCATCGGCGGCGCAGGCTGTCACCACGGTCACGCCAGTCGGGAAGTATCCCAGCACTCGCCGGAACTGGAGCGGGTCGATTGCGGAATCTGCCATACCCCGCGACTGTAGTGAAAGTTGTAGATGGAGCAGGCCTCGTCGCGATGTGTGAGAGGGTTGCGCGATAGACGACATAGCGAGGAACGACAAGCCAGCGCTACGTCGCCGAATGCGGATGGTGCGTGATGCGGTTGTCGACCGCGTCGTGCGAAGCGTCGAGCTGTGGACGAAGGTCTCCGAGCTCTCCGACTACCAAGATGCCAACACAGTGATGGCGTTCGTCGGCATGCGCAGCGAACCCGACACGGACACGCTGTTTGCCTTGATCGCCGCTGACGGCAAGCGCTTGCTGCTGCCGCGCGTCGATGGTCGCGACCTTGTCGTGTGCGACGGGGATGCGCCAATGGCCACCAGCGCGTTTGGAGTGCAAGAGCCGACTGGCCCAGCGTTGCGACTGGACGTTGTCGACTTCGTGATCGTGCCCGGCCTTGCGTTCACGACGGCAGGCGATCGCTTGGGATATGGCGGCGGCTTTTACGACGGCTTTCTACCGCGCCTCAATGCTCCGAACGCGGGTGTGTGCTTTCGCGAACAGATTGTCGACGAGCTACCGATGCACGACGGCGACGTCCGCGTACAACGAGTAGTCGTTGCTTGACGGCGTCTCCGCCTGATCAGCTTTCGTCGTAGTACTCGCGGCCGAGGTGGGTGATCTGGTCTTCGCCCATCATCCAGCGCAGCGTGTTCTCGAGCTTGCTCTGCTGCACGAAGAGGTCGTGCTCGGCGTGGAGGCCGGGTGCAACCATCGGTGCCTTGTAGTAGAAGCTGAGCCATTCCTGAATTCCGCTGAGGCCAGCGCGCTGCGCGAGATCGCTGAACAGCACGAGGTCGAGCGCGAGTGGTGCAGCCAGGATGCTGTCGCGGCAGAGGAAGTCGATCTTGAGCTGCATCGGGTAGCCAAGCCAACCGAACAGGTCGATGTTGTCCCAACCCTCTTTGTTGTCGCCGCGCGGCGGGTAGTAGTTGATGCGCACCTTGTGGTACACGTCGCCATAGAGGTCGGGAAACGTCACTGGATCGAGGATGTGCTCGAGCACGCCGAGCTTGCTCTCTTCCTTGGTCTTGAAGTTGTCGGGGTCGTCGAGCACTTCGCCGTCGCGGTTGCCCAGAATGTTGGTGCTGTACCAGCCCGACAGGCCCAACATGCGCGAGCGCAGCATCGGCCCGATCACGGTCTTGATCAGCGTCTGGCCGGTCTTGAAGTCCTTGCCGCTGATCGGCACCTTCTTCTCGCTTGCCAGTTCGCGTAGCGCCGGAATATCGACGGTCAGGTTGGGGGCGCCGTTCGCAAACGGGACGCCTTCGAGGATCGCCGCGTACGCGTAGAGCATCGAGGGGGCGATGGTCGGGTCGTTGGCGTCGATGGCCTTGTTGAAGGCTTCGAGGGTGAGGTGGGCGGGACCGACCTCGATAAAGATCTCGGTGCTCGCGGCCCACAGCATGACAACGCGGTCGACCTGCTTCTCTTCGCGGAAGCGGTTGATGTCTTCGCGAATCCGATTGAGCATGTCGCGCTTGTTGACGGTGTGCATCGTGTTGTCGGCATCGATGCGCTTCACGTATTCGCGGTCAAAGGCGGCGGGCATTGGGCGCACATCGCGCAGGGCTTCGCTGATTGCTTCGATGTGTTTGCCGGCCTCGAGCACGCCCGCCCGCGTGGCTGCGACGTAGGCATCGTCCGGGAACGGATCCCAGGCGCCGAAAACGATGTCGTCGAGCGTTGCGATTGGCACGAAGTCCTTGATCAGCGGGCTGCGGTTATCGGTGCGCTTGCCGAGACGAATGTTGCCCATCTGGGTCAGGCTGCCGACGGGCAACGAAACGCCCCGCTTGACCAGTTCGACACCGGCAATCAGCGTGGATGCCACGGCACCTAACCCGACAGTGAGCACTCCAAGGCGGCCATTGGCGGGAGCGACGGTGGGTGAGGGCGGTGCAGTCATGGATGCGAGGCTAGCGGCGGCAGTGGTTGCAACAAGAAGGCCCGGGGTTTCAACGAGAGGGCCGGAGGTTGCAACAAGGCATCGCGAGTGCCAGACTGACAGCGATGCGTGACCGGATCACCACCCCCAGAATTCTCGTAGTACTTATCGTGTAGACGCACGCCACATAGCCAGCGTGCGTCCCAGCCTCCCAAACGGGAGGCTGTTTCGTTTTTCCGACCAAGTCGTTAACAAACAAGGTTTTGAGCGAAGGGAACTCTTATGAAGATCACCGGGGCGCAAGCCCTCATCAGAGCGCTGGAGATGGAACGCGTCGAGACCATCTTCGGTCTCCCCGGCGGCTGCATCTTGCCCGCCTACGACCCGCTGCTCGATTCGCCGATTCGCCACATCCTGGTGCGCCACGAGCAAGGTGCCGGCCACATGGCCGAGGGCTACGCGCATGTCACCGGGCGTCCTGGCGTCTGCCTGGTGACGAGCGGACCGGCGGCCACCAACATGGTCACGCCGTTGATGGACGCCTACATGGATTCGATCCCGATGGTGTGCATCACGGGTCAGGTTCCGACGACCGCGATTGGAACCGACGCGTTCCAGGAGTGCGACACGGTTGGCATCACGCGCAGCACGACCAAGCACAACGAACTGGTCATGACGGCGCAGGACTTGCCGATGGCTGTGCGTCAGGCGTTTCACATCGCGACTACTGGTCGGCCGGGCCCGACGCTGATCGACGTGCCCAAAGATGTGCTGACCAACTCGATGGATTGGTACTGGCCAACCGACGAGGAGGTCATCGACAGCCTTCCTGGCTATCGCCCGACTACTAAGGGTGATCCGGCGATGATCAAGGAAGCTGCGCGATTGATCCTCGCCAGCGAGCGGCCGGTGTTGTACGCGGGTGGCGGAATTCTCAAGGCGCGCGCGGCGCAAGCGTTGCGCGAGTTGGCCGACCTGACCGGCATCCACGTCGTGACCACGCTGATGGCGCGCGGCGCATTTCCCGACGATCATCCGCTGTGTCTGGGCATGCCCGGCATGCACGGCAATGCAACCGCAGTGACTGCCATGCAGCGCAGCGATCTGTTGGTCGCGCTCGGGGCTCGCTTCGACGACCGCATCACCGGCAAGATCCCCGCGTTCGCGCCGGAAGCGAAGGTGATCCACGTCGACATCGACCCCGCCGAGCAGGGCAAGGTGCGCAAGCCCGATGTGCCGATCGTTGGTGACTGCAAGCTCGTCATCGAAGAGCTGATCAACGCGATCAAGGACTTGCTGCAGGGCGGCAGCGTGCAGGCCGACAGCGGTGCGTGGAAGAGTCGAATCAGCGGATGGCAAGAGCAGTTCCCGTTGCACTACGAACCGAGCGAGCCAGGCGACGCGTTGAAGCCGCAGTTCTGCCTCGAGCAGTTACGCGACAGCGCGCCGGAGGGCACGATTCTTGTGAGCGGCGTCGGCCAGCACCAGATGTGGAGCAGCCAGTACTGGAAGTTCAACGAGCCATACACCTGGGTGAACTCGGGCGGTCTCGGCACGATGGGCTTCAGCGTGCCGGCCGCCATTGGTGCCAAGGTCGGCTGCCCGGATCGCACGGTGTGGGCTGTCGACGGCGACGGTTGCTTTCAGATGACTGCGCAAGAGTTGGTCACCGCCAGCGTCGAGCGCATTCCGATCAAGGTGGCGATCCTCAACAACAGCTATCTCGGCATGGTGCGTCAGTGGCAGGAGATGTTCTACGACGAGCGCTATAGCGAGGTCTACCTGTCACCAGAAGTGCCCGACTTCGTCAAGTGGGCGGAGGCGATGGGCTGCGTTGGCATTCGCGTGGATAGTCCTGAGGAAGTGCAACCAGCCATCGATAAGGCGAACAGTGTCGATGACCGGCCGGTGGTCGTCGACTTCCGTGTCGACGCACGCGAGAAGGTGTTCCCGATGGTTCCTGCCGGGTTCAGCAACGACGACTTGCTGTTGCCCGGTGCGCAACAAGCGAACCGCGGAGCGCTGAAGTGAGCGAACTCAACCACCACATCCTTTCCGTGCTGGTGCAGAACCGGCCGGGCGTGCTCGCCCGTCTGTCGGGTTTGTTCGCTCGCCGCGGGTACAACATTTTCAGCCTCGCTGTCGCGCCTGCCGAACAGGAAGGGTTCAGCCGAATCACGATCGTCGTCGATCTGGAATCCACATCGCTGGAACAGATCGTCAAGCAGCTTTTCAAGTTGATCGAGGTCGTGAAGATCAGCGAGCTCAATCCGCGCAGCAGCGTCGAGCGCGAACTGTTGCTCGCCACAATTAGCGCCGCTGGCGACGAACGCGGCCAAGTCGTCGAGCTGGTAAACATCTTCGAGGGCAAGATTTTGGCTGTCGGCGTGGACGCGATCACCGTTTCGCTGGATGGCCACCCCGACAAGTTGGACGACTTCGTGGAATTGCTGACCGAATATGGCATCGTGGAGATGCAGCGCACCGGACGCGTGGCTCTCCCTAAGCTCGAAAGACTTGCCAAACTGGAACGTCAACCGAAAGACAGAAAGGCTGGCTGACATGGCCGCAAAGATGTATTACGAGGCAGACGCCGATCCGTCGATCATTCGCGGACGCAAGGTTGCCATCATTGGCTACGGCTCGCAGGGGCATGCGCACGCGCTGAACCTGAAGGAATCGGGCGTCGACGTGGTGGTCGGGTTACGCGAAGGCAGCAAGTCGGCCGAAAAGGCGACTGCCGCTGGGCTGAAGGTGATGGATCTCGCAGCCGCCGCCAAGTGGGCAAACGTGATCATGCTCACGATGCCCGACACCGAGCAGAAGGCGACCTACGAAGAGTTCATCAAGCCACATATGCGCAAGGGCAAGGCGCTGGCTTTCGCGCACGGCTTCAACATTCGCTTCAAGCGCATTCGGCCGCCGAAGTCGGTCGACGTGATCATGATCGCGCCGAAAGGTCCCGGCCATCTCGTACGGCGTACATACACCGAGGGCGGCGGCGTGCCGTGCCTGATCGCTGTGCACCAAGACGCAACGGGCGGCGCGCACGCGCTGGCGCTGTCGTACGCCGAAGCAATCGGCGGTGCGCGCGCGGGAGTCATCGAGACCACGTTCAGCGAAGAGACCGAGACCGATCTGTTCGGCGAGCAAGTCGTGCTGTGTGGGGGGCTGACCTCGCTCGTGCGTGCTGGGTTCGAAACGCTGGTCGATGCTGGCTATCAGCCCGAGATGGCTTACTTCGAATGCTTGCATGAGGTGAAGCTGATCGTCGACCTGATGTACGAGGAAGGCATCGCCGGCATGCGCTACAGCATCAGCGACACCGCCGAGTACGGCGACGTCACCCGCGGGTCGCGCATCGTCAACGCCAAGACCAAGGCCGAGATGAAGAAGATCCTCAAAGAGATCCAGTCGGGCAAGTTCGCCAAGGAATGGGTCGCCGAGAGCGAGAGTGGTCGCCACAAGTTCAACGCACTGCGTGAAGCCGATCGCACGCACCAGATCGAAGAAGTCGGTGCACGGCTGCGCGCCATGATGCCCTTCCTCGGCGCTGGCAAGCAGAAGGTCGCCGACGTTTCCGGCGGCTGATGATTGTTCGCGACGACCTCGTAGAAGCGCATCGCGTTTCGTTGGCGCATGTGGCGTCTCCCGGCGCTCGGCTCACGGCCGCGCGTCGGGTGCAGATTGCTGAGGTCGCGCGCGATGCGTATTTGGCCGTAGAGCCATCACCGCCGTGGGTGCGACCGTTCGGCGATCCCGCTCTCGACGTCGCTTACCGGATCGCGCGTCACGCGGGCACGATCACCGAGCAGTGGTACGAGCAGATAATCACCGAAGGGATGCACCCGCTGGATTGGGTCGAGATTGTCGGGGTAGTAATCGCGACGATTCCACCCGTCGCGTTCGCTCGCGCTGCCGGAGTGGCTTTGCCCGGGTTACCGGCGCCGATCGACGGCGAACCGACGGGTCGCGAAGCCGTCGAGCTGGCGCCAGCGAAGCTGAACTGGGTGCCGGTGGCCGCGCCAGCCGACAAGGTCGCCTCAGTGGTGCAGGCGCTCAGCGCCCTGCCCGATGAGTGGGACAACCTGTGGCGACTCGCTGGGGCGCAATACATGAGCGACCGGCAAATGGATGATCCGTTGTGGAACCGCGGCACGCTCAGCCGCCCGCAGATGGAATTGGTAGCTGGCCGTTTGTCGCTCATTCGCGAATGCTTCTTTTGAACGACTTCGCACGCCAGCATGCTCAGTTGGAGCAGCACAGAATCCGGAACACCCGCCGACATCATGGCGATCACAGAGGAAGCGGGTGATGCGGGCTTGCCGCTCGGCGCGGAGCTGATCGCGTTCACGGATGCGATTGCTGGCGCCGATGACGCTGCCCTGGTCGCGGCCCGCGACGCGTTGGTTACTGTCGCGGGCGAGGCATTCATGATCGATGCCGCAGCGGTCGTTGCTAACTTCGAGATGATGACAAGAGTCGCCGACAGCACTGGGGCGCGATTCTCTGAAGAGGGGGCGGATCACCGTGCCGCGTTGGGTGACAAGCTGCACATCAGTGGCTTCACATCTGCGCACTAATGCGAGTCGGACTGCGCGTTGCGCTGACTGCCTTGCTGGCCGCCTCTACCATCGGAGCTTGTGCATCGGAGCGCGACGTGACTGAACCAGCGAGCGACAATCCGCAGCGGATTACCTACGGCGACGATCCTTCGCAGTTCGTCGACCTGTGGCTGCCTACCAACACCAGCACAGCGTTGCCGGTGGTTGTTTTGATCCACGGCGGTTTCTGGCGCGCGCAGTACGGCTTCGACCTGATGAACCCGCTCGCCGAGGACCTGATCGCACGCGGATTTGCGGTGCTCAACATCGAGTACCGCCGCGTTGGGTCCGGTGGCGGTTACCCGGAAACTCTGCAAGATGTCGCTGCCGGAATCGATCTGCTCGCGGCGCAGTCGGTAGCGGTGGATCTCGAAGACGTCGTGTTGATCGGCCACTCCGCTGGCGGTCACCTTGCGCTGTGGGCTGGCAGTCGCTCGGCGTTGCAGCCCGGCGCGCCGGGTGCAGATCCGCTCGTTGTGCCGCGACTCGCAATCGGGCTCGGCCCCGTATTCGACTTGGCTGCCGGTGATGAAGCGCAGGTCGGGTCGGGCGCAGTCACCGACTTCATGGGTGGCGCTGCCAGCGACCTGCCAGATGAATATGCGATTGCGACGCCGACCGCGGCGGCGGGTGTGCCACTTGTAGTTGTGCGCGGGGCGCTTGACGACATCGTGCCGGCTCGATTCGCGGTGCCCACCCCCATCGGCGACGTCACAGTTGTCGACATCGCCGACGAGGACCACTTCGATCTGATCGATCCTGCGTCTGACTCGTGGGTACAGGTGGTTCGCTTGTTGAACGGCGCGCGCTAGGCGAGTCGCAGTCAGAGCTGGTTCAGTCTTCGCGTTGCTCGCGGAGGAACTTTTCGAACTCGGCGGCGAGGTCGTCGGCAGTCGGGATCGCGGCTTCCATTCGCTTGTCGTACTCGCTCTCAAGCATGGTTACGTATTGGGCGGCCTGTTCGTCCTCGGCGACTGCCTCGTCGTGCAGGCCACGCCAACGCATTGCGTCCTCGGCGAGTGAACCCTTCGGAGTCGAAATCCCGAGCACGTGTTCCAGGTGACTCAACAGAGCGTGCGATGACTGCGGGTGCTTCGCGTTGCCCAGGTAGTGGGGGACGCCGACCCGCAGCGAGACGGCTGGAATGCCAGCACGCTCGAGTCGTTCCTGCAGCACTCCAACAAGACCGGTTACGCCCTGGTACCTAGGGCGGCTGAGCCCGAGCGCGCGTGCCAACCCGACGGTCGTGCTGCTGCCAGTCACCTGCGGTGGGCGGGAGTGTGGCACTGCCTCGGGTGCGGCGCCCACCGTCACCACCACTTCGCAGCCGAGTTCGATCGCGACTTCGATGATCGCGTCGGCGAAGGTCGCGTAGCGCAGATGTGGTTCGACGCCGGCGAGCAGCACCAGGTCGTGTGCGCTGGCGGGGAAGCGGGCGATTCGGAACTCGTTTTCCGGCCAGTGAACTTGGCGCAACTCGTCGTCGTCAAAAGCGACGTGGGGCCGCTCCTGCGTGAAGTCGAAGAACGGGTCTGGGTCGATCGCCGCGACCACGGGCGTCACGCGATCAGCCGCCAATGCCTCGACGGCGTCGGTCGCCACTTCGGCGATGTCGAACCAGCCGCGCAGTGCAAGCACCATGATCGGTCGGTTGAGCTTGCCAAGGTCTTCGAAGGCCGTGGTCAGAACGCTCACGAGTCCAGTTTGCCAATTCATGGGGCCGATCGACAGCCCCTACGTAGAATCGCCTGCGTGACCAGCGCCGCCAACCGAACCGCCAACCGAACGTCAGCCCGTCTTGCATGCATCAACGAGTCAGCCACGCTGGCTGTCGACGCCAAGGCGAAGGCGCTGCAAGCACAAGCTTTGAAGGATGGCGGCGAGAAGGTCATTGGTTTCGGTGCCGGCGAGCCCGACTTCCCGACACCGCAGAACATTGTCGAAGCTGCAGCGCGCGCATGTCGCGAGCCGAAGTGGCACAAGTACACGCCCGCTGCCGGCCTTCCCGAACTCCGTGAAGCGATTGCTGCCAAGACCCTGCGCGATAGCGGCTTCGAGTGCAAAGGCAGCCAGGTGTTGGTGACCAATGGCGGCAAGCACGCGGTGTTCACCGCCTTTGCTGCGCTGTGCGACCCGGGCGACGAAGTGATTTGCCCGGCGCCGTACTGGACGACGTACCCCGAATCGATCACGCTCGCCGGCGGCGTGCCGGTGATTGTGCAGACCGACGAACACAGCGGCTTCAAGGTGACCGTCGAGCAACTCGATGCTGCGCTGACTGCGCGCACGAAGGCGCTGCTGTTCGTCAGCCCCGACAACCCGAGCGGCGCGGTCTACACGCCCGACGAAGTCGTCGCGATTGGTCGCTGGGCGGTCGACAACGGCGTGTGGGTGTTGACCGACGAGATCTATGAACACCTTGTGTTTGGTGACAACAAGTTTGTGTCGATGCCGACAGTCGTTCCGGAACTCGCTGACCAGTGCCTGATCGTCAACGGCGTCGCCAAGACCTACGCGATGACCGGCTGGCGCGTCGGCTGGTTGATTGGACCTCCCGATGTGATGAAGGCGGCGATCAACTTTCAGTCGCACAGCACATCTAACGTCAACAACGTCGCGCAGGCCGCCGCGCTGGAAGCCGTGAGCGGGGACCTATCGGCAGTTGCGATGATGCGCGAAGCGTTTGCCCGGCGCGCCGTCACGATGCATCGGATGCTGAACGAGATCCCCGGCGTGAGTGCGATCGTGCCGCAAGGCGCGTTCTACTGCTACCCAAATTTTTCGGCGCTGCTCGGCAAACCGCTCGGCCCCGACGGCACGGTGTCGAGCAACACGCTCGAACTTGCCGATGCAATCCTTGGCCAGGCCAAGGTCGCGTTCGTGCCCGGTGAAGCGTTTGGCACGCCCGGCTATGCGCGGTTCAGTTTTGCGATGGCTGACGACGACATGCAAGAAGGCATTCGCCGCATCCATAACTGGGTCGTTGCGTGACCGACTCGCCCGCGTACGACTTCGAGTCGGTGTCTCTGGAGTGGCTGCACACGAAGCCGGGCGCAAAATGGAACCGAACACCCGACGCGATTGCGGCGTGGGTTGCCGACATGGACTTCGTGCCCGCGCCGGCGATCACGTCGGCCTTGACGCGAGCAATCGCAACAGGTGACCTCGGGTACCCCGACTGGCGCAGCATCATTGGCGGTTCCGGTGCGACCGACGCGTTCATCGATCGTTGCGCCAGTCGGTACAGCTGGCATATCGACGCAGGCGATACGCGCGAGTTCAACGATGTCGTGCAGGCGATCCAACTCGTGTTGCATACATGTACGTCTCCCGGCGACGGCGTGGTAGTGCACGCGCCGACGTATCCGCCGTTCCTGAACAGCGTTGCGGCGAGCAGATGCCGATTGGTGCCGATCCCAGCTCAGCTCACCGAATCATCGCCAACGGGATGGTCGTTCGACTACGACGCGCTCGAAGCAACGTTGCGCGCACAGCCGGCGAGAGTGTTGCTGCTGTGTCACCCTCAGAATCCGACCGGTCACGTCTTCGCAGAAGCGGAGTTGCGGGCGCTTGCCGGGATTGCTGAGCGCCACAACCTGTTGATCATCTCCGACGAAATCCACGCCGACCTGACGTACGCGCCGCTCGTTCATCGACCGATGGCATTGTTCGCGCCCGAACGCACCGTCACCGTCCACGCCGCGTCGAAAGCGTTCAATCTCGCCGGGATGCGTTACGCGATAGCGCACTTCGGTTCGCAGGTTGCGCGTAAAGCTGCCGATGCCCTGCCCGAGCACCTATTGGGCGCGACCAACCTGATGGGCGCGGTCGCAGTCGAATCTGCCTGGCGCGAGGGCGACGAGTGGTTGGCCGCCGTCTTGGCGCACCTCGATCGTCAACGACTGTTGCTCGCGGAACTCATCGCTGAGCATCTTCCCGCCATTCGCTACGTGCCTCCGGCCGCGACGTATTTGGCGTGGCTCGACTGCCGCTCGCTGTCGTTCGATGGTGAAGGGCTCGGCGACGATCCGTCGGCGAGGTTTCTCGAACGCCGAGTACGACTTAGCGAAGGCCCCAACTTCGGCCCCGAGGGATTCGGGTTTGCCCGCCTCAACTTCGCTACCAGTTCGGAGATGCTGCGCGAGATCGTCTCGCGCATGGCCACTGCATCGCGGTAGCAGTTCGCTACCAGCCACTGTTGTGGTGGTCATCTTGCTCGCACGTTGGACTGCGCGCTCGCAACGCGCGACGACCGTTTGGCCTCGGCCTGCCGACAGGGCGCGCTGTGCGCAGTGCTCACCTGGAACGGAACGTGGAGCTAGTAGTCGATGCCGCGCTTGGCGGTGATGCCGCTGGCGTATGCGTGCTTGACCTCGCGCATTTCAGTAACGGTGTCGGCAACGTCGATTATTTCCTGAGGCGCATCGCGGCCGGTGATGACCAGCGAGACGTGTTTCGGGCGATTGACGATCGCGGCCACGACGTCGGCCGTGTCGACCCATTCCCATGTGCACAGGTAGGTGAGTTCGTCGAGGATGACTAGGTCGTGCTTGCCGGCAGCGATGACGCTCGCCGCTTGTGCCCACGACTCGCGGGCGAGGGCAATGTCGGCATCGAGATTTGCTGAGTCCCATGTGAAGCCGGTGCCAAGCGTGCGCCAATCGACGCCCAACTGCACCCCGATTGTTTCCTCGCCGACTTTCCATTGACCACTCTTCACGAACTGCAGCACCGCAACGTTCCATTGCCGCGCGACCGCGCGCAACATCACTCCGAACGCCGCTGAGCTCTTTCCCTTGCCGTTGCCGGTGTTGACAAGCACAAGTGATTCCGTGCGGCGCATCCCGTCCGGTCGCGGGTCATCGGCGAGAGGTTGCGTCGTGTCACTCATGAAGATTGCGAGCATATGCACTTGCGGGAGCTAAGGTTGCCCCTGCAAGTCAATAAGCATGGTGTTCAGCGAAGCCGGTGAGAACCCGGCACTGTCCCGCAACGGTGGTTCGTGACTTCCTCCTCGGAAGAAGTACACGACAAGTCCGGTCGCCTGACTCCGTGTCCGTAACCCACACCCTCGAGGCAAGGGCGGTTCGCGGCGGTTAGGTCCGCCGGAATCCATCTTGTCCTCCTAAACCGGAGGACGATCTCCTCCGGAGCAACGGAGGATTGATCCATGAAACGACTCAGTTCAGTGGCCGCGCTGGCGGCCCTGTTACTCATATCGGCTGCTTGCGGCGATGACTCCAAGTCGTACGACACGACGGACGACACGACGGCCGGCACAACAGCCAGCACAACCGCCGACACGACTGCTGCGACAACCGGTGACACGACTGCCGATGCGCCGCAGGCAATCATCAGCCTTTCGCCGTCATCGACGGAAATGCTGTTTGCGATCGGTGCCGGCGCTCAGGTCATCGCGGTCGATCAGTATTCGGACTTCCCGGCGGCAGCGTTGGAACTGCCGCACGACCTCTCGGGCTTCGAGCCGAACGTCGAGGCAATCGCCGCGCTGAGTCCCGACCTAGTGGTGATGGAGAGCGATGCGGTCCAGGAACAGCTGGAAGCACTTGGCATCACGGTGTTCGTTGCACTCGCACCGCCTACTTTCGATGATCTGTATACGCAGATCGAGCAGCTCGGCGCGGCCACCGGCCACATCGGCGAAGCGGCCGAATTGGTTGGGCAGATGCAGACGGACATCGCGGCAGCTCTTGCGGCCGTTCCCGCACCGACCGAGCCGCTATCGATGTATCACGAGCTCGACCCGACGCTGTACACCATCACCAGTGGTTCCTTCATCGGCCAGGTGTACACATTGTTCGGATTGACGAACATCGCCGATGGCGTTGAGCCCGGTAACGACTACCCACAGCTGAACGTCGAGTACATCATCTCGTCGGCTCCTGACCTGATTTTTCTCGCCGATACGAAGTACGCACTGGAATCACCCGCAACCGTTGCTGCTCGTCCGGGCTGGGATGCAATTCCAGCGGTCGCCAACGGCAATGTCATTCCGATGGACGACGACATCGCGTCGCGCTGGGGTCCGCGCATCGTTGACTACATCAAGGCAGTGTCGGCCGCGTTGGCTCTCGTTTCGGTTTAGGTAGCAACCAATGACGACGTACCGGCGCGGGTGGGTATGGCTTGGCGCAGCCATAGTCCTGCTTGCGGCGGCCGTCGTCCTTGGTGTGATGATCGGGCCAGCGGGAACGCTGTCGTCGGCGAACTGGAACATCATCTGGAACGTCCGAATGCCGCGCGTAGCCCTAGCTGCGCTAGTCGGGGCGATGCTGTCGCTGGCAGGTGCCTCGTACCAAGGGGTGTTTCGGAACCCTCTCGTCGATCCCTATCTGTTGGGCGCCGCGGGGGGCGCTGGCCTCGGCGCGACGATCGTGATCGCCTTCGGTCGCGCGACCACCAGTGATTGGTTTGTAGATCCGCTTCCACTAGCGGCATTTGTTGGCGCGATCGCGGCTGTCACGATTACCTACCTCGCGGGAGCGGCGTTCGGTTCGATGAGTACCTCAACATCGCTCGTTCTCGCGGGCGTGGCCGTTGCTTCGCTCACTTCTGCAATTCAAGCCTTCGTGCTGCAGCGATCGAGCGACGGCGTGATTCGTACCGTGTACAACTGGCTGCTCGGTTCGTTGGTGAAGGCCAGCTGGCACGACGTGCGGTTGGTATTGCCCTATGTGGTGGTCAGCGGAGCAGTTTTGCTCGCGCACCGCCGCCACCTTGATGTGTTGCGCGTGGGCGACGACGAAGCGTTGACGCTCGGCCTTAACGTGCGCCGAATACGGATTGTTGTCGTCGCGGCGGCGACGATTGGCACCGCTGCTGTCGTTAGTGTCAGCGGGCTGATCGCGTTCGTCGGCATCGTCGTGCCGCATGCGGTGCGCATGGTGTGTGGTGGCTCATATCGGCGAGTGCTGCCGATCAGCATCGCCGTCGGCGCGGCCTTCTTGATTCTCGCTGACATTCCGGGCCGCATGCTGCAGAACCCAGCAGAGACACCGCTCGGCGTCGTCACCGCGTTCTGCGGCGCGCCGTTCTTCATGGTGTTGCTGCGCACGCGGCGGGCCACCGTATGAGCGAGCTCGCGTTCGCCAATCTGAGCGTGAGCTACGACGGTCGCGTCGCGGTGCATCCACTGACGCTCAACGTTGCGTCGGGCGGCTGGTTGTGCTTGATCGGCCCGAACGGTGCCGGCAAGTCGAGCGTGTTGCGCTCGATGTGTGGGCTCGTTGCGCACGGAGGGTCGGTGACAGTCGCCGGCATCGACACCGCAGCAATGTCGACGCGTCGCCGCTCACGTGCCCTCGCCTTCGTGCCGCAGGTGCCGGTTCTGCCCGCGGACATGACGGTCTACGAATACGTCTTGCTTGGCCGCAGCCCATTCATCAGCTACTTCGGTGTCGCATCGGCCAAAGATCGAGCCACGGCGACGGAGGTTCTCGGCGAACTCGACCTTGCCGATTTCTCGCAACGCCGACTGGAGACGCTCAGTGGTGGCGAACGTCAACGGATCGTTCTCGCTCGTGCGATCGCGCAGGGGTCGCCGGTCTTGTTGCTGGATGAGCCCACAAGCGCACTCGATATCGGTCACCAGCAACAAGCGCTGGAGCTTGTCGATCGCATGCGGCGTGAGCGTGGGTTGACGGTCGTATCTGCAATGCACGACCTGACGCTCGCTGGGCTGTACGCCGATCGACTCGCGTTGTTGCACGAGGGTGGTTTGGTTGCGCAGGGTTCACCAGCGGAGGTTTTGCGCGCCGAAATCCTTAGCGAGTTCTACGGCGTCAACGTGCGTGTGCACTACGAAGACGACGGCACAGCAATCGTGATTCCAAACCGCCGCGCCCGCGCGTGAGGGTGAAGAGACCGTCGTGAAGAGACCGGTCAGGCGAGGGCTGTAGTGCCGCCAGAGCGGGCCTGGTCGATGGCTGATTGCAGCGACTTCTTGTAGGCATTGGTATCGCCAGCCGACATTCACAGCTGGCTCTCAGCTCCAGCCGCCGAACTAGTGGCCAAGGAATTTTAAGTAGGTTGATGAGCATGCGATCTGCCCGATTCGTGCGCACGGCTTCGGCGATCCTCATTGCGGCGTCGGTGACGACTTCAGGGTCGCTGCACATCGCCCAAGCGGTCTCGCCGCCGTGGCCTCCGGGCACGGTGTTCGAGATTCTTGACGGCGGTCCGTGGAACCAAGGCCAGGGGTCGCATGTTGTTGATGGTGGGGCTGGGGTGCTGCTGAGTGAGGTCGATCCGGTGGTCAGGTACAACCGCGCCACCGGCACACGAAGTGTTCTCGTGTCGGGCGCCCTCAACAGCAAAATCCTGCGCACGAGCGCCGACGGCCATCGGGGTGTTGCGTCGAACTATGACGAAACGATTCTGACGATGTGGCGCGACGAAGGTGCCCCATTCTCGTTGGTTTTTGATCCCGGCTATGTGGAATGGTCGACTTCGCTCACCTATGACGGCGCGACTGCGCTCATAACGGCCGTCGCGTTCAGCTCGACCCCCGCGCTCGCACAGGTCTGGATCATCGACCTCGCAGGCGGGACTTTCACTCTGCTCGCGGCAGGCGATCGCGCGAAGGTTGAAGCACTCGGTTTCGTCGACGACGGTGCAGTTGGACTCTTTTTTGATTCAGACCGTACGTTGCGAGAGATCAACACCGTCTCGAAAGTCGTGTCGGCGTCGAACCGGCTCGCAGGCGTACTGATTCCGTCCTTCGATCTGCCTCTGTCATCCGATGGGCGCTATCGCCGGACTTTTGGCTATGTGACGGACCTTCAGACGGGTGTTCCGCTGGAGGTCAGTCTTGGCGAGGAACTGTTTCGCGATCCGGCCAATGGTCAGCTCCTCATTGTGAGATCGGTGGAAAGTGGCATCGTGATTGTCACGACTAATTTCTACGAGCGGGCCTATGCCATCGACATTTACACGGGTGTCCGTGTCGAGGTTGATTCCTCGCCAAAGGCAGTGGGCGCACAGGTGTCTGGGTACACGCAGAGTAGAGACGGCGTGTTCCTTGGTGTAATACCGACCTCTCCAATATTCTCAAATTGGGTCATGTATCGGTTACCGATTGTTCCGCGACGACCGGGCTCATTGACGCCTGTTCAGAGTGCTGTTCCTGCGCCCGCGACTGCGGCATTGGTGAACCTGACGATGGCCGCGGGCGTCGCGAATGGATACGTGACAGCGGACAAGTGCACGGCGCTCGTCGCTGGCCCGCAGACCAAGTCGAACGGCAATCACGGAGTCGGTACCGCGATCGCGAACCTGTCGGTCGTTGCTGTCGACCCCGACGGCCGCTTCTGCATCTACAACGAACAACCTGTCCATCTCATCGCCGATGTGCAGGGCTACTTTGCTCCGTCTGCCGGCGGCGGGCAGGTGCTGGTCGCGTCAGCGCCGATACGCAAACTGGACACGCGCCAGCCCGGCTTTGTGCGACCGCCATCGGGGTCGATCACTCGCGTCGAGACTGGAGCTGCCGTTGGCGTCACAGCAGTGTTGGCCAACCTGACGATGGGTGGTGCGACTTCCGCGGGTTACATCACTGCTGACAAGTGTTCGGCGCTTGTCGCTGGCCCGCAGACCAAGTCGAACGGCAATCACGGAGTCGGCACCGCGATCGCGAACCTCTCTGTCGTCCCAGTCGATGCGGACGGGGCGTTCTGCATCTATAACGAGCAGCCCGTACACCTCATCGTTGACATTCAAGGGTTCTTTAGCCCGTCGGCTGTCGACGGACGGCTCTTCATCTCGTCAGCACCGTTACGCAAACTCGATACGCGCCAGCCCGGCTTTGTGCGACCGCCATCGGGGTCGATCACTAGCGTCAACACCGGTGCAGCGGCCGGTGTGACAGCAGTGTTGATCAACTTGACGATGACCGGTGGCGCTGCCGCGGGCTACGTCACGGCCGACAAGTGTTCGGCACTTGTTGCCGGTCCGCAAACGAAGTCGAACGGCAATCATCCCGCTGGCGATGCGATTGCCAATCTGTCCGTGGTCCCAGTCGATGCGGACGGGGCGTTCTGCATTTATAACGAGCAACCGGTGCACCTCATCGTCGACATCCAAGGCTTCTTCAGCCCGACCGGGTCGCAGCAGTTCTTCCCGGGAACTCCGACGCGCATGCTCGACACTCGAGTTGACTGAAGTCTCACTGGCGCTCGAGATTGCGTAGCGGTCAGAAATAGCAAAGCCGCGCGCGAATCGACACAGCGGTCATCGGCGACGCCTCAATCGCTGGCGGGCGGGTACCACTTGTCGCCGTGGAGGATTCGTTCGGCCTCTGCTGGGCCCCACGATCCGCGGAAGTATGGGTGCACTGCGGCAGCAATGCCACCGGTTGTTGCGCCCGCGGCACTGTCGAGAGCTGACTGAACGACGCGCCACGTTTGCTCGACGATGTCTTCGCGTGCGAAGCGGCGCGGGACGCCTGCCAACGCGTCGTCGAGTAGTCGCTCGTAGGCCTCGCGGCGTTCGCCCAACGCAGCTGCGAAGTCGACTGCGACATCGACTTTCTGACTGTCGAGGTGTTGTCCGGGCGTCTTGGCTTGCAGTGTGAACGTGACGCCGTCTTGTTTGCCGAGGCGGAAGCGCACGAGGTTGCGTTCCGGGAGTGGGCCGCCAGCCTCGTCGAACAACAGGCTCGGGGGCTCGCGAAACTCGACGACGACCTCGGTGGCGTTGGCCGTCAGTCCCTTACCGCAGCGCACGTACCACGGCACGCCCGCCCAACGCCACGAATCGATCTCGAGCTTGGCGGCGACAAATGTCTCAACCGTCGAATCCGGAGCAACGCCTTCTTCTTCGCGATAGCCGACGTATTGACCTCGTACCACCATTGCCGGATCGATCGGGCGCATCGCTGCGAACACCTTCGCCTTCTCGTCCTGCAAGAAGCTGCTGTCGGGGCCGACCGGTGGCTCCATCGCGACCAACGCGAGAACTTGCAGCAGATGGTTTTGCAGCACATCGCGAATCGTGCCGACGCTGTCGTAGAACGCGCCCCTGCCTTCGACGCCGATTGTTTCGCTCATCGTGATCTGCACGCTGCGCACGTAGTTGCGATTCCAGACGGGCTCGAGCAGTGTGTTGCTGAAGCGAAAGACGAGCAAGTCCTCGACGCTCTCCTTGCCGAGATAATGGTCGATGCGGAAGATGCGCTCTTCGGGGAAGATCGCGTGCAGAGTTGTGTTCAGCTCTCTCGCGCTTGTGAGGTCGCGGCCGAACGGCTTCTCAACGACGATGCGACCGCGTTCGTTCAACCCCACCGACGCGAGCGATTGTGCGACTGTCGGGAACATCGTTGGCGGAATGGCCATGTAGAACACCGCGTGTTCGCTTTTGTGTTTCTTCAGCGTCCGCGCCAGGGCGGCCCATGTCTTAGGGTCGGCGTAGTCGCCCTGAATGAGGTCGAGGCGTTGCAAAAGGCTGTCGATTACGGCCGCCTTCGCATCGGGGATCGCGGCGAGTACGGAGTCGTGGGCGTGCTGGCAGAACGCAGCGTCGCTCCAGTCGCTGCGCGCGACACCGACCACTGGCACACTCAGAGTGCCGTGATCCTCCATGCGATAGAGCGCGGGAAACAACTTGCGCTTACTGAGGTCGCCGGTAGCGCCGAAGAACACCAACGCGTCGGCAACAGGTTGCTGGCCGGCGCTCACTTCTCTGCCTTCGCTTTGTCGTTCGCTTTGTCGTTCACTTTGTCGTTCACTTTGTCGTTCACTTCATGGTGTCCACCGAAGCCGGCGCGCATCGCAGACAGCACCTTGTGGGCGACGTCGCCGCGATCGCGCGCGTAGACGCGATCCCATAACCAGGCGGCAAGCGTGGGCAACGGAACGCCTTCATCAACCGCGGC